>Ga0206947_1054_pt1 | contig 37257 bp, 49 predicted proteins | sample Alteio_BWOrgHeat_3_FD_153239 | JGI IMG/M metagenome (GOLD analysis project Ga0206947, IMG submission 153239) | Enriched cells from forest soil in Barre Woods Harvard Forest LTER site, Petersham, Massachusetts, United States -... | ecosystem: Environmental > Terrestrial > Soil > Temperate forest > O...
GAGGTCGGAACGATGGGTTTTCCCGCCTGCTGGATATCCGCCAAACCTTGCGCTCGCGCTTTAGCCTCGCTGGCGGTCTGTGCAATTTGACGTTGCTCGGCTGTTGGGAGTCCTAACTCTTTTTGTGGAGCGCTTTTATATGTTAGGAAACTGTCTTTCCTACCTTGGATCGCATCTTGGATCTGGGAAATTGTGTTTAGGGTCTGAGGCGATTGTCCCTGCAGCAAAAAGTCGTGAAACGCGTCGCCGTCGACAAAATGTGTGCCGCTGACGTATCCATCGGGGTGCAAGGCAACACGAGTGTCCCCGGGAGCGAGCGATGCCGCGTGTTGTCTACCAATCGTATCCAATACGTTTTGGAGTACCGCACTGTCATAAGCCTTGGTTCCTTCTTTAGCGGAAACCGATGCTCTAGCTTGAGTCTCAGCATCGGCAATGTTAGCACGCGTAACCGGTGCTGAGGCGGCAGGAACCTCCGATGCGCGTTTTGCCAAATCGGCGGCTGTTTTAGCAGCTTGTTCCGGTGTAGCCGGTGCGTTGGATACTGAGCCGCTGGATTTGCCAGTTAGATCAGGATGCGCTTCTACACCACCGGTTCTCAGTAGACCGTCTTCCGGTTTTCCACCGAGGCGTGCGTAAGCCGCTTTGACGTCCGCTGGCCATGCCTCGTTGCCGTGATTCGGATCATTCGCTACCCCGCCTCCCGGTGCCCAACGGTTGCCTATTTTTTCAATCGTATCGAGTCCGAGATCACGCTGGTAATGCCGAATCATCCTCGCTTGCTCGTCGATTGAGTCAGCGATCGAGGCGAACGGACGATAGTCGCCGTGGACCCCGGAGTGGCCAAGACCCGTGATCCCTCCAGTATTGTTGAGACGGCTCAAAACACCGCTTCTCCCATTTGCGGTCTCCACCATGCTCATCGCGGCGAGCAGCCGTGGATCAACACCGTACTTTTTCCCAGCTGCGACGAAATCAGCTCCATGCCCAGCTAGACGTCCGCCAAGATGTCCGTCGATTTGTTTGGCCGAAGCAAGATCGCCTTCTACCAGTTCTCCACGTGGAATTCTTCCGAGCGTTATTTCTTTGGCAGAGCCCGGATCAATTCCTGCCTCCCTAAGAACTTTTTGAGTTATTGCAGCCGCATTTTCGTCCTGCTGTGCAGGCTCGCTGGGCTGCTCAGGAGGCAAAACTGGCGCGGATGGCGGTTGCCCAGTGGTTTGAGCTGGGGGCGATGCTGGCGCTTGCTGTGGGGCTTGCTGAGGCTGCTGGCGCTGTCCGGGACCGACAATCCCGCCTTGAGCAGCGGCTCGACGAAGGAGGGCCTCGGCCTCAGCTTTCGTGAAACCTTTTTTCTGGACCGCTTTAACCAATTCAGGATCAATGTCTGGAGGTGGTCCTTTGGGGCCTCCCGGCTTGCCTGCAGGACCGCCTGATGAGCTCCCAGATGGGCCGGTGGTATCTGTAGGCGCAGGACCGGTGCTCGATGCGGCTGCTTGCTTCATCTTCGCCGCCGTGACGTCGTCCACTAGACTCGGCCCATGACGTGCAGCTAAAAGTTTCGCGGCGTGTTCAGCACTCTGTTGCGAATTGAACATCCGGTAATGAGTCGCCATTCCATTGTCGTCACCTACATGGAGCGCCCAACCGTTCGGTCTTTGAAGAATGGTGCCCGTGGGATGCCGTTGTTGTCTCTCGCCCCCAGTGCTCGCCTTTTCCGCCGGGTGCTCACGCATGACGAAATTCGGCTCACCTTCGGAAGGCTTCCCGGCGGACTTAGCCTCAGGGCCAGCAGCGGGTTGAAATTTACCAGTACGCCGATCAAATACTCCCTCCTGCCCCGGAGGGTTATCCCATCTGGCTTCGGACTTGTTGGTCGTTATGTTGGCCCGGTATTCGCCGCCGTTGGGCATCACCAAATGGTCAGGCACCTCCTGCCACTCCTTGGATGGGACAAACGAGCGTTCGGTAGAGCCTTCCTTTGGAGCCTCTCCCGGCATGTAGCTAGGAGCCTCACCCGGCATATAATTGGGAGGCCTTTGCCGAGGCGGTGGGATTTCCCCGTCGATTCGATTAGGAGTCTTTATTACTTCTCCGTTCGGCCCATAGACAACGCCTGCGGCGTTCCTTTCCATCGAATCGCGCACGAGAGCATCCAGCACGATAGACGCACCAAAGCTTCGCTTGACCCCTAGCACACTGCGAACACCTTCGGAGTTCGGATCGATCCCAAAGCGTTCTAGCGTTCGTCCTAGTATCATCTGCCCCTGCCGAATAAGAGAGGGATTTCTGGTGTAGCTCTGGATCGAAGCGCCGTCGAAAAGACCGGCCATATTCTCAGCTAAAAGCTCGTGCTGGATATCCTCCCGCGTGAGATGAGTCAAGCCGGGAGCGTAAGATTCGGAGCCGTCCCTAATGCCCTGTTCGCTAGGCAAATGATCGAAGTCGCTTAGGCCCTTCGTGTATCTCAGAGCAAATTCATTTGGATCGTTTTGACGCGTGATCAGGTCGAACATATTGGCCTGATCTGCCGCTGACATGCGATTAACAATTTGATGACTTATTTCGTGGTTCAGGGCTGCATCCAGATGCGCCGGATTACCACGAATAAGAATCCTAGCCTGCATCCCCGGGCCGTTTACCGGCACCTTATCTGAAGGTGTCCCTTTAGCGTTTAGAGTAGACTCAGATGGCTCAGGGAGCGGCCCCGTCTTTTTTAGTTCACTCCAATCGATACCGCCTTGTGCCTTGTCGACACCGGGATAGGGATCGATGGTCACACCACGGGACGAAAGATCTGGGTTGGGAATAATTCCCTTATCGTTCATCCGCTGTAGCTCGGCTTCATACGCTTTATCGGGCAGAATATGGATTTCTGCGGCCCCCTGCATTGCGGCCCGAGTGTTGTGGAAAGCCTGCTTCTGGGCGTCGTTGTAGACCGGGACGTCGTTATCGTTCGTGCGGTTAATTTCTGCCAGACTGGCGGCATCAAGGTCGGGTCGGCTACCATAGTTAATCGGCGCAGAGTTCGTTCCGGGACGCGATACACCCGGATCCCTGACGAACAGACTATCGAGAAGACCGTTCCTCGCGGCGGCTGCGGCATCAGGGCCAAGACGCATACCTGCGTGGAGCAGCCCCCACGCCATTATCTCCCCTTGTTTCTCAGGATCCCCGGGAGCTAACCCAGCTGCGATTGGGTAGGTATTAACTAGCCCCTTGGTGACGTTAGTCGCGGTCTTACCAATGAAATTAGTAACAGGATTGGCACGGGATAATTGATCCGCTGCTGGAATCGTTCTCCCGGCATCGTTGGAAAACCAGCCGCTTTGCCCAGTCTCTGGCAACTGCTTTCCGACCGGCATATTGGCCAATTCCTCAGCCGACATTGGCTTTTTACTGATCAGGTCCCAAGAGGCTCGCGGGGCAAGCAAATTGTCGCCATGAAGCATGTCTTGCCCAGCTAGATCCAATCCATCCGTCAGTGGCTGAGTTAAGAACCGAATCCCTTTGGAGATCCCTCCTGCTCCCATCGACATGTACCGCAATCCGGTCGAAACATACGGGGACAACACCTGTCCGATCGGCTTTGTGATGAGATACTCGCTTAGTTCCGAATGGAACGGCATTTCAAAACCGGGCAGTGCTTGCTTGATGAGCCAGTTTCCCGCTCCTACGACTGGAAGACCGACAATTCTGGGATGTTTCGCTACGGCCTCACTTGCCTTTCCGGCAGCTGCGGCTGCAAGATCTGTGGGAGCCGCCAATATATCCTGCCCTACCTTGGCCACCCTTGAACCTCCTCGAAGAAGGTAACCGCCTGCAGTATTTAGAGCGCTGTCGAGTCCCATCGCCTCCGAAACAACGCCACCAATCTCAAACGCGGGAAGCAACGAGGCCTGTTGGACTATCGAAGAGATGGATTCGACGTGTTCTGGTCTGACTGGATACCCAAGATCGGAGAGCTGTTGAGGGGTATAGTTTTTGTTCCACGCGTCCTCGATGGTTTGCCCAATCGGCCCAGTGTAACCATTTAGCCGCTGGGTCGTAAGATTGGCCTTCATGCGCCCCGCCGCGAGATTTATAAGGCGCTGATCATCATCCTGAGTCGCTGTATTCTGCGCGGATTCGAGTGGTATGGGGAAATAGGGCAGCTTCATCAAAGCCATTTGAGTTCGGGGATCTATATCGCCCGTGAACCCTCCCAATGCCCGGATCCATGACCCGACGGGGCTGTTGACTTCAATACCCAAGGCAGCACGGTAGCCTGCTTCCAAGGCGTTGAGATCTTGCGCTACTCCTTCTATGACTCCCGGCACCAATTCCGCCTTCGCCCGAGCTTGCGTTAACGGCCCAGCGTCGATTTGCGCTTGTTCCTGCGGTAGGACGGGCACCTGCCCAGACACTCCCTGCTTATCTTGAAGATCGGCTTCGGCAGGCGAGACAGCAGGCTGACCGGGTCCAACACTACTGTTCGGCAGGCCACTTCTGATCTTTTGCATCGTGGTCTGGTACTGCTCTGGCGTAATCGTGTGCGCAGCCAGGGCATCGTTCAGGAGTTGCATCCGGGACCGACTGGCCGCTGGCATGAATGCTTGCCCAATCCCGTTGAGCGTATCCAGAGTTTGCTGGCCTAGCGCGGCCACCCCTCCCGTGACGCCGTTGACAATTCCGCCCAACATGGACCAAACATCTTTGTTAGCTTGCCCTCCAGTTGCGTCAAACGGCGCTTGTTTTGAGTTCGCATCCGCGTACCGAAGCGCGTTAAGAAAAGTGTCGGGGTCGATGCTGTTGTCAGCCTTAGCAGCCGCCGCAATCTTTTCGTGATCGTTACCGTATTTTTGGCTCAGATCCTCGGCTCTTAATGTGCTGCCTTCATCCCAGTCATGTGACATCTGTTGCTCAGGGACAGCCGGTTTGACGTCTGGCAAAGTGAACCCGCTCTGGTCACCCTGTTGATTGGTTTGGGCGATCTGTTCAGGCTGCTTAACGTCTGGAAGTACGAAACTGCTCTGTTGCTTAACGTCTGGAAGCACGAACCCGCTCTGATCGGCTTGGGTGCTCTTATGCCCGGCGACATCTGGTAGCTCAAAGGTGCCGGATTGATCCATCGAGGACGGCTGACCCGGCGCTGGCTGCTGTGGCTCCTGCAGCTTTCGGTTTTGGTCCTCATCGATTCCGAGAGGGTTGCTAACGATATTCCAGAATTCCCGGCCTAGCTGCGCTTTCGGGTCTACTGGTAGGTCAGCGGTCGTAGGAATCGGCGCGGGTGCGAGTAAGTTCGAAGTTGCCGCTTGGGTCGGAGCTTGCTGTTCAATAGGCTGCTGTGCAGGCTGAGCCGGTGCGCCTACCGTTGCTGCCGAATCAGCGTAAGAATTATTAGACTGTGCCGGTGATTGAGCCGCAGGCTGCGTATTAGCAGACGGAGCGGATGGAGCTACAGGTGCGTCGAGAACTGCGGAATCAGAAGGCATTCTCCTTCCAACTTACATCCGAATGCCATCGGGGTCCCTAACAACGTTGGGGATCGTTCGTGGCCTAGAATAGCCACAACCGAGCTTTAAAACACGTCGTCGATCTCTTTACCGTCTTTATCACGTTTCTTAGGGCCGATTAACCCCAGTGACCGAAGGATATCGCACGGTCCAATTCCGCAAACAATCAGGAAGGCAATGAGTGGGGACGTGTGGAAGACCGCAACGAAAAACACAAAGGCCAGTACCAAAAACGCGACCTCCCCCAGTTTGCCAAGTTTCTCGGCTCTAGCGGCCTTCCGCTCCTGTGCTTCCAGCGCTTCTAGTGCGTTGGCGGGTTGAGGGAAGCCGTGTTTGCTGACTTTCCACGCTGCAAGAAGGAGTAAACTTAAAACTAGGCCCATACCAACCATGTCAATTGCAGACCACAGCCCTTCGGAGTCAAATGCCTTCGACTCCTGCTGGGCAACAGCGGGACTGGCCAAATTCGCTAACACTGGCGTCGGAGCGGGGGTAGGATGTCGATGATTCAATATCTGGAAAGGAACGCCACGCGAGTCAAGGACCCATCGCCCATCCGGTATTAGGTCGGCTTGCGCTTCGGAATGAAGTACAATTGGGCGGTCTTTGGAACTCCCTAGCTCCGGCATCGCTGCAGGCTCAGCAACAGCTACTGGAGGCGGCAATGCAATCAACTTGGCTCGTGGTGCCAGGTCTGGCTTCGTTCCTAAATGTCTCCACCAATCGTTACCATCACTGCCCCCAGTCGAGGCCGTCGCGCCGGTTCCCAGCATCAGTACCAAAAACACTGCAGTCCGAACGCTTTTCATTTGCCTTACTGTACGTAGGCACGTCCATATTGCAAATGGCATTTGCACGTTGTAACATGCGCTAAATGTCGAGAAAGGAAGAAGCTGAGGCCCTTGTCGCCGTCCTGAAGGACTGGTGCGGTGACAAACGCGAAAACTACGGGCGACGGGCCGAGGTTGCTAAAGCTATTGGCGTAACCAGAGGGCTAATTGGCGATTACCTGTCTGGGCGTTCAGTCCCCGGGTACGATGTCGGACTGAAGCTTCGAAAATTTCTGCGGAAGGAAAAGCGGAAGCAAAAAATCCAAGGCTAAGACTCACGGCGTTTTCATTTCGCCTTTTTTGGCAACGTTTTCCTTCGGATCGGTGACCCAAGTGCCGTCAGGGAGCGCTTGGTAGGATTTCATATCCCGAACCAGCACAGGCATATTGGCATTGCTTCCTACGGTCGGAGTGTTCTTCCATTGGAGGCTATTGGCTCGCAAAACTGCTGAAACGGGCATACGCCATCCATTTGCCGTCCCCCAGTCGACCTGCTTGGCGAGGTTCTCACCCTGCGTCTGCAAGTAGGACCTGATTTGATTTTGCAGATTAGGATCTGAGAGATCGCCTACCGTCTGTTCCGTGCTAGCCGCAGTCTGGGCTCCCGGGGGGGAGAGCGCGAGCGGTCTGAACTTGGCGAATAGAGTTTTGAAATTGTTGAAATTGGTTGGCTAAAGCCGTGGCCTTGTTATCGCCAGCACCCGGATTCCATCCGCCATGGGTGATATCATTAATATCCGGCCCAAGCTTGTTCATGGTCTTGGACCAGCCTTGATGAACGTCGTTGCGTAGGGACAACGCCGTAGGATCAGCCGGTGTCCCGTACTGGGTAATCATTTGGTCCAGCTTCCGACCATCATCGATCGCTTGATCGAGATTGGTCACCTTGGTGGTGAATGCCTCGTTTGGTTGACTGTTCTTTAAAACGCTGGCCAGACGAAACGCTGCCTCCTTTTGCTCCCTCGACATATTTTGCCAGTTACCGCCTGCCGTCCCTTGTTCTAGGGAGGTCTGCATCATCTGCTTATCGTTGTCTTGGGAGATTTGGTTGTCGATTTCGGCGGTCGTTCCGTTCGGAAAAACATGAGTTTCATGGTAGGGCGTTCGATTCATGACGGTATATCGAACCCCGTTGCCACCATCTTTGTAGTAATAGATCGGCTTACCATCCGCGTCCAACATCTGATTACCCTTCTCGTCGGTCATCGCGTATTTGTCGTCCGGTGGAAGCCCAGTAACATTCGTGTCAGACTTGCCGACCAACATGGACCGATTCGGGTTAGCTGCTAGCTTCCCAAAGTCGTCCTTCGACATGTTGTAATTCTTCTGCCAGTAATCGTCGCCGACAGCATTTTGACCATCACCATATGCCGTAGGTGTTTTACTCGGGTTCGCGTTAACGAGCTGGGCCCGTGGCGCTGAAGGGATTTGAGTTCCGGTCGGAGTCGCACTCGCTGCTGGCTGATTTAACCATGGAGCAGCGGTGTAATGCGGCGTTACATCAGTGGATACGGTTCCCGCCTGCCGATCGCTGGAGGCAGTTAGAGGGCTTCCCATCGCCGTTATGGTTTGTGGGGGTAACTTGCCTTGCTGGAGCTGCGTATACGCGTTCTGAGCCGATGGAATGCTCAGGCTGGCCAATGGATTAGTCGGCTGTTGCAGGCCAGATAATGCCGGGATAGGAACAACGCCACCACTACCATTGGAGTCAGCAGCCGCCACTTGAGGAGGAGCGGCTAGTACGGGATTTGGTGTCGATTTCGACGGAGTCGTATCCGCAGGCGTCCAGCCGTTCAGATTTGCCATCATGTATGCAGGATGAACGACTTGATCCTGCATGTTAGCTCGCGGGTCATGGATAATGACCGTCCGGCCTGTGAATTGGCCGTTGCCATCAGTCTCGGCTCGGGCCTCCGCGCCTCGAGAATCGACCCGAGTCTGATACCAATCTAAAGTGTCAGCAGGGGATGGCATTCGGCTCGCAAAAGCAGTAGCGGAGTCAATCGGGACTGGAGACGAAGGGATGTCAGATCCTGAGGCCAGATTGAACGTGGGAGCACTCGGAAGGCCTGTCGAACTCGAAGCTGGCGCAGCCTCAGTGGTTCCCTGACCATTCAGAAAACTAGACGGGTTGCCACCAGATCCCAGATTCAGAGCAGGCGCTTGGTACGGCTGGCCGATGCTCCGGGTGGGCATACTTTGGGCTGGCATATTAACCGGAGCCGAAGGGGGCGTAGTGGCGGGTTGCTGCGTGTTCGGTTGTCCCTGCTTAGCTGGCAGGTAAGGGCCGTAGTTCCCGGTGCTCTGGTTAAAGAGCGTATTTTGGTAGGGCATCGCCCCGACATCCGTCCCTGAAGGTCCAATCGAGGTGACGTACTGCGACACTCCCGGATTTGCTTGGAGCTTCTGCAGATAGTCTAACCCGAGATTATCTTTAGCCAGCTGGAGCCTACGGTTGGCCGCTTCGACCGGGGCGTTCATGATCGCGCCGGGAAGATTTGCGAGCGCTCCTACGGCTGCTTGGATCCCATTCGTAGGATAAATACCTACCCCGAACGACTCGGGGGCTTTAGCCGCCGCCATTGCGGGAAGATCAGCCTGCAAGCCTTTGATGGGCGACTGTTCGTTGTCTTGGAGGATCGCCGTGCTGACTATTGGCTCATGGCGTTCATATTGAAATTTTTGGAGGGCGAAGTCAGGCGACGCCCACGGAAATTTGGTTCTACGCATATTCTTTTACCTCATCGGCTGTCCCTGCACTGTCGCAGGCCGGAACTGGGACAACTTGCCCAAAAGCCCCTGCGGCAGGACACTCGATCCTGCTCCTATAGTATTAGGAATAAATTGGGGTTTCAGGGCGGAACCGATGGCCGAGATCAAACCAGCAGCAGCGCTCCCTGCCTGAGCTCCAGTGATACCACCACCGGCACCGCTGGCCATGTCTCCTCCAGCAGCGTAGTTGCCGATTGTTCCTGCGCTCGGATCCGGGTCCGGATTGCCTGCCTGTCCTGCAGCCGGGGACCATGTTCCGATGTTGGTCGCGACAGAGTTCGGAGCGGTTGTATAGCCGCCTCCCGGAGCGTTCACAACGTTCGGGCCTACGGTCGGGTTAGTGTACATGCTCTGCGGCAGATAGCCCTGACCTCCTGTACCCACGACGCCGGATGTCAGTGGTGTAGACGTGTAGTTTCGTAATCCAGCAATCTGATTTGGAGCCGGTGCAACATTAGTCGGCCCACCGAAGTCACTCGACGTCGTCATGGGCTGAAATGATTGAACCGGCGCTGAGGGTAGAGGCCCGGGCCCAGTTGAAGCCTGCAGCGGTCCACCGGCATTTGTGATGTCAGAGGGATTGGCGGTCCCGGCCTGCACTTGAGCGGCTAGGCTCGAAGCGGTGGGTGCCGATGGTGGCGGTGATCCCGGCATCCGAAAGCTGTGATTTACAGTGCCTGCCCCGGCTCCAGTCATGGTCGCTGGCCCAGTCGGCGTCCCTTTGAGCGGCGGGACGGTCGTTAGGGGTGGGAGCGATCCTTGTGCTACAGGCGCTGAGGGCATCATGGGCATCTGCGCAGGCGCGTCTAACGTAGCTCCCATCCCCGGCGCTTGGGCGCTCGCGGGGTTCGTGTACGCCGATTGACCACCATTGACGGTCGATCCTTGATTCGGTGAGGCTTTACTGAGCGATTTGGAAAGATCGGGTGTCGTTGCGGTGGTGGCGGATGAGCTGTCGCCGCCTCCTCCAAACGCTTTTTTAAGCTGCGCGAGGACGTCGCTCGGGTTTAGCAAAAGGTCATTATTGAGCTTACTGAAATCGCCAATGTTATTGATGGTGGCAAAATCCTTGATCGGCTGGCCATCCTTACCAAGCGGCATCCCGGCGGCATTCACAAAAAAGAACCCACTCCCTGCGTCTCCAGCCAGCTGCATATTGGAGTTATTGGATGCGGGGGCTTGCGCAAGTGCAGGTGTATACCCGTTGGCATACCCGGTCGCGTAGGTTGACCCCGGCTGGCCCGTCGTCTGGCTACGCGGCTGGAACATCGCCATAATCGTTTGGAGAATCCCGGCGTTTGAATCAGTGGGGCTGATGATGCCAGAGGTGGTGCTAGCCATCCATTATATTAAGCTTTTTTGGTGGCTATAGCGAGTGAACAGGTGCCGATCCTTCATTTGACTCAGGTCGGCGTTTCATTGGATTTTGTCCTATGATCGATCTCACTGGGCAGATCTGCGGCTATTGGAAGGTAACAAACCAATGGGAAAGGCGAACTAGGCCTTGCGGCGGACAGGAAACTTATTGGCTATGCGTCTGTTCCTGTGGAAAATCTGAACCTACATGGGTGCTAACAGCCAGCCTCATCAGCGGAAACAGTAAAAGCTGCGGGTGCTGGAAAATAGAGCAAGCGTCCAAAAGGCGGAAAGACACTCGTGTCAAGGATCATCCGCTCTATCGCATTTGGCGCGGCATACATGACCGCTGTAAGAACAAAAATGACCCGGCGTATCATCGGTACGGCGCACGAGGAATCAAAGTGTGCGCTTGCTGGAGCGACATTCGCACGTTCGCCGAAGACGTGTCGCCTCGACCGAGCCCCACTCATGAGCTTCATCGAAGGGATAACGATAAGGACTACAGCCCTGAGAACGTTGTGTGGATGACGAAGAAGGAGCATGCCATGCACCACCAAGGCGGAAAATGGATCACCGTGGATGGAATTAGAGACTCAATTTGCGCTACCGCAAAGCGTGTTGGTATTAATGATCATTCTTTGATCACTTGGATGGATCGGGGCTTCGACCCGCAGGAGGTCGTGGACCAGCGGCGGATCAAGGGACAAGGTAAACATATCTTTCGGTTCCTGCACGTTCCCGACGACGCCTCCCCTGAACGCTTTAAGAAGATCGTCCAAAGGCTGTTCGACAAAATCTGAGCAGGCTGAATGCGGCACCGTCGCAATAAATAAGAAGTCGCATCCTCCGAGAGTGGCGCAGAACTAACAGCCATGCAAAGCCGAAATTTATGGAAATTCACTAGTTGCTCGGATCACGTAAACAGAACTCAGCTTGACACTAATAAATTCATTTCCTCGATCCTCTGGGCCGTCCGACCCGTTTCTCTTTGCCGACGGTCCACGTCGCAGTGCTAGGTTCGGCGATCAATTCCCTCCAAACTACGATATGCTCCGCATCCGGCTGACACACCGCGAAAGGAACGCCCCGCAACGATTCCAAGATACCGGCGATGACCGGCTCCTCAATATAGTTGATGCAGATCGGGACCGTCAGTGGCGAGTAGCACGCTGGGCGCTGATCAGCAGGGGTGATCGTCACCCCCAGTTTGTCAAGAATCCCTATCCGGTCGATCATCTCGATCACCCTCGGTGCTTTCGGGTTGGCCTGCCAGCGGCAATCCTGTGAGATGGAATACAACAGGCGCAGTAGCCTATCAGAAGGTCCCGGTAGGTAAATTCGATGCTTCGGGACACCAAATCGTTTTCTCTAAGCCTCGGTTGGGGTCATAACGGGCTTATTAGCCTTCTTAATCAGCCCGTTAAACATGGCCAGCGCCTCATTCTTCTGATTCCGACCAAAACTCCACGCAATCGTTCCCCAGTCCGTACTCTCTTTTGCGCTGCTCGGGTACAGCTCCCGTTCCGGGTACAGTTTCCCGAACACTTCCCTTTCCGGGGCCACCTTGATCTTGATCACTTCGTACCCGTACAACATCTCGCCAGCGTTGCGGACTTCGTAGATCGCTATCATCCCAGTCCTCTTCAACTGCCGTAGAGTGCGATTCTGGTAGGTCAGCTCCGTTTCTAAGGTCTGCATCACTCGCGCTCCCTGAACTGCTCTGCGACCACATCAAAGTGTCGGCCCTCCCGGTGATAGTCCCATTTTCCACCACGCCCAGTTAACTTGTGTCCCCGACCAGTCTTCTGAGCTACCGCCGGTTTTCGTTCGGCCATTTCAGCCGGACGAGTTTCGGCTGGTACTGGGCAACCCTTCAAAATTTCCCGATCGAACTCAGAAAGTGACCTGAACTCAGACCCTGAAAGAGCCATCGTACTTCAAAAATTGGCTGTAGAGATTGCAGAAGCCCTGTGGAACTTGCAGATCTGGACGGTTGCCTTGGGATAAGAACGCTGGTGCTGTCGCGTTAGGCAAGAGCGCTGCCGCTAACTGCGCTTCAAAGAGAGCGCTACTCGTGGGAGTTGATCCGGTGATCACACTGATCTGAGCCAGCTTCTGGCCGCTACCTATCGCGTTCAGGCTCATGCTGCCTCCGATCCGCAGGCACAAGGATTGCAATGACACTGAGGACAGTAGCTAGGCGGTCCAGCTAACCCTTTACCATGAACATAGGGTGCCACGTGCGTGATCGTTCTTTTTTTTGTGAAACCAGCCCGGTCTTCGTCCACGTCACTGGGCCGCGTCGGCACTACCTCAGGCCCTTCGATACCGCCAAATGGAACCTCCCGCCCACTGCCTGCGTGGCCCTTCATTTATGCCCCCACGCCCCGCAATCGCCTTTGCGGATCGCTTTCATGTCGGCGCTGTCGTCACACGCCATCGGCTCTGCGCCTTGTTCCGAGCGATCTTTAGTCCGCCCTTTCCACATCCCGTCATTAGCTTTCTTGGCTCCCGGATCTGTGGATTCCCCGGGTAAAATTCCGTAGAGCTTCTGCACAAAATTCTTTCTCAAATCGAATACGTTAGAACTCGGCACGGTCTCGGCGTCGATCCGATCATCACTAAAGGCCGGATGGCCCTGACCGGCTGCGATCCCTTTGTTGTTCTTCTTCAGCGATGGGACTTGATCCATAACCTCAATTTAGCACATCACGGCTCTGTTAGCTTTGCTAGGGGCGCTAAATCTGTTCTCGCATCGACCAGAGCACCAACGACCAGTGGCCGGTTCAGTGTGACCACCCGGGTACGTGGATTGATCTGGGAACCCGCCCAGTCCAACTCTGCGATCCGGCCTGACACCTCCGTTGGGTGCAACGAGATTAATCTCCCCAGACAGTGAGGTGGCGCTTCGTAACTCGCATCCACTAACGCCGTCAACAGCGCCTTGGTCTTGAGGGTCGGACGGTGGTGCCTGCGGTGCATTAGATAACCTACCAACCTCAGTGTCGCCTAGCAAGAGGCCGAGCGGGTTTGTCTACTTCTGAACGTTCAGAAGTGCTCTCGTGTCTACTGCCTGACCGTCGCAGAATACTTGCTCGTGTAGATCAAATCGTGGACGAGTTGGTCGCGCTCGACCTGTTCCAACTGCCCAACCAGTGGCAGATCCCTGATCTTGCGTTTCATGACCTCTGGGGTCTTGGAGAGCGCGATGATTAATCGGGCTTCTTCTGCGATGTTCTGCAAATCTTTTTGGTTCATTGCTGCTTCTTTAAAATGCATCGCTTGTGCTGGTGGTTGGTGGCGACGGAAACCCGTCCCACTCTGGATCATTTGGCATAGCAAGAAGGGCCGATCCGACTTTCCAGTCACTCAACCAGCGCCGTCGAAGTAACAAAGCCACCTCGCTGGCTCTGCTTCGTCAATACCAGCCGCCCCTTAGCCAGTCAAGATCTCATTCAATACCTGCCGCTCGATCTCCACTTTGTTTTTCGCCTCTCGACCATTGCGCGGTAAAGCCATTAACGCCTCCCGTGACCCCACAATGGCCATCCTCCGCTCACTCAAGCCAACGCCGGATGCTGGAGTGATAACCGCTGGCCATCGCTCTGTGTCAGGGGCAAAGTCTCTGGCGTAAAGTTGGGCGTCGTCAATGGAGGCAAAGACCCCGTGGAGCACACCGTCGATCCGGAGTTTGATCTCGCTGGTGCCGGAACGTGGATCAATAAAATCGATGAATTCGAAACTTTTCAGTCCTCCGCTTCCTTCGTCATTTTAATCCTAATTCGATGCCTGCGTCGCTATTGGAAACGTATCCCAACCGCCGCTCATAATCGGAATCCCATCGGCCACCCCTTGCGCGGGAGCCGGTTGCGGAGTCGGTGAAAAATCTGTGCGAGTCCCGCCGAGCTGCTTATAGATCTGAGCTACTTGACTCGGCCATTGAGCGTTAGTCTTATTTTGGTCGTTCGAAGCGCCCACTGGTGAGTAACGCGCACCGATGGCCGGGATGGTTGTCAAGCCTTGTTGTAAATAATTTTGCGATAAATTTCTGGCCGCATCATTGATCGAGTCCGGGATCGAATCGTATCGCAAAAACTGCTTCGGGTTCGCAGGATTCATCGAGCCCGTCACGTTGTTGTAAGCCGTAGCCGCATGGGAAGTGCCGTGACCCGTCTCGAAAGAACTCACAGCTGCAAGCAAAGTAGGATCAACGTTATAGGTCTGGCCTGCCGCCTCGAAAGCTGAGCCTTGCCCCGCCAACTTCCCGCCCAAGAATTGATCGAGCGGGTGGTCGACGGGAACCATTGGAAAATCAGACCAGTCGTTCGGATCCATGTAAAGGGGGCCGAGCTTGCCATTTCACTTCCAGTGCGACCAGCTCGGCCCGTCGATTATTTGATTGCCGCTCCAACCTACACCCAGTCCTAGAGCCGGTAAACCAATCCCGCCTCCGTCAATACCAAACTTTGAAGCTGCACCATGACCGCCGGGATCCACACACTCGGGTCCGCCGAAGTGTTTCCATTCACTCCATTCGTCGGATTCGCCAAACTCGTGCTCGGCCCAGAATTGACTCCAACCGCTAGCTGGGTGTTGTAGCTGGGGTTCGCCGGAAGCGCTGCCAATGCCGCCGCCGCCGAGGCCACCGTACAGTTTATGATCGGTTGCACCACCCCAACTGTACCTGCCTGCGGATAACTCATATCGAGTACTGTAACCCCAATTAAGCCCCTTTGATAGCCCTCCCGCTCACAGCTAGGCCTAACGACCCAAAACGCGCCTGCGGCCATCCCGTGACCCCACAATGGCCATCCTAGTCAGTCAGTCAACCGAACCGCCACTCTTCCTAATTGCGTCGAGGACCTTAACTTTCTTAAGGTCCTTCTCGGGGACACCAAGCAGGGCATTTGTGGCATTTTCAAGCCCAAGGATGTCGCAAACATCCCTCTAATTTGCTGGTGTCATGCTTTATTATGGTCAGGTTGCCAGTGATAGGTAAAAATTTTTGGGCTTATACCGCCCCTCGTCCCTACAAAGGGGGTGGGGTCACCCGCCAACCTCGCAAAAGTGCCAGATCAGAATCTTTGTGCTGTGTTGGCGTCGGCCCAGACCCATTGCGATCCATCCACAATTCGGGGGCATTGGATGGGACCCATTGGCGAAGGCCCCGGGGGTCAGTTGAGCGTGGGTGGTAAGCATGCTTCTGGTCACCGGCTCCCGACCATCGCTGGGTCCGGGCCTCACGCCGCCTGTTAGGTGCCAGCCACCCTGCTGGGTGGCCAATCAGACCAGCCCCTTCTTCTTGTTAGCCTCGTCCTCTTTCTTCATGAACCTGCTCATCGTGGCTGGACTGACGCCTTGCTCCTCAGCCACCTGCGCCTGTGACTTGCCAGCGCGAACCTGACGGATGGCCTCAGCCTTCTGCGCCTTGGTCAAGATATGCTTGCGACCACCCACCTTGCCTTTGGCTCTGGCCCGTGCCAGACCGGCGAGTGTCCTCTCCTTGATGAGCGAGCGCTCGAACTGGGCGAATGCGCCAACAACATGCATGATCATCTCACCCATTGCGGTCGTCGTGTCGATAGCCTCGGTGATACTCTTGAACCCGACTCCATCGGCCTTCAGCTTACTCAGGATGGTCATGAGATCGCTCAGACTGCGGCTGAGCCGGTCCAGCTTCCAGACCACAAGGACATCGCCCTTGCGGAGGTGCTTCAGGCAGTCTTGGAGCTGGGGGCGATCCCACTGGCCACCAGATGCCACCTCGGTGTAGATCCGTTCGCAGCCAGCCTTCTGGAGGGCATCGCGCTGCGTCTCTGTGTGTTGGTCACTCGTACTGACTCTGCCGTATCCGACTAGCATATTCTTGGTCCTCTCGGTTGGTTGTTTTAAAGATCAATTCGGCCCGGAGCAATCGCCGAATGCACCGGCTGGGAGCGTCCATGTGCCCGGTGCTAGGAAGATCGGGCCGTCCCAGTTGGCGTCGTTAGCCTCGGCGACCAGCGCGGCGTTAGCGGTGCCAGCGTAGGCTGTCCCTTTCGCGGCCTTAGTCAGGACATCCATCTTGCGGTCGATCGTCTTGCCGAACTGCTTCTCAAGGCTGGCGATCCGATTGATGCTCTCTGGGTCAACGACCTGAGCTGAGCGCCACTGGGAGGCCGAACCGAAGATGCAGTTTTTGCAGCTGAGGCGGCTCCATCCCAGACGATACGGGGCCGCTGGGTTGATGTTCCAGCGCTCGATGATCGCCCAGACCTGCGCCTCGCTCCAGCTGTGAACCGGGGGAAAATGATCAACGACCCGGCCCAGCTTGCCCCCGCGAGCATCAGCGCGGTCGACTTCGAAGACTTTGTAGTTGGCCCGTGAAGCGCTCTCAGCGGCTCTCTCGCCCGTGATCACTAGTGTGCGCGAGTGATTAAACCTTGTCTGGTTGCGGATCGCTGTAGCGCAAGGGTCGACCTTCAAATAGCCAGAGCACCAGCGCACGGACAGGTCAGGCGAGGTCTGAGGGAACTGGAGCCGGGTGTTAAGCTTGCCGCTGTTGCCACCGGCTGTTCTAAGTCCATCTGGGGTCTCGAACTTGGTCGGCGCTGTCTCGGTCTGGTTGCGAAGCATTTCCCGAAGGAAGCCGCCTTGTTTCCAAGCGAAGTAGACCGGGATGCCCAGTGCCTTGCCAAACGCCCTGACGTAAGCTGGAGTCGAGGCCCAGTCCATCAGGCCCTTGCCGCCTTCACCTTCGCCACCGTCGATGTCCGCGTGCATGATCTCGACTTTGCTGCGGTCCACGCCCAGCTCGAGCAAGTGGAGAAGACTAGCGACGCTGTCCTTCCCCCCACTCAACATGACGAGGTACTTATCGTAACTCAGAACATCGACCGAAGTGGTTTGGTTTTGTTCCATAAACCACTTTCATCGATGTAATACGTTTATGCAAGTTCTTTCGTAGGGGAAATGACGATTTATTTCATCTTCCACAAATGACCGTTTGTGGAATCGCTGGATCAGCCAAATACCATTCTGGCAATTATAGGCGACCCATTGCTAGGGCCGGGGTCTAGTGATCGCGTCTGGGCGCTCGCCGGTCGTTCAAGCCAGCCAGCTCATCCTCGATGGCTCTCAGCCAGCTGGGACTGACCTTCGTCAGGTCTAGCTCTTTGTCCAGAGCTTCCCGGCAGAGCCCAGCTAGCAGCAGGTATTTGCGTTTCAGCTCTCCCGGCGTGAGATGATCGATGTCGCCCATGATTAAAGAGGACTTCTGCCCCAGTCCTCTGGAGGCCGCTCTTTCTGGCTCCAGACCGGTCTGGTGGGACGCTTGCCCAACAGCGCTTCAGCCTCAGCTACGGCAGTCTGACACGCCCTAACCCACTGCGGAGTTGTGCGATGTGACGCGATGAAGCTCTTCCGCAGCGCCTCGCTCAATAGGCTCGCCAACGTCCTACAGCTCTCCCTGAGCGCGGTTGCGTCGATCTCGGTCATCTTATACCTTGCGACACATCGGTGCCCATCACAATGGCTCCATCGCTTAACTCACGCTCAAGCGTGACAATTCGTAGCAATGGCGTTGCAGCTCCACATTTATAGCAGAGGGCCTTAAACTCTTCCCGGCCTTTGACCGCGTCATTATGATTCCAGTGGCTGGAGACAACAGTGCCTAGACTCTGGGCAGTCGCAGTAGTGGCATCGATCAAAGCGACAATTCTCATTGCGCGTAACATAACGCAGCGCGACCTTAGTAACCAATGGGCGTTACTAACGATGTTCTGGATCCAGTACTTTTCATTTGGCTCCAGCGCTATTGTCAGGCGACCGGCTTAAGCGCAAATGATGTCATGGAACTAGCGGTCGGCGAGTACCTTTTTACCGAAGCTCGGGAGCTAGTGCCAGAACCACCAAAGAACGACTAATGCCAGCGCATCAAACACCCGGCTCGAAGTATCACGGCTGGTACGCGAAATATAGGCAGGGTCGCAAGGTCGACTCGCGCACCATGAACAGGTTCTTTGCCTACCCAGTCCGGGTTAGTGTTGCCATGGAACGCGACCTGCATCTGAAGCTCGTTAGGTTTTCGAACCGCGAGTGGGTAACGCAATCGGCACTTGTTGTAGCGGCCCTGACGGACTTTTTTGCCAAGCATCTGGGCGAGTAACGCGCACGCACACATGAGGGAATCTGGCGGTTTGGCCCCCATTTTGGTCAAAATCGCCTCTTTTGCCCTTCGGTAATAAATACTCAACGTCATTTCTGGTTCTGCGCGTGGAGACGTTTGGCTGACAGATAGAATGTTGGCAGTTGCCAAGATTCCCTGCCAACATGGTCCGTCCCTGCCAAAAAGCCATGAAATGGAGGAATGTTGGCAATCCTGTAATAATACCTTCGGTATTACAGGTGCGAACATTGCCAACATTGTTGCCAAGATTCTCTTTGCCAAGATTCCCGCCAAGATTCCACCCTTTATCTGTCAGCCTTTGGCGACATCGAGCGAACGATTACCGGCCTCCACAAATTGGTCGTGATCGTGGTACAATTTCCAGCAGGCTTTGTTCAGGTCTTTACTGTCACCGTCCGAAAGGGTCTCAGCGATGGGGATCAACGCCATATTGGTTGGGTCGCCGGTCAGCCACGAAAAGAGCTGGACGAGCAGGACGTCGTCTTTGAGTACCTCTTTGATTTGGCCCTGCCAGTGGCAAGCTCCGTCCGCTTTGAAGCTCAGGAAATAAAGTCCGATCAATGGATGTGGTGCCTTGGGCACCTTCTTAACGGGGGTTGGAATTTTCATATGGGGGTTTGAGCATAACCGACACCTGACTTCACCTTTTTGCCATCAACATCGGCACGCGGGATGGGGTGAATGAAGATCTTCTTGTCGTTCTCCAGTATCTTGAGGTAGTCGCGCACCCTTTTTTGGCCCATGTGGCAGGGGCCGTCTTTCATTCCGGTGATGTGGAAAAGTTCCTCTTGGAGGATCGGGTCAATGACAGGGACGACCTTAAGGAGGTCGTCAGGAGACTTCGGTGATGACTTGGACGCAGCGGCGAAGTCGGCTTGGTCTACTGGCACCCAGAGCAGTTTATCTTCCTCGTTACTGTGCCGCCAGCCGGTTTCAAAGACTGGGAAGCGGTCGCCCCAACCGATGCGCCTGCCGCGTTTGGCCGCGATGAATTTGTACAGGCCATGGGTTTCGCAGGGATCAACGACGAGGTAAGCACGGGCCCAGTTGGTGAGGACCGCCGCGCCAGCGCCAGAGTACATCCAGTCTGACGGCTTCCAATCGCTGGTATCACGGAGATTGGTCTTCGGAGTATGATGAATAATGACGCTCCCGCATTTGTGCGAGGTGAGGATCGGGTTAAGTCCGTTCCGCAGGAAACTGGTGTTCGCCCCATCGTCTTTGATATCGGATCCCATGTAGGCTGTGTAAGGGTTAATCCACAGCAGATCCGCTTGGTACTGATCCAGAAATCCAGCGCACGCATTCAGGAAATCGATGCCGGTCAGATCATTTACAAACTCCGCATGAGTGTTCTCATCCACCATCCGTTGCTGTGCCTTTGTTAGTTCAAGATGATCGATGATCTGCGACATCTCGGTGATGTCGTCTTCGTCGTCCTCGGCTTGGATGATCAGTGATTTCAGCGGCCCATTCGGATTGGAAATGCCAAAGGTCGGCAGGCCACAGGAAAGCTCGATTGCGGCTTGGGCAGTCAGAACGCTTTTCCCGTGGCCTGATGGAGCCACAACGAAAAGTCCGCCTCCCCGGCAAAGGTAACGATTACCTAACAGGGTGTTCTTGTGGTTAATCTTCCGCTGGGAATACTTGAATAGCGACTGGCCTTGGAGCTTTCTAGGTTCGGGTTTCGGTAGGTCTACCGGTTCCTCGGGAGGATTCCTTCGATTGTGAATCTGCTGCCGCTCTTCCTCCGCTGGATAATTGCGCCCGTCGTTCCGTGATCCGCCGACCATCTGGTGGTAATCAACTACTTTGCCGCCCATCACTGCTCTCCTTTTACAAAATCCATGAGGGCCGCGTCCTCGGTGTTCTCTGTGCGGCAGACGTCATTCAAATCCTCACAAGCGGCGTCGCACAGATAGGCGTCGACGTAGGTCACCTCGGCTAGTTGCGTCGCCCAGCGCACAGCGGCCCGTTTTCCCTCTTCGTCGTTGTGGACAAAAATGCGGGTGCGCCTGTTCGCGAACAGCGGCAGAACGCTCTCTGGGATCGTCATATGGGCCCCGGCCATGCAGACTGGCGCGATGTAGCGTTCCACCCCGTAAGCCAGCCCCAGTGCGATCATGGCTAAGAAATCTGGCACGCCTTCAGTCAAGCCGATTGCCGGGTACAGCGATGCCTCCGCGATCCCCAGTGGCCAATGGCCCCAACTGCCTGAGATTGTCTTAGACTTCGCACCCTGCACCCATTCTGCTTCCCAGCGCTTCCCATCGAGCCTGCGAGCCACACCACAGTTGCGCGAGGAGTCGGTGACCAGCCACGCACGGCACTTTTCAAAGCGATCGGTGTAGGTCCAGAGATAACCTCTGGTGACGGCAATCAGTAGTGCCACTACTGGGATCGACCGCAGCTCCGAAAGCTGCACCAGTTCCGCGTGGGTGGGCCTTTCGAGCAAGGGGAAGCAGATCCTGCGTTTGCCGTCGTCGGACTTGGTTACTTTGTAACTATGTTCCGCAGCAGGCAGCTCGCTTTCTGGGATACCCAGCCAAGCCGTGATCTCCGCGATGCCGGTCACGAAATTGACGTCGCGAGCGTAGAGCCAGAGGTCGATCAAACTGGTGGTCATCCTCTCGCCCGTGGTTCCATCCCAGTCGCCCCACATTCCGTCCCGCAGGCGAATGTCCATACTACCGCATCGCCACGACCGCCCTTTCTTCGCGCCGTTCGGGTACAGGTGCCGACACAGCGACTCGATCCGCGAGAGCAACATCCCGTTCAGTTGGGTGCGTCTTTCCTTCGTCATGACTGCCTCCAGTCCAGCCAATCTGCGACGTCCTCGCAGCCGCCGCAGATCCAGATGCCGGGTCCGTCGTAGCCGATTGGGTCGAGCGATAACGACCCGCATCTGGCGCACTGAAATTGCGGCAGGAGGCCGAGTTTATGTCTGCGGACGAGCCGCCGCTCGTAGCTAGTTGTAAGCTCGACATGCGAGCGCTGCGTAGCTGCTGCGTACCTGCATTGAGACCAATTCGACATTTTCTAGAATCCGGTTGACCGGTCCCAGCCAATGCGTAGAATTGACGCAACCGAGACTGCTAAGACCGTTGAGATTGATGCCAAAGTGTTGGCTGGCTTGGTTATGACTCACCGGGTGGTGCCGGTGAGAGAAAAAGTTCAAGGCCGTCACGAGCTGAAACTCGGACGGCCTTCTTCTTTTAAAGGGAGCTTCGTTGAGTCGACCAGAGAGATCGACCGAAGCGGAAGGGTTAATGGATGGATGGTTCATGCGCCTTGAAAGTTCCCGGCTTCCGTGGCACACTATCCGAAGAGATCTGAGTGTCGGTAGTGCGCCTGAGAACGCCTTGACGTGGCCAGCCCAAAAAGCTGGCCTTCGTCATTTCTTCACGCCACTTCTAATTCCCTCTCGTGTATCATCGTCTCGATAGTGCCTTCGTATTTTGCGACTTCTCTCCGCAAGAAGAACACCATCTGGGCGTTTCTGCTGCGGCCTTCGCGATGGGCGATCCTGTTGAGCTGTTCGTTCAAATCCGGCGGGATCCGGAAATCGATTCGATCTCTGTCCATGACCAGAAATATCCCAGAAGAAAATGCGTGGCGCTACATCAAATTACAATAAACTTTCCTGTTAGTGTGGCCTGCTTTATTGTTAGGCACTCTCAATGGACGAGCTGCGAATCGTGCTGCGATTCGCACGAATCTCCGGACCTTCCAGCTGTCAAGTTTTGTTAGTGCTCCAACATGGTAGATTAGAGTTGTAAGGGATCTCCCGAGCTCGGGTTTTTCATCAAAAACTTGAACCGGTCGAGTGGAGTGGTTAGCGTGATCTGTGAGAAGGTCCGCGACTTGTCCGTAGAAAGACAGGCGGTTCAGGGCTGGCCAAGGGGCGATTGGGAGTTCCATCCTGAGCCCTTGGCCGGACCCATAGCTAGTTAATTGGGCGTGCCGGTGCTCTGGAACACACCGGCGCGTCTCCTTTTGATGCCCAGTAAGCAGTGGTTCACAATGAAAACTTCAGAGTTTGCGGTGCTAGATGAAAAGAGGAAAGTTATCGAGGGCACTTTTCCTTCGAAGAAATCCGCCAAACAATTCGCCAGCGACTACCGGGCGGTCCATCATGGCCCTCTGCCGGTGGTGGTCGCCACGTTGAGAATCCTTAAGCCGGGATACCGGATTTGCCCAGACGATTTGGCGTAGGCTATTTGACCGAGCCACGGCTGCGCGGGTACAGTGACCGGGAGCCAATAACAGAAGACACCCATCGGGATTGAGCGAGCCATCTTGCTAGAGACACCCGTACTATAAAAGCGAGCCAACTGACGGGAGAAAGCCAAAAAATTCTAGCGAGCCCGTAGCCACGAGACACCCAAACTCCGGGAGCGAGCCATTGATAGGAGCAACCCGTATGGAATAGCGAGCCACATCTCACGAGACAACCTTGCGAAGCGAGCGAGCCAAATAAATAGAGACATCCATAACATCCGAGCGAGACCCAACCAGTGGGAGCGAGCCAATGTTTAAGAGGAACCCATATGATCAGAGCGAGCCAGATGACTTGAGCCACCCCAAGCCAAGGAGCGAGCCAGATGACTTAGAGTCCACCAAATAGAGAAGCGAGCCAACTCTATGGAGTCACCCAATAAATAGGAGCGCGGCCTCTCTGCCATGGCATACGGTTTTGCCGTGCGGGTGAATTCACCCGCACGGTGGATGGCTGGAGATTGATCCACCAGTGATCAATCGTCGCCACAGCAGGCTGCTAGCGACTCTAATGGGCCAATGCGCAGCCTCGGCTAACCACAGATCGCGCATCCTGTAACAGGGCCGCGATCCCGGGCTGGCCTTCGTAAGGCTCCAGCGCGGCGACCATTTTGCGCAGCACTCGACGGGAGTCAATTTCCCAATCGTCGGATTGGGCCCGACGTTCCTGCAGCGCTTGAATCTGGAGCACCAGTGGCGCGAGCCTTGACTCGGCCTCGTCCAGTTGCTGGAGCAAACGCAGCTTGTCTGCTTGCAGGGCTCCGACGCTGAATGGCTCAACTATTTCGACTTGTTTCATTGTCTATTTGGATTCCACGATTTAGCGATTTTGGCGAACACTGAAGTGCATTCACGCAATTTTGCTTTTGTTAAATCTGGGACCAGATTCTCAAAAGTTTCTCGGTCCATGCTGAGCAGGTAGGCGGCTCGCGCATCCACGCCCATGGAATGAGGATCGAGAACAAGAACCATCGCCCCTATTTGCTCCGCGATAATCACCTTCTCTTCCGGAGCCTTCACTCGGTATTTTGATCGATGTAGTTTCATAGGTCTCGCGCATCTCTCACTTTTACCATGTGTCCAAAAACGCGTCGGATCTTTTGCTCTTCATCCGTAGGGCTCCAGTCCCTTAGTTCCGTCGCGAGGATATCCAAGTCTAATCCACATGACCGCGCATTCATCATCAAGACCTCGATCTCCTCACGAACTACCTCCGAGGGACAACGCTTTTCCTCACGTCTTAACAAAACGTAGAGCTTCGTAGTTTTAAGTTCATCCTCTGTCATATATGTGGTTCTCAGCAGTGACCGCTGCTGGACCGGGTTTATAATTCAAACAGGACGAGCTGGTTCTCAGAGATGGTGAAAGTGGGCAGGCCGAGCTGCTGGGCCTCAAGCTCGCGCTCCAACCTTGCGATCTCACGCTTCAGCTCCGTGATCTCGGTTCGGAGCCGCAAAATTTCGAGGTCTGCCTGATCTTTTAACCGCATAAAATAGATGAGTTCTCTGATGATTCGGACTGACCGCGACCGGCGGTTGCCCATCGTAAAGACGGCTGCGCGGTCGAGGTCGGCGGTCATTGGTTAGTCAGCCGGGATGTCTTCTGCTTCTGGTTCACCGTAGGGATACTTGATGCGCCTTAGTGCCTTTACGAGGATCTCCGTCTCTTGGAGGTGCCCGTTAAACTCCAAGATCATCGTAATGTCATTAAGGGCATCTAGACACAGGGCGAGGGATTTATGCGGTGATTCGACATTCCATAAGTCGTTGCCGCAATAATTCAAGGGACGCAGTGGTCCTACTCGGACGCTCATAGGTTCGCCTCCGTTTTCTCTGTGGCGCGTATCCCAGATTGATATAGCTGCCGGAAGCCTCTGGCCTTTTCTATGAAGGCCGGATCACTGGAGGCTTCGATTGCTTCCTCTACGATCTCAAAGGCAAATCGCGCCTTCTTTCCATTACAGGACACTAGATCCCACGGGCTGCACTCTAACCTGCCGTTAAATATGACCCGTGGTTCTTCGTTGGGTCGGTTTAAGAATTGGATTTCCATAGTTATTTTGTTTTCCAGCAGAATTAACCGGCTGCGGGTGCCCGGGGTTAGATCAAAAGTCGATGTCCGATGGCTCGCCGTGCTCGTTGTAAGTGACGGGCGCGGCAGGCGCAGGCCGCTCCTGCACAACGTCCTCCTGCTGGCGGTCGGGCAGCAGTTGAATGCCTTCGCCGATGATCGATAACTTGGACCGCTTCTGGCCGTCCTTCTCCCACTGCTCGTAGCGAAGCCTGCCTTCAATGAAAACTGGCCGCGACTTTTTCAGATACTGGCTTGCGATCTGCGCCACTTTTCCGAATAGGACCACGTCCGCGTAGAACACTTCGTTTTTCTGATTGCCGCTCTCGTCCTTCCCCGGGCGATTGATAGCCATTGAAACCTCGGTCACGACGATCCCTTTCGCGGTCGTTTTGGTAGTCGGGTCCTTCGTCAAATTTCCAAGCAAAAATACGCGGTTGAGCGAGGGCATTGCTAGTTCCTCTTTCCTTGGTTTTTAACCTCGCTCAGTGACAGGGTCTGCATGCCGTGCTCCTCAGGTGAGTCGCCTTCCATCAGCCAGCCAAGAATGGGAAGCTGGGCTTGGTTCATCTCCATCCCGATCCCTACCAGCGTCACGAACCACACTTCGCCGATCAGTCCGCGCTCTTGAAAGAGCACCTTCAGGTTCTGGACTAACTCTTTATCCTCGAGGAACTCATCGACGTGATTCGCGATCACATTGACCATCATCGGCGCAAGGCCTTCCCTCGGTTTGATGAACGTCGATTCTGGCGTTCCCTCAGCTCGCTCCATCTCCATCTCTTCATCGATCCATGACCGGACTAGATCTCTCTTATTCATGCGTTGCTAGCCTCCTGTTCTGCGCGGCCTCTTTGCGCCGAGCCCGTTGAATTTGAAAAAGCTGAAAGCGCGAATCGGCCTCTGCCTCGAGGACACGGTCCAGATTCCAGAGTTTCATTCTGCCCCCGTTTTTCCAGAAGTACGGGTTGGCCGCGTACTTGTCTGGGCCTATGAGCAACAGGCGAATTAAACTATCCGTCCACCCTCTGGCGCGGAGACTTCGAGTGCTCCAGTATTTTACCAAGGCTGGCGGCGGCTGGTCCATGGCTCATTCCGCGTCGGCCAAGTTAAACATCCTTGGCAAATAGAAGAAAATCGCGGAGGCCGTCAGCCAAAGTGATCACCGCTTGCTTCGGCGTTTGATCGTCGAATTGGATGTCTATCCGCACCACCTTTTTTGCGATATGGGACTTCAGCGCCAAGAACAGCTCGGAATCACCTGAGCGGATAGCTGCGAGCAATCCCGTTGGCGAGCAGTCTGGATTTCCGGTGGTTGCGGCCACGGCTTCCCAGTCCTCGTGTTCCAAGAAACTCAAGATCCCTTCTTCCAGCCTTTCGCAGCGGATGTAATGAGCTGGTCGACCTTCCTGCAACGTCGTCATGAGGTACGGGTGCTGAAAAACCATGACCCGGTCTCCGTCGTATACCAACGGAGTCAAAAAGGAATCGGCTGGATGCAGCAAGGTCATTTAGCCCCCTCCTTGACAGCCGGTTCCACCTTTTGCGTTGGAGGTTTAGGCACCGAACGAATTGGTCTGGAGGCTCTCCACTTCTCCAATTCAGAGAGCTTGTACCTGACGAGGCCATTGCCAATGATGTGGCAGGGAGCACCCTCTTTTTTTCGCCACCTCCGAACGGTGGCTGGGTCGACGCGCCATATTCCGGCGACATCTGGACCCGAAATTAATTCTTCTGGATCCGCGACGACACGTTTCTTCATGCGGTCAAACCTACTTTCGACCGCACGCCATTGTCAAACAGAACTCTACCGAGCGTAGCTTACATCAATAACTCGAATGTTGTCAAGCTATGTTTCAAGCGACCTTCTTATCAGAAGAATCAGGTGCTGCCAGATCGACCACTTTCGCCCCGGAAAGGATCGACCCCAGACCGGCAGTCGTGCGAACCGTGCGGTCGACGTAAAAGGCGTTCGTCAATTCGAGGCTGGTATGTCGCAACGCCGATGATGCGGCGAAGATACCGTGCTGCTGAACGATCAGGGAGCCGAACATTTTGCGCAAAGTGTGGAACGGTTTGTCGGCGTCAATCCCCTGAACCCGGAGCCAGTCGACCAAGGAATTGAACACGTGGTCGGCCCGGTAATGCTGGTAGTCGACATCACGCGCAGGTTGATCGGATTCGATGACGAAGTTGCCTTTGCGTTGCGCGTGCCAGCCTTTGAAAAGCGCCGTGATCTCGGGATCCAGTTGGAGCGTGGCCGCGCTCTCCCGGGTCTTTAGAGCGTAGAATTCAGTCGGCTGCACCTGCACCGTCCCCGCCGCGAAGTCGAATGAGGACCACATCAGGTGATCGCATTCCTTACGCCGTAACCCGAGCGCGATTCCCAGTAGGAACGCCTTGCACTCTTCCCGGCGCTCACCACCAAGCTCATCGATCGCTCGGCGCATCAGACTCGGCGCATCAATGCCGCAGCCGTAGAACTTGGTATCCACTCTGGGCGCAAACTCCACATCCTCAAACGGGTGGGGTCGGCGGACCTCGGGCAGCTCTTTCAGTATCTTCTTACCGAAGAGGCTCCTTGCTTGGCGCAGGGTGCTATTGACTGAAACCGTGTACTTCCGGCGTAGTGCGTCGTTCCCCTTCGCTTTGGCGAGTCGACGGCTTTTCCAAAGACGGACGTCGTCTGGGGTGATCGAGTCCAGAGTAACCGCGTCGACTTCTTCTCTCCACGCGCCGTTCTTGGCCGCGAATCGTTTCCGGGTCGGCTTGATCCCTTTGATCTCTGAGATGATCCGCCGCAGTCTGGGAACGTAGCTGTCGATGGTTCTCTCCGGGATCAGGTTCTTGGACCGGACGAGCGCGATGTACTCGCCGAAGGTGAGACTATCTTTCTTTTTGGCCACCTCCGGTTTGGCGCGATGCTTCTGTAACAGCAGCGCCCATCCCCCATTCATCAAGTCGGCGTACATCCGGCGTGCGAGCTGGGCGGCTTCCTCACGGTTTGCCGTATGCAGGCTTAAAGTCATGCGCTTTTTACCGGACTGGAGCTTTACGGCAAAGTGCTCTCCAGCGATCCGGGTGTCGCCACCATCCCGGACACTCACCGGTTTGAAGACCCGGTCACGCCAGTAGCGAACGTCAGTCTTAGGGAAAATGGTATACCCGCCTGATACCCGTTTTTGCTGTCCATCTTTGTCCATATATGTGCGGACAGAATAATCCTCTAGTCTCTAAACATCAAGTACTTAAGCCAGAAATATGCGGATATGTGCGGATATTCCTATACAGGCTTCCATGTGACTTCGGATCACAGGGTTGCAGGTTCGAGCCCTGCCGGGTGCAAGTAGCTAACATTCAGGGATTTACAGCTAGGATGGAATCAAAAATACAGCCTAAAAAATCGATCGCTTTCGCATTTCCTGCGCACTCGACCCACTGTCGACCGTGTCTAGCTTTCGACTCCCCGCTAGATCAAATCGTATGGTCATCCGCATTGCGATTCCTCTGAACAGGCAGTCTGGCACCATCCCGAGGCAAGCAGCGTAGACGCAGGCTGGCCGAAACCACGGACTGGAACTTTCGTTCCATTTACCGCTTCGGTGGATGCTCTATAATCCCCGTGCAGCTGAATGCTCCGCGACCCGCTGACCGCGCCGCCGCCAGCACTCAACGCCAGACTTAAACCTGTGCCCACAGCGATGTTCGACAAAATCCGAAGTTTTACTGAATTGCGGAAATTGATCCGTGCCTCACTCCGTAGCCAAAACCCCGAATGGGTCGATTCTAACGGCGAGTCGCCCATCTGTGATTCCTACGAGGCTCGGTTCGCTGGTTTACTTGGACTAAACCATCAGCTGGAAGACGACGCGGTCAACTCCCCGGTAGCATTTTAACACGCATTTCCATACGCACCTAGCCGGGAGCATGGGCGTACTAAGAGTTATGTGAAAGCGTATAAACTCTTGAATCACTGGTACCCGGTTCTAATCCTGATCGAATCACGCTTAAAGGACCGGTCCCGGACCAAGCTGCGCAATTCTAGACAAATGTTTAACGTCTAATGTCTATATTTCACTTGCAACTCGAAACTGGGCCCTGGCAAGCTCTTCCATAAGATCTTGATTTCTTGGAGTTAAGAAAAATTGCGACAGGCTTCTTGGTTCGCGGCAAGGATCCTGCCGTAACCGGACGCTCAGAAGATTTTCAGGGACGGAGTCGGGGGGATATAAGTTGAAGGCTTTGTCGGAGACTAGCTGGACCTCTGCCAGCCTAATAAAATTAAATATTCGTTATGACTCTAGTTTTGAACACGAATCCGCGAAATCAATTGATCCTCCCGGATTAACATCGGGTAGCATTTGGATTTGGCTGTTTGCGTAATCGGTGATAAGATCTCGGCTCACCCGAAACCAGATTGGATATATTACCATACATAATTCGGATAACCGGCCTTCCCGGCCTACAAGTACTGCCAACCTTGGCGGCGGCGCGGTAAATAAACCAAGTTCGGTCCGGCTTGAGTGGAAATGTCCTTCGCGGGATAGCGATATTAATGGTCGTCTCACTCCATGTCGGAACGCATAGCCACGTCCAGATTTGTTCTCTCCCTCCGCGCATCTAACCGACCCATCGGCGCGTATTTCCTATGGTGAGAATATCTATCCTGGCGATCTTGGCTTTAGCGCTCTGCTCGTGCGCGGACTTCAAAGGCTTTCACCTCAAACGCGGAGATGCCAGCGACAACATCCGTGGCGACAACCCTTTCTCCCTTGGCTCAGGAGACGGGACGTAAAGCGAGGAGACAAATTCCTTCGAGCGTGGCTTCAACGGCAGTCGCCGGTGGCGACGACGCTTTTAGGTTCGACCATCAGGATCGCCGTCCGCTCCGGCGCACGCGTCCGATGAAGCACGCCTCTCGGAACCGTAAACCCCTGGCGCGGCTTCAGTTCCACGACTTGGTCTTCGAGATCGATAAAGAGCGTTCCGTACGCGACTTCGTAGTTGATCGAGTAAGGGTGGTCGGCGGCCATATTTTCTCCTTCCCGCTACTTTTCAGTTGGAACTTCTTCTGAGGTTAGTCAGTGGGGGTCTTTACCTTTTGAATCGGCGTTGTTCTTTTTCCACCAGGTCACGTGACTCGCGCGGCATCCTCGAACACACGGCGAGGGTTATCTTCGAGCAGTTTTTTGATTTCGTCCTTGGTCACCCCTAACCGACATAGCCGTGGCACGAAATGCCGCAGAATGTAGCCGTAGCCAAACCCGCCATAACTGGTCAGCATCATCTTCAGAAAAACGTCCTGCGAGATCAGAATCCTTTCAACGTACCCTGATTGAATCAAGTTTCGGATCGCGAAGGCATTTTCCTCGTCGCTTGGGCATTGAGCGTTCTGATCGGCATAATAGTAGTCCATTGAGATCATGTCATACTCCAGGTACGCGCCGCGCTGCGCTAGCCCAGCTTGATAATCGAAGTCTCGCCATGACGGACCCATGTGACAGAGGATGACACACTCGAGGCGAACGCCTTCTTCGCCGACTACGTCCAGGACCCGGTGGGCAAGACGTTCCCACGCCGGAAGGTGAACCATCAGCGGGACATGAGCACGCGTCTGGGCGCGGGCGGCACCTCGCAACACTTTCTCCTCCTCCGGCGTGAAACGGGCAGAGACACCAATTTCACCGATAAACCCAGCTCGAAGCCGGGTACCGTCCACGCCTTCCTTTAAATCGCGTTCGATCTCGGCGGCGATATCATCGTGACTCATCCCGCGAACAACCGGAGGATGAGATACCTCCAAGTAGTAGCCGCTACCCATGACTACGTTCAGCCCGCTTCGCCTGGAGATCGCTGCCAAAGCCTGTGGGTCTCGTCCAATTCCCCGATTGGTCGGATCCAAAATAGTGTGGCCGCCAAGGTCTGCAAACTGCTGCGCTTCTCGTGCCGACAAATCAATGTCGTATTGTTGCAGGTTATCCAGGTTGACGAAAGGGTCCATCCTTAACTCGCCAAGGATAGAGAGGGAGACAGGTGCATCACGAAGTGACATGCGAGACGCCGTTTTTGGTGGATGGTTCCAGGTCAAGAAACTCATTAAGAGGTGTTCGTGCATCAGCGTCACGCCCAACGCCTCACTTGCGATCGGCCCCCGGACTGTTTGTATATTGGTTGGCATAGTCTTTAAGTTTTGAAAGCGCGTCGCAGAGCGCCGCGATTCAGGATGATGGCGATGACCAGGATCACCCCTTTGATAATTTGCTCGTAAAACGGCGAAACCTGTAACAAGATTAGACCATTCCCGATAACCGCCAGAATGGTCGTGCCGAAAAATGTGCCCAGCAACGTACCATCACCACCGAACAAATTGGTTCCTCCTAACACGACGGCAGAAATAACGTCCAGCTCAAATCCGACTCCGGAATAACTCGAGCCGGAGGCTAGCCGTGCACTCGTTATCATGCCGGCAACTGCGGCGAGCAGACCCGAGAACGTATAAACGCTAACCTTAACCTGGTTAGTGCCCACCCCGTTGCGTCGGACTGCTTCTTCGCTAGAACCGATACCCGTAATGTAGATTCCAAATTGCGTACAATTGAATAAAAGATGTCCAATCAATAAAGCCAACGCGGCAATCACGATTGGGTAAGGGATTCCTAACAGGAACCCGCGACCGATCTCGATAAAGGGACTGTTCGGGGGGAGTGGAATAGAGTATCCCTTGGTTATGATCTGGGCAATACCTCTTAACACGCTGAGCGTGGCCAAGGTCGCTATGAAGGGGGGAAGCCCGCCGAGCGTGACGAGCAGACCGTTGATCAATCCGACAGCGCAACCGAATACCAGCACCACGACCACGACCAGCCACCAGGGCCCACCCGTCGAAAGCATCGTTGCTGCTAGAACGCTGGCCAGCGCCAGACTAGAACCGACCGAAAGGTCGATTCCACCTGAGGTAATTACGAGCGTCATCGCCACCGCTACGATCAAGGTCGGAGCCGCTTGGCGAAGAATGTTGAGAATGTTCCCGGTGGTGAGGAATGTGGAAGTGAACAAGGACAAAATGACGACGAGCGTCAGCAGAACCACTGCCAGCCCAAGTTGAAAAGCTTTCTGCTCACGGGTAAGCCAGATCCGCCAGAAGGACGGGTGCGCCTCACTCAAGGAGCGAGAAGGAACAGGCATTACGCAATCCCCATCATAAAATCGACGATCTTTTCGAGTGAAGTATCCTCAACCCTGCGTTGGGCGCACAGAGTGCCTTCATAAAGAATGGCAATCCGGTCACAAGCGCGAAACACATCCTGCAATCGATGCGTAATAAAAACTACGGAGACTCCTTGGCCGCGCAAAGTTCTGATCAGCGCTAAAACTTTCTCTACTTCGCGTACCGCGAGCGCGGCGGTTGGTTCGTCAAGGATTAGCACCTTTGGCCGGAAAGTGACCGCGCGACCGATGGCGATCGATTGGCGTTGGCCGCCTGATAAAAAGCGAATCGGAGTGGTGAGCGAGTGTACGGCAATGTGCAGATCGTCGAGCGCACGACGGGCCTCACGATACATCCTCCGGCGGTCAACAAAGGGAGCGCCCCCCACCCTGCGAACAGGTTCACGACCAAGAAACAGGTTGTGCGCCGCATCGAGCGAGTCGCAGAGAGCAAGATCTTGATAGACCATCTCAATTCCCAGTGTTCGAGCTCCTCCCGGGTTGTGGTAAGTAACCGGTTCTCCCTTGAAAAAAATCTCCCCTTCGTCCGGGGCAATGGCACCGGCCAGGATCTTCATCAGGGTTGATTTACCGGCACCGTTATCGCCCAGCAGGGCGAGTACGTCCCCCGCATACAGCTCCAGATCTACGCCGCGGAGAGCTTCCAGGGCGCCAAACCGTTTTCTCACCTTCCGCATCTCAAGCAAAGGCGTCGCCATACCGCACGAACGAGTCTCGCGATTCGTTATTTGAACGCCGGCTTGAATTTATCAATGTTCTCCGTCGTCACGAACTCTACCGGAACATTAATAAATGGGCTAACCTCCGTACCCTGCGAAAGCTTCACCAGCGCATTGATAGCTTCCACACCTTCTTGATAGGGATTTTGCTGCACGACACCAACAAGAAATCCGTCGTCCATCGCTTTGACCGCTTGCTTGGAAAGATCCCAACCGAAAAGCTTGACCCTTTTAGTTGCGCCCTGGGCTTCCAAGGCGGCCACCGCCCCAATCAAAGCCGGTTCACCCGTGGCATAAATGACGTTAATATCCGGAGACGATGTAACGAGGTTCTCGGACGCTGCCAATGCGCGTTCCTGCACGTTTTGCCCATCTACGGTATTACCGATCGTTACCCCGGGTACCTTTTGAACGGCCGTAACAAAATTGTCTTTTCGCTGATTCTGAATGAATGAATTCAGAGCGCCGATGATGCCGATCTTGGCCTTCCCGCCCAGTTTTTCTGAAACGTATTTGCCAACGAAGTCCCCGAAATCCGCTCCAGCCTTGGCATTGTCCACGCCGATGAAGGCTTTGACGCTTGGATCCTCGACTTTAGCGTCGACCGCCACCACCTTGACACCACTTTTCGCGGCATCCTGCAAAGCTGGCAATATTCCTTTCACATCAATCGCGACCATAATGATGCCATCCACTTTTTGTTGCGTCAGAGTCTCTACCGCATTCACCTGAGCGGTGGGATCATTATTGCCATCAATGACCTGAAGATTGACTCCAGCCTTCTGCGCGGCGTCTGACGCGCCTGCGTTGATATCGTTAAAGAACTTTGCCTGCAGATTGATCAAGACCAATCCCACACTCAATTTCTTTTGCGCGCCCTGCGCAAACAAGACCACTGGGCAAAGCAACGTCGCTACCACACAGAGGCCAACCATAGCTGATCGCATTTTTGTCTTCATAAGTATCATCCAGGAATTTAACGGGTCTAGTCGGCAAACAGCGGGTAACGGCGTTCGGCCGACGATGCAGTCTGGACGCCGTTCCCCGGTTGGAGAAGCCAGTTCCAATCTGCCGTTTATGGAACGGGGCGCTTGCGGGTTTGCCGCATCCGCGCGACGAGCAACCTCTCGCAGCGTGGCTCGTAGAACCCAAATATTGGCAGCTCGCACTTGCATAGCGAAGAAGGGGAGTTTGTGTCAAGCAAATCATCCTTTCCTATTTCCTGACCACACGCCCTATCCTAGTGGCCGGGCCTCGCAAATCTTATACGAGTCATACCAAGGTCTGACTTGCTCAAAGATCGCGCTCGCCGTCAGGACATCGTGGTCCGCATATCTTTTTCCTACGACCTGCATTCCAACAGGAAGACCAGTCCCTGTGACACCTGCTGGAATCGAGGCTGCGGGATGCCCAGCGAAATTGATCGGATAAGTAAGGCACCAACCGATCAATGGATCAACCCGAACATTATTTACTAGATCCGGCCCAATCGTGTTACCGTCTTCCGCATTAGGCACCGCCGCACAGGCTAAGGTTGGAGTAACCAGCAGATCATAATTTGTGAATACGCCTTGTATTGCTTCGTAGACCCGGGAACGAATCTCCTGATCCCGCAAATATTCACTGGCCGCAATCAGTCGTCCCTTCTCTAGCCATTTCAGGAGCTGCGGAGGTAGGTCTTCGGCGTGATCCCCGAGTAAGTCGATTCCTTTTAACTGGAGACTCTCCAAGATCCGGAGATTCCCGACAGAGATCAATCGGCACCAAACATCGCTCAGCTCTTGGTGCGAGTGACAAAGGTCTACATCGATTCGATCCACGTGAGCTCCGGCTTCCTCGAACGCCATCACGGAACGACCAATCACAGATTCGACTTCGGCACTAACCGGAAAATCACCAAAGTTGCGGGCATAAGCGATCCGCCAGCCTCTCGGGCTTGACTTATCCTCTCGCTGCCAGTTCCACGCTTCATCTAGAGCATACGGATCTCGAGGATCGTATCCGGCAAGCACGCCAAGGATCAGTGCCGCGTCTTCAACTGTCCTGGTGAGAGGCCCTTCGAATATAAAAGGAGCAGTTGCTCCGAATAGATTGGGTCGCGAAACGATTGGAACTCTTCCAAACGAGGGTTTGTAACCATAGACCCCACAACAAGACGCCGGGATACGAATCGATCCGCCGCCGTCAGTGCCTTGCGCACATGGCACGAGGCCATCTGCGACAGCTGCCGCACTGCCGCCAGACGATCCTCCAGAATTCATTTTCAGGTCGAAAGGCGTTTTGGACGGGCCAAACAAGTAGTTGTCGCAGGTACCGCGGAAGCCAAACGTCGGGGCATTGGTCCCACCCAGCATGATAGCGCCAGATTCTTCTACTCTCTGCGCAAACACGCTGTATCCATCGCTGCGATGTTGCGCGAGCGCGCGGATTCCACCAAGCGTACTCACCCATCCCGGACGGTAATCAAAGAGATCCTTCAACGCCACCGGAACACCGTGCAAAGGCCCAAGAGCTTCTCCCGAATAGAGCGCTTTCTCCGCGGCGCGGGCGCGCTCCCGGGCTCCCTCCACGTCGATAAAAACGAAGGCATTCAAACTTCGGTTGCGGTCACTGATCCGATCAAGAAAATAGTCGACGATCTCGACCGGGGACACCTCACGAGCACGCACCAGCCTGCCAATCTCTGTCACCGATAGATACGCCAATTCGTTCATTTGACAGATCACTCCGAAGAGCGTCCAGGACACTAGGGCCGCAGTCTGTTAACTTCCCGAACGAGGGCACGCACCCGATCCACAGAGACTCTTCCCCACCATTCACCGTTTTCCTTTAAGCTGGTTCCCACTATTGCTCCATCCGCTTTTTCCATTAGGTCGAAAGCGTTTCCCACCGAGAGTCCGCTGCCAATAAGTACCGGAAGCGAGGTTCCTCTTCGGATGTTTTCGATCTCTTCGATTGGCGTAGCATCGCCCGTATGACTTCCGGTTGCGATAGCCACGTCGGCATCGAAGAACTCAACGTCTCGTGCCTGCTCCTCCACTGGTCGATCGGCAACGATCGCGTGAGCACCATGCTTTACATGCACATCGGCGAAGATTGCGACATCCCGCGCTTGGAGCATGGATCTGTACCGGAGAATTCTAGCACTATCCCCCTGGACGATCCCCTCATTGCTGACATAAGCGTTAACCCACTGATTCACGCGAATAAACGAGGCACGACTCGCCTTGGCAACGGCAATGGCCGCTTCGCCCGCGTTAGCCAACACATTGATCCCAATGGGTATTGAGGTAGCCTCGCGCACACTGTCCGCCACCACGCTCATCGTGGCGACGGTCTCATGCCAAATATCTTCTGGTCGAAGGAAAGGCAGATCCCACGAATTCTCGACAATGATACCGTTCATTCCACCTTCGGCGTAGGCACATCCTTCCTCGACGGCGTGTTGAATGATCGCCTTCATGGTTTCTCCCTGATAACGAGGCGAGCCCGGGAAAGCTGAACAATGAATCGTCCCGATGAGCGGCTTCGAAGAATTAAACAGCTTGGTTAAAGCATTGACTCTTTTTGGAAGCATTGCCATCGACTCTCCGGATTTCTCATTGGTCTGCCGTTGCCCTGCGGCAGGGTGGGCCACTCTGTTCGCGTAACCATCCGCTCAGACTTGGGACGCTATCCGGTTCGCGAACGCGTCGTTTCCTCTCTTCTCTTTATCTTATAATTGACAGGGCAGCCTCAATACGGCAAGAAATAATTCGGTCATCCGGACAACCGGATGTACTTGCCATTCCACGTCCTCAAAACACCGTGAAAACTCTGGCGCAACCAGATAGTCGTCTGCCGCTCTATCAGCAGCTCAAAGAGATGTTCCTGGACGAGATATCGAGTGGGGCCTGGAAAATTGGTACCACCATTCCCGCGGAACTCGAGATCGCGACTCGCTTTAATGTCAGCCGGGCAACTGTTCGCCAAGCGGTCATGGATCTGGTTCACGCCGGTCACTTACGGAGGATTCAAGGAAAAGGTACGATTGTCACCGAGGCTAAGATCGAACCTTTGGCCGCCCTCACCAGCTTCTCCGAAAACATGAAAGCCGCCGGGATCACTCCTGGGTGGCGAACTTTCGTGGTCGAATGGAAATCCCCCCCCACAGCAGATTGCGGAAAGGCTCCAGCAGCAACCGATCGGAAGTGCGCTCTACGTCGAACGGTTGCTGCTGGGAGACGACCGCCCGCTGGCCCTGCAGAAGGCATGGTATCCGTCGTGGTTGATCGACCAACATAAGGACTTGTTCACCAAGAACTACCTGGATCAGCACTCTCTGTATGAGACCCTGCGGA
>Ga0206947_1055_pt1 | contig 37200 bp, 28 predicted proteins | sample Alteio_BWOrgHeat_3_FD_153239 | JGI IMG/M metagenome (GOLD analysis project Ga0206947, IMG submission 153239) | Enriched cells from forest soil in Barre Woods Harvard Forest LTER site, Petersham, Massachusetts, United States -... | ecosystem: Environmental > Terrestrial > Soil > Temperate forest > O...
ATAATATCACACTGATCAAAAAAAATCAAGCGGTTAACCGCCGCCAGCGTACTTGCAGGGTCGCCCATGTTTGTGTACGCGGGTATAAATTGAATTTCGTTTTTTTTAACTGCGCCTGGGTAAATACCCAGCATCATTCCAGCCATTAAATGATGCCCGTAAAAAGGATAAATACCCGAATAGGGCGTTAAAAATCCAATTTTTATAGGTATCGTCATTATTATATCTGTTTTATATCTGGTTTAACTCCTGGAAGGGAAAACACCTGCAAGCGCTATTAAATAAGTAATTGCGAGTGACGGCTGCATCACGGGGTAAGGGATATTCCCGCCACCAATGTTGGGCGATATCGCCTGTATGTTCAGCGCTATGTTGGACGTACCGCCCTGCAAATAATAATTTGGCGCCTTGCTCGAAAAACCACCGGCCTTTGGCCCTTCAGCTAAAATTGCATTTACCGGCGAACTCACCAAATTTACCCCGGAAGCCTGTGCACTTAGAAAGTGGTTGTGAAAAGGAATATTGGTCGAGTTAAGCGAATAGTTCTCGCTACCGGTAAACTCGCCCAGCACATAGTTACTCAAACCGGTACCCCGCCCTTGCTGCACCACGGCGCGCCCCTGCAGATCGGGCAGTTGAAAATTTGATGTACCATTGCCACCGTAGTAGGTGCCAAGTAACGAAAATAATGCGGAATTCTGCGAGATAGATAATAACTGACCTGCACAGATTTGAAAGTCTTTCATTGCAAAATCGCCACTGAATAAAATTATAGCGCCTAAATAAGGTTCCATGTGACTTGTTGATTTATTTTTTATGTTGATTCAAAAACATTTTTTTCAATAAAACAGCTCAGGTTTGCTGTGCTTAAAATATAAAAAGGCGCAGCTAAAGATCATGTTTAGTTTCGCGACGGGAATGTCCCTGCCAATGCAATACAGTGGGGTACCCCCAGGTAAGGCTGCATAATCAAAAACGGTGTGTTACTGCCGTTTGCTGTTATTGCTTGTGAACTCATGGTGCTGCCGCCTGACGTTGAATAAACATTTGTTGCTGCACCACCAATAACAGGCCCTGTGGCTAACAAATTATTTGATGGTGATGCCGTGTCGCCTGCGCCCGTGTTTGCATTAAATGCATGAGAATGGAAGGGCAATTGGTTTGCAACGAGCGCCGTCGACTGTGAGCCAAATTTTTCGCCTAATACCCTGGTTGTAAGACCACTGCCGTTACCTGTACCGATGGCTACCCGGCCCTGCAGATCGGGCAATTGAAAAGTTGAAGTACCATTACCACCAAAACTGGTGCCGATTATAGCAAATAGTGCAGCGTTTGTTTGGATTGACAGCAGTTGCCCGTTACAAAACGCCCAGCCACGCGGGGTAAGGATATTGTGATCAAATCCAAGAAGAATAATCTGGCCTAAAAAAGGATTCATGGTGGGATTAAGTTTTTTAAACGATATTTTAGTTTTAACAGCTATTATTTTAAATTAAAGTTAGCGCCCGGGTGTCTAAACAATCTGCCATCGCAAAATTCAGGAAGAAGGATAAGTACCTTCAACCGCGAAGATATAATTAGCCGCAAGCACTGGCTGTATTAGTGAAACGCCAATGCTGCCACCGGCAAAGCCAATTGCAGTTGAGTTTAGATTTACGGTGCCCGAATTACTGGTATAAAGTTTTTCGGGAGTAGTTCCTAAAGTAGGTACGCCTAAAAATGAACTCGAAGTGGGCGTTGCCAGTGTAGCCGCCGCCGAACTTACATTAATACTATGCGTATGAGATGGCATATTACTCGTTGTTAGTGTATAGTTTTCCATCCCGCCAATTTGACCAGCAACGTAGGTACTTAGCCCAAGCCCGGTTCCGGTGTGAATTGGGACCCGACCCTGCAAATCGGGCAAGTTAAAGGTTTGGATTCCATCGCCGCCAAAGGTTGTGCCGATCAAATTGAATAATGCTGAGTTTTGCGAAATTGACAATATTTGTCCCTGGCAAAGCATAAAGCCTAAAGGTGCAAAACTGCCACCAAACAAATAAATTGCGGCCATTAAGGTTGGGTCCATAGTTGGTTTTAGAAAGTTAAGGTTTTTTCAACAGTACTTTAATTATTTTATAAATGTAAAATAAAATTAGCAAAAATTTACTATTTTTTTATAAAATGTTAACGCGTTTCTATCATCCAATAAATTTGCTTCAGCTAATGTTTTTTACAAAGTGTTGTAAATCACCTACCGATTTCCGCAAGTTTGTAAAAAGCTTATTGACAACGGTGAAAATGCAGGCTTATACTATCAATAGCTTCTTAAACCCCGCCGGGCCTCATCCTTTGAAGATATGTCTCTTTATCATTGCTTCCGGCAGCTAAAATCCCCGTTGTTTATGTGAACTTAATGCTGCTCCTGACATTAAAAATAGGTATCAAACTTAGCTAAAAAACTGCTATATTATCAACGTTCTATGCATCGAATAAGCACATTCGACAATAATAAGTTGTTTTTAGGTTAAAAATGAGGTTGTTTTAGGCCGACAAAAAGCTATTTTCAGCTTTTTTTTAAAAACATTGTTTAATGTATTTAAAGAGACAGCAGCTAACTTTTTGGATACATGGGCCGCCGTTATTGCTGCAGATATAGCATCGTCCAGCTGTGATCATCCAGGTTATCACCACCGGTATATTTTAACTTAATAACAAAATGTGTACGCAGGCCGTCGGCATCGAAAAATGATTTGACAACGTAAGTAGAATCAGCTCCTTTGGCACATTCAAATTGCCCGCTGGCAAACTCAGCCCCCGACGACTTTAATGTCGACCTGATAAAATCTTTTGAGACCTCAAAGGCGTCATTGCTCGAAGGCATAGTGTTAAAGAATAAACCACCATTAGAAGCTCTTCGGATGGCAAACCGGCCTAAAACGGATAAAAATAATAAAATGAAAATGATAAGCGCCCACATCCCCTGGGTGGTAAATTTTCTTTTAGCGATGTCCTCTTTAACGTAATCCTTGTTCATTGGATAAGTTGTTGCCTGGTTGAATTTGAGAGGTTTAAATTTCAAATTAATATTTTGTATAAACAAGAAAAAATAAAAAAAACTTTGGCAGAACAATCAATAAAAGTCGTAACAGCGCCTGGCGCCTTCAAATTTATGGTAGGTATCCGTACGCGACGGAATGGTTGTTTCATACCCAATACTTCCTTCGGAGGTACCGCTGGTATTACTGTAGTTTAAGGACGAAACAGGTATATCATGACTAACCCCCAGCCGTAATTTCTCTCCCCCTTCTTTATTTATAGGTAAATCGAATATCAGCGATACCACAAAGGCACTTGGGCCTGCAGCCCCCCCCGCTACGATACCACAACCCTGCATTTATATTGGTGCGTTTATATTGAAAACCAACGCTATAGGATTCAGCAGTAGATTGCTTGTATATAACTACCGATGGGATGACGTACTGTTTTTGGTCCTCGTCGTTATTATCGTTAGCGTTTAAATCCCAGCGATAGCTCAGGTGCCCGGTTATACGCATAGGCAGTTTATACGGGGTACCTGTAAAAGATTCGTTTGGATGATTAATATGTTGTGCGGCGGCACCAATATCAAATTCGCCGGCAACCAGGTTGATCCCAGCGCCTGAGTCAAAATAAAACCTGTTATTGAACAGCGGTTGTTCGGCCGCAGATATTGAACCAGGTATATAGCCTTGTTGCGAATCTACCTGATCTCCAAAAACCAGCTTACTCCAATCAATAGTACTGTTGGTAACACCAACCTGCATCCCGAACGATAACACATACGCGTCAGAACCTATGCTATAGGCATAAGTTCCCGATATATTATTTTTGGTAAGAAACGCTGTACCCTCGCTGCTTCGTGTGAATAGCAAGCCAATACCACCGCCAAACTTAGGGATGTTGTAATCAATAGATGCACTCAAATAATTAAAGCCCCCTTGTACACTGGTAAACTGATTGCGATAAATGAGGTTCATCCGCAAATCGCCCTGAAACTGGCCTGTTAGCGCGGGGTTAAGATAAAGCGGGGAATTAAAAAATTGCGAATAAAGGTGGTCCTGGGCAAAGCCCCGAAAACCGGTAAGTATCATCATGAAAAATAAAAAGCAGCGAACGTACAATTTCCTCATCAACTATCTTATTAAATGTACCACGCCTGTTCGTTTTGGAAGCGAGTTTTTAAGTACATTCCCCTTCCATTCCGACCCGTTTATAAATGTTGCCGATACCTGCCATATATACACTCCTTGTGGTGCAGGTTGCCCGTTAAATGTGCCATCCCAACCGTCAACAGGTGCCCCTTTAGCGTCGAGCTTTGTTGTTTCCCAAACCAATTGCGAAAAATTGTTAAATATCTGCATGTGCCACTCCTTAATACCCGATCCTTTGGCTGTAAAATATTTTAATTCGAGCGTACCGCTTCCAGGCTCAAATGCATTTGGCAAAAACAACTGCCCTGGTACACCCCCAATCTTTACGTAATGAAAAATAGTGCTGTCGCAACCCGGCCCGCTCGCAGCGGTTAAGCTAACTTTATAGACACCTGTATCGGCATAGGTATGCCCTGGGTTCTGGGTGGTTGCACTTTGCCCATCGCCAAAATCCCACAGCCAGGTCTGTGGTAAGTCCGGGGTTTCATCGTAAAATAAAAAACGGTAATTAGGTATGCTGGTTACTGTATCCTGCTTTACGCCAATTGCCGGCTTTGTGATAAATGCTGTAGCCGGCGGGGCCGTTATGTTAATATACTTGGTTTTGGTAACCACATTTACACAATTGGTAATTAAGTTGGTTGCAGTTAAAGTGACTGTAAAAGGCGAATTGCGGTAATTGTAAACATGCGGTTTCGGCGTGTAAATAAAAGAATGTGGAGAGCCATCGCCAAAATCCCAGTCGTATAATAAAGAACTGGCTTGTGTATTTGGGTCGTCCGGTGTCAGGTTGGTAAATTGTACTGCAACATTTTTACAGCCAGAGGTAACATCGGCCTTAAAATCTGGCAAAGGTACCGGATATACATCAACCCGTACCGGGGGCGACGATTCAACGGTTGAGCAACTGTTTGAGGCCGTGATAGTAATATAAAATATGCCCGGTTCTTTAAAAGTATAGGGCAGTGGAGCAGCGCCACCCTGCCGCCGGTCTAACACCACGTGGTTTGCATCGTAAATAGTATAATAATACGTATCCCCGCCCAGCGAATTATTAATCAGGTTAATGGTAAGCGGTATGCAACCTTTGTTAGTGCCGTTTTCGATAAAAGTTTGCGCAATAATATTAGTTGCCGATATGGTGATGGGTATAATATTACTACGTCCTGTTACCCCGCACAGGTTAGTGGCATCCATGTATAGCGAGTATTGCTTTGTTACTGTTGTTGTTATTGGATTAAAGCGCACCTGGCTTTTATCAGTCGCATCAATCCTTTGAACCAGCGTGGTATCGTCATACAAATAATACGCGTAGCTTTTATTATTACCCGGCGAAAAATTGTTTACCGCGAGCGTAAACGGCGAACAGCCAACAATTTGCTGCGGCGAAATAAACGATACCGGCGTATGTGGACTCACGGTAATTTTTGATGTAAACGGTAATGATGCACCGCAATTTGACGATGCGTTAAGCGTAACCGTATAAACAGTGTCCTTCCCGTCAGTACGGGGAATAAAGATGTGCGATGGGTTGAGTGTATTGTCGGGTGGGCTGCCATCGCCAAAATCCCATACCAAAGCACTATATGATGGAATGGATTGATTAGTGAACTGTACTTTTAAAGAATCGCAACCGCTGGTGACATCGCTGGTAAATTTCGCTACGGACTTTGTTGGCGATACGACTATGGAATATGGGTAAGTGTAATTACAACCTAACGCGCTGGTTACAGTGACAATGTAAGCAGCAACGCCATAATTTTGCGGGTCGGAGTTGGTAGGCGTAACACTGATGGTGCTGTCACTCCCGCTTGCAGTGTAACCCGAAACGGTTTTGGATGTATTTTTGGCATCGATAGCCCAGGTGTAGGTACTTCCTGGCGACGAAGCAGTTAATTTATGATTTACTGTAGCGCCGGAACAGATCGTATCTGCCCGGTTACTTGTAACAGTATCCGGCGGCGCTATGTTGATGGTGACACTGCTTGAAATGGTATTGCACGGCGGTACCAACGAGGTTGTTGCTGTAAGTGTAAGCGTAACCGCCCTGGCTTTTATTTCCGCGGCAGTAGGCGTATACGTTGGTTTTAACGATGCGCTGTTGGAAAACGTACCACCGCCTCCCCCCCACTGTACACTGTTGTAAGGACCACCCTTTACCGAACCATTTAATTTTGCCTGGCTGTTAGAACAAATAAGCGTATCAGCCCCTGCACTTATAAGGGGCGATTGCTGAAAAGTGATATGTTGGGTAGCAGACGATGGACTACCGCATGAATTGGTATTGGTAACTTGAATGGTATATTGTGCCAGATCCGCAAAGTTGATGGTAGGATACTGCGAAGTATCTGACGATCCATTTACAAACGCATAGTTGCCACCTGTAATTGTCCATTTAAAAGGCGTTGCCGCCGATTGCGTGGTTCCCTTTAGCAATGTTTTGGTTGCCGTTGCCTTGGGGCTAAACGTCAGCTTTTGATTGGCCCCGCATAAAATAACGTCCTTACTTAACGTCGCCACCGAAATAGAATCAACAACTATGCTTTGTGCAGTGGTGAACGACAGGCCGCAGCTTGCTGTACCCACTGAAAGCTGTATATAATACTGGCCGGCGTTTGTAAAAACAAAATCGGGCTGCAGGCTGTTTTTGTTGGTGCCATTTGCATAGGTTACCGGCGCAGGCCCGGCCACGTACCAGGTGTACTGAAAAGTATTATCGCAATTTAAGTCGAGTACAGATTGATTGTTTGGCGTTATTTTTACCGGTGCACAAAACTTATTACCAGGCAGCGTAAATTTTAGTTGAGGGGCGTTTTGTATACAAATGGTATGCGTTACATCGGCATCGGTACAAAGCGTACCATTACTTTGCAAATGCAGGGTAACCGAATGTATGCCCGGTGTAGGAAAAATATAAGTAAACGGCTGGGTGGCCGTATAATTTACTGCTACGGTGTTCCCGTCAACCAGCCATGTATAATTGGCCTGCGCATTTATACAATTCGCCGTGGTATTTGTGGGATCTTCGCCGGGGAACGATGTATTGGTGAAAGTGGTATTCCCATTTGTGCAACCCGCCAGCGGTGTACTGAAGGAATTAATAGGGCTGGCCGACACCTTGGCATAACTGGTAACCTTGGTGCCTACATTGCCGCAGAATTTATTACTTGGTTGTAAATCAACCTCGAATGAATTGTTTTGCCCGTTGGCAGAGTTGCCGCACGATGTTTTTTTGTAAATATGGGATATGATGCCTCCTGCCGATACGATATCGCAAAGCGAAAAGGTGTCTGTTATGCCATCACCCCAATTAACATTATATAACAAGCCGGGGTAATTGTTTTGTATGCCATTTGAAGAGGTAATATCCACATTGTACGATAAGCCGGTGCCGCTGCCTAAACAGCTTGTGGTACTGCCCGTTGCGCCAAAGCTGTTAAAAACTGAATTGTTTATTAAAATATACCCTTTGGTTCCCACCGCACCGCCAACTGTTGCTTTAACGTAAACGGTGTAACTTGATGCTTTTGCTATAAAATTTGCACTGGGACTAATGGCTTGCGTACCTTCTGATGCTTGTGAGAGTTCGTTAAAAAAAGTGGCCGTAACTGTTGCCCCCGGGCTTGATGCATTTACAAACGCATACGAGGTACCGTCTTTACCGTTACATGCGCCAAATACTTCGGGAAAATTGGGGCTGATGGTTGAGGAATTTACACCTGCTATAACACCTCCCGAACCGTTTATGGCAAATGCTGCCGAAATTGTACTGGTAACAGCGGGCAGGGTTGATTGTACCATCACCTTATAGCCTGCCCCCGCCGGCGTTCCGTTGGGTATAATACCATTTATAAAGGTTGCGTAAAAATCGGTAATAGTGCCAATTAATTTTGGCGCGCCGAAGCCGCCCCCGGCATCAGACAAATAAAGACTAAATGAATTGGTTTTGCCGATACAACTGCCACCGCTAACTGCAAAAGGAACAGCAATAGTTGAACCCTGACCGTAAGGCCCCGGATCGACCGTGCCAATGGTAATAGTTTGGGCCAAAGCGCTCCCAAATCCAAAAACAATAAAAATTGCTAAAAACAATAAATTTTTAGTAAATATTTTATTCATGAAGCAGAAGATAGGTAGGGTGATGTACTTGTATTATTGTCAGTTACTTACATGTTATAAAAATAACATTATTGTTACACAAACAAAAATTTTTATGGAACAATAAGTATGTAACTTTTCTTTATACGTAAAAAAACTCAAAGTAGTTGCTCGAAGAAGCCTAAAATGGCTATAGATTTTTAATAAATGACTACATAATTTACACCAATATCATTTTTTACGCTTTGCGTACTTTGCGCCCACTCCTAATCTTTGCGGTTAACCTCTCTCCATCCTATCAGACTTAGTTATACAGTTTATCCAAAAAACAAATACGAAATAAAAATGGCGGCAATAATACCGGCCAAATCGGCAAAAAGTCCGGCAGGTATGGCGTAGCGCGACCGTTTTATTCCAACAGAACCGTAGTATAAAGCAACGATGTAGAAGGTAGTGTCTGATGAACCGTTAAATACACACCCCAAACGCCCGGCAAAGCTGTCGGGTTTAAAAGTAGTCATCACGTTGATCATCATTGCTTTTGAGCCCGATCCGCTCAGCGGCTTCATATAGGCCACCGGCATGGCATCAACAAAGCGCGTATCAAGGTTAAAAAGATGGCATATCCATCTGAGCCCCTCATTCATATAATCCAAAGCCCCGCAAGCGCGGAAAACTGCGATGCCCACCAGCATGGCAACCAGGTAGGGGATAACTTTCACCGACGTTTCGAAACCACGTTTGGCGCCATCAATAAAAACTTCGAAAACATTTATTTTTTTGAACACGCCACCCAAAATAAATACAGCGGCCACAGCATACATCAATAAATTGCTGGAAACCTTGGATATCGTGCTAATTTCAGCTTTGCTAAAATAGTGGGTAAAACACCATACCATCACTGAAATAAATAACGTGACCCCTCCAATCCAACTTATAATCACTCTATCCCACAAATTTATTTTTTGTTTTACCGCAACGAGCAGCATACCGGCAACGGCAGATACGTACGTTGCAATGATACACGGAATAAGTATATCTGTAGGGTCTTTAGCATGAAGGATAGCGCGCTGTGCTATGATGGTTACTGGTAATAACTGCAAACCGGATGTAAGTAGCACAAGGTACATGATCTGTGCGTTGGAAGCCGTTTCCTTATCTTCGTTCAAACCCTGAAGGCTATCTATAGCCTTCAGGCCCAGCGGCGTTGCCGCATTATCCAAACCGAGCATATTCGCCGAAAAACTCATCATAATTTGGCCGGTGGCCGGGTGATTTTCGGGAATCCCCGGAAACAAACGACTAAAGAACGGCCCTACAATACGCGACATAAAATTTATGGCCCCGGCTTTCTCGCCGATATTCATGATACCCAGCCACAGCGCCATATTACCGGCAAGTGGCAAGGCAATACCCATAACAGATGTTTCGGCCGAGCTGAACATCCCGTTTACCAGGTGCATAAATATTTCGGTATCCCCGAAAAAAATGAGCCTCACCAGCGCAATGAAAAACGCGATAATAAAAAACGCAACCCAGATGTAATTAAGTGCCATAAAATTATTTTGAAGCCATGAAGATAAAATTTTTTATTTAACTTGGTTGGTCATTGTTCCAATGACTTTTTTTGAATGATATAATGAACGAAATCGCAATACAGTTAAGAAACGCCATTGATAATCTCCTGCAAACAGAATTTCAAGCCAGCGAATGGGAACGCAAGCCTATGCCCGAAAAATGGTCAAAAAAAGAAATAATAGGTCATTTGATTGACAGCGCGCAGATAAATCTGCAACGTTTTGTGCGTTGTACCTACGAAGAAAACTTTAAACTAACTTACGAACAGGTAGAATGGGTAGAGGCTCAACGCTACCAACAAGCGGATATAAAGCAGTTATTAGCGTTATGGCAACTATTAAACCTGCAAATTATACGGGTATGGGAAAATTATCCACCCGAAAGACTTCAGGCAAAATGTGATAATAGCAAAACAACAATTTCGCTGCACACAGTTGAGTGGCTTGCACAAGATTATGTGGACCACTTAAAACATCATTTACGGCAGATTTATTAAATTTAACATAAAAAAGCCATGAGCGATTTAACAGAAACCTGGCAAATTCATAACCGTATTAATCTTTACCTGCTGGAAAGTATTGATGAGGATAACCTGAAGGATATATCGGCATCAAAAGGAAGAAACGTGGGCGAGCAATTTGCCCATATACACAATGTGCGCCTGATGTGGCTAAAGGTTGCTGCTCCAGAATTGTTGCAAGGCTTGCCTAAGATGGAAAAAGACCAGATCAGCAAATCCTCATTACTTGACGCGCTGACTTTAAGCGCAGGCGCTATTGAACAGTTATTTGATAAGGCTGCTATCACGGGCAAAATAAAAGGTTTTAAACCCCATGCTACTGCATTTTTGGGATACCTCGTTTCGCACGAGTCGCATCATCGCGGGCAAATCATGCTATCGTTAAAACAATCTGGGCACCCGGTTGATCAAAAAATACAATACGGCTTATGGGAATGGGGAACGAGATAGCAAATCAACCTGCAGGTTATTCAGGGACTCCCCTTTCTAAAAAACTGGGCATAAAAACTGGCTTTACAGTAAAACTGGTAAATGCCCCGGATTATTATTTCGACCTTTTTACCGATTTGCCTGGTGATTTAAATTTTAAAGACGAACCGGGAATAAAATATGACCTGATCCATTTTTTCACCAAACAGGCAACCGAATACTTTCAAATAACGCCGAAATTAAAAGATGAGATAAAACCAAACGGTATGATTTGGATATCCTGGCCAAAAAAAGCATCAAAAGTTGTAACGGATCTTACCGAAGATACCATCCGAAACTATGCCATAAAAATTGGGCTGGTTGATATAAAAGTTTGCGCCGTTGACGATGTATGGTCTGGCTTAAAGTTGGTGATACCAGTGGCTGATAGAGATTAGAGGTGGGAGATTGGAGGTTAGTTGTTGTTTGTTTTAAGTCAATTATTTAGTCGCAAGGTTCTGCCTAATCTCCTATCTCTAATCTCTAATCTCTCACCTCCAACCTCAATTATAAGCCGTCACCCGTTTATCGCTGACGATGTGTATATCGTAATCTTTTCTCAGCGGATTATACGGAACAGTATCATTAACCGTGATATAAATATTGCCTAATTCTTTTACCGAATATGTCTGAACATCGCTTATCAACGAGTCTTTACCCATTGTGTTTTTTTCCACGTATTGTGATATCGATTCGCGGATCAGGTTATACTGATCGAGCTCGTCGGTTTCAATTTCGATGAATAATCGTTTCCCATCCGAACGCACCTCCACATTGCTGTAGGTGCCGGTGTTGGTGGTTAAGGTATATTTTCTGTTTTTGTTTTTATTGTCTTTTTTAGCAATCAGGTAACCTTTGGCTGTTAAAAAAGTGTCGGCCTGCAGCAGGTTGTTATGCAACAGATATTTAATATCATCGTACGATAACAGGTTTTTTTGGCCAAAACATAAGTTGCCGTATAACAGGAAAAGAGCAGACAGTAACAGGCTTTTCATTAGGTATAGTTTAATTTTACACCTAAGTTATAAAATTATTAAGGCTGTTTAAATTTTGCTGATACAAATAACCTATTTTAGCGTTTTTGTTACCTACTACTATCTGCTATGCCTAAAATTGAATTATCGCGCGTTAAGGGCGATTTCGGCTTTGAAGCCACTGACGAAAATGGACACGTTGTAAGAATGGACAGCAGCCCCGAAAGCGGTGGCTGGGATTTTGGCGTACGCCCTATGCAAATGTTATTAATGGGCCTTGCCGGCTGCTCGGCCATCGATGTGCTGGCTATTTTAAAAAAACAACGCCAGGATGTTAAAGAATATAAAATGATTGTAAACGGCGAACGCGAAAAAGGAAAAGAACCATCCCTTTGGCAGGATATCTCGCTCGAGTTTCATTTATACGGTGATGTTGATAAAGACAAAGCCGTAAAAGCTGTTGAACTTTCAATCAACAAATACTGCTCGGTATCGGCAACTTTAGAAAAAGCCGGTGCTGAAATTACCTGGAAAGTTTTTGTGCATCCGGCGCGATAATTTATTGTCAATTTGTTTGGCGAATATAATTATATTCGCCACCCACAACCTAAATTTAACTTTGAAACAAACCTTACTCTGCTTGCTTTTTGGTGCATTTACTTTTGTGGCTACGGCCCAAACTCCACAGCGCCAAATCCGCTTTCATACTATTGGCAACGATAGTATTAATTTGCCTTTTAATAGCGAATATTATTTGATTGAGGACAGTTGCGCGCAAATTACGCGCTACTGCCATTTTAAATTTGCCGATAAAAAGTTTTTCGGGAAATTTAAAGATGTAAGCACGGCTGATCCAAAGCTGATACTTGCCGAAGGCAGCTATACCGATGATGGGCTTAAAAACGGGCTGTTTACTACACATTACCTTAATGGAAATTTACAGGCAAGCGGCAATTTCAAAAATGATAAATACGACGGTAAATGGCAGCTGTTTTATGAAAGCGGCAAGCCCGAATTAACATTTGAAGTAACTAATGGCGATTGCAGCATTATTGATGCCTGGAAACCCGACGGCGCAAAAATAATTGATAACGGTAATGGTATTTATACTGACGACCTTGGAAGTTTTTACTGGAAAGGGAAATTGGTGAACGGAAAGCCTGAGGGCACCTGGAAACTGATAAGAACTGATGATATTACCAATACACCAATTTCTAAAGAGTATTTCAAAAAGGGGAAATTTCACGACGGCGAGCGGGGCATTTATGATTATACCGATTCATCACATATTGCTTTGGTAAATCCATCGAAACTTCCTTTCGTCACCGCCGAAAAAATGTACATTTCCGAAACTCCATGCAACGGAGTTAGGCGCAGGCACATAGTGAATGCGCAATACCGCGATGGGCTAAGCAGTTTCTCGCAGTATATTTCTGATGCTGTTTCTCCTTATTTTGGAAAAATTGATTTGAAGGGGATTGAAAACACCATTGATATTGATGGCGAAATATCGGAAAAAGGCGATCTCATTAACCTAAAAAGCGACGGCACACTAAATGACGATATAGCAAGAGGATTGATCCTTAAACTTAAAAATTTACCCAGCCTGCATCCGGCTACCGCTGACGGTAAGCCTGTGAAACAAAAGTTTACTATTTCGTTTAAAATTTTCGGCGGAGCTTACCAGTTTAGATACCGTTTTTTACCGATAGAAAACTAAAATGACCCAATGACTGGCACTATTGTATAGTTTTAAGTTCATTAATCAATAATTAAAAAAGTTTGCCAAATGTTAAATAGGTGTAATTTAGCGCTATAGCGCCTATGGCACCAATGTTGTATTTAGAATGATATTAATAGTCTATCATTTAAAAATTACAACATGAAATCAAATTTAAAAAGAGCTGGCATGCTGCTAACCGGAATTTTGGTAAGCGGGCGTTTGCTGGCGCAAACCGTTGACACCACCCATGCGTCAACGGATTACGTAAAACCCTTTTCGGGCGACGGCGCTTTCCGTACCTGGTCAATCGGCGCACACGTAGGCATATTGTCACCCAATACCCTTTTCAGGTCAAATTTGAAACAGGATTTTACCTCGCCCGACGGCAATCTCGGGTACGGTGCCTATATCAAAGATCAGGTTTTACCTTCGTTCGGTATCCAGGCAAATTTCTTGATGGGTAAACTAAGTGGCGAAGGTGCGCAGGCTGATGCATCAGGAATATCCAGTTTTAAAACTAAAATTCATTACGCTGTAGATTTAAGCGGCAACTTAACGCTTGCTAACATTAACTGGCATTATAACCGCACTTTTATGCAACCCTATATTACATTAGGTGTCGGCTCCATGAATTATACCCCGGTAATAACTACACCAGGTGGAACTACCAATTTTAGAACGGATAACGGAGGCTCAATCAACGAACTGTATGTTCCAGCAGGGTTTGGTATTAAATTCAATGTTGCGCCAGGCGTAAATCTTGATTTAGGATACCAGGTAAACTTTGTATACTCCGATAACCTGGATGGTTTTAAATACGGATCGAACGACGACAAATTTTCATACGGCCATATCGGCTTAGAGTTTGCACTCGGCAGCCGTTCAAAACCGCAGCTGGCTACGCATAACCCGGTATCGTCAATGAGAACGGAATATTTATGGGAAAATCGCAACACTAAAAATCAGTTAGAAGCAGAAATAAACGCACAAAATGCACAGATAGCTGCCGAAAAAGCCGCTAACGACAAATTGCGTGCAGATCTTGATGCAACCAATGCTAACCTCGCTAAATTTACCATGGATAGCGATGGTGATGGCGTTGCCGATTTTTACGACAAATGCCCTAACACACCAGCCGGTACAAAAGTTGACGGTGCCGGTTGTCCGTTGCCCGTTAACAAGCCTGATGTTAAAGTTTATATAACCAAAGAAGACAGACAAGTAGTTAGCACCGCTGTTAAAAATTTGGAATTTGAATTTAACAAGGCTACTATTCGCCCGCACTCGTTCGCAAGTTTAGACAGGCTTGCAGCACTGCTAATCGAAAAGAAGTTTAATTTAAAATTAGCCGGATATACCGACAATGTTGGTTCACAGGCATTTAATTTAGGACTATCGAAAGACCGCGCTGCCGCAGTTAAAGATTACCTGGTAAGCAAAGGAGTAGCCGAAGGACAAATACAAGCTGAAGGATATGGTAAAGAACATCCTATTGCTACCAACAGAACAGCCAAAGGCCGTCAAATAAACCGCAGGGTTGAGTTTACGCTGTTTTAAGGGATTAAATCATTTAGTCGTTGAGTCATGGGTTGAAAACAGGAAAGTTGAAGAGCAGGAAGGTCGTTAGTTTATAGCGATGACCTAAAGATTCAAATGATATTAAAACAAAAGCCGTTCAAATTTGAATGGCTTTTGTTTTTTGCAGTATTTTTCAAAAAAAAATTACTGCGCAAATACACTGCGCAGTTGCCTACAACCTTTGCCGAAGAAAGTCAGGAACAAGTTGTAAAATCAACACAATCTGATTGCAAAAACGAACTATATTCGGCCACTTTATTTAAAACAATGTTACTTACTATTTCTACTACTTATTTCCCTGCTGACGACCTGAGCTATTTACTGCACAAACATCCTGATAAAGTACAGTCCGTAGATATTTCGGCCGGAAAGGCTCATATATTTTATCCGGAGGTTAGTCCCCAAAAATGTACTGTTGCTTTATTACTGGATATTGACCCGGTGGGGTTGGTCAGAACCGCGGGCCCAAAGGGCAATGATTTTGCGTTGGAACAATATGTAAACGACCGCCCTTATGTATGCAGTTCGCTCATGAGCGCGGCAATTGCCAAAGCGTATTCATCCGCGCTTAACGGCCGCTGCAAAGACAAACCCGAACTGGTTGGCGTGTCGATGCCGTTTGTAATTAAACTTGCTGTATTGCCGGTAAAAGGTGGTGAAGCTATATTGCGAACGCTTTTTGAACCATTGGGTTATACTTTTACTGCTAAACAACATCCACTTGACCCTGCTTTTGAGGAATGGGGCGACAGCCGGTATTTTACGTTAGAATTAAGTAACACGCTAACCTTACAACAGTTACTGTCGCATTTATATGTATTAATACCAGTATGCGACAACGACAAGCATTACTGGGTTGCAGAGGATGAAGTAGAAAAATTACTGGCCAAGGGTAAAGACTGGCTTGAAACCCACCCGGGACGTGAGTTAATTGTAAACAGGTATTTAAAAAATCAACGGTCGTTGACAAACCGCGCACTAAGTGTTTTAATAGCTAACGACGAGGAAGAAGAAGCTGTAGAACCAATTATAGATAGTGCTTTTCAGCCCGCAGAATCAAAGCTAAAAATTCATGAACTAAGACTAATTGCAGCGCGCAATGAACTGTTAAACGCCGGAGCTAAACGGGTGGTCGACTTGGGTTGCGGTGAGGGTAAACTGATAAAGCTGCTTATGTCCGAAAAGCAATTTGAGTTTATCCTGGGTATGGATGTAAGCTATCGCTCGCTCGAAATTGCAAAAGAACGGCTAAAGCTTGAACGTTTGCCCGCAAAACAGTTGACACGGGTACAATTAATACAAGGGTCATTAACCTATCGCGACAAGCGGTTACTAAACTTCGAAGCCGCCACGCTGGTAGAAGTTATTGAACACTTAGACAAACCGAGGCTGGCCGCGCTGGAAAGATCAGTATTTGAATATGCCAAACCTATCCTTGTGGTGGTTACCACGCCAAATGCAGAATATAATGTACGCTTTGCCGATTATCAGGAAGGAAAAATGCGACATAGCGATCACCGTTTTGAATGGACAAGGTCACAGTTTGAAAGCTGGGGCAATCAAATAGCCGCGCAATATGGATACGAAGTAACTTTCAAGCCGATTGGAGAAGTCGACCCCGAAGTGGGTGCTTTAAGCCAAATGGCCGTTTTTACACTTTTGCAAAACAAATAATGAGTACAAATAATACAATAAAAATACCCGAATTATCATTGGTTGTTTTGATTGGCGCCACCGGGTCAGGAAAGTCAACCTTTGCGGCGAAGCACTTTAAGCCAACCGAAATTATATCATCCGATGCCTGCCGTGGTTTGGTTAGCGATGATGAAAACAACCAGGCCGCTTCGTCGGATGCGTTTGCCTTGGCCAGATATATCATAGGTCTTCGATTAAAAAACGGATTACTTACGGTAATTGACGCTACGAATGTACAGGAAGAAAGCCGCCGCGACTGGATAAACCTCGCTAAAGAATATCACTGCCTGCCCGTTGCTATTATCCTTAATATACCCGAAAAAGTTTGCGCACAACGAAACGCGCTGAAAGCCGACCGCAATTTTGGTGCACACGTAATCCCGCAACACATTTCGCAGTTAAAGCGCGGCATTAAAAAGTTAAAGTACGAAGGTTTTCGCCATATTATAGAACTACGCACCCCCGAAGAGGTGGACGCGTTAACCACAATTTTGCGCGACCCACTTTACAATAACAAAAAGCACGAAAAGGGTCCGCTTGATATTATTGGCGATGTGCATGGCTGCTATGATGAGTTGATCGAACTACTCATCACACTTGGTTATGCCGATATCGGCCACACATGGGCACATCCCGAAGGTCGGAAAGTTGTTTTCGCAGGCGATTTGGTCGATCGAGGTCCAAAAACACCCGAGGTTTTAAAGCTGGTGATGAGCATGACAGCTGCAGGCACAGCGTATTGCGTGCCCGGTAACCATGATATTAAACTAATGCGCTGGCTAAACGGCAAAAATGTAGAAGCAAAACATGGGCTGGAACACTCGATTGAGCAATTAGCAAAGGAAACCCAGCAATTTAGAGATGAAGCCAAAAAGTTTTTAGACGGCCTGGTGAGCCATTATATATTTGATGATGGCAAGCTGGTTGTAGCCCATGCGGGTTTAAAAGAACATATGCAGGGACGGGGCTCTGGCGCTGTGCGGGAGTTTTGCTTATATGGCGAAACCACAGGTGAAATTGACGAATTCGGCTTACCTGTAAGGCATAACTGGGCCGCCGAATATAAAGGCAAAGCGATGGTAGTTTACGGGCACACTCCTGTACCGAAAGCACAATGGCTAAATAACACCATAGATATTGATACCGGATGCGTATTTGGGGGTTCGCTCACCGCCATGCGCTATCCCGAACGTGAATTGGTTTCGGTAAAAGCACACAAGGTCCATTGTGAACCCGTAAAGCCATTAGGTTATGTTAAGGAAGATAGTGAAAATTTAAGCCTGCAACAACAAAACGACGATGTGTTGGATATTGCTGATTTTATGGGCAGGCAAATTGTAAATACACGCCTTGGCAACAATATTACTATACGCGAAGAAAATGCTATTGCAGCGCTGGAAGTAATGAGCCGTTTTGCGATTAACCCCAAATGGCTAATTTACCTCCCTCCTACCATGAGTCCATCGGCAACAAGTTTGCTGGACGACTATTTAGAGTATCCAACCGAAGCGTTCAAATATTATCGGGATGCCGGTATTGCAAAAGTGGTGTGTCAGGAAAAACACATGGGGTCAAGGGCGGTGGTTATTGTTGGCAAAAACGAAGCCGCAATAAGCCGGGCATTTGGCATCAATGACGAAGGAATCGGCACTATTTATACACGCACCGGCCGAGCTTTTTTTAATGATCATGAAACTGAACAAGCTTTGTTAAGCATCTTGAATAAAGCGCTGATAGCCTCGGGTTTTTATGAACGTTTTGATACGGACTGGGTGTGCCTTGATACCGAGCTAATGCCCTGGAGCGCAAAGGCGCAAGCTTTGCTGGAAACACAATATGCAGCCGTGGGCGCCGCTTCAACCCGTGCTTTGGCGGAAACGATGTCTGTGTTGATCCAACTGGCGGAACGAACAGCCGATGGTAAAGCTCTTGCAGGTGAATATGGTAGCAGACAGCAAAATGCTGCGGATTTCATCACTGCCTATCAGCAGTATTGCTGGCCGGTAAATGGTTTGGCCGATTATAAACTTGCGCCCTTTCATATCCTCGCGTCGGAAGGCAAACTTTGGACGAGTGAAAACCACGAATGGCACATGGAACAAATTAAAAAGATTTGTGAAGCTTCACCATCCGTACTGTTGGCAACGCCCTATAAAATAGTGCAGTTGGATGATGAGCAAAGCATTAACGATGTAACGGACTGGTGGTTAACATTAACTGGTAAAGGCGGCGAAGGTATGGTAGTTAAACCATATAATTTTATTGAAACCGACAAAAAAGGGCTGATACAACCTGCCATAAAGATAAGGGGCCGCGAATATTTGAGGATAATTTACGGCCCTGAATATACCGCGCCCGAAAACATCAACCGCTTAAAAGCACGGGGGTTAAATGCAAAGCGTGGCTTGGCACTCCGGGAGTTTTCGCTTGGAATAGAAGGCCTGCAACGCTTTGTCGATAAAGAACCGCTGAGACGTGTTCATCAATGTGCTTTTGGCGTACTGGCGATGGAAAGTGAGCCTGTTGATCCGAGGTTGTAGATTGTCTGTCTGAACCATGATTCGCCGGATTAGAGGATTGCCATGATTTAAACTAAAATCCCATAATCCTTTAATCCCACGAATCATGGTTCATACATTTTCAAACCCTTTCCACCAACGATAACCAAACCCTAATCGCCTGTTGCATCAATTTGTCTTTGGCCATCACATCATCCATGCTATAAAATAGTGCAAGTCTGCGGCCATCAGTATAATCACCTTCCAGCAGGCCTGTTGTATCATTTATCTTAGCCCCGCTTGGGAAAACAAGCCGGATGCTGTCTTTTTTAAAAATATTAAACACAATAATATACCGTTTATACTCCTTGGGGTTAAACGGCACTATTGGTCCTGTATAAAAAAAGCTGGGGGCGTTCCATTTTATATGCTCGCCAATTTCAGGATCGGTATCCAAAATAACTTTCCTAAGGGCCGCCATAACGTCAGCCATCGGGTGATCCAGTTTTTGCATGTATTGGTTTACCCCATCGGTATCTGTCAGCCATGCGTTATCAGGTTTAATTGTTTTCATGCTGATTATTAAATAATCAAAAATAAGCAATTACTTTATTCACAAGGCTATTGATAAAATTACCCTATGAGCCACTTGCTTTTTGGCAAATACGACAGTATTTTAACTCCCAGCCAGGTAAGTAAAAATGTTATAACCGCAATAAGCGGCACCTTAACAGCCGCCGAAGCTATGGCCGGATTCAACCACAAATAAACAGCATTGAGCACCATAATATGCGCCAGGTAAATACCATAGCTTTTGGCCGATGCATCACTCAAAATACCTGTGACCAGCGCGGATGACTTATTGAACGTTATATTTTTAAACATCAGGAATAATCCCGCAGCAATCATCGCCACATTAATGGTTTCAAACCCCCAGGTAAGTTCAAGCGTCATCACAAATTTTTCAGTGGGCAAGCGGTCCATAAAGCCCGATACCGTTATCGCATAGCCTACTAAAATCAGCAAAATGCCAACCGTGTAATTCCATGTTTTGGGTTCCAGATGGAAACGCCTTATATAATAAGCTAACACAGCGTAACCCATAAAACCTGAGAAGTAATACAGCATGGGTGTATGGTTCCAAAACGCCTCGCCCCATATTTCGGGGAAAATAAGGTGGATATAGGGTAACGTTAGAGATATAGCCCAAAGCGTCACGTAGAACTCAATGCTTTTGCGGCTTGCGCTTTGTATCCAGGGCGAAATAACCGGCGCGAACAAATAGATGCCCAACAGCATGTATACATACCACAGATGCCCTATATCGGTACCATAATTCACAAATATTTTAAGGATATTAACGAGCGAGGCATGAAGGGTGCTTTGCCCCATGAAATATTGATAAACTGCATAAAATATGCACCATATAATAAAAGGAATAGCAACCCTTGTCATGCGCTTTTTAAAAAACAGGGGCACATCGCCAACCGGGAACAGGAAGAAACCCGAAACCATTGCAAACAAAGGCACGCAGGCCCGGCAAAGTGAATTATACCAGCCTACCCAATGTGCATCGGCGGTGTTGAGGGTTTGCCCGATGTTGCCGATATAATAAAACTCACCCGAATGCACCTGGATAACCATATAGCAGGCAAAAATACGGAGCAGATCGAGGCCATAATGGCGTTGAGTTTTAATAGTTGTCATTTAATCAGGTTATTCGTGAGGTGGTAAATATAAAAATTCCGCTATGGCAATTCTATTATTTTTCCATAAGTTATGATTTCGCAATTCATATTAGCGAAGAACCATTTCAGAAAAAGAGCCGCCCTGAAGATTCAGAGCGGCTCTTAAAAAGCAATTCGTTAGTAGTAGTTTATTTCCCGGCAACACCTGTTCTTCCAATATTTTGATCGGCCCATTTTAAAAACCATTTCATATTGGCCTGGTCCTGGTGCCCCTGGTCGTGCTGCCGCCAGGCCAATTGACCGTCTAATAAAGGCGTATTAACGGGAGGCATTTTTTCGGTATGATAATCGTTGGATACTCCCAAATCTTTAACACCGAGCAATTTAAATACCGGCCCAGCAGCAACAGCCGCCATGTAACTGCCCTGATGATCGAGCCATTTAGCATCGCCCTTTTCGGGGATACCGTAGCTTACAAAAACAAGGCGTGGAGCGCACAAGGCAATCAACTCATGCGAATCAACAGGCAAATCACCAGCGTTTTTAACGCCAAATTTAGCCTCGGATGCTCCATATTTTATAAAATTTCCGGCCATCCAGTAGTATTCGCCGCCGGTGAGGCTTTCTACCGCTTCGCCCCAGTTGTGCCGGTGCAGCTTTGCACCGCCTTCGCCTGACGAACCTATAAGCCCCATTGCAAAACGCTGTTCGTACGCAAGGGTGACCAACGCAGCTTTACCATAACGCGAAACGCCTTCAATACCTACATGCTTACTATCAACCATAGGTTCACTGGCTTCCAGGTAATCCAAAGCCCTTCCTGCTCCCCAGGCCCATGCACGTAACGCGCCCCAATCATCCGGTTTACGGGGCTGTCCTTTATTTACCAGGCCGATAATGCCGCGCGTTAACCCTGCTCCGTTATCCGCCTGAATACTTGATGGATTAACGTAAGCCACACCCCAGCCATCGGCGATCAATTGGTTGATGGAAGGTGGGTCATTGTTAACCCCGTTTACACCCGGCTGATCCATCGGACCGGGTATTGGCGGCGGTTTGGGCGCAAAACCTGCGAAGGGTATGGCTGTAACCGGCTCGTAAGCGGGGTGCCTTTCAAAAATTGCTTTAATTTCAGGATCTTTCCCCAACAGGTTTTCGAGTGCTGTATTCAATTTTTCCAATTCTTCCGGATTAGGCTGACTTGGCGCCGGTACCCGTGCCGGCCCAAACATCATCAATACCGGAACCGGACCTTTTGCGTTGGCCGGTAAAACCAACGTCATCTGGATGTTTACATCAATTAACGGGTAAGATGAATTATCAACATGGCCAATCAATTGTTTGGCAATGATAGGTGTAAAACCCAGGTATTCATTATCGGTATATTTAACGCTCCAGGTTACTTTCGGCACATTGGCGGGTACTCGTCCGTATATTTCCCGGTCGAAGTCTTCCATAATTTCTGGCCGGCGCTGATCGCGCCACATGGCGGGCGTGGTTACTTTTTTTCCATTTTTCAGCGTCAGCACATCCGGTAAATTCGGAAACGGGTTGGCTTTTGACTCATCATAATTTGCATGATTCGGATCGTTTTCATTGCCGCTGGGCCCCGGCCTCAAGGCTTTTATACCTAACTGATCCATCATATTCTGATGATCCTGTTCTGCAGTAAAAGTTACCGGCGCCGGGTAATTTCCAGTTGAGGGCGTCAAACCGTTTTGAGCGGCCACGCTAAGTGAGGTAAAAAGTAGCAGATAAAATACTTTTTTCATAAACATATCGGGTTAATTGGGTTATTGGTTGATATCAGTTTCGAAGGGGGACGCAGGTAATCCTTCTTTATTTGCCAGGTTGGCTCCTTCCGGGTTATCGGCCCAGGCGTAGCGCACATATTGCGGATTAGGTATGGCATCGCTCCGAACGATGACCTTGTCGCCTTCGATGGTTGCCTTTGCCCATACGTAGTTTTTATCGGCCCCGGCTATTGCAAAATAGTACAAATCATTGCCATCCTTACTCACTAATCCACCGCCGGTATTGCTGAACGAAAGGATAATTTTATTTCCATCGATTTTAAATGACTGGTATACCGGGCCTGAGTAAACCACATGGTTATCGCCATAAGCAAGGTGTTCAGCAGCTAAGGACAAGCGGTCACCCACAGTTTTTTTGTTTAAAGGATGGATATCATTCCATTCCCCGGCATCTATTGCAACTGCCATAGCTGTGTTTGGAACCGACAGCGCCTTTAACTGACTTTCTCTTAATTCAGCCCAGCCGCTCTCGGAGGGCGAATAATTCACTTCCATAAAATTTGGTAGCTGAACGTATAGGAAAGGCAAATCGCCTTGTTGCCATTTGGTGCGCCAGTCGGTGATCAACGCGGGCAATAGTTGGGCATATTCCCTTGATCTTCCCGAATTGGCTTCTCCCTGGTACCAGATAAAACCCTTAACAGCGTAATTAATGGCCGGGGCAACCATGGTGTTATACAGACCCGTTGGGGAGTCCTGGGCACTGATCATTGGAACCGAAGCTGCATTAGCAGACCGCGAAAAATTAATTTTCGGCTGCACCTGCCCTACTTTGTACAACCAGTCGCCCCTCAAATCAATAATTTCACCATTAGCTAACAGCGAATAATTTTTATCGGGCACAAAACCTCCTTTACCGGCGGTATTGGTCACTTTCACAACGATAATGTTCTTTCCCGGTTTTAACAGACCTGCAGGAACGTTGTACCGGCGGGGCGGATATTGATAGGTAATATTGCCAACAAATTGCCCGTTAACAAAAGCGGAATCGGCATCAACAATACGCCCCATAAAAAGTTTGGCGGAGCCGCCTGTCATAGAAGCAGGTACATCAATTTCTTTTCTGAAATACACCGTGCCATTTAAATCTTTAACCCCCTGGTCGGCCCAGTAGCCGGGCATCCAGAATTTATGCCAGCCAACCGGCTGATACGCCGGGTCGTTCCATTTTTGAGGGCCGGACAGCCCCTTGTCTGGCTCGGTAACCATCTTTGCACCGGCAAAATTACTCCGCGCGGCTATTCGTTGCCGGGCCAGCGAATTCATATAAGCCGTATCCCTGAATTTTTTTATTTGATCCTCAAACTTCGTCATCCCTGCATAACCTTCAGCACTTATCCAGGCTTCAATCGGCGTTCCGCCTACGCTGGAATTGATAATACCTATTGGTATATGATATTTTAAATAGATAGCCTTTGCAAAAAAGTACGAGGCCGCACCAAACCCAAGCACCCCCTTGGGGCTGGCAACGGTCCAGTTACCTGGCGGCAAATCCTGGTGCACGCCGGTTACATCGGATGCTGTGGGTATAAAAATATTCCGGATTTGAGGGAAATCAGCGTTAGCTATCTCATCAGGGTATTTTTCTTTTACCCGTTCCATCGGCAACACCATGTTCGATTGTCCGGAGCAAAACCAAACATCCCCAATCAAAATATCATTTACTGTGATTGTGTTATTGCCTTTAATTGTCATAGCGTAGGGACCGCCAGCCCGCATAGCGGGCAGGGTTAACATCCATTTGCCATCGGCTGTTGTAGTCGCTTTTGCTTTTTTGGAGTTGAACAATACGGTAACCTTTTCGCCGGGCGACGCCCATCCCCAAATTTTCAGTTTAACATCGCGCTGAAGTACCATATGGTTACTTACCAATTGCGGCAGTTTCACATCGGCAAATGCGGTTATAGCACTAAAAACTAAGGTCAAACTTATTAAACCACGCAGACATCTTAACTTAAAATTCATTTTATAAAATTGGTTTTATTAAGGACGTAAAAGTCTATCCTTTATCATTGCAATCGATTGCAATGATAAAGGTAGAAGTATTCTGCACTTTATGAAAATAATAGCGAAAAAATTACGCGACGGCGCTTACAACCCCTTCAATCCCAAAATAAAACTGGTATATGCTGGTTTCTTACCCATATTTTTATCAAACAATAGAGGAAAATCAGGAGCGGACGGCGAATTCAGCCAGCTCTCGTTATCTGTTACTCCCCAAACCGTTATGCCAAAGCGTTGTGCTGCCGGTACGTTTTTGATATACGATTGTACCACATATTTATACATGGCAGCCTGAGAAGCAAGTGTATTTGCATCGGGAACGAATGTTGGTGATTTAGATGAATTTACTGCTATATCCAATTCGGATACCCTTACCAGCAAACCTGTTCGGGCCAGTTTGATGAAGGCATTATCAATACTTGCCTGCGATGTTTGCAGGTTGATATGCATTTGTGTGCCAATGCCGTCTATTTTAGCACCCTGCGCCTGTAATTGACCGACGTAAGCAATCAACGAATCGAGTTTAAAGTTATACTCCAAATTATATTCGTTTATAAAAAGCAGTGCATTCGGGTCGGCGGCTTTGGCGTACAGAAATGCTTTTAGTGCATAGTTGCGACCCAAATACTGCGACCACAAAAACTGGTTGCCAACATTGGCAGCCGGTATGGTATAATTGGAAGCATCCCGCAAGGCCCCCGTCCCGTCACTCATCGGTTCGTTTACTACATCCCATGCTTTAACTTTTCCTTTGTAGTGGGTCACGGTTGTGGTAACAAACTTGTGCAGGGCAGTATCAATTACCGTCGCAACCTGGGCAGGTGTTGGAGGGATAATGGTTCCGCTATTGGGATCGGTAACCGTTACGTTATCGATCACATAAACCCCGGCAGCCGGGAAATTAAACCGCAATATCGGCGATGCTTCGGTAATGGTGACATTCCAGGTGTACGTTGCCCATCCCGGGGTGGTTGTGAGGTCATCCTGCTGATAGACTGTATTTTGCATCACCAGCCTTACCGTACCGGCAGCGGCCGACTTAATGGATGCTGTTACCTTGTAGGTTTTATTGGGAGTTACGGTAAATGCCGTGCCGATGGATTGCATATCATAAGCATTGGCGCCCGGCGTAGTAACAGTGGCTTGCATGGCCCTTGAGCCGCCATCGTTATCATCGGTAACAGCCGCGAAAGAACCAACGGCGGTGCCGCCAACGATGTTGGTCCACCCTGTAAAGTCCGATCCCGATCCGCCTTCAAAATCACCGTATTGCATTAAATTGGTTGGTGTGCCTACCTGTTTGTTTAGGCCACTTATCAGTCCATTTAAATAGGTGGCATTTTGTTGCGAATACCAGCATAAATTATGGCCAAACACCTGCAACCCATTATTAGCACAAATGGTGTACAAAGCATCGGCGGTAGTATAGTTAAAGCTGCCATCATTTTGTACGATGGAGCCGTTTTTTAACTCGTTACCAAAAGTAACATAGTTTGCTTCCCGTTTAACGGTAGCCACATAAGCAGCATTAGTCGACATGGTGCCATATAGCACCGCAAATCCAAAATTGGGGAACGCATTGCTTGTGACGGCCGAACCGCGTAGTGTGGCAGTATCCGAAATAGTACCGGTTGTTTTCCCGGTATCGGTAACAACATTCCCCTGGTTTTTAGACGAAGGGTCTTTTTTGCAGGAATAGATCACCATACCTACGGCGATAAAGCAAATTATATTTATGTATTTGATGATGTTGTTTTTCATTTCAAAATTTTCTTAATCACAATTCGGTATTTAACAAAAACGCCGCCCTCGCGGCGGCGTTTCCTCAACAAATCAATTTATTAGAAATCAAATAAATCCTAAATTATCAATGTACACGGTACAAGGAGGGGTTACGCCATAATTTTGAAGTACAATTTCTGTTATGCTTGACGGATTACCCAACGAGCTTAAAGGGATCACAAAGTCGGTATAAGCACCAAGCGTTAAATTTACCACCACGGCACTGCCATAGCCTCCGTTAATAACCACCTGTAGTTTTTGTCCGGCGGTATAACCCGGCCCGGCATAGGCCGAAAACTTGATGGCTGTTAAACCAAGGGTGCTCACGTTAACGGCGGTAGCTCCGCCATAGCCTAACTGTAAAGCGCCGTAGTTATTGGTAAACACGCATGCTATATCATAAGTACCTGCTTCGGGTTGTGTTTTGTCGTTATAGGTACGGGTGCTATTGTAACCATCGTAGCCGCCACTACCCTGGCCGCCCCAGCCGGTGGCCAAAGTTTCGGTATACACAACATACTTAAAGCCGAAATTAGTAGCCGAAACAGCCGTGCCACCAGGAGTGGTTACATAAATCAAGTTCGACGAAACACCCGCCGGTACCTTTACCTGTATTTGGGTGGAGGTTGGTGTACCAACTATGGTGGCTGGTATTTTATCAAAACGCACCGCTGTAACACCGTCAAATACCTTGCCTGTAATGGTAACAATATCTCCCGGATTTGCAACCTGTGGCGCAAAACCGGTGATAACCGGCGGTGGTTGGGTTATAGGAAACCCAAAACTAACGGCACCATATTTTGTGGTCACTATTAATTTATTGGTTTGGCTTGGCCCGAAAGGAACCTGTGCAGCGGTTGATGTTAACGACGGAATAGTGATGATGATGCTGTGATCTGTTAACAATGCGGGATTAAAGTAAACATTTACACCGTTGAACGATACCGATTGGGTAGTTAATAAATTAGTTCCGATGATGGCGTACTGGTTACCTAAGGTACCCGATGTAACGGTTGAGTCGAAAGCGGTTATCTTGGTTTTGGTTTGTGTAACGCTCGAGTCGAGTGTTACACGGGTTACCACGTTATTTATGGTATCATTTTTTGCAACAGTGCGCACCCTGGTAATAGTTGGTGCACCGGTGCCTCCCAGCTGGCTTTTTTTGCACGCAAATGCAAACAACAGCAACACAGCCAATGTCCCGTATAATAGCTTATATGTCTTTTTCATATCAATATCTTTTATTTATTATTAAAAAGTATAAGGAACCGGTGGCCCGCTTAATTTAGGATCGGCTGCCAACTCAACTGCGGGAATCTGAAACTGCAACTGATCGGGTGTTACAGTTAAATAGATATTACCGTACCGTACAATTGGCGCTGTACTTCCGGCTGTTCCCCTATCCTGTTGTTCCATCAGCTGTATACCCAGCGTATGCGTGGTATTGTTAAAACCGTCAACGCGCATCAAATCGTAAAAGAAATCATCTTCAAACGCAAACTCTCTCCTGCGCTCTTCTAATATATCATCCTTAATTACGTTTTTAGGCACATTACCGTTTGGCGTTGAGCCATACAAGGGATAACTGGGGTTAGCTACTGTGTAAAACCTCCTGATTTGGGTTAACGGTGCCAAACCCGCTCTTTTACGGATGGTGTTAATCGCGTTAAGCGCAACAGGATCGGTACTGGTAGTTGCGCCGGCCATCACGGCCTCGGCTTCAATCAAAAACATATCGGCATAACGCAACATATAAGTATTGTTGGCTGCCGATTGTGCTGCGCCTATGCCGCCGTTATCGGCAGGTGTACCTACCACATATTTTTTTGTTGCAGAGTTGGTGCCTTGTGCACTGCCACCAGCCGGATAAGTATATCCACCGGCCGCCTGGTCAATTTCGGGATAATGATCACCGGGTACCATAAATGTTGGCTTGCGGCGTAAATCGGCAGGATCAAATTCGTCCATTAAGTCAAAGGTTGGGGCAACCTCGCCATAACCATCACCTGTGCCGGTTATTTGGCTGCTTGCCGCTGCCGAAGCCTGGAACGAGTTTCCGTAACCGTAGGTATTGTTATTTACAGCCGCGCCGCCTGCCCATTGCAGGGCAATGATAGATTCCTCGTTGTTGTTATTGGCTGTTAAAAACAAATCAGCATATTGCTTGCCTGCTATATCAATGCCGTACAACTTAAACTCTCCGCTATTGATTACTTTTTCGGCTTCGGCCCTGGCGTTTTTATAATCCTGCATGTACAGGTAAACCTTTGCCAGCAAGGCCGACGCCGATCCACTGGAAACGTGGGCGTTTGCACTATAAGTGCCACCTCGTTTCTTTGCATAACAATTGGCTTCGGCAAACAACAGGTCGTTCACAATAAATTTGTAAACATCGGCCACGGGGTTACGCGGCACCTGGAAATTAGAAATATTTGCGGCTGTATTGGCAATAATTGGCACCGGGCCATATATCCTTACCAAATGAAAGTAAGCTAAAGCACGCATTAAATGCGCTTCGCCAAGTGCATTGTTCACTACATCTTTAGTTACAGAGGCGGGCACTGCGGTTGGCAGTGTATTAATCAGCGCATTAGCCTGGGCAACTTCGGTAAACAGCGAATTCCATGCAGCATCAAGCACACGGTCCTGGTTGTTTACGGTGAACGTGGAGAAATTATCCACATCGCTTGAGTAAGAACGTGCATTGCCCCCGCTTATCTCGGATATAGCCCAGCCTGCATGTGTATTCCAGCCAAACCATGGCACACTGTATAAAACGTTAGTGGCCGCATTCACCTGGTCGGCATTCTGATAAAAATTGCCAATAGCAACAGAACTTAGGGGCGGACGGTTAAAATAATCTTTTTTGCAACCGGTAGCAACAGCGCTAACTGCTACCACTATTCCAAACATTAATTTTTTATATATTTTCATAATTGTCATTATTAAAAATCAGCATTAATACCAAATGAAATTGTGCGCGGGATAGGATATCTTCCCTGGTCAACTCCGGTTAAAAACACGTTTTGATTGGCAGCGCCAACTTCCGGATCAAGACCTTTGTAGGGTGTGAAAACGTACAGATTTTGGCCTGTTGCGTATACCCTTATGCGACTAAGCTTTAAGTGTTGGGCAAATGCCGCCGGCAAATTGTAGCCTATGGTTACCGTTTGAAGCCTTAAATACGATCCGCTTTCAAGAAACCTGTCGGACATGTTGACGTTGGAGTTAGCGCCATTAGCGGGTCGGGGAATGTTTGAATTTGAATTGGCAGGCGTCCAGAAATTAGCTACTGAGGCCAACTGATTTTGGTACATGCTGCCCAAATCGGCTATCTGGTAGTCAAGCGCGTTTAAAATTTTTGCGCCGTACGATCCGTTGAGGAATATGGTTAAATCAAAGCCCAGGTAATTGAAGGTATTAGAAATACCATAGGTAAACTTAGGATTCGGGTTACCTAAGGCAACCTGGTCGCTGGCGTCAATTTTTCCATCATGGTTTTCATCAACATACTGAATATCGCCTAACCAGGTGCCGCCAGTGTTGCTGTTAACCGGCTGTCCGAATTGAATTGGCGCGCTGCGCAACTGTGCATCAGTTTTAAATATTCCTTTTACTTTATAGCCATAAAACTCGCCTATAGGTCCGCCAACCGCAGTTTGAGTTACCGGCAGGGTTAAGAAACTGGTGGTGATTTGCCCGGTGATATAAGGCGTTCCCGGTGCAAGGGCAGTAACCTTATTGGTATAGTGACTAAAATTTAAATTGGTGGTCCATGAAAAGTTTTTGCCAACAATATTTTTGCTGCTGATGTTAAACTCAAAACCACGGTTTTGTACGCCGCCGCCATTAATCTCGGGCGGGGCAATTGCCGCAGCTCCCGAATAATCGGCTACACCGCCCAGCAAAAATGCAGGAAGCGATGCCTGGAAAAGGAAGTTTTTAGAGGTTTTGTTAAAATAATCGATCGATCCGGTTATTCTGTCGTTAAACAAACCAAAATCCAAACCCAAATCTTCTTGTATGGCAGTTTCCCACCTTAAATTCGGATTAGCGATATTGTTTACCGCAAAACCAGTTCCAACACCGGTTGGTACGGCATTTAGAACTGCACCATATAAATAGCCCGGCACGTTTTGGTTACCTGTTTGGCCATAGCCTACTCTTATTTTCAGATTATCAGCAATAGGTTTAATTGAAGCCATAAAAGGCTCGTCCGATAATCTCCACGATACTGCAGCAGACGGGAAGTAACCGGTTTGATGCCCCTGGGCAAATTTGGATGAACGGTCAGATCGCATCGTAGCGGTCAGACTGTATTTGCCATTATAAGTATAAATTGCACGGGCAAATTCCGATTCCAATATATCGTTGTTCCCAACATACTCGCCAACACCTGCCGTTGAAGCAGTACCAAGATTTAATGATTTAAGCGTATTACCGGCTACGAAGTTTGAAATATTGGCAGCATTGGCATTGTACACCGAATTTACCAGTTCGTGAGCGCCCAAAATGGTAAGGTCATGCTTCTGGCTGAAAACGTGGTGATAAGTTAAATACTCTTTCCAGCTCCAATAGGTTGAATTGGTACGATATTCCTGCAAACTGGCTGTTGGTACGGAATGCAACGGATCGTAATTATACGCCGGGTTAAAATATTTTGCTACTGATGAGTTGATATCGACATCATACTCAGAATGGAGCGTTAAGTCTTTGGTAAATTTAAGATCCGAATAAACGCTGGCATTATAATTATCCTGACCTAAGATATTGGTAATCAATAAAGCCTGGGCTACGGGGTTTATCTGTGCGCCTATTTGACCGGCCGCAGGGCCTGCGAATGATCCATCGGCATTGTATACAGCCTGGTCCGGTGCGCTTAACAAGGCGGTATAAATAATCCCTGTGTTATTGCTTAGCGAGGTATTTTGGTTACTGCGGCTTCCGGCGGCGGTAGCGCCAATGCTCATCCACTCTTTTACCTGGGTATTTGCTGTTGCCCGGAAAGTATACCTATCGAAGTTATTACCGATTACGGTACCATCCTGCTTTAAATAACCGCCGGAAATATAGTAATCGGTACCATCCTTAGCTCCCGAAAAGGAAAGCTGATGGCTTTGGATAGGTGCTGATTTAAAAATAGCGTCCTGCCAATTAGTGCCTTCGGGTAGTAACGATGGATCAGCGAACTCGCCCCTCCTCGGGATGTTGATCAGATCGGCCAGTGAATTCTCTAAACTTGCATATTGCTGCAAATTCATCATTTTCAATTCTTTTCCCTGGTTCTGAACGCCATAGAATGCATTGTAGCTTATTTTCCCGCCGCCGTTTTTGCCGCGTTTGGTGGTGATGATAATTACACCGTTTGAACCGCGGCTACCATAAATGGCTGTGGCCGATGCGTCTTTTAATATATCGATAGATTCGATATCGGAAGGATTAAGAAAGCTTAACGGACTAACCGCGTTTTCGCCGTTATTAGGCGCAAGCGCAGGTGACTTGCCTGTAGTGCTCCTGTTGTTTGCATCGCCGGATATGGCAATACCATCAACCACATATAAAGGTTCATTGGTTCCGCTTAACGAGCCTACGCCGCGAATGTGAACCGAAGTATTACTTCCAGGCCCACCGGCATTTTGCTGAATAGTAACGCCCGACGCTTTGCCTTCCAATAGCTGGTCGATACTTACCTGGGGCAAATTGGCAATATCTTTAGCCAAAACTGATGATATGGCGCCATTCACATCCTGGCGCTTTTGCTGGCCATAGCCGATTACTACCACGTCGGTAAGGTTAGAGGCTTGCTCTTGTAGTTTAATATTAATTTCAGTTCTTCCGTTCACGAGGGTTTCCTGCGGCGAAAAACCGAGAAAACTAAAAATCAAAACCCCACCTGCATCAGGCAGTTGGATGGAATATTTTCCGTTAACATCGGTAACAACGCCCACGTTGCTGCCCTTTAATTTAACGGTGGCGCCGGGTAATGGCCTGCCCTGATCATCGGTTACCTTTCCGGTAACCACCACAACAACATTAGCAGGCTGCGGTGCAGTTTTTTTATTAATAACTACTGTATTGCCGTTAATAACAAAGCCCAACGGCTGATCTTTAAAACATTGATTTAATACATCAACCAGGGGTGTATTGGTAACAGAAATACTTACAGGTTTTGCTGCTTTTAGCATTACGGTGTTATAAAGAAAATTATAACCGCTCTGCCTGCTTATGTCATTTAAAACTTCGCCGAGCGATGCGTTTTGCACATTTAAACTCACTTTTTGAGCATAAGTGGCAGCACTTACCTGCATTAAAGCAACTACACATAAAACAATGGTCAGTTTCATTATCTTTAGGAGTTTAGGAGGAATGCAGGAGCCAGCCCTGCAAAAATTTGCAGTAAAATTTTTGTACATTTGAATGTTGGGTTTAAATAATTGATTTAGACAATGATCACGTTAACATTACCTGACCAGCTAAGCATAGCTGCATTCACCAGGGACGGTTCGAACGTTCCTGGTGTTTTTTTTCAGATAACTATTATTTTAAATAAGCTTATTCCATAACAGTTATCCTCCTTCCTTCAACTTTAAAATGGATGGTTCCGGTTAGTTCCAGGTTCTTCAATATCTCTGTAAGATTCTGCGATTTGGATACACTGCCACCGTATTCTTTATCTTTGAGGTTTCCCTGGTAAGCTACATCCACGTCATACCAGCGCGCAATTTGCCGCATAATTTGATGGATGCTTGAGTTTTGCAATGAGAAAATGCCATTTTTCCAGGCCATAACACTGATGATATCGGCATGCGCAACAGTAACATCGTCGCGATCGTTTTGGTTCACGGCTTGCTGCCCAGGTATTAAAATCCTGTTAACACCACCTTTGGAAACTTTAACTGACCCTTCCAGCAGGGTTGTCCGCGTTTCGCCTTCATCATCATAGGCCATAATATTAAAATGCGTCCCTAAAACTTCTACTTCCTGTCCGTTCGATTTCACTTTAAAAGGCATCTTTTTATTTTTGGCTACTTCAAAATAACCCTCGCCGGTTAGTTCAACGTTTCTTTCGGCACCCACAAAAGCGGTTGGGTATTTTAACGAGGAAGCTGAGTTTAGCCAAACCCTGGTACCGTCAGATAAAACAATCTGATACTGACCTCCTTTAGGTGTCGACACTGTGTTATAACCAATTACCGGGCTTTCGGAGCTCGTAGTATCCTGCAATGCCTCGTATTGAAGTACTCCTCCCTCCTTTTTTTGCACTTTTGTGTTGCCCTGTTTTATAACAGTTCCATTGCTTGCATCATTCAAAGCTATTTTTTCGCCGTTGGCCAGGGTCAATAAAGCTTTATTTGAGCCGGGAATAATTCCGTTTGCTTTGATTACGTTTTTGGAGTAAACTTTTTCAGGATTGGTTTTTTGATGGGATGCGTAAAAAAAAGCGCCTGTTGCCAATACAACAACTGCGGCCGCAGCCATCCACCATTTAGCATAGGTAATTCGGGCGGGCTGTTTATACCCGATATCTGACTGTAGCCGTTTTAACAGGCGTTCTTCAATTTCCTGGTATTCTTCACCTGCCTCATCGTCCTTTATTTCGGCAATTTCGAATTGATCACGATAAGCCATAATCAGTTCAACCTCCTCGCGGGAAGCATTGCCTGCTAAAAATTTTTCAAACAGCAACAGGTACTGATCGCGGTCCATAGTTTAAACAATAAGAGTAATGTATTGGGTTTACAATATGATAGAGGGAGAATGCGAAGGAGCACACACACGATTGAAAAAATATTTTGGTTATATAACGTTTTGTAGGGTATAATAAACCAAATACAAAGCGACAGGGCATAAAATGACTGCTGTTTGGTGCAAAATATTAAGTAAACGGGGTTGTTTTTTTGATGTAAACGTTATGGGTTTAAAAATAACTAACTAACTGATTATCAAGTTAAACACGCTTTTAAAGTTGCTGAAAAATTAAACACTTGGCTATTAGTCAATTATGAAAATTTAACTCATAGTTAAAAGTTAATTATTTAATTATCAGCCATTTACATTGAAAAAAACGTGCCGGTGTGTGTGTGAAGTAAACACCTTGAAATAGCGATAATTTAATATAAAACTGCTATCTGAGACCTGCATGCAGCCTACCTATATGTAGGGCGCCGAAATAATCGGCATGACATCTTTTTTTGAAATTTGCAATTTTGTATTAACTAAAATAACAGTAAATAGCTGCACCTGCTAACAAAAATGAAAATACAATATCTTTCATATTAAACCGGATGCATTGCAAGGCCCGCGTAATTTGATTTTCGACGGTTCTTTTGGAAATACCCAGTTTTTCGGCAATCTCGTTATTGTTAAGCTGCTGCACCCTGCTCAGGAAAAAAATTTCGCGGCATCTTTCGGGTAATGAGCGTAAATGATAAACTAACTGCCCTTCCAGTTCCTCGTACGCTATTTTTTCATCGGCGGTATTTACTTCGTAGCCCTCAAGCTCTTCCGATAAACTTTCCCTATATTCAATAGTAACCGTTTTATTCTTTTTAATATAAGCATATACCTGGTATCGCGTAGCCGCTTTAAGGTATTTATCAAAATCATTGATCACTAAAAAATTGCGGCGGTTCCAGATATTTAAAAACAGGTCATGTACAATTTCCTCGCTCGCTTCGGGGTCCTTAACGTGTTGTAAGGCAGTTTTATACAGCCTCAGCCAATGCCTTTGAAACATTGCAGCAAAAGCCTTATGGTCATCTTTAACAATAAGATTCCACAGTTCCGCGTCGCTGAGGGAGCAGTTAGCCATAAAAATACAGGTGCGAGTTTAAATTGGTTTTAACTGGCTAAATATAGAAATAATATTTAATTCGACAATCGATTGCATAATATTTTTTTAACAATAAGCTGTCGTTTTATAACTTTATTAAGTCTTGAGCCGAAAGTTCTGAGTTGGATATACCTTTATGTCAAAACTTACGACTCGATACTACAGACTTCAGACTAACGACTCTTCTTAATATATTCCGCTACATCAACCATCGGCGCAATCCATATATCTTTTTCATTTTGCTTTAAATAATGCAGCAATTTACTGTGTTCCTTTAAGCCAACATTTATATTATGACCGCCGCCTACGCCGTGAAAAAGAAAAACAAGCAAAGTATGTGTTTCCATGGCTTTTTTTACCAAATTTATCATATAATCAGCCGATTGGCCGTTTATCATGTAACACTCAATATTGTCCAGTTTAACGTCGTTTGCGGTTTGTAAACCCGGCATAACGCCCCGAGCCCCGGCAAAATCATTGCGCAACTGGTCATAAAAGAACACATCCCCTATTTTTAAATCACCACATGGATAGGCAAAAGTTCTTTTATCCTTTCCATCAATAGCTTTTAACAGGGTGTTATTAACCCTTATTTCATTTACTGCTCGGCTTACGGTGTATTTACTGAGGTCGTTATCGGGTGTAACAAAACTACGGCCAGGCAAACTGCCATCGCAAGGGTGGAACAAGGCGTGATTACCCAACTCGTGCCCGTGCTGTGCTGCTAGCCGCCACTCGTTCATCCTCAAATTCACCACCGGCGACGAGCCAATGAGATAAAAAGTTCCTTTTAATTGCAAAGAATCCAGGGCTGGAACTACATTATCCAAATCCACATCTATCGCATCATCATACGTGAGCACCACGGCGCACTGTTTATTATTCCATGGTTGTGGATTTTGGGATTTTGCCATTTGCACGCCAAGCGTCAAACAGCTTAGAAGAATGGTGGTTTTTAAGATCATAATTAAGTTTAGGTAAAAATCAGTTAAAATATTGATTTCTGCAATCGATTGCTGATATTTTTGAGCTAATAAAATGGCATAGCAGGATTCAGGACTGACGATAGCAGAGGCCAATAAGGATCAGAAATCAGCTTATGCAAAAAATCAACCGCAATAGTATTATTCGCAACTTTTTTAAATTATAACATTTTGATCAGTAAGCCAACAACCGCTGCAATTCCAATAATGTAAGGTTCCTGCAACTTTTTGAAATAGATTAATGCCACCACAGCGACAACCGCTATTATTGCTGTGGGGATATCGATAATTGACCGCAGTCCAATAATAATCACCGATCCGACGAGCGCACCGACCACAGATGCGGTAATTCCATCTACAAATGCTTTGATACTGGTGTTTTTGGCAATCTTTTTAAAAGAGGGCGCTAAGGTCACTGTAAAAACATAGCAAGGCAAAAAGGTCGCCAGTGCTGCAATGCACGCGCCTGGAAAGCCTGCAACAAGGTAACCGATAAAACCAACAGTAATAACCACGGGACCGGGCGTAATCATGGCGACAGCCACGGCATCCACAAACTGTTTTTCGTTTAGCCAGCCAAATTCTTTAACCACCCCGCCATGCAGGAAAGGAACGATGGCCAGCCCGCTCCCAAAAACAAATGCGCCTGCCTTTAAAAAGAACCAGCCGATCTGAGGCAAGAGTTTGCTCTCGTATTTCCAGAAACCAACCCACAGAAAAATTCCGGCAGGCACAATGGTCGGTTTTCTAATCCAATGCGGCGGTGCTTTGATCAGCATATACAAGATACCG
>Ga0206947_1051_pt2 | contig 36970 bp, 32 predicted proteins | sample Alteio_BWOrgHeat_3_FD_153239 | JGI IMG/M metagenome (GOLD analysis project Ga0206947, IMG submission 153239) | Enriched cells from forest soil in Barre Woods Harvard Forest LTER site, Petersham, Massachusetts, United States -... | ecosystem: Environmental > Terrestrial > Soil > Temperate forest > O...
ACCTTTACCACCGATCTGGAGTTGGCCATGGTTAAATGGTGTGCTCATTCCTATCGGGCATTTTGCAGAAGCCGCGATAATCGTTGTATTGGGGAAGCAGCGCAATGGCGGCATTCATTTTATCCAGGTGGAGATCACGTTCAGCATAAAAAGAGCTGAATTTGCTTAAAAACGGATCTTTGTAAGTGTGCACATAATAGTCATAAGCACGCTGTACGGCATCAAACCGGGCATGAGGGAGACCCTGCATCGGGATAATGTCAAAAACTGCAATATCATCAGGCAATATTTTGTTGAGGCGGAAAAATAGGTCGAAATCCCATTCCTTTTCAATATCTGCATGGAAAAAGAATTGACTGGCGTGCACTTGCGCATCAGTACGCCCGCAGCCATTGATAGCAACTGGTATTTTTAATATCTGGCTAAGCGCATTCTCCAAAACTTCCTGCACGTTCAGCACACCCGGGTGTTTTTGCCAGCCGCTGTAGTTGGTGCCATGATAGGCTATGTGGAAGAAGTAGCGCAATGTTGAGGGACTAGTTTGTTGCCAAAATTAGTTATTATTTCTAAGCGGGTAGATTTAGTTTTAAAAGGTAAATCTTAAAAAACACCATCGGGGTAGCCTGAAATTTAGAAAATATCATTTAACTTTTAAGCCTTAAATCCCTGTATTTGCAATTTACATAGCTTCTATTGCCAAAAAAAATAGAATTCTGTTTACGGATTCATTAAATGCTGTCCATATTAAACAACGAACAATGTGTGTTATATTTATTATTTTGCGTTGAAATATGAGCACCAGATTAACCGATGTAACCATCACGACCGCGCGCCTGATATCATTTAGTGATGGAGTGTTTGCCATTGCTGTTACCTTGCTGGTATTTAACCTTAAAGTGCCCGCAATACCAGTTGCTGATGCACACCGGCTGTTACCCGGATTAATAAGCGCGATGATACCGCATTTTGTAACTTATATATTAACTTTTTTGCTGGTAGCGGTTTATTGGGTATTTCATCACAGGGTGCTAAATATGGTAACCCATATCGATAGTCCGTTTATATGGATGAACATTTGGTATTTACTCTCGATTTCATTTATTCCTTTTCCGTCCGCATTAATTGCCGCTTATCCACGCGAAATATCCAGTTTTATATTTTACGTAAGCAGCATGATATCGGTAGGCATTATATCCATGATAATGGTGGGATACGCTGCTTATAACAGGAGGCTTATTGGTAAGGATATGCCATTAGCAATAGTGAAGTACTATTTTTTCCGGCAATCAACCTCTTTTTTTGTTTTTTTAACAGCTATTCCGCTTGCCTTTTATGAACTGCGATGGGCTCAGTATTATTTATTTGTGACGTTTCCGTTGCATTGGATTACCCGGAAATATTTTAGGAAGCAGGCGAAGGCGGGGGATTAGTTATAGTCAGATTGAGTTTTATAGGATTTAATCCACATATCTAACCCCACAAAAAAGCCGGGTAACTCTCGCTATCCAGCCTCATTATATTTAAAAGGGTTGAGTTTAGAGATTAGAGGTTGGAGATAAGAGATAAGAGATTAGAAAAAAGCACCTAACCTCCAATCTCTAACCTCTAATCACCCAAATCAAAACACCTGCTCAAACTGATTCACCCCATCCTTACTTTCCAGCACAGAATGTCCCATTAAAAACTCATCCACTTTCCTGGCTGCTTCGCGGCCTTCGGAGATGGCCCATACTACCAGGGATTGTCCGCGGCGCATATCGCCGGCGGCGAAAACTTTACTTACGTTGGTGCGGTAAACGCCTTCTTTGGCTTCTACGTTTTTACGTCCGTCAAGCTTAACGCCCATGCTTTCGATCATGCCTTTATGTTCGGGATGCAGGAAGCCCATAGCCAGGAATACCCTTTGGCATTCTATTTCGCGCTCCGAGCCTTCAACTTTGGTGAATTTTATCGGGCGGTTCATTACATCCAGTTCCCAGGTGATTTCGCATACGCGGATAGCGCGCAGGTTGCCTTCGGCATCACCTAAAAACTCTTCGGTGTTAACGCCCCAAAAGCGGTCGGCCCCTTCTTCATGACTGCTGGTTGTTTTCAGCAGCATCGGGTAGGTTGGCCATGGCATGTGCTGAGTGCGCTTTTCGGGCGGCTGCATCATCACCTCAAACTGCTTGATAGAACGCGCTCCCTGGCGATTAGACGTGCCTACACAGTCGGAACCGGTATCACCACCACCAATAACAATAACGTCCTTATCAGTCGCTAAAATGTCTTCCTGTGTAATAGGCGAATTACCAACACGTTTGTTTTGCTGCTTTAAAAAATCCATTGCAAAATGGATGCCTTTAAAGTGGCGACCCGGAATTTCTAAATTGCGGGGTATGGTTGAACCTCCGGTTAATACCACTGCATCGTTGTTACGCACAACTTCATCAGCCGGTATATCCTTACCCACTTCAACATTGGTCTTAAATACTACGCCATCCTGCTCCATTATTTTTAAACGGCGGTCGATAACCGATTTTTCCAGCTTAAAGTCGGGGATGCCGTAGCGTAATAAACCGCCAACTTTATCATCACGTTCGTACACGGTTACTAAGTGGCCAGCCTTACTCAATTGCGCAGCCGCAGCTAAACCTGCCGGACCTGATCCAATTACAGCCACTTTTTTTCCTGATTTGATCAGCGGTGCTACCGGCTTAACAAAGTTTTTTTCGAAAGCTATTTCAATAATATGCTTCTCAATCTCCTCAATGGCTACCGCAGGTTTGTTGATACCCAACACACAGGCCGATTCGCATGGCGCAGGGCATATCCTGCCGGTAAACTCAGGGAAGTTGTTTGTTGATGCCAATATATTGTAAGCTTCTTCCCATTTCTGACGGTAAACCGCATCGTTAAACTCGGGTATCACATTACCCAGCGGACAGCCGGAATGGCAAAACGGTATACCGCAATTCATGCAGCGGGCCGATTGCTGGTTCAGTTTTTCGTCAGTATATAAATTAACAAACTCGTGATAATTCTTTTTACGTTCTTCGGGTGATATTTTAGTAGGGAGTTCCCTGTCGAACTCCTGGAACCCAGTTGCTTTTCCCATTAGGCGGTAGTTTGGTATTCTAATTTCTCAATAACTTTTTTATACTCTTTCGGATACACTTTCACAAATTGCAGTGCCGCCTTGCGCCAGTTAGCAATCAGTTTCTTAGCTACCTCGCTGCCTGTTAAATTAACGTGCTTGTGCAGCAGGGCCAGTATCTGCTCTTCGTCTTTTATCGACAGCGGGTCCAGATCAACCATTTCCATGTTGCAGTTTTCGGCAAAGGTATTGTTGGGGTTATAAACCCATGCAATACCGCCGCTCATTCCTGCAGCAAAGTTACGGCCGGTTTCGCCCAATATCAGGGTGCGGCCACCGGTCATGTATTCGCAACCGTGGTCGCCAATACCTTCTACAACAGCGGTAGCTCCTGAGTTACGTACAGCAAAACGCTCGCCGGCCATACCACGGATAAATACCTCGCCCGATGTTGCGCCATATAGGGCCACGTTACCGATGATAATATTATCCTCCGGAACAAAAGTTGCCCTTTCGGATGGATAGATAGCCAATTGCGCGCCCGACAGGCCTTTACCTACATAGTCGTTACCCTCGCCTTCCAGTTCAAACGAAATTCCCTTGGCCGCAAAAGCACCAAAGCTTTGCCCGGCCGAGCCTTTAAACTTAAAGTTGATGGTATTATCAGGCAAGCCAGCCGAACCGTATTTTTTCGATATCTCGTTGGATAACAAGGTACCAATAGTACGGTCAATGTTGCGGATGTCGAATGTTGCAAATACCGGCGTTTTATCTTCCAGTGCAGGCTGTGCAGTTTCCAGGAGTTTCCAGTCGATAATATCGGCCATGCCATGATCCTGCGCCTCGCTATTGTAAAGCGTTACATCCTTAGGGTTAGTTACCGGGTGTAACATTCCCGAAAGGTCAATTTTTTGTGCCTTCCAGCTTTTCAGACCGTCTTTCACTTTCAGGAATTGTACGCGGCCAACCATTTCGTTAACGGTGCGGAAGCCTAACTCGGCCATTATTTCACGCAGTTCTTCGGCCATAAAACGGAACAGGTTTACCACATGCTCTGGTTTGCCGCTAAATAGTTTCCTTAATTCCGGGTCCTGGGTGGCCACGCCAACCGGGCAGGTATTTAAATGGCATTTGCGCATCATAATACAGCCACCTGCAACAAGGGCTGCAGTTGCAACGCCCCATTCTTCGGCGCCCATTAAACAAGCTATAGCCAAGTCTCTGCCGGTTTTTAACTGACCATCAGTTTGCAGCACTACGCGACTGCGTAGTTTGTTGCGTACCAGGGTTTGATGCGCCTCGGCCAAACCCAATTCCCATGGCAAGCCGGCATGTTTAACCGAACTGATGGGGGATGCACCTGTACCGCCATCATAACCGGCAATTAAAATCACATCGGCATGCGCTTTTGCAACACCGGCTGCTATGGTACCTACACCGGCTTTTGATACCAATTTAACATTGATACGTGCGGCACGGTTAGCATTTTTAAGGTCGAAAATCAATTGAGCCAAATCCTCAATCGAATAAATATCGTGGTGCGGTGGCGGAGATATTAAACCTACACCTGGTGTTGAGTGACGTGTTTTTGCAATCCAGTCGTCAACCTTATGGCCGGGCAACTGTCCGCCCTCGCCCGGTTTTGCACCTTGTGCCATTTTTATCTGCAACTCATCGGCATTGGTTAAATAGTGGGAGGTTACCCCAAAACGTGCCGATGCCACCTGTTTAATGGCCGAACGCATCGAATCGCCGTTGGCAGCTGGGGTGTAGCGCATTTCGTCCTCACCGCCTTCGCCTGTATTGCTTTTGCCACCAATGCGGTTCATGGCAATCGCCATCGTGCTGTGCGCTTCGTGCGATATAGAACCGAACGACATGGCGCCTGTTGCAAAACGCTTCATGATGTTTTCTGCCGGTTCAACTTCCTCCAGACTTATTGGTTCGCGGTGGTGAGCAAAATCAAGCAAACCTCTGATGGTGAAATGCTTTTCGGTTTGGTAGTTTATTTCTTTTGCGTAGTTTATGTAAACGGCGTAATTGTTACTGCGGGTAGCATGTTGCAATAAATGAACCGTGGTAGGGTTGAACAAATGCTGTTCGCCGCGGCGTTTCCATTGGTAAATACCGCCCTCGGGCAATAATTGGTCGCTGCTTTTTGCACCAAAGCCTATTTTATGTTTGCAAAGGGATTCGCGCGCAATTTCGTCAAGTCCCAAACCGCCAATGCGTGTTACCGCACCGTGGAAATACTTGTCGACAACGGTTTTGTTGATGCCTAATATTTCAAAAACCTGTGCACCATGGTACGATTGCAGTGTGGAGATTCCCATTTTAGAGAATATCTTCAACAAACCATCGTTAATAGATTTTACGTAATTTTTTTGCAGTTTTTTCAGATCGAGGTCCGTTTCCAACCCGCCATTGGCTTTCAATGTTTCGATAGACGACAATGCCAGGTACGGGTTAATAGCCGTAGCCCCAAAGGCGAGTAAACAGGCAAAGTGGTGCACTTCCCAGGTATCGCCGGTTTCAACCACTAAACCTACTGCGCCCCTGCGGCCGCTGCGGATTAAATGATGATGCACGGCAGAAACCGCCAAAAGCGACGGTATGGGCGCATGTTCTGAATCAATGGCACGATCTGATAATATCAATACTTCAAAACCGTCATCAACTGCATCTTCGGCATAGCGGCAAAGCCTTGCCAAACCTTTTTCCAGCGAGCCGGGCATACCGTCCGCATTAAAATAAGTTTGCAGCGTTTTGGCATGGAACATACCTGTATCAATACTGCGCAGTTTTTCCAGCTGGTGGTTTTTCAGGATGGGATGTTCCAGCATAACGCAATGGCAATGCATTTTATCCTCGTCCAGCAAATTACCATTATTACCTATAAAGGTAGAAAGGCTCATTACCAAACGCTCACGAATCGGGTCGATAGGCGGGTTGGTAACCTGGGCAAAAAATTGTTTAAAATAGCTGGTTAAGTGCTGTGGTTTATCAGATAATATAGCCAAAGGCACATCGGTACCCATGGAGCCGATAGGCTCCTTGCCATCAAGCGCCATTGGTTTAATAATAGTGTCAATATCCTCGCGGCTGTAACCAAATACCTGCTGGTAACGGAAAACAGCAGCTTCAGACAAACTGGCAAACACCAAACGTGGTTCGGCCAGTTCGCTCAGGCGGATCTTATAGTTTTCGAGCCAGCGGCCGTAAGGCTGACGGGATGCTATCTGTTGCTTAATTTCGTCGTCGGTGATTATTTTACCTTTTTCAGTATCAATCAGCAACATTTTGCCGGGCTGCAGGCGGCCTTTGCGCAATACTAATTTCTCGTCAAAATTTAACACGCCGGCTTCCGATGCAGCAATAACGCGGCCATCGGTAGTAACCACAAAACGCAGCGGACGCAAACCGTTACGGTCAAGCAAAGCACCAACGATTTTACCATCGGTAAAACTGATGGCAGCAGGGCCATCCCATGGCTCCATTAAAGCTGCGTGGAATTCGTAGAAAGCTTTTTTCAGCGGGTCCATCTGCTCGTTGCCGTCCCATGCTTCGGGAATCAGCATCATCATTACATGTGGCAATGAACGGCCGCTGTGCAGTAATATCTCGATAATATTATCCAAACATGCCGAATCCGACTGGTTATTATCAATTACCGGCAGCAGCATCTCCATTTCTTCCTGGGTAAAATAAGAAGAAACCAAAGAACTTACACCCGCATAAAACCAGTTTAAATTCCCGGTAAGGGTGTTAATTTCGCCATTATGGGCTATTAAGCGGAATGGCTGTGCCAGTTTCCACGATGGAAAGGTATTGGTCGAGAACCGTGAATGGATCATGGCAAGGCCGGATACCAAACGCGGATCAGTTAAATCATTAAAATACTGGCGAAGCTGGTACGTAGTTACCTGTCCTTTATAAATAATGGTACGGCAGCTAAACGAAGTAAAGTAAAAATGTTCGGCAGCGCCGGGTATAGTTTCGGTAACAGTTTTAGTGATATAGCGCCTTAATACATATAGTTTGCGTTCAAAATCATCAGCATTGGTAATATAATGCGGACGCTGAACAAAAAGTTGCTCCATATCCGGCTCGGCCTTGCGGGCAGTTTCGCCCACCACCTGCGAATTTACCGATACCTTACGGTAGCCTAATTTTTGCAGACCCAGCTTCTCAATTGCATTTGCAATTACCGTACGGCATGCCTTTTTTAATGCAGAGTCTTTCGGGAAAAATAGCATACCTACGCCATACTCGCCCGGTTCGGGCAGGCTGATCTCCAGGTCGGAGCATTCTTCCATTAAAAATTCATGGGGTAATTGTATTAAAATTCCGGCGCCATCACCGCTTAGTGGGTCGCATCCGCATGCGCCGCGGTGCTCCATGTGTTCTAACATAAAGAGCGCATCGTCAATTATCTGGTTAGATTTATGCCCGTTAATGTTGGTAATAAATCCGGTCCCGCAGGAGTCGTGTTCAAATTCTGGCCTGTAAAGGCCCTGTCGGCTTTCAGTCTGATCCATCGTAATAATAAACCGTTTATAAAATGGTGTAACCACGAAATTACAAAATTGAGACTTTAATTAAAAATATCTTAAAATTTTTAGTTATATGTAAATAACATCACATTTTTAAAAGGTTAAATTATTAAATTGTTAATAAATTGGTTTAAATTATTAACAATTGATAATGGGAAATCTCCCTGTTGTTAATACAACAATTAATCTATTCGGGGTAAATCAGTCTATTACAGTATCTTCGGGAGGCATAATTATGATAAATGTAATAGTTTTGATTTTAAAGACTAAATAAGGATAAAAAATGGATAATCAATTAGATGATGAAAATGGATTATGTAAACAATGCCGGCATCCATTTAATCCGCATTTAATTATAGCGTTTGACAGCGACGACCTTTCTAAAGGGGGATTTATAAAGTGTCAGGTAGAGAATTGTGATTGCTATACTACCTTAAACTTTGATTTGGCTCGAAAGCAAAAGGATTATTGATCCCGAAAGTCGGAAACTTTCTATAAATTTATTTACCGGTATATTGTCTAACGTTAAATTCAAATATGAATTCGATTAATTGTCATTCATGTCGCAAATTTTCATAGAAACACCCCGCCTAATTTTGAGGAAATGGCAAGACACGGACCTTGAACCTTATTGCCAATTGAATATGGACGAAGATGTAATGGAGTTCTTTCCGTCTACCTCAACCCACGAGGATAGCCTGGCGCAGGTTGAACGTGTAAGCACCCATATCAACCAATTTGGTTATGGCTTTTTTGCAGTTGAACGCAAGGATAACCAGCAGTTTATCGGCTTTACCGGTTTATCGCATCCCAGGTTCGAAGCTGATTTTACCCCCTGTGTTGAAATTGGCTGGCGACTAAGTAAGGCCAACTGGGGCCAGGGTTTTGCCACTGAAGCAGCTAAAGCGTGCTTACAATTTGGTTTTAACATACCGGGTATTGATGAAATTTATTCGTTTACCTCAGTTCACAATAAAAGATCGGAGCAGGTAATGATTAAGATTGGGATGGAAAAGACAGGGACTTTTGAACATCCCTTATTAGCCCAAGGACACATTTTAGGGGAGCATGTTTTGTATAAGATTGTAAAATAACCGATAAATAAAAATTACATTTAACAAATAGAAACTTTTGGCGTTTATACTACAAACAATACAGGATGAAAACTACCAATGAAATTGCCAGCCGCCTGATCTCTTTGTGCACCGCACATCAGTTTGTGCAAGCCTATACCGAACTTTTTTCGGAACATGCCGAAAGTATTGATCCGAATTATAAAAATGTTCCCCTAAAAGGCCTTAACGGATTAATTGAGCGCGAGAAGGCTTTTTTATCAATAGCGGAAGTTCACGAAGTAAAAACATCAGCGCCGATATTTGCAGGAAGCTATTTTAGTATAGTTATGTCCTTAAGTTTTACACCCAATGGCCAGGAACGAAAAAGTGTGGAGGAAATTTGTGTTTATAAAGTTGAGTACGGGTTGATTGTAAGTCAGCAATTTTTTATTGGCTGAACTCGAATTTGTGGAATTTAAGAATTAATCGAATTTTATCCCTCATTATTCCAAAAATTCCTAAATTCCACTAATTCGGGTTCAGAGAAGTAACATATAATTTTATGAGAATATTCTTACTTGCTTTATTATGTGCTGTTGCATCCCGTTTATCCGCGCAGGATGGCGGTGCAACCATCTTTCACATTTATTCATCCCACACCTCATTCCCTGATACCGGGCGTAAAAATGGTCATGTGTATGAAGGTAAGTTATACACTGCCAAAGATCATTACAGTGACAGCACCGTATTAATTATCGTACCCAAAAACCTCGATGCCAAAAAGAAAGTGGACCTGGTATTTTGGTTTCATGGCTGGGGCAATAATGTGGATAGCGCCGCAATAAGGTACGAGTTAACTAAACAATTCATCGCCTCGAAACGAAACGCAGTACTGGTTTTGGCCGAAACTACCCGCAACGCGCCCGATAGTTATGGCGGTAAGCTGGAAACCGAAGGTACTTTTAAAGCTTTGGTGAGCGATGTGCTACAGGGATTAAAAGCAAAGCAGCTTATTTCTAATAGCTGCACGCCTGGCCATGTCCTGCTTGGCGGCCACAGCGGCGCCTACCGGGTAATGGCCCGTATCCTTAAAAACGGCCAAATGCCGGTTGACGAAGTGATGCTATTCGATGCCCTTTACGGCGAAACAGATAAATTTATGGACTGGATAAAAGCCGACCCACTGCACCGATTTGTAAATTTATACACCGACCATGGCGGCACGTTTGATGAAAGTAAAGCCATGTACAAATTGGTTAATGAGGCGGATATCAACAATTTTGAGGTGGAAGAAACCGCTCTTATACCACAGCAGTTGGTTGCTCACCGGATTATTTTTATACATACTTTAAAGGAGCATAATGATATTGTGAGTCCGGACAGTTTTAGGTTGATGCTGGAGAATGAGCCGTTTTTGAAGAAATTGTAAAAAACATTGCACTCCAGTTTGGGTAAGTGTTAAATTAAAACATTATTTTTGTTTAAAGAGCATGCTTTATGACTGTAGTAGCAATAAGAAAGAAACTAATTACGTACGTAACCGATGCTGAAGACAGCAAGGTACAGGCATTGTATATGTTATTAGAAAGGGAAATTGAAGAAGGGGTTTTTGCCATGTCCGACGAAGAACTTCAAGTGCTCGAAATGGAGGAGGAACTGTATTTAAAAGGTGAGGGCAAGTCTTATAGCCGGGAAGAGTCTATGCAAATTATTAAAGGCCAACGCTCTTTTTAAATGTACACCTTAAACATTAGGAGCCCTGCCATTAAAATGGCTATGGAAGCATATCAATGGTATGAAGAAAAACAAACCGGCTTAGGTGAAAGATTTTTGCGGGAATTAGATAATTGTTATAGTAAAATTGAGACATGGCCTGAATCTTACGCCAAAATTAGAAAAGATTTCAGACAGGTTATTTTTCCTACATTTCCCTATGTTGTTGTGTTCAAAATTCATGAAAATGACGTTGTTGTTTATTCTGTAATTCATAGTAGCCGTAGCCTTCGTAAGAAGTTTAGAAACTAAACTAATAGAGATTGATAGATCAAATCACTTCTATCATTTTGTAAAACGATATTTCTTAACATCCGGTCCGAGGTTGCCCTATTTACATATAAGCTTTCAGACAAAAGTAAAATGGCGGATGATAATGTTGTAATAATTACTTTTCAAGAATTGCATCATAAGCTTAATGATTCGAGTTTCTTTTGCGGTAAGATGATTCCTCGCGTGTTTTTTGACTACAGAGAGATTATACCCATCGCAAATGACCTAAATATAGAATTCACTTGGAGACCAATAGCGCAATGGGAAGATTTCGAATGGGGTAGGATAGATATAGATAGCGAAATATTAATGAGCACAATCTTTAATGGACTTAATAATACTAATGAAGATTTAACAATAATTACGTTCGATAGCTATCGGGAAAATAAAATTTTCACATTGAAGTACGAAGATTTACCGGAATTCTCAAATAACTACCGGTATTACTTAGGTGAAAATATGAATTTTATACAACCTCTTGACTATATGTTTTTTTAACAAACCAAAAAGCAATTGTCATGATTCATCACGAGGGGCTGTTCACTCAAATTAAATTTGATTGTCCCACATCCAATTAATATTATTCTGATGTAAATTTTATTACCAATTAATGGAACTAAATAGCTATTAATTAAACGTTTAGTGCAAAAAAAAAGTTTCTCAGTCTAAAACTTCACCCTCGCCGCAATAGTAGGATACACCTCAAAAACATTTTCACTTGTTACCACATGGTAATACATTAGCGACTTTGAACCCATCGAAAAATTGCCTTTTATTTTAAACCAAACCTGCGGTTCGCCGAAAAAGGAAACTGTTTTGCCATGCAGGTTTTTCGTAAAATCGTCGCCATGATTTCTGTTGAGGGTGTATAGCTCAATATCCCCGGCAAATTCAACTTTATAGTTCCAGAAACCTTTGCCCCAGTAAAACGTGTACAAAAAATCATGACTTGGTTTTTGCCGCATATTATAGGTATAGTAAAGTGTGGTGCTGAAATACGCACCTTTCCATTGAAAGGTAAGACCCGGCCCAAGTGAAATAGCATTATTAATGTAATAGCTGTATTGAACTGGATTGGTAACGCCAAGCCCGCCGCTGTATTGCAGGCTTAAATATATTGGAGGCTTCCAAAAACGGAACGTTTGGGATGCCTGTATAAAAGCTTTCCCGATATTATCATTGGCGCCCTGCATATCAGTTTCAACCTTTAAAAAAAAGGAGCCGGGTTTTATAATTGAGGTGGTATCGTTTTGCGATTTAAAATATTCGAAATATAAGGTCGGGAAATTTTGAGAATTATGGCCAGGATCGACACTGTGCCGTAAATCGTAATGCAATTGCAGGTTTTGTGCAAATAATGGCGTCGAAAAGATAATCAGGATAAATGCAGTCAGATATTTCATTACTATAGTTTTAATTTTTAATTTTCTTTTGTCATTCTGAGCGAAGCGAAAAATCCTCTAAAACATACATGGCAGATATGCAGGTCGCAGAAGGTTCTTCACTTCGCTCAGAATGACAAATTGTTGTTTATATACCAGGCGATAAACCAGAGGACAAATATCTTTGGAGTGATTTTGGAAGGGCGTAATTGCAGCGTAAACCTGGCGTAAATCTGTCTTTTATATTTTAAATATCTGAATAAGAAAAGTTTATGAACGATTTGGATTTTTCGGTTTTTGTTGATTTGTTTAAGGAAGCTTATACCAAATGCTTTGGCCATGCCTTAATCAGTCCGCTTACCGAAACCGAAAGCAAACTTTTCTGTAACCAGGTGCTGGATAAAACCGGGTTATCAATAGGTTGGAAGAGCGTAAAAAACTATTCAATTTTTATTATCGACAGCAACGCAGGGAAGGAAGAAAACCCGTCGGCAGCCACTTTGGATACCCTGGCACGGTATGTTTTAAACGCCCCTTACACCACCGAAATCCAACGAAAAAACGACGAAAGCCATTATCCCTACTGGTTTCTGTACAGGGAAAGATTTCATAAATCGCAGCCAAAAGCTGTGGTTAAAAGATGGCGGACAGGAGCGATAACATTTGCGGCGGGCATAATGGTTATTATCCTTGCGCTGCTTTATTTCAAGCTTGTCGTCAGTCCGAAAAGCAGCGCTTTTGCGGATGACTTTCATCATACGGATGAAGCTGCTATGCGCGATAATGGCTGGCTCATCAAAGCAAGGGATGCAGGCTATTGGAGTAAGCGGACCGAAAAGCCGGGCGAGTTGACGTTATATACCTTAAAAGGCGATAACTGGCCCGATCCGAAATCAAATCCAATTATCAAAAATCTGTTATTGCGGCCTACCCCATCTGATTGTTTTACGGCCGAAGTTCATATCGATAGTTTTATTCCGAAGGAGGAATGGCAGCAGGCCGGCCTCCTTCTGTTGGAGGACACTTTATTAACTGGCAAAAGCATCCGGCTATCGTTAGCGTATAACGATTATTTCGGTGGGATGAAACGCCCCCGCGAAATACTGATACAAGCCATTACCTCACTTGGCAATGGTTTTGGCAAGCCCGAGGAAATAGCGCATAAAGTTCTTTTTTATCCTGATAGCATCAGCACGAACCAGGTGCTAACAAAAAATTTAGAAAATTCGGCCTTACGTATCGAAAAACATGGTAATAAGTACCGGTTTTTGTATGCAGGCGGCACTACTGAAAATGCAGCCTTTAAAGAAGTAGTAACCCAGGAGTTTGATATGCAGCCAAAGTATATCGGCATATTTGCCATAAAAGGTTTTACCAACTCCAACACGGTGCCGGTTAGGTTTAAATATTTCAGATTAACCGCCGACAATTGCAAATAAAGAATCTTGAATAGTATTTCTAATTAATATTTATGCCACAAAGTTAATTTACAACATCGTGCGCTTCAAATTCGCGTAGTTTTACGTATCAAAATGGGGGAAAACACCGTTTCGGGCCTCATCCTTTTCAGCTAATTTTACCCTACCTGATTAACACAACACAAACTGAAATGGCCGTACGTATAATTTGCATCAAGAAAGATGAAGGAAAGCATGAAAACCCTTATATCGCAATTGACTATCTGGAATGGATCAATGAGCGTATAAACGTGAAAGGCGTTACCGACAGAACCAAGATACACGATTGGATAAAAAACGAAGACGGCGAAGCCTATATTATTGACGAAAACGGCAACAAAACCTACCTGATACCTGCCGTTAGTCCGCAGGGTAATAAATATGTTAAAACAGTAACTGATGAAAGCGCACCAGATTGCTTGCTGATGCTGCCGGCGTGCGTGTGAGGAAGAAGTTGGCAGTTTGCAGTGAGCAATTGGCACAGTTTTTAAATTGCAGTTCGCAGTTATCAGTCGGCAATCAGCAAACTGTACACCGCAAACCGCCTACTGCCAACTGGAAAAAGGTTTTACCGAAAGATTCGAATTATAATACCGTTCGTCATCACTTACTTCATTGGTGATCCAGTCCGGCTTTTCAAATGGCTCATTTTCATCATATAGTTCTATTTCGGCCATAATTAGGCCTGCATTTTTGCTCAAAAACTCATCGACTTCCCATAGTTTTCCGGCGAAAGTAATACGGTATCTTATTTTTTCGACTTCGGATATTGCAAAGCCATCCAGTATTTCTTTACCTTCTTCAACAGGTATTTTATATTCAAATTCTTTGCGGCTAATGCCGTTGGTTGCGCCTTTAAGGGTGATATACCCTTGTTTATCGGTTATGCGCACACGTATGGTACGATGGTCGTCATTTAATAAATAGCCCTGGCGGTAATGAGTGCCTTCGGGTTTTGCTATTTGCTGCCATTTATTATGATCGACTAAAAATTTTCGTTCTATCTCAATACCCATTTTCCTTGTTATTTAGCACCCGCCAGTTCAACCGTTGTAGCCTTTTTCAGGAAGTCATCAGCCAGCGAGGTAATGCTGCGTTTTACGCCAACGTTTTTCCGTTTTATTTTGGTGACTGTCGGCTTGTCATTTAACTCTGGTGATGAGAATAGTTGTTCGGCCACCAAATTATCGTGCCATTGCCCTATCGCATTTTGTAGTTTATCCAGATAATCTGCATTAAACGGAATCTGCCCATCAAGCGCCTTCGCCGCCAGTTTATGGTTATAAACCAAAATTTTTATCAGCTTGCGGTTGGTATGCATATCTTTGTTAAAGCCCGATACTGCCAGGTTTACTGAAATTTGCTCCAACAGGTTTTTATAATACCCGGCAACTTCCTTGTCGCCTACATGCGGTAGCTGCTTTTTAAGGCTTTTGTAACTGTCTTTTATAGTTCTAATGAATTTTTTGCCGTTGTCCCTAAATTCAACGATCCCTTCTTCAATTATCCGTTGCTGGCCGGTTTCAAACTGCTCGTTTTTAAGCTCGTAGCGTTGGCCCAGTTGCAGGTTGGTATAGGCATCGCGTATATTGCCAGCATATTTAAATATCTTTTTTACGGGTTTAAAATCTTTCATCAGGCCAGGCTGCTGCGATGTTGTTTCGAACAAATTGAGCATAGCCCTTAGCTTTTTTATTTGTACTCTGAATTTATGCAACGCTTCCTGGTCGCCGGTTTCTAAAAATGCGTTTAGATGCACATTCATGGCGGCCCATTCTTTATCGAGGTATTTAAGTTCGTCTTTTTTCTTCATAGTGAGGAGCGTACAGATTTAACAATTAGCCCTGGACGGCGTTCAATTTAAATTGTACGGGAATTATAAAAGTAGGAAAATTTCACTACATTTATTCAAACTTAAATTAAACCCGATGGACTCTTCTCACATTAACTGGCTGGCAGCGGTTGTTGCAGCCTTGTCGGCCTTTATGGTTGGCGGTATTTGGTATTCAAAGTTACTTTTTGGTACTGCATGGATGGTTGACAGCAACCTGACCGAGGAACAAATAAAAGCCGGTAATACTGCTAAAATATTTGGCTTTACAGCGCTCTTTTCGTTGATTATGGCATTTAACCTGGTGATGTTCCTGGCCGATTCTCCCTGTATGAAAACAACCACTCAATGGGGTGCTACAGCCGGTTTCCTTGCGGGGGTATGGACTTTTTCGGCCATCGCCATTCATAGCCTGTTCGAACAAAAAAGCTGGCGGTTAATTTTTATTAATGGCGGCTACAGCGTGGTATCATTAACCTTAATGGGCGCAATTATTGGTTTGTGGAGGTAGGGAAAGAAGTCCATAGTCGATAGTCCATAGCCCATGGTAGAAGGTTTTCAACGGTTAAGATGTCGCTCTTTTTATTTTTCTATGGACTATCGACCATAGACTATGGACTTTTTAACGTTATATTTGCCTTGCAGGGATGCGCTTGCTGTTCCCAACAATAATGCCGTTTTTATATTATTCCCCTCGTATATAAATCAACATTGTTTTTTTAATATTAACTGTTAATACTTAGTTATAAAGAGACTACGCCAGTGACAATAATTATATTTTAGCTTTAAACTAATGTTATTTATGATTGTCATAACTGTATATTTTAATAACTATCGAAACTGAATATATCATGAAAAAAATATTATTTATAATGTTGCCGGCGATGGGGATTTTCGCATCGTGCACACCCATAGTATATACCAGCACCGTGCAGCCGGCTTATAACGACCAGCCACAGCAACCGGTTTATAATAATCAACAGCAACCGGTTTATGTGGATCAGCCGCCACAAACAAATCAGGTTTTTTATGATGAATTGAGTCCTTATGGGCAATGGATTGATTATCCGGATTATGGCTACGTGTGGTCGCCCAATGTGGATGCCGATTTCAGGCCTTATGAAACCAACGGCACCTGGGCTTACAGCGATTACGGCTGGACCTGGGTATCAGATTATAGCTGGGGATGGGCGCCGTTTCATTATGGCCGTTGGTTTTACGATGGAAGTTACGGATGGTTGTGGACACCAGGAAGCGAATGGGCGCCGGCCTGGGTTACCTGGGGACAATCAGGCGATTACTATGGATGGGCGCCCGTGCCGCCGCGTGTTAATATGAACAGTGGTTGGAGACCCGCCAACAGCGACTGGAATTTTGTACAGGCGCGCAATATTAACAGCCGCAATATTCATAACTATGTGGTGCGCAATAATATTAATAATGCCAATAATATTAACTATATTACCAATATTAACACCGATAATCGCAATAGCTACCGGGGGAAACCGATTGGATACAACCGTGGCCCAAGGGTTAATGACGTTGAAAACGTAACTAATATAAAAATTCAGCAGATTAATATTTATGGTAGTAATAAGCCTGGGCAATCGGTAGCCAATAACCAGCTTACCACTTACCGGCCAGTTATCAATCAGGATGTTTCGCAGGGAAAAACCAGGCCGGTGCCACGCGGAGTGGTTGCTTACCGGGCAAATGGTCAAAACCAGGGGCAGCACAACGGTCAATACAATAATCCTAATCAAAACCAACCTAATGGTGCTCAGGGTAATGACCCTAACCGTAACCAGCCGAATGGCGGACAGGTAAATAATCCTAATCAAAACCAACCCAATGGTGGTCAGGGGAATGGTCAGTATAATAACCCTAACCGTAATCAGCCGAATGGCGGACAGGTAAATAATCCTAATCAAAATCAACCCAATGGCGTTCAGGGGAATGGTCAGTATAATAACCCTAACCGTAATCAGCCAAATGGCGGACAGGTAAATAATCCTAATCAAAACCAGCCCAATGGCGGTCAAGGGAATGGGCAATTGAATAACCCAAATCGTAATCAGCCGAATGGCGGACAGGTAAATAATCCTAATCAAAATCAATCCAATGGCGGTCAAGGGAATGGTCAGTATAATAACCCTAATCGTAATCAGCCGAATGGCGGACAGGTAAATAATCCTAATCAAAACCAGTCCAATGGCGGACAAGGTAATGGGCAATTGAATAACCCCAACCAAAATCAACCAAATGGCGGGCAAGGCAACGGACAATTGAATAATCCTAACCAAAACCAGCCAAATCAAGGTTACCGCGGCGGCAACTTCAATAACCCGAATCCGAATCAACAGCCAAATCAAGGGCAGCGTAACGGACAGGGTAATAATCCCAATCAAAATCCACAACAAAACCCGCAGCAGGGCAATAATCCAAATCCCAACCAGGGTAACAGTAATTTAAGAAGGCAAATTATTATGGATCAACGGCCGGCGCAACCGGCAAATCCGCCGCAGAATGCAAATCCGCCGGCTAATCGGCCCCCGGTTACGGTACAACCGCAGCAGCCAAAACCTGCGCCGCCACAGCCAAGACCGGTGCAGCCGCAGCCAAAACCCGCGCCGCCAAAACAGAATAAGGATAATCAGTAGAAAGTCTTAAGTACGAGTCTTGAGTCTAAAGTCAAATAAGCAGAAAAAAAAATCTCTGACTTAGGACTTTAGAATCAAGACTTCGGACTTAAATTACGCGCGGTGATGATCAGCCCGCCATTCTTTAATTTCTTTCTTTATCTCATCGGGCGAAAGGTTTTCATTAATGGTCCTATCGGCCAGGATAACAAATTCGTCATCGGGCGCAAAGCGTAGCGCAATAACCTGCGCCATGGTGATCCGGCTGTCGAGTGCTTTTCGGGTAAGGATAAAATATCTCAAATTCTCCTCAGCACGTATTGCTCTGTCTTGTGCTTTTATCGGAAACTGGCGCGAAAACCAGAATAAAAATATACCGCAAACAAACAGTAAGGCAATTAATACCTTGGTCATTATTTCGTCAGCATCGGCCCAATGCCTCCAAATATTTATAAATGATGCAACGGTGCCGGCAAGTAGCAAGGTGCCCAATACAAAATGAAATCCCGCTACAAAGCGGGAGTGACTGGCATAACTTTGATGTTTCATGAAAATGATTTTTAGCGCAAGATAGGGTAATTTATGTTCTATACCGGATTGTATAGGTGTCAAATAAAGAATGATTTTGAATTTTTACTGCAAGGGACAGAGAGGAATAGCAGGGAGCACGGAGTTTTTAATTACAAAAGTTCAATCATGGTAATATAATACCCCTCCGGGTTTCTTTTTATCTCCGCGAGTTTTGCGCCTCCCCGGTACTCTATGTGGTTAATTTTACAGATACGAAATTTAATAGAACCGAAATTTAGAAGATTACGACAGTATAAAATTTACATTCAATTTAAGTCGCTAAAGAACAATTACATAAAAAGAGCGTTAATGTTTTTAATCAAAACGCAATTATTTATGAACAGCACAGCAATTTCAATCGAAAGAACATTAACAATTGGCGGTGATTTAACCGTTAACCGGATGGGATATGGCGCTATGCGCATTACCGGAAAAGGGATATGGGGACCCCCAAAAGATGAGGACGAAGCATTGGGTGTTTTAAAACGTGCAGTGGAATTGGGGGTAAATTTTATTGACACTGCGGATAGTTATGGCCCGCATATTTCGGAAGAATTAATTGCCAAAGCACTTTATCCTTACCCGGCCGATTTAATAATTGCCACCAAAGGCGGATTGTTACGCACCGGACCCGATGCCTGGCCTATAAATGCCAAACCCGATCATTTAAGAAAGGCGCTGGAGGGCAGCCTGAAACGCCTGAAATTAGAGCAAATTGATTTATACCAGTTGCACCGTATTGACCCGATAGTACCTGCCGAACAAAGTTTTGAATTTTTACAAAAGGCACAACAGGAGGGCAAGATAAAACATATTGGTTTATCGGAGGTTAATATTGACACGATAAAACATGCACAGGAATTTTTTAGCGTGGTATCTGTACAAAATATGTACAGCGTTGATAACCGTAAATGGGAGCCCGTGCTGCAATATTGCAAGGCACATAATATTGCCTTTATCCCCTGGTTTCCGCTCAATGCGGGTAATGTTGCCAGCCAGGATAAATTAAGGCAGATAGCCCAAAAACACGATGCCACGGTTCATCAGGTGGCGTTATACTGGTTGCTGAACCATTGCGAAAATATATTGCTCATTCCCGGAACATCAAGTATTGCCCACCTGGAAGAAAATATGCAAGCCCCATCGCTGGAGTTGAGCGAGGATGACATTCGCGTGCTGAATAGTATAGCAGCACAATAGTGATGGTAGCATAAAAAATTGAAAGTCAATTTTTTATGCTACTTAAACCTTTGTTATTTTTAATAGTCAAAGCAACATTAATCCCCTGTTAAACGTAAAAAGGTCATGAAAAAAGTTCAATTTTCAATCGTGGCACTGTTGCTGCTCGGAGCAGTTGCGTGCAAAAAAGGTTACAACTCGCCAAGCCTTACCGGCAATGTGTCGAATGCTGAAGCCGCCGATATGGTAGCGGGTTCATTATCAGTTAATTCAAACGGTATGGCCAGTGTTTCTGACGACGCCACTGCTGATGCTGCGGTTATTGTAAATTTAAACCCGGCTTGCGGTTATACAAAAACTGATAGTATTTCGCGGCAAAGTATCCCAGGTTCTCCTTATGAATACAGCTGGAGCCTGAAATATGTCTATACGCTAAATTGCAATGCCAGCGGCCATGCTGATAATATTACCGGTAACTTAGCCTTTGGCGGCAATTACAGCGGGCCCAATATTACTGCAACCAGTGCGGGAACTACTGTTTTTACCATTGCAGGCTTAACCACTGCAGCTCCTAATTATGTTGTAAATGGCGAGTACAAACGTACGGGTTCTTTCCAATCGAAAATTGACACAACTAACAAAGGGAACAGCAACATTGACCTGGTTGTTACGGGGCTTACTTTAAGCAAACCACACCGTATTATTGTAAGTGGCAGTGCTACCATATCAGTTACCGGCGACGTACCCAAAAAAGGGAGTTTTAGCTATACCGGAACCATCGTATTTAATGGCGACGGCACAGCCACGTTAACGCTTAATAGCATAAAATACCTGATAAACCTGGCAACAGGAGTACGGGTGAAGGTGTAAGTGATTGGAGGTTGGAGATTAGTGTTAACTAACCTGTAATCTCCAACCTCTCCTCATATCCCCGCTACTTTAAACGGCTTAATGTCAACCGATTCCCAGATGTTTTGGGTAATATACGGTTCATTTTGCTTCCAAATTTCCAACTCAGCGGCAGTTTCAAATTGCAGCACCATTGTTGACCCTATCATTTTTCCTTCATCATTAAGCATGGCGCCCCCTAATAAATAGTTTCCTTTTTCCTTTAGTTGCTTAAGGGAGGCAATATGATCAGGGCGTACATTCATTCGGCGTTCAAGTGCGCCTACATCGGTATAATCGTAACCGGTAACAAGATATTGATTCATATATCGGATTATAATTTTGCGGTAAAAGTGATTAGTTTCGGCGGTTTTTTAAAAAAATAATACCCTTTTATCGATTTTAAGTCCAAATAGAGGACTTTTATAAAATAAAATAAAAAATAACTGTAAATTTTACATTTTTTACCAATATTTGTTTTTTTGCAAATAATTATACCCTATTATAACCGATGAAGAACGCACTATATCATGAATTTAACAGTAAATTTAATAAAGAAGCTACAAACGCCTATTTTTCGCCCGGGCGCGTAAATCTTATTGGCGAGCATATTGACTACAACGGAGGGCTGGTGATGCCCTGCGCTATTACTTTTGGTACCTACTTACTGGTTGCGCCAAACGAAGATGGCGTTTTCAGATTCAGAAGCTTAAATTTTACAGATAAACTGGATATTAACCTGCAAGACAGTTATACTAAGACCGGGGAGACCTGGTTTAATTATCCACTGGGAGTTATTGATTGTTTTTTGAAAGACGGCCATGAGTTGAAGGGCCTGGATATGCTTTTTTATGGCGATATCCCTATTGGTTCGGGCTTATCGTCCTCAGCGTCTATAGAAGTGGTTATGGCTTTTGCTTTAAATGACCTGTTGGATGCAGGTTATACCAAGCTGGAACTGGTAAAAATGGCAAAGTTTGTCGAAAATAACTTTATAGGTGTAAACTGCGGCATTATGGATCAGTTTGCTGTTGCCTTTGGCGAAAAGAACAAAGCACTGATGCTGAATTGTGATACCCTGGATTACAAAGCGGTTGACAGCAACCTGGGCGATTATGTTTTAGCAATTATTAATACCAACAAACCGCGCAAACTGGCCGAATCGAAATATAACGAACGTGTGGCAGAATGCGCGGCTGCATTAACTGCTTTGCAACAGGAATTGGATATTAATAACCTTTGCGATATTGACACCGCTACTTTTAATCTGCATAAGCATTTAATAACCGATGCAGTAATACTTAAACGCGCTACGCATGTTATTGAAGAGAACGACCGTGTTAAATTGGCGGCGGTTGCCTTGAGCAATAATAATCTGGCCGAGTTCGGCCGCCTGATGTATGCCTCGCACGACTCACTGCGCGATTTGTACGAAGTTAGCGGAGTTGAACTGGATGCAGTAGCAGAATACAGTAAAACTGACGCCAACGTAGCCGGAGCCCGCATGACTGGCGCCGGATTTGGCGGCTGTGCCATAGCACTGGTTAAAGAAGATGCGTTTGAAAGTTTTAGCGAAAAAGTAACAGCATATTACACCGCAAAAATTGGCTATGCGCCGGCTGTTTACAGCTCGCTTATTGGCGATGGGGTGGGGGAGTTGGAGTTGGAAAAGAGTCGATAAAAGTCACTAAAGTCTGGAATCCCGATAGCTATCGGGACGGAAAAGTCCAGAAAGACCGAAAGAAGCTTCAGGGGCGGAGTAAAATTTACGAAGTTTTAAAAACTTCGTAAATTTGCTTCGCAACCCAACTAACCTCGGGTCTCTAATAACCAGCCCATGCGCAAATTAAAACTTGATGAATTAAACCGTGCAACGGTAGCCGAATTTAAGGCGGGCGATAAGCTGCCTGTTGCTGTTGTGCTGGATAATGTGCGCAGTATGCACAATATTGGATCCATATTTCGTACATCTGATGGTTTTGCTGTTGAGCAGATATGCCTTTGCGGGATTACGGCCCAGCCTCCGCATCGCGAAATTGAGAAAACAGCACTTGGCGCTACGCAATCGGTAAACTGGGAGTACTTTACCGAACCTATGCAAGCTATTGAACAATTACGAAGCGATGGTTACCTGATCGTTGCCGTTGAACAAGCCGAAAACAGTACGATGCTGAATGACTTTATCCCAATTGCCGGCAAAAAATACGCGTTGATTTTTGGTAACGAAGTAAACGGTGTCAGCGATGAAGTAATGCAGCATATTGATGCCTGTATTGAGATTCCGCAATTTGGCACCAAGCATTCTTTTAATATCGTAGTATCGGCAGGAATAGTGTTGTGGGATTTCTTTGTGAAGATGGCTGGGGGAGAAGTTCATAGTTGATTGTTCATAGTTCATGGTCGGAAAAAAGAAAATGCTTACGAAATTTTCAAAACTTCGTAATGCTATTGGGGTTGCATTTTCAATAAATTAATACCTATTTTTGTATATGCAAACACTCGAAATAAAGGTGCCTGAAGGTAAAACGCGGTTGGTGAAAGAGCTTTTAAAAGAATTGGGCGTTGCTGTGAAGGTAAAAAAGGAAAATACCCCAAATACTGCTACTATTGCAGCGATGGATGAACTAAAGGCGGGTAAAGGAAAGAAATTCAAGAGTGTTGAAGCTCTTTTCAATAGCATCTGATTTACATGTTCGAAATCGTTACTTCAACGAAATTTATAAAAGACCTGAAATTGCTCAAAAAACGGTCCACGAGCGATTTTCAACTCTTACAAAATCTCATCACTATTCTTGCCGAAAACGGGCACAACGGCTTAAACCAAAAGCACAAACCTCATAAACTAAGCGGTAATTATAAAGGCTATTGGGAATGTCACGTAAAACCAGATTTATTACTTATTTGGGATGAAAATGAACAGATAAATCTCTTGGAGCTTGTGAGAACAGGCACACATTCAGATTTATTTTAAAATGCGTGAATAGCTGTCGGCGCATTGGATTATAAACTCTAAATCCCGGTTTGTTTTTAACAGAAAATGGTCCACAATTCAAAGCAGTAATTTCCTGCCACGAACCATGAACCATCAACTATGAACAATACAAAACCTACAAGTGTATACACTCGCCGTAAGCGTCGGCGGCAGCTTCCATAACGGCCTCGCTCATGGTAGGGTGCGGGTGTACCGAGCGTACAATATCGTGCCCGGTTGATTCCAGTTTGCGTGCGGTAACTATTTCAGCAAGCATTTCGGTAACGTTATGGCCCAGCATGTGTGCGCCTAATATCTCGCCGTATTTGGCATCAAATATCAGTTTTACAAAACCATCTTTAGCACCCGCTGCGCTGGCTTTGCCCGATGCGGAGAACGGGAATTTACCGATTTTAACTTCGTATCCTGCTGCCTTAGCCGCTTTTTCGGTATAACCTACCGAGGCAACCTCCGGCGAGCAATACGTACAGCCGGGGATGTTATTGTAGTTTAATGGCTCGGGTTTTTGGCCGGCAATTTTCTCCACACAAATAATGCCTTCGGCCGATGCTACGTGCGCCAGGGCTTGTCCTTTAACTATATCGCCAATGGCATAAATACCTTCAACATTGGTGCGGTAAAAATCATCTACCAATACTTTACCTTTTTCGGTTTGAATACCGTTTTCTTCTAAACCCAGGCCTTCCAGGTTGGTAGAAATACCTACGGCCGATAATACGATTTCGGCTTCGATGACTTCGGTACCTGTAGCAGTTTTAACGGTTACTTTACATAAATCGCCACTGGTATCAACCGATTCAACGTTTGACGAGGTCATGATGTTGAGACCCTGTTTTTTAAGGATACGGGCCAGTTGTTTCGAAATGTCTTCGTCTTCCAGCGGCACTATATTATCTAAAAACTCAACAACAGTAACCTTGGTGCCAATGGCATTATATAAATAGGCAAATTCAATACCTATTGCACCCGAACCTACTACCACCATTGAGGCCGGCTTTTTAGGCAAAATCATAGCTTCGCGGTAGCCAATTACTTTTCTTTTATCCTGCGGCAGGTTTGGTAACTCGCGCGAGCGGGCGCCGGTAGCCAAAATAATATGATTTGCAGTCACTTCCTGTACGGTGCCATTGCCCGCGGTTACCGCAACCACGCCTTTTGCTTTAATTTTGCCGATACCTGTAATAACGTCAATTTTGTTTTTCTTCATCAAAAATTGAACGCCTTTGCTCATCCCGTCGGCCACGGTACGGCTTCTTTTTATCATCGATTCAAAATCAATCTCGCTATCGCCAACTTTGATTCCATAATCGGCAGCATGATTAATATATTCAAACACTTCGGCGCTCTTTAACAAGGCTTTAGTGGGGATGCAACCCCAGTTTAAACAAACGCCGCCCAGTGATTCTTTTTCGACTATAGCGGTTTTTAAACCCAGTTGTGAAGCACGGATAGCAGCTACATAACCACCTGGCCCGGAACCGATAACAATTAAATCGTAATTCATATATTGATTGTAATAATTTTTGTTGTGTACATCTAAATTCGGTAACAAAGCTAAGTAAAAGGTACCAAATCAGAAAATTAACCCGTTTGCCATATATAACCACAGCGTCACAATAAGTTAACAAGGTAATATCGTGAAATTTGGGCGGCTTTACCACAAAGAACACAGCGGTTTCACAAAGTAAAACAAAGATTTAAACTGCTCAACTTTCCGGCCTTTTTGTTTTCTTTCCCAGTTGATTTTTTCGGTTAATTTTTCAGCTCATACTCAGTAAAAACTGTAAGTGTTACTGATGAAAAATCACCCGGTTTTCCGGTTTAATATATAGATTTAGTCTATTTTTTAATGACGTTTAAATTACAAATCTCATACAAATATGGCCAATTCATTTAATTCTTTTGTGATTTTATTGATAAATGTTGATAAATAGTTAATAATTATTAATATTAACTTAACATTGGCTCAAAAGTGATTTCTTACTTTTGCAACAAAATTATTGCAATATTATTTAACAAAAAAAGCAAACTATGAGGAAGCATTTACTTTTAATTTTATTGCTCATGGGCGCTACATTTTTCATTGGCAAAAATGCATCGGCCCAGGGGGTAACTACCGCAAGTGTTAACGGTATCGTTACCGACAGCAAGGGATCAATCCCGGGCGCAACCGTAACAATCACACATACTCCAACCGGAACAGTGTATTCAACGGTAACACGCGCCGATGGCCGCTATAACTTACCGAACTTAAGGGTAGGCGGGCCATACAGTTTTAAAGTAACTTTTATTGGTTACAAGAACTTCGCATTGGATGATATTACCCTTAATATCGGGCAGGATCAAAAAATTGACGCTAAATTGGTAGATAATACCAGTTTGCTGAACGAAGTAACCGTTACCGCAGCATCGGGTAAGGTAATCAACTCGTCGCGTACCGGCGCCCGCGAAACGGTAAACCGTACACAAATTGAGAATTTACCAACCATTAACCGTTCTTTAAGCGATTTTACCAAACTGACCCCATCGGCCAGTGGCTTAAACTTTGGCGGCCGCAGCAGCAACTACAACAACATTACTGTTGACGGTGCGCTGTTTAACAACTCGTTCGGTTTATCGGGCACATTGGGTGGTCAAACCAACTCGCAGCCAATTTCGTTGGACGCGATTGACCAAATCCAGGTTGATATTGCTCCTTACGACGTTCGGCAGGGTAACTTTACCGGTGCAGGTGTTAACACGGTTGTAAAATCGGGTACCAACACTTTTAAAGGTACAGTTTACGATTATCTGCGTAGTACAGGCTTAACAGGTTACAACGCGGGCAGCACTAAGGTTACAAAAACACCGTTTAACTATCACCAGGTAGGTGCAACGTTAGGAGGCCCAATCATTAAGAATAAATTATTCTTCTTTTTATCGGGCGAGGAAGAGCGTATCAGCCAACCGGCAACCTCTTATGTTGCAACAGGATCAGGCGCTGCAGGCCCTGCATCACAGGCCGACGCTACTACGCTTAATGCAATAGCGGCCTATTTAAAATCGAAATATAATTATGATCCGGGTGCATACCAGGGATACAATTATGATACCTACAGCAATAAAATCACCGCGAAAATTGATTGGAACATCGATAAAAACAATAAATTAAGCGCAAAATATTTTTACCTGAAATCATACGGCGATCACCCGGCAAGTAACTCGGGTGTAGTAGGTATCAGTAATACTACCCGTGCGCCAGGCGTAACTACCCTGCCATTTTACGGATCAGGCTACCGTATCAATAACAACTTTAATATCGGTATTATTGAGTTAAACACCCGTATCAGCAACAACATGTCGAACAGGCTTACAGCCGGCTATTCTGCTTTGCGCGATTTCAGAGCTTCATTAGGTGGCGCTGCTATCCCAATGGTTGATATTGGCAATGGTACAAGTGCCCCTGATGGTACCGTTATTACCAAGGCTACCGCTGTTGAAACCAGCTTTGGTTACGAGTTGTATACTGCAGGTAATATTCTTTATACCAACATCGCTCAATTCTCTGACGACTTTACCTTATACTCAGGGAAACATGAATTTACCTTTGGTACCAACGACCAGATTCAAAGCTACAAAAATGGTTTCGCACCCGATTATAATGGTTTATATACCTACAACTCGGCGTCCGACTTTTTGAATGGCAACCAGGCCATTGATTATACTTACCGTAATTCGGCATTATCAAGTGGTGCGTTTCCTTACGCTACAATCAAAGCGTCAATATACAGCTTATATGCACAGGATAAGTTCCACGTTACTGATAACTTTAGGTTAACATACGGCATCAGGGCCGACTATGACGTATTCCCTACAACATTAGCTCAAAACCCTGCTGCTACAGCATTAACTTTCCAGGGCGGCTATGTTAACGGTATCCACGTTGATCCATCAAAATTGCCCGCAAACCGCGTGTTAGTTTCTCCACGTGTTGGTTTTAACTGGGATGTAACGGGCGACGGAAGTACCCAGGTACGTGGTGGTACCGGTATTTTTGCAGGTACACTTCCATTTGTATGGATTTCCAACCAGGCATCAAACAACGGTTTATTGTTTGGCTCGGGCACGGTTGCTAAAGGCGCGGTTCCAAACCCGCAGCTTGTTTACAACCCCGATGTTAATGCAAACCGCCCGGCAGCTGCTGCGGCAAACACTTCGTACGAATTGGACGTAGCTGATCCGAAATTAAAATACCCTGAAATTTGGAGAACTAACTTAGCTGTTGACCATAGGTTACCTGGCGGCATCATTGCAACTGTTGAAGGTGCTTATACTAAAGATATCAACGCTATTTATCACCAAAACCTTGTATTATCAAACGGCTATACCACTGCTTCAAGCCCGGATGGCCAGATACATTACAACAGCAGCAACATTACTCCCGAAAACGGAAGCACTTTGAGCCAATCGAACCCTAAAATTACAGGCTTGTATTACATGACTAATACCAGCCAGGGTTATTCGTACTTTGTTACCGGTCAGTTACAAAAAACTTTCACCAACGGTTTTTATGCCAACATTGCTTACACCCACATGGGCAGCAAGGATGTTAACGACGGCGGCTCAACCGCCAGCACCATCTGGAGCACCCGTTATGTTGCAGGCAACCCAAATGCTGATAATTTATCAAACAGCTCGTACGTTACACCAAACAGGGTTATTGCCTCGGTGTTTTACAAAAAGAGCTACCTTGATCATGCAGCTACCTCAGTTGGTTTAATATTCGAAATGGCAAACAATGGTGCAGTATCGTACATCACCAGCGGTGACCCTAACGGCGATGGCGCCACCAACGATTTGATGTATATCCCAAAAAATCAGGGAGATATTATCCTGGTACCTGATGCAGGTACCAACCCTGGTACTGCTGCTACACAGTGGAGCCAGTTAAGTGCATTTATTAACCAGGACAAATACCTGAAAAGCCACGAAGGCCAGTATGCAGAGCGTAATGGTGTGATATTGCCTTACTTTAAACGTTTTGACGTAAAGGTTCTTCAGGATTTTTATGTTAAGGTTGGCAAAACCAAAAACACTATTGAAATTAGCCTGGATATTATTAACGCAGGCAACCTGCTTAATAAAAACTGGGGCTTATACGAAAACTCATTTAACGGTTTTGCAAGCGGTAGCACCACCATATTGCACTATGTGGGCTTAAATGCTAACAACCAGGCAACATACTCGTTTCCGCTGTTAAATAAAGCAAACGGTACGCCTGTAACACAATCATTTATTAATGATAGCAGCCAATTTTCGCGCTGGCAGGCACAGTTAGGTTTAAGGTATATCTTCAACTAAAAGTTACTTTAATCGACAAAAAACCCCGGCCAAACGGCCGGGGTTTTTTGTTGTGTTATAATTTATTTTTAGTGTTATTTATTATTATACAATTTACTTAAAATTTATATATCATTATAGATAATATGAAAATAGCTATAAACACCGCGCAAATAGAATCAATTATTGATTAATTGATTTAACCCTTACAGGGATAAAAATGCCCTTAATTGTGCAAAATACATTTGTTTTAATTTTCGTGAAAATGTCTTGATTGTACCTTTCGCTATAGTTAAAGCTTATTTCATTGATATTGTAACGTAAATAATACAATATGATGTTTTTATTCTTTGTTTTTAATTCCCTAATTTCATCAATAATTTATTTAACCTGATAACCTGAAATAACCTAATAACCAAACGTTCAAGTAGTAGCCGATACGCAAACCCTGATTAATAATTTCAATTAATTAATGTTTTATCAAAACAATAAATGCTTTTGCGTTGATTGATTTTGATGGAATTTATTTTAAAAAAAATCCTAAATGTTATCATTTACCAGTCACTCCAACTGTGAGGCCGTACTTATTAAACTATTTAAACATTCGGAAGTTAAGGCCGATATAAAAACTATTAACGCCGAATTGGATAAACATCCGGATTATCCAAGCATGCTTGCTATAAGCGACGTTTTAACAGTATTGGGTATTGAAAATGAGGCTTACTATGTTGATACAGCCGACATTGCCGGTATATCATGTCCTTTTATTGCGCATACCAATTTAGATGGAGGTAATTTTTTGCTTGTAACCCAAATAACAGCAGAAGATGTTTTTGTAGAGAACGAAATATGGGATGGGCACAGGCTAAGCATAAACGAATTTAAAGTAATGTTTGAAGGCGTAGTATTGACAGCCAAAGCACCGGCTGCTGTCATAACCGCCGCGCCCTCGTTACAAATGTTGCTGAGCCGAATAAAAACACCTGTAATTGCTGCATATATTTTATTGACCATAGTATCCGCATTGGTTTACCGCCAGGGGAGCGGCGCAGAGTGGCAATTGCTATTGTTAAGTTTATTTAAAAGTGCAGGGCTTGTGGTATCGGTATTATTGCTTGTTCAATCTTTTGATAGTAACAACCCGTTGGTGCAGGTACTTTGTAAAACCAATGGAAAAACAAACTGTAATGCTATTCTTTCGTCAAAAGCTGCAAAAGTGTTTGAAGGTTTGAGCTGGAGCGAGGTCGGTTTTTTTTATTTTGCTGGTACCTTGCTGCTGCTTTTATTTGGCGGCAACAATAACGCAAAATGGCTGGTAGTAACACTGTTGAATTTCGTGAGCCTGCCCTATACCTTTTATTCCATTTATTACCAGGCAAAAGTTGCAAAGCAGTGGTGTGTGCTTTGTTGCGCTGTACAGGCGTTGCTGTGGCTGGAAACCATTGTATTGTTAGTATCGCTTACAAGTACAGGCCATGCTTTGTTCAATGGGAGTAAAGTTTTCGCGCAATATAACCCGGGCCAGGTGTTAAGTACTATACTCATCTGTTTGTTAACACCCATAATATTATGGATATTATTAAAGCCGGTGTTGTTGAAACTACAAGAGCTACAACCTTTGAAACAACAACTAAGAAAATTTAAATATAACGCCGAAATCTTTAACAGGTTACTTACCGAACAATCCCAATATGCAATCCCCGATGAGGAATGGTCCATTGTATTAGGTAACGTTGAAGCAAACAATGTAATTACGATGGCAACTAATCCCTATTGCCCGCCTTGCGCAAAAACGCACCAATTACTTGATGAATTGCTTACACAAAATAACAATATACAGGCAAGAATTGTGTTTACGGCCATCAATACTGAAACAGACCCAAAAACGCCCATAAGTCGCCATCTGATGGCGCTAAACGAGCTGCCCGACAAAACCATTGTTAGACGAGCCCTGCATGATTGGTACACCCAAAAACAAAAAAACTACGAAGCCTGGGCAGCGGCTTACCCGGTACAACTAAACCAGGCAGCATATTATAAAATAGACAAACAACGCGCCTGGTGCCAAACCGCTGAGGTTACCAGCACGCCAACATTGTTACTCAATGGTTACCGGCTACCCGAGGCCTATCAACTGCCCGACTTAAAATACATGCTTTATTAAGCCGATAAGAAACTTTGTGCACAAAAGTAAAAGGAGCATGCACTTTACAATACATGCAGCCAAATTTACCGGGGCTTGGTACCGGTAAGATTAAATCAATTCACGTTAATAGTTTTATTATGGAAAATTTGGAAAAACTCACAAGAGATCAGATGAAAAATGTTAGAGGTGGCAAATTGGTTTCTTGCCCGGTAACACTTGCGCCGGGCTATGGTTTTGTAGGCTCATCGCACTCGTACGATTGTACCGGTGAGACACCTGATCAATGTCAGGCCGGCGCTGATGCATGGTGCTGGTCGCAACCTGGTTGTGCCAACGTTGACTGCCCGGGTGCAGCATAAAGTATCGTTGCTTGTTTAAACCGCAGGCTGTACAATAATGTTGGCCAGGTTTTAGGCGGCAATTGCTAATTATCAGTGAATGCAGAGCTGCCCGTTCGAACGTGGAATGGGTAGCTCTTTATTTTGCCGGGCCGTGGCAAAATAACCGGTTAAGCATTACATAAATGCAGGGGCTGTTACCGAAAGTACCCCAATAATTACCGTACTTTTGTGCGGGCTGTTGTTTTTAATTCGAGATACATCTATAAGATCAGTTAGCTTAGCACAAACCAAACCCCTTAACCAAATCCGGATGTCACCGCTAAAGGCATATTATTATCGCAAAGATGTATCGCTAAAATATCAGGGAATATTTTACTTCCTGATATTTCTATTGCCGTCACTCTGTTTAGGTCATGCATCAATATCGGGCAGGGTTTTGAACCAGGCCGATACCAAACCTGTGCCTAACGCCAGTGTATTTATAAATAACGCCACCATTGGCAGTAACACTGCTGCCGACGGTACGTTTACGCTGCGCAACCTGAAGCCGGGCAAGTACGATTTAATTGTATCGATTGTAGGGTTTGAAACCTACAATCAATCGGTTACTGTAGGTGACGTAGATATGAGGTTGCCGGATATTATCCTGTTGCCAAAAACTATAGCGTTAAAAGAAGTAAGCGTGCAATATCACGAAGACCCCGACAGGCAGAAGTACCTGGGATGGTTCAAAGACGAGTTTTTGGGTACGTCGGAACGGGCATCGGATTGTAAAATAATAAACCCCCAAATGCTCGATTTGCAATATGATGATAGCCGCCATTTGCTTACAGCTTCGTCGGTTGATTTTTTGGAAATTGAAAACAACGCTTTGGGCTATAAGGTAAAATACCTGTTAACCAATTTTTCGCTCGAAAGCGGTGACGAAAAAAAAATTTATTACGAGGGACCGGTTTTGTTTCAGGAATTGCAAGGAAGTGCATCGCAGCAAAATCGCTGGAAAAAAAACAGGGAGGAGGTGTATGAAAACTCTCCCATGCACTTTTTACGCGCGGCGCTTAATAACCGTCTCGATCAGGAAGGTTTCAGGGTACAGCAGTTTTCGGTTTACGCTAATCCTGAAAGACCTTCGGATAGCCTGATCAATGCTAAAATTGCATTTTATAGCGGCCGGAAAAAGGAGGGAGATAATGAGCGCGATTCTTTATCGTTTTGGGAGAAAAAGTCAAAACTGCCAAAAACATTCCGTAAATTATTACCTTTTGCGGTAAGTACCAGCGACATCATTACCACTACCGATAAACCGGGCCAATATGCCCTTAACTGCGATAATGACGGCATTTATGTGGCTTACAGTAAAAGCCATCATTATCATCTTAACGATCAGATAAATTACCTGTACAATCGTAATAATACCGAAAATACACTGGTTAATTTTAACTCGCCACACGCTTTTTTTAACGATAATGGCGTTATCTCAAACCCCTATAGTTTAATTTACTACGGCGTATGGGGACTGAACCGCGTTGCTGAACTTTTACCGGTAGATTATGCGCCAGACAACAGCCCGCTGCTGAACGGGCAGGGAAACCTGCAGTCAATTATCAATCCGGCATTAGAAAAATATCTTGCGGTACACCCCTCCGAAAAAGTCTACCTTCATTTAGACAAACCCTATTACGCAGCCGGAGACACTATTTATTTTAAAGCCTATGTAACCATGGGCGAAATGCATGAACCTTCAAATATTAGTGGTGTTTTGCATGTGATTTTGATAAATACCAGTAATCAAATTGACCAATCAATAAAACTACAACTGGATAGCGGAATAACCTGGGGCGATTTTGCCTTGCCCGATTCGTTACCCTCAGGCAATTATCGCATACGGGCTTATACCCAATGGATGCGCAATGATGACAATAATGGTTTCTTTGATCAAACTATTCCCATCGGTTCGATCTTAAAAACTCCAATATTTAGAGAAACTGCCAAGGCACCGAAACCTTTAATTGCTAAGCCAGATATTCAATTTTTTCCGGAAGGGGGTAGTCTGGTGACAAGCATTCGCTCGAAAATAACTTTTAAAGCGATTGGGCCAAATGGGTTAGGGATAAATGTAAAAGGAATAATAGTTGATGACGAAAATAACGACGTTTGTACCTTTCAATCGACTCATTTGGGCATGGGGTATTTTTACCTTACCCCTGTAAAGGGCAAAGGGTATAAGGCTAAGATAACTTATCCTGATGGCAGTCAGAATCTTGCCAATCTCCCCAAGCCGGATACATCGGGGGCTGTTTTATCCATCAATAACGATTCTATCCCCAAAGCCACCGTAAGAATTGAAGCTAACGTGGCCTGTTATCAGCGAAACCACAATAAAGACTATACATTGTTTATTTATTCGGGCGGGCTGGCCACTACGGTTACCTGTAAATTAGATAGTCAGGTGTTGATGTTAAATATTTTGAAGAGACGGCTTCATACCGGTGTCGCAACTGTTAGCTTATTCTCGCCCGAAGGACAACCATTATGTGAGCGATTGTTTTTCGTTCAAAATTATGATCAGTTAAGCCTGAAGGTAACTTCGGATAAAAAGATTTACACAAAACGGGAAAAAGTAAGCTTATTATTAAATGCGAAAAATCGGGCCGATTCAACAGTCGCCGGGCACTTTTCTGTAACGGTTGTAGATGAAAGCAAAGTGCCTTTTGATGAAAATCAGGGAAGCACCATCCTGAACAACTTGCTACTAACATCGGACTTGAAAGGCGATGTGGAGCAACCCAACTATTATTTTGCAGATACCAGTGCTGATGCTACTAAAAACCTGGATATTTTGCTGCTCACGCAAGGCTATCGCCGTTTTGTCTGGAAAAAGGTGCTGGAAGACAACAGCCCGCCCCCGGCCTATCAGCCGGAAAAGGGACTGGAAATTGGCGGGAAGGTAAAAAACCTATTTAACAAACCAATATCGAAAGGAACTGTTACCCTGATTCCTTCGGTGAGCGGTCCGGTGTTAAATGCAGTCACAAACGATCAGGGAATCTTTCAATTTTCGAACCTTGTATTTGTTGATTCAACCCATTTTATATTAAGCGCAGTGAATAATAAGGGGAGGAATACAACTAAGCTCACTTATTTTAATAACAATACTGAACCGCCGATAGCGTCGAATGCTTTTTGGTCTACCAAAACCGTTGCCGATACTGAAATGACAATATATCTGAAAAACTCTAAAAATGCGATGTTTTCCCATGGGCGTGTTAAAGGGATAATGCTAAAGGAAGTAAAGATTAAAGACAAGAAGATAGACGACCAATATCGCACGCAAAGTTTAGCTGGCGCGGGCCATGCTGACCAGGTAATGCATGCTGATGAGATTGGGAGAATAGGAGGACGACTCTCGACCAGTTTAAATGGGCGACTCCGCGGCGTTACGTTTAATAACGGAGTGACAGGTATGTTAGTGATTGTTGATGGGGCAGAGATGCCCCTGGATTTTAATGTAGATATGTTGCCTGTAAGTCAAGTGGAAACTGTGGAGGTACTGAAATATGCGGGCACCAGTATTTATGGTATGAATGGGGCCGGAGGTGTATTGATTATCACCACCAAACAAGGCGGTGGAGAAGATATAAAAAATATAGTCTCAGTAGGTGTTTTACCCATTTGCGTTATGGGTTTTTACCGGGCCAGGGAGTTCTATTCGCCAAAATATACAGTTGCTAACGTTAACAGTAAACAAGCCGACCTTCGTTCGACCATTTTCTGGAAACCTGAAATACAAACTGATAAGGACGGCAACGCTTCGATTGAATATTTTAACGCGGATGGCACAGGCGCGTACAAGGTGGTGATTGAGGGGATTGATGATAAAGGTAATTTGGGTAGGGTGGTTTACCGGTATAAAGTGGAGTGATGTAAATGTTACTTAATACAAAGGCAAGTACTTGTATGCTTTTGATAAAATACTTACTTTAGAAGCAAATCTAAATACCTGAATGCTATCACCTGCCAATTACATTAACCTCAAAATTGCATCCTCAAAATTGACTGGAAATGCTGACTCACCAATTCAAGTAGCTATAGCAGACGACCATAAATTGTTTATTAAAGGCATTGCCGGGCTTTTCAGCGACATTCCAATCCTGGAACTTTGTGCTTCTTTTTTTGACGGCCAACAACTGCTCGACTGGTATAATGGGCAAAATGCCGATATCATACTGATGGATTTGCACATGCCTAAATTGAACGGTATCGAAGCATCTAAAGAACTATTAAGTCGCTTTCCTTTGGTAAAGATAATGGTTTTATCTGTGGATAATACCCCCGCTGCTATACAGCGCATGAAAGACATGGGTGTTTACGCCTACCTGGTAAAAGACGCCGAACCGGATTACCTTATAGATACTATTATCAGCGTGCATAACGGTGAAAAAGTATTTTCCCCAACTGCTTCCAATGACAAAAGCATTAAAATAAAAGAACTTACCACCCGGGAAATGCAAATTTTAAAATTGTTAATGGAAGGGAAAAACACAAAGCAAATGGCCCACGTTCTTTGCCTTAGTGCACGTACCGTAAAAAGGCACCGCGAAAATATTTTGCATGCCGTGGGTGCTATTAACACCGCACAATTGGTGGCTATAATGAATGAACGGGGACTTTAGGAATTATTGAAGTATTAAGTTTTTGTAAATATGGCTAAAGTTATCTCAAAAATGGTCCATTTGGCCCATTGACGGATGCCGAATAAGCACCTACCTTGGCTACATAAACAACCACCCATGTTTACCTTAACCAGTTACCCTAATCCCAAAGCTGTATTGATAAAACTGCTGAAATATGCAGATATACGTATAGATGCCAATACTGTTTGCGATGAACTGGATAAACATCCTGATTACTCCAGTTTACTTGCCATTAGCGATGTATTAACCGCATTTAACATCGACAATAATGCCTTTCACATCAGTGACGACGATTTGCCAAACGTTGAGTGTCCGTTTATTGCCCATACCAAAAAAAACGGCGGCGAATTGGTAGTGGTATCCCGGATAAATGGAAGTGATATCTATATATCCACCGGCAAGGTAGAAAAACAGAAAATCAATGCTGAAGCGTTTAAGAAGATATTTGCAGGCATCGTATTGGTGATTAAACCAGATGAAGATGCGGTATCAACCGCTACATTCAAAACCATATTGTCGTCTGCTAAAGCCCCGGCAATAACTGCTGGGCTGGTGCTGGTTTTGTCGTCAGCCGTTATTTTCCATACCGCCTTTTTGACCGGCATAAACTGGCAGGTACTGATGCTTACAGTTTTCAAAAGCGTGGGCCTTATAACTTCCATATTACTGCTGATACATTCCATCGATAGCAATAATCCGCTGGTACAGGTACTTTGCCAAAACGAAGGCAAATCAAATTGTAACGCTATCCTATCGTCAAAAGCAGCTAAAGTATTTGAGGGACTTAGCTGGAGCGAAGTTG
>Ga0206947_1057_pt1 | contig 36651 bp, 42 predicted proteins | sample Alteio_BWOrgHeat_3_FD_153239 | JGI IMG/M metagenome (GOLD analysis project Ga0206947, IMG submission 153239) | Enriched cells from forest soil in Barre Woods Harvard Forest LTER site, Petersham, Massachusetts, United States -... | ecosystem: Environmental > Terrestrial > Soil > Temperate forest > O...
GATCTCGGGCAAAGCTGCCGTCGCCTTCTCCAGCGCCTCCCGGCCCACCGATATGTAGAGTTCGTGCATTGCTTCGCTGTCGTGGCCAATTAGAGCTTGGGCCACAGCCGAGAGAACGCCGGCTTCGTGCAAAAGCGTCGAGCTTCGGCGAACGCTTGGAAAGATGCAGAATCTCGACACCGACAACTTGATCGTCGGCATTGAAATCCAAAATTACACCGGGCGACACCTCTTCAGACTCAATAATTTTGGAGTCATCCAAACGGAGGTATAGAGCGTCAGCTTTCTCGTCCACCTTCAGTGTCATAATCTCCCTTTCATCTTGAGGTCAGAGTACACCGTTACGATCCTCACCGAGCCCATCGACTTGTTGAATACCACACGCAGAGGGCGGTTTCCATGCTCTTTGATCCGCCCTATGTGGTGCACCAACTCCGGATCATCGCGATCAGCTTCGACCAAGTCCGGCGAGTCCAACACTTGCTCGAGCCAATCAAGCCGAATCTGACGCGCAGAGATCACGTCCTTGGCGTGTCGGCTTAGATCGTATCTCCTCATCGAAAGACCTTAGCAAATATGGCGACCCACGCGACCGAATCTGAGATTGACATCGCGCGTTACGAGGCTGAGGGAAGCGCAAGCAAGCCTTCCGATTTCGTATATAACGGCCGGATTGACCGCGTATCTTGACCTGACCACCGCCGAGGAGCACGTATTCAGGAAGGGTGACTTTTATGTGATCGAGCCGGGCGTTGTCTATGCTCAAAAATCGGCGCCAGGCACGGAGATTCTGTTCATCAAAGTGCCGCCGGGAAACGATAAGGTGCCGGTGGATACTACTCCTGAAGTTGAGGCGTGGTTCCGAGAACCAATCAAAGAATAGGACCGCTGGAATGGCGCGACGCGATTACTTTTATGACCCAGAACCCCGGAAACCGAACTCAATTCGCCCAGCGGCTGCGGTAGCCCTGTTCGATTCGCGCGGCAAATTCTGGTACCGTATCCGGCGGACCAAATGACCGTCTGGCCGATTAGCCCGCGAGTGAATAGTCCACAGAATGATGACCCTGGCATATTGGACCATTGGACCCAATCTTGGGTGATGTACAAGCCCGTCGGCCAGATATCGGATAGTGATTTCTGCCGTATGTCTCAGTGCTACCCTGGCGGGCAATGGGTTAACGAAGGACGAGCAGAGATCTGGAACCGGTGCTTAAGCTTGCTTGTTCCACATTTGGCGTGCAGAGGTTTCGTCTGGTTCTGCGTCAAGCTTTAGGGTGTAAACAACCACCAAGTTTTTCCCTTCGTTTATCAGATACCTTGTGATGATCAGCTGGCCCTGTTTTCCCTGTTTGGTTTTGATCTGATGAGTCGCGACAAGCCGCTTGCGGTCCTCGGACCAGGCGGTTCTGGTCTTGAGGGTAGTGGCTCCGAGCAATTGCTGGTTGCTCAGATCGGTGCGTCCGTCGAGGTAAAGGGTTTCATCTAAGGCGAAGCCGGGGCCGCGGGCAGCGATCGTCAGAATTTGTTCGGTTTGATGGACGGTGGCTTTAAGCTTGGTTGAGGCGGCGTAGGTTCGGTCGAGGAGACCAGCTCCGATTTGCTTCATCAAGGGTCCGACTGAAGTCGATGCTTTAAGGTCCAGAATCCAGGTGCCGCTGAGATTCGGTTTGTCCGTTTGATTAGGCTTGGGTGCGGCGGAAGTCTGCGGCAGGCTAAAAACACCAAAGCACGCGAGGGCGGCGAGCGAGCGGAATAGGAGTTGCCTCATTGGAGTGGAAGCCTTTTTAATCTGATGCGCTCTGGGAAGTAAATGCGGGATTCATCCGGGCCGAGTTTTTTAGTGAAGCTTCGGGCTTAAAAAGTCATCCCGTTTTTACTACGCTTTTACTACAGAATTGCGTAAACACTTATGCGCAAAGAACTTACTACACACGTCAGGTCGGCCAGATGCCTTGTCCGGTATGCTCACCTTTCATCGATGAGGCAAACAAAGCCACGGCAATTTAAAACCGAGTCAAATTCGCGAAATTTACCGATTCGGACGATCCATCGCTAATCATCGAGGTCCGGCGTGTTCCTATCCCTAAGAAACCAGCCACACAACAACAACCTCCGCAACCACCGTGAGAGCAGCCAATCCCGGTTCCTACTAAGCGCGGCACGTTTTTAGGAGATTATCCCGACGAGGCTTGGCGGATCAAAGCCCGAGCCCCCGTCGGCGCCTTGCGGTAAAGAGGTCAGCCTTTCGAAAGTGCTTCGTGCCCGTCGCAGTCAAAAGATCCAAGGAATCAGGCGCTTGGTCCGGGCAGAATACTGCCGATAATCATCGCCTAGATTACTGATTAAGACCTTTTCTTCGACTGATATGCGGATCCAGTAGGCGGCCAGACAGCCGGCTACGATCGCAACAAACCCAAGCCAATTGAATGTCAGACAGGCGACTCCTGTCAAGGCAAGCAACGAAGCCGAATAAGAGGGGTGTCGCACAAAGCGATATGGCCCGTCCCGCACGACTCGCTGCTCGCTTTGAATACCAACATCTACGGTAAAAAACCTTCCGAGATGCCGTATCGCCCACAACCTAAGAACAACACCTGTAATAATGAGCAGATCCGCTACCACTGCGATCCATAGCTTCTGCGGCCACTGCAGAAACGGAAATAGCCGCGCTACCAAAAAGCCAAAAAGACAACTGCCAAGGATTAGCGCCCAGATCTTGGCAAGGGTTCCCCGATCATCGCTCGTCATCCGCCCACGTCCGCGTCTCGCCGCCAACAAACAAATTTCAAAGGCTAAATAACCAAAAGAAACGATGAGGGTAAGCGGCCTAATCATAGCTGTGGGACGACAACGAATGTTCAATCAACACCAGGGAACGTCAGTGAACAACACCAAACGTCGGCGCTGACGCTGCCAGGATGGCGACTGCGACGCACAGAACTCGCCTTGAAAGGGCAGAATTCACCATAAGAATGACGTTTGGGAGTGGCTCCACAAGGCGCTTGAGAGGGCAGAGTTGCTCTTGCCATAATTTCGCCAATGTGTCGCCGATACCGACGAACAACAGCCGAAGAGGAAATCGCTCGCCAGTTCCGACGTTTCGCTTGATTTCTACGGCGTATTTGTTAGTCGCCAAACGTGCCAGACCTTGAGAACCACGCCGAGCTTTCCCGGCGGATCGATTTCGACACGGTCCGAGATCCGCGGGGGACACAGTTCGCCGGAAATCACCGACGGAGGCTGTTTTGCCGGATGCAACAAGACATTCTGCGTCTGGGGTCGCGGCGTTCGTGCTAAGTGCTTGGTCGGCCACACCACATTTAAAATCAAATGACACGACGCTGGATTTCACTTAGTCTTTCCACGAACCGTCCCGCAGCAGTCGGCCTTCGCCTGAGCTGTGTCCTCATTTGCGCTCTGCTTTTCGGATGCGCTGAGACTGTCAAAACTTTTTATCCCCCGAAAGCGATAATTCATCCTGAATTCGACAAGCGGTATACCATCTGGGACGGAGAGCGAGTAGAAGTCAATTGGACGCCTTCCCTGCGTGTGGAAGCGTCCAAATATTTAGCCGGGAACGATCGAGTCCTGTTGGCAAACTCAATCCATCAGATCGGTCTTCGCCACGAATATAAAATCGCGGGGAAGGGTACACCCCTGGTTGTCTACACCAAAAACCCCGAGCAGACCCCGGAAGAGCGACACTATCCGACAAGCGGCATTACACTTGGAATAACTGCCGTCAAAGAAGCGCGTCCGGGGCAAGTACCCTTGCTCAAACTCTACGATTCGTTCGACCCGGTCGTGGTGCGATCCGCTGCTGGGCCGGATCCTATCGCAGCGAATTACACGGCTACTTTAGCGGTATTGTATTCGCACGCCCGGAAAGTGGCCGGAAGCTCCTTCGCATCGTTTATCAGGCCTGATGATCCACGGTTCGCAACTGGCGTCTACCTGATCCATCCTTACGATCCAAATAAAATTCCGATCCTATTTATTCATGGCCTGCTTGGTACTCCCCTCTCGTGGCAAAACCTGACCAACGACCTTTGCTCAGACCCCAAAGTTCTCGAGCATTATCAACCCTGGTTTTTTCTTTATCCAACCGGCCAGCCCGTGCTGGAAAGCGCGGCCCAACTTCGAGAGGACCTACAAGCGACCCAGCACTTATTCGATCCAAGCGGCAGTGCGATTGCCTCGCATCACGTCGTCGTTGTCGCTCATAGCATGGGAGGATTGCTGGCCCATACTTTGGTTTCGGACTCAGGCGACGCTCTTTGGAACGTGTTCGCGACCAAGCCACTGAACAGTTTGAAACTCCCTGCGGACGTAAAAGATTTAATCCTGAGATATTTCTTTTTTCGGCATCAGCCTTCTATCGACCGCGTTATCTTTCTTTCGGTCCCACATCGAGGCAGCGTATTGGCCAGTGGTATCGTTGGCAGTATTGGTAACCGAATCATCCAGCCTTCCAAAGCTCCGACCCGCGTACTGAAAGAACTGGCCGCACAATACCCGGGTCTTCTGGATCCCTACTATGCTCGGGTTAACGCAACCGGCGGCCCAACAAGTCTGGTTTCAATTGCACCCAACCCCTTATTGAACGGTCTCGTTAATCTGCCGATCAAAGTTCCCTTCCATAGCATCATCGGACATCTCGGACCGATAGAGGGACCTGGCAGCACGGATGGACTGGTCGAGTATTATAGCTCGCATTTGGAAGGAGCCGAATCAGAGAAGATAGTTCCAGCCGGTCATTACCTGATGGCCCATCCAGAAACCGTTGCCGAAATTAAACGGATTTTGGAGGAGAATATCGCACGGGGAAGACGAAGCTTTAAACGGGCGGCCACGCTTGCGTCCAAGACCGACTTTGAAAGTAATCAGCGAGCGATACCTCGATGATGAATCAGCGCGGCTTCGCTTTCTGCGTGATCAGCCGGATCTACCTTAGTTGGCGGCGTTATCGGTGGATTCCGAACTGGCCCAAGTACACCCAGAAGCAGACGCCTACACCGGCAGCTAAAAGGGCCAGACGTAGAATGATCCAGGGTAATCGATTCTTTTTGCTTCGATGCGGGATCCGTTTGTCCGATCGGGTACCGGGTGCTTGCTTGGGGGAAAAGCACCGAGGTTCCGTTGTACCCTTAGTTCTGCCAGTAGATAAACCTTCTGGTTTTGTATGGGTAACTCTCTTTTCGCTAAGTTTTTGACAGTTGCCTTCAATCCGGCGAGGCAAGCTTTCACTCATCGATTGCGCATGCGCCCTTGCCCAGAAGACGCTGATTCACCGGATCGAGTAACCACCGTCTACAACGACGGTGAACCAGGTGATAAAATCCAAGCTCATGCCGCCACACACGCCGGTGCCGGCTTCAAATCCGCCATCGACGGGGAGCGCCACGCCCGTGATGAAGTCCGCACCAGGCGAGCATAGCCAGAGCACAGCATCAGCAACCTCCTCGGGGGTGCCAAAACGACGAACCGGATGCAAAAGGAGCAGACCGTTCCGGGTTTGTTCATCTCCCCGAGCGATTGCTGTCATGTCCGTTTCGATGATGGCCGGACATACCGCGTTCACCCGGATTCCTTTGGCGGCGTATTCGAGGGCAGCTGTTTTGGTAAGCCCGACGACGGCGAACTTGCTCGCGTTGTAAAGCGACAGCTCAGGGAACGGACGAATCCCGAGCACAGAAGCGTTGTTGACGATGCTGCCGCCACCGATTTTGAGCATCGCCGTAATCTGGTGTTTCAGGCCGAAAACGACGCCGCGGACATTGATTCCGAAGATATGCTCGTAGCTTTTTATTGTGACATCGGTCGTTAGGCCGCGTTCGAGTACGCCGGCATTGTTGAAAGCAATGTCGAGACGCCCAAATTGTTCAACGGTCCGATCCACCAGTGCGACGACGTCGTCCTCCCGACTCACGTCAGCGGGAATGAATAAACCTTCGCCTCCGGCCTTCTCTACCAGAGCGACGGACTCTTTACCTTCGGTTTCCCGACGTCCGGACACGACGACCCGGGCGCCCTGCCGGCCAAAAGCGACCGCAGTGGCGCGCCCAATCCCGGCGGTTCCGCCGGTGATCAACACGACCTTATCTGCGAATGAATTGTTAGATGCAGTTGGACTGTAGTGGCTCATATGTCTTCTTTTCTTATTTCAGTTTTCGTTGGTTTGGTATTGCGAGGGTTAGTCAGTCTTGAACTTTGTGGGTATCGGATTTGTGAGGCGACACGGCCGCATGTGGGATCATGTCAATCTGACGCTGCGATCTCATGGCCCTCGCAATCGCGGCAGATTTGGACGCCCGCATAGTCGCCAGGTTCCCAGCGGTGATGTGGCACATAGAAAATTCTGAACCTTTTCGCGCGAGCTGTCTCGACGATGGTTTTCAGATTTGTTAGGAGATGGACTTCCTCAGCAACCTCCTTCGCCCGCGGCCAAAGCTTCCCATTCGGAGCCAGAAAATCGTTATAAGGATCGACTAAGAGATGCCCAGTTTGGCTTCTTGGGTAAATATCTGCTGACATAATAGTTCGACTGGTTTTACGAAGACCAAAGCCGACTTTCTTACCCCGGGGGAGCCCACAATCAGAACATTTTTTCGCTGTCGCTGGAGTTCCAGCAGTACTCCCAATTCCTTCTCGCGGCCGGTGAAAGGCGAGGAAATCTGGGGCAAAAGCTCCATACTCTCTCTCGAAGTCAGAACTCCTCACCACAAAGCCCGCGCGTTATACACGCGCGGGCAGTGGTCAAAGGTTTGCAGTGGTAAGGCGCAAACAAGGACACAAAGGGCCGAGTTATGCTTTCTTCAGGATACCCAACTGAGTGAGCGTTGTGACACCGTCGTCCAGCCCGTTCTCCTCGACGATCTTGCCGTCCACGACCTTGAGGATCGTTATGCCGGTGAATCGCATTTCTCGACCTGTATTCGCCGGTAACGCACCCAGAGTAAAATCACTGAAGGCGGGGCCGGTATGGGTACCACCACCGTCCCACTGTCCGACAACGTAATCGCCTTCTGCGATAAGATCTGCCGTTCCCCAGAAATGAAGGTCCGGAAAGGCCTTCCGGAAGTCGGTCATGAACGCCTTGATATCCGCATGTCCCCGCCGTGGCTCGTGAAGCGAATACTTCAAGAGCATATCGGGTGATGCGATCTCATCTACAATGGAGAGATCGCAAGTCTTGCCCCAGAAATTATCAAACCAACGGCTAACAACGGCCTTATTATCATCTTGCTTAGACATCGTTTTTCCTTTCGTCCCCATGGACACTGAATTGTTTCTGGCACCACGTTATGCAGTGCCTAGCCATTACCTAACTCAAGAGCGAGCTCCGAAAACTCCGTTTCTTGATTTCAAATTGTTTTAATGCGGCGCAGGCGCTCATAGAGACAGAGTTCGTACCGGTAACTGTAGACTTTCGGACGATGGCCGAATTCTCAACGCCGATCGCCGCGGATTCCGCAGGGCTGATCTTTCCGACTGTGGGCAAAGGAAGTTGAAAGCAAGAACCGGAGTTCGAGGCTTCCGTCCAAAGGGTAGATTCAGCTCAACAAAAGATACCCATGACTACCCCAAACTATGAAACGCCGGCTGAAAGAACTGCCATCCAGACGATCAATTGCACGATTGGCCTCTCCTCGCTTGGCTTGGTACTTGTCGCCGGCACACCGAAGGGCATCTGTGCGATTCTGTTGGGCAGCAAAGAGCATTCGCTCGTGGGCCAACTCCGCTCGATCTTTCCCAAAGCAACGCCGCATAAGGACGGTAAGGAACTCGACGAATTACTGAGCCGTGTCATCCAGCTCATCGAGACTCCGAACGTCCCGGCAGGCTTGCCCTTGGACATTTACGGAACGGATTTCCAAAAGCGAGTATGGGAAGCGCTCAGAAAGATTCCTGCGGGTCAAACCGTCACTTACAAGGAAGTCGCCTCAAGGGTGGGTGGTACAGCCCAAGAAGTCGGTGAGGCTTGCGCCGCCAATGTTATTGCGATCGCAATACCCTGCCACCGCGTTGTCCGTTCGGACGGTGGAGTTGCAGGTTACCGCTGGGGAGTAAGCCGTAAGAAGCTGCTTCTTCAACGGGAGCAGGAGCTAGCTCCCGACCCTGCATCGCTCTTCGCCTCGAGAGCGTTACTTAAGGGCCGCTCTCCATTTTAACCGATCAAAATTACAACAACATCGAAATGTATCGCATTGGATATTCCCCTGGTGCCTTTGACCTACTGCACTCGGTCACCTGAATTTATTTCGTAACGCCAAAAATCACTGCGACCTTCTCATCGTTGGCGCGCGCTTTTTCTTGGGAAATATCTTTGCGTCAAAGCTCCGGACGGCTATTTGGAAGGCATCATAATCGAAACGGAGGCGTATGGCGGAGCCCGTGACAAGGCCTGCCATGCTTTTGGCAATAAGCGTACGCCGCGAACCGAGATTCTATTTTCCGTTGGCGGCGTGGCGTACGTCTACCTCTGCTATGGGATGCATCATCTCTTCAATATTGTCACAGGACCTTTGGACTCTCCTGAATCGGTGATGATTCGCGCCGTTAGAATCACCGCTGGACACGAAGCCGTGCGGCGGCGGCGCCGCGAGGGAATCAAAGAGAAGGGTTGGTGTAATGGACCGGCGCGCGTCTGTGCGGCGCTTGGTATCGGAAAAGAGTTGAATGGTCACGACCTCCTCTTGGGAGAGAAAATTTGGGTTGAGGATCGCGGAGTGAATGTAGCGCATCGAGATGTTGAAAGGGCTGCCCGCATAGGGGTTGATTATGCGGGTGCGTGGGCTCTCAAGCCTTGGCGACTCAGTTGGAAAATGGGATAATGGCCCCCTTGGCAAGTTCGCCGAATTTGAAAGCAAGAACCGGAGTTTTTGCCATAAACGGCAATGATACCTTTGGAGTATGAACACGATTTCCACATCAGCTACACGGAGCAAGGTCCCCCAGTTTAGTTCGGACAAGGATCGTTGGCAGGCCGTCCTCGACAAGGACGAGCGGGCAGACGCCGTCTTCAGGTATTCAGTGAAAACGACTGGCATTTACTGCCGTCCTTCATGTCCGTCTCGTCCTCCCAAACGGGAAAACGTCGCTTTTCACTCGTCAACAGAGGCCGCCGAGAAAGCGGGGTTCCGTGCCTGCAAGCGCTGCGACCCGAAAGGCCCAGGACTGGCCAGTCAGCATGCAGAAGCCGTCGCGAATGCATGCCGTTTAATCCGGGAAGCTGACGAGTTCCCGAGTTTAGCTCAGCTCGCGGAGTCGGTGAAAATGAGTCCAGGATATTTTCACAGACTGTTCAAGGCAACTACCGGCGTAACTCCCAAGGACTATGCCAACGCTCATCGCGCTGATCGCATGAAGAAGGCTTTGCCGAAATGGGGAACTGTAACGGAAGCGATCTACGAAGCGGGATTCAACTCGAATGGCCGTTTCTACGCTGATTCATCGAAGATGCTTGGCATGAGGCCAAGGGAGTATCGCGCAGGTGGCGTTGGAAACACTATTCGCTTCGCCATCGCCGAGTGCTCGCTCGGCTCGATTCTGGTCGCCACCTCTGAAAAGGGAGTCTGCGCCATTCACATGGGAGAAGATCCCAACGTACTCGCGCGCAAACTTCAGGATCAATTTCCGAAAGCAAATCTCATTGGTGGGGATGCCAAATTTGAGAAGCTCGTCGCAAAGGTGATTGGTTTTATCGAGGCGCCCCAAATCGGCTTAGACCTTCCCTTGGATGTTCGCGGGACCGCCTTCCAGCGGCGTGTCTGGAAAGAGCTGCAACGAATTCCGGCCGGCAAGACGGCCAGCTATTCTGAAATCGCAAAACGGATCGGCTTCCCTAAATCTGCGAGGGCCGTCGCGCAGGCCTGCGGTGCAAACACGCTTGCAGTAGCTATTCCCTGCCATCGGGTCGTTCGCAATAACGGAGACCTGTCGGGCTATCGTTGGGGCGTCGACCGCAAGCAGGCGCTGTTGGCGAAGGAAAGGAAGGCCGCGTGACTTCGACCAAATCTTCAATACAAGAACGCATCGCCGCTCTCGATTGGGCGGAGATGGCTCGGGAATTGGACAGTTTTGGCTGCACCGTTGTTAAGTCCGCCCTCACGGGTGAAGAATGCCGCGCTCTCGCTGCGATGTATAAGCGGGACGACATCTATCGCAGCACGATTGTCATGGCACGACATGGCTTCGGTCGGGGCGAGTACAAATACTGGTCATATCCCTTGCCGGAAATTGTCGCCGACCTTCGGACTGCCCTGTATCCGCCGCTCGCTGCGGTGGCTAATCGGTGGAATCAGTCGATGAAGATGGACGTGAGCTATCCCGACACACATGAGGAATACTTGGATCGCTGCCACGCGGCAGGCCAAACACGGCCCACGCCCCTATTGCTCAGCTACAACGAGGGGGACTGGAACGCGCTGCATCAGGATGTCTACGGAGAGAATGTCTTTCCCATTCAGGTCGCCTTTCTCCTCTCCGAGCCCGGCAAAGACTTCACTGGCGGTGAGTTTGTACTAACCGAACAACGGCCCCGGATGCAGTCACGGGCAGAGGTGGTAACCCTTCGGCAGGGTGACGGAGTTGCTTTCGCGGTCAGCCATCGCCCAGTGCAAGGCAGCAAAGGTAACTATCGAGTGAATTTGCGGCATGGTGTGAGTCGTCTGCGTTCGGGGCATCGGAACACGATGGGAATCATCTTTCACGACGGGAAATGAAAGCCGATGAACCTGTTTCCTTACGAACCCGCCCGCAATCTGCTTCCGTACGACGGGATTGTTAATTACTTTGGTCCGATTCTGTCCTCCTGTGAGGCACAGGATTATTTTCAAGCTCTCCTAACAACAATTCCTTGGAAAAACGACGAGGCTGTAATTTGCGGGAAGCATGTTGTTACCGCCCGCAAGGTGGCTTGGTACGGTGATTCCGAGTATTCGTATACTTACTCAGGAACGACCAAGATCGCGCTTCCATGGACGGCGGAGTTACGGGCGCTCAAGGAACAGGTTGAAGACAAAGCTGGATGCTTGTTCAATTCGTGCCTCTGCAATTTATACCATGACGGCAGCGAGGGAATCAATCTGACCTTCAGAACAATCCTTCTCGAGGGTGTATCGCTGAAATGATCCGACATCTCGAGCTATGAGTCGCGCATGAGGAGCGAAAGGCCAAAATCGGCCCACTGATTCGCTCGGGCCAAGTTGCATTCGGTGGTTACCGGAAAGCCAAAATTTACGGTACCCTGACCTGCTCAGCCGGAAAGAGAATGAAGGTGGAAAACCGAGTTTTCTTTAAGGACGAACAAGAGGCATTAGAGCTGGGATATCGCCCCTGCGGGCATTGCGTGCCCGAGGAATACAAACTGCGGAAGGCGAAGAAGACCTCCGCCGGAAGGCCCGCTAAGAGGGATCGCGACCTACTTAAAAAAGCCCAGCAATCTTAGACTAACAGAGACGTCGCATTTTCATCACCGATCAACATTGTTGATTTTCTCGATGATGTTTCCGTTTCTGATTTTTTCCGGCCCAATATTTGGAAGCTGCACGGGTTGCGTCGCAAATCCATTTCTCGTCATCCGCGAGCTTCAAGATGGTCTTCGTGCAGAAATAGCGATGCTCATGGCCCTTCGGATTTCCTGCCGGCTTTAGAAATCCCATGTCCACCAGAGCTCTTAACGACGCCACCTCAAAGTTCAGGAGGACAGCCGCGCCTTGATAGTCAACCCGTGCCGGCAAGCGAACTAGATTGATTTCAATGATCGAGCTATGGCGGTAGCGCGTGTCCAGCAAATGACGCGCAGCACCTCTTGGCTGAAAAGCTTCATATCTGCGCAGGCTCGATAGATTGATTCGGGGTTGTCGAGCTGCTCAGATCGGGCGTGTTCGGTCTCTGCGATGACAGATATGCTCAATGCGGCAACAACGGACTCAGCCTGACGCCGCGGAAGGAATTGCCGTAGCTCCTGAAAGGAAGCGCGAGCTAAACCTTTAAGCGAACCAAAGCGACGAATCAGAGCAAGTGCTAGCGACTTTTTACCGACCAGCAAAGTCAGGTGTTCCACGCCGGATAACGCGGAAGAACCGTAGCGGGCGAGCTTTTCAGAGACGGAGAAGCTCCGCGAGGCTTCGGGAGCAGCTTCGGGAATATTTTGAAGCGAAGCAAAGCGCCTCACGGAAAGAGGCCGCAGGAGCAAGAGCGCGGAACGCAGTCGAGGATTTAAATGTACAGGTTATCGGCAGTTATTCATTGCCGAGCACGTCTGAGTCGCATTTCTCGAAGCTCTTCGACATCCATATGATGTGCTGGGGCAGCGGGCGGGAGCGTACCGAAGAGGAATATATTCGGCTTCTCGAAGCTTCCGGATGGCGCTTCGTCGCTTCGTCGCTTGCCACTATCCATTGCACGCCAAGATGGGCATTGTGGAGGGGGCGGCCGTTTAATGCACCAAGTCCGAGGCTGGTATAGCAGCGCCGTCGCAGGATTGCGATTTTGGAAGGCGCGAGCGAAGGCAAGCCTTCTTGGCCGAGCCCGGCGACCAGCTACCGGCGAATATGATCGGTACTTAAGTCCCGCTTTTTGATCTGCACCTGATGCTCGCAGCAAACGGGAAGGTTTGCTCAGAAGCCTTTCCCACTTAAAATCTCGGTACCGATGACGGGACTCGAACCCGCACGACCCTTTCGGGTCAACGGATTTTAAGTCCGCCTAAGTGCCTAGGCAAGAACGTATACGCTCGGAACAGTTAGGAACAAAATCGAGTGCTATTATGTCAATGGGGTGTCAATGGAATGAGACGTTAAACGGGGAAAAAAGCCCTAATAGATTTTTCGTCATGGCACAGAGGGGTGAGCACTAAAGGCCGTAATCTCCCCAATAGCCCTGAATTTGCAGGGTGCAGAGCAATCCGCTGCACTCATCCAGAGCATCTGCAGTTGCGTGATAACGATCGACCAGATCGAGCACCCGCAAAGGCGCTTCAAGCGCGAGGCTGGCCAACATGTCGCGATCGCGAATCTGTTGGATCGCGTCATCCATTTCGGTCAAAGCGCCGCGCATCGACGGTAGCTGGCGCCGGCAATCGCCCTGACGAAAACACTCCACGAAAACATCCAGCCTCTGCTTAAACTGAATTTCTAAACGTTCAGACTGCGGCTTTAGTATTTGTTCCGTGATTTCCGACAACCTGTCTCGCCGAGAAAGTAACTGGCTGATTCTAGTTATTAACGTTTGTAGCGCGCGGATCAGAGCCACAAGCTTCGCCCTTTCCTCCTCCGAACATCCGGCTATTCGAATCTGACGAGCAGCCTGTAGAGCCTCTACTGGTAAAATCGCCAGTTGAGTCTGAATTTTCTCCCGATGCGGATCTGCACCGAGCAACGCTTTGATCTGGGCGAAGAGCGTGAGTAAATTATCTTTCAGCACTCTTTGCGGTAAGACCGGCCAAATCAGTCTGCCCACGACCGTCCCGATCGCGATTCCGATGATTAAACCTAGAAAAGTATCAATGATCGTCTGCGACGCTACCGGCACTTGCGGATTGAGCCCGACAAAGGCGCTGATAGTTAAGTACCCAACTAGTATCCAAGAGTTAATTCCAGCGGTTCGAGCAGTGAGGAATCCGAATATGAACAGAATGAGGAACAACACCAAATTCATGACAGCATAATCCGCTAGGACTGGCGTCGCGAGAATAAGCAAGAACACGCAGCCGGCAAGAACAAGAGCCTTGAGGCATGCATCTTGAAAAGCTCGCAGATCACCGTTCCCACCGGCTCGCAGAGCCGTCCGCCCCAAAATGGTGAGGATCCACGCCATGGGCGGAATCGAAGCCGACCCTGGCGGATTGATCCACTTCAGAAGAAGGACTGAAATCACAGCAGCCAAGCCGCCTTTTACCCCAACCTTTACCCAAAACCAGTCGACAGGGGGCAGAAAGTCCCAGTGCGGTTTAGCCTCGGGCGGCGGCTCGCCAAAACGCGATAAACCCTCCATGGCGCTGCGAATATTATTCAATTCATCGCATAGCGAGCGTATCGCGGCGAAATTTCCGGCCAAAGCAATTGCGGTTTGGAGCGGCGCTGCGATCAAAACACCATGGTCCCGAGTTTCATTCACCTTCTCCTGAAGAGCAGCAAATGCTTCGTTCAGGCGACTGGAGCGCAATTTCTCGCCTGGAGCATGGACTGTGATCAAGATGTTGAACTCGTCGGCGATTGCGGCCAACAGCGATTCCATTTCCGGCCGCATGTGATCGAGGAACCATGGCTCTACTCGATGCCGGCTTAGATCGAGTCCCGCGTAAAACAGGTTGATCAAGGAAACCAGGAAGGCGTTGTAGTTGGAAAGACGAGCGGAAAAAAAAGTGCTCTCTCGTGTTCCTGCCTGCTGCAAATTTCTTAAAACGGATAATTGCTGGTCGAAAGTATATTGAATCTCTGCTGTCTCGCTGGGAGTATTCGCCGGGTCAATGGAGGCTTGCACGGGCGCCGATACGAATCGGTTAACCGTTTTCAGTGCAGCAAGCCCGGCTTCGACAAACTCTTTCCGCGCGTAACGGGGCCAAAGGATGCTTGTTACCAGAAGCGAGCTTACGAGTCCGACCAAAATCTCCTCCGCTCGGTCGAGGCCGATCTGCCATGCTTGGGCCGGATCCGTAACCCCATCGGTAGCGATGGTAAGCGTGGTGAAACCGAGCAAATAATAAGCATATGGGACCTGGCGTGCTCCGACTTGGCCGAACTTGTAGCTGGCAAAAGCCATGACCAGGAAAAGGACGGGCAGAAAGATCGCTGGGGTAGAAGTATAGTCGCCGACTAACCAGATTCCTACGATGGCTCCTGCGATCGTTCCGATCACTCGCATGATTGCTTTGAACGCAATCGAACCCACGAATTGTGCGCTCATCAATACGACAACGGTAAGTATCGCCCAGTTATCATGCGGCAATCGCAAGACCTGGGTGCAAAACAAGGCGAGCAAACCAGCCAGACCCATTTTGATCCCGTATCTTACTCTTAAGTCATCAAAGAGATCTTGGCGCGTCCGCTGCCACCTAGTTGCAATCGAAACAGCCCCGGAAGCCATAATCACTGTTGGGCGAGAGTCGACCGCTTGTTTGTTTCAGGAGTTTCGAACTCGGGCGCAATCGCGACAGAAACGGTCTGACCAATCCGCAACGGCACCGGACTGTTCTCCAAAACCTGGATGCGGACTGGGAAGCGCTGTGGAAGGCGAACCCAATCGATTGTCTGACTGACTGAGGGCAATAAAGCGGTGCTAGTGCTGCCTGATCCATCCTGCACAAAGACACCCCATCCAACACTGCGAACCACACCCTGGAAGGGTTGGTTTTCATCGCCCATCACGGTAACAATAGCTTTTTGGCCGACCTGGATGTGTGGCAATTGGGTTTCTTTGAAATAGCCGGCAATCCAAAACGAGCTTGTGTCTACGAGGGCGAACAGCTGTACGCCGGCAGTGACATAGGTGCCCTCGCTCGTATTCATGTTGGTGACATAGCCGTCTACCGGGGCAAAGACTTTCGTATAGCTGAGTTTTAATTTCGCTAATTCGAGACTCGCTCTGGCCGAGGCAAGCTGAGCCTGAGCAGCAGCGAATGTGTCCTGGGCGTTCTGAAAATCTTGCGCGGCGGTTACGTGAGTCCGGTAAAGCTCGGTTTGTCGCTCTAAATTTTGCTGCTGCTGTTTCAGAGTCGCTTCATCATTCTGAACCTGACCCGCGGCGATGCTGACCCGGGCATCAAAATCGGACGGGTCGATCTCGAAAAGCAGATCTCCCTTTCGCAGCTGTTGATTATCATAAACCGCAACGTGAATAATCGGACCAGATACCCGGGGGGCGATACCAACGATGTTCGCTCGGATCTGGGCGTCTCGGGTCCAGGGATGCTCGACGTACCGGAGATAGAGAGAGACAGCTGCCCAAATCGCTAGGCCAACAATGATCAGCGTGATTAGATGATTGAAGAGCCTTGTCTTCATGGAAAGACTACCATTCCGATGAGCGAGCTAAATACAACGACCAGTCCGACGAAGAAAAGTGGAAGATGCCAGACATATCGAGCCAGACCCGTGTGTTCCATGATCGCCACAACCAGCCATGCTACTAAGAAACCCAGCGCGCCAACTATCATTATCCAGGGCACTAATACTTCCGAGAACCTGAGTTCCGGTCGGTTTAGTGCTCCGGTCGAAAGACTTACAAGTTGCGATCTCCCCACCATGCTTATTGTCCGTTTTGGTCCTCGAACTAAATATGAGAATCCTCTTCTTGAACGCGCCGTTGGTCGCGCCAACCGCTAGCTGCTAACTGCCAACCTCTAAGTTAGTTGAGCACGTCAGGGCGCAAAACTTCCATCAAACGGTGGTTATCCCGGTAATCCACCGGAATGGCGACGACGACTGGACCGTCGAGCGCGAGCGCTTTTTTAAGCGTGGGCGCAATTTCGTCCGGGTGGTTTATGTTCAGCCCGGAAGCACCGAACGACTCGGCTAACGTCACAAAATTTACCGGACCAAAATCGACGCCGGAAGAACGCCCGTACTTGGCTACCTCCTGAAAGCGGACCATGTCATAGTGGCCGTCAATCCACACCAGATGAACAAGATTACATTTGAGCCTGACCGCGGTCTCGAGTTCCATCGCGGAGAAGAGGAAACCTCCGTCTCCTGAGATCGAGATAACTTTTTCTTGTGGACGTACCAGACTTGCGGCGATACCCCAGGGCAACCCAACCCCCAAAGTCTGCTGCCCATTGGTCATGAGCACTTGACGGGGACGGAAGCTATAGAGATGTCGCGCCAGCCAGATATGGAACGACCCCATGTCAAGACATACCGTCGTGTCCTCGTTGACGAAGCTTTGCAGTTCCCACGCCAGACGCGCCGGATGAATCGGGCTACCATGCAGCTCCATAGCATAGCGGACGAATTCCTTCCGTTGTTGGGCGATCCCAGCCAGGAAAACCGTCTCCTTACCTCTGGCACGCGGAGTCACCAGGCTGGTTAACGCATCTAGGGTGATCGAAATACTACCTGTTAGTTCGATGGCTGGCTTGTAGTCTTTATCGATGTCCGAAGGCAGGACATCAACGTGGATAATGTCGCGTTTGAAACCATGGTTCCACAGAGAAGGATCATACTCCACGGAATCATAACCAATAGTGATAACTACGTCAGCAGCATCCAGAAGTTTGTCTCCTGGCTGGTTGCGGAACAACCCGACGCGGCCGCCAAAGCAATCGAATAATTCATGCGAAATAACGCCCGCGCCTTGATAGGTGCAGACAACGGGAAGCTTGGTTCGGCCAACTAACTGGCGAATCGCGGCCGCTGCGGAAGGTTGACTAGCAAGCATTCCAAGCAGGAGAACAGGGCATTGCGCTCGATTGATTAACGACGCTGCGGTCTTAACGCTTTCCGCGGGAGCCGGACCGAGTGGCACGGGATTCGCCGGAGTTAACACCCGGCTTTCAGTCTCGCCGGTCATAACGTCTTGCGGTGCACTGATGAAAGCTGCACCGGGTCGTCCGGACTCGGCTATCCGAAATGCATTAGCCACGACTTCACTAACGGCAGCCCCGGAATCAATCTCCGCGCTGAATTTGGTTACCGGTCGAAAAAGACTGACCGTATCCATCGTCTGGTGAACATGTTTCAATCGTTGCGAGATTGGTACAGCGCCCCCAATAGCAACGACCGGGTCACCTTCTGAAGTAGCCGTAGCCAGGCCGGTCGCCAGGTTGGAGCAGCCCGGTCCTGAAGTGACTAGGGTCACCCCCGCCTTTCCAGTTAAGCGACCGATACCGGCAGCGATAAAGGCAGCGTTCTGTTCGTGCCGGCAGACGATTGTCTTGATCTTCGAGTCCGACAAGATATCGAACACTTTATCGATCTTCGCGCCCGGAATGCCGAAGACATATTCGACTCCTTGTTTTTCCAGGTTCTTCACCAGCAATTCCGCGCCCGTTTGCGCGCTGGCTTTCGTTGCAATGGTTGTCATTTGTTTACTCCCCTTATTTCTGTACTCGCTGCGTTCATTTTTTTGCTCCCTCTGCCTTCGCCAGATCAGCGGACGGATCCCGGCGCAAGTCTGCTTTGACGAAGTCCTCGGTTTCGGGTAACGCGACGTGATAGTCGCCCTCGCTTTGAATTTGCAGCCGCAACTCTGATCCGGCGCATTCAAGCAAATGGCCTCCGCTCTGATGATCCTTTGACAGGAAATGCAGGTGATAGCCCGGCACGTTGAAGGTCCTGGCATATTCCGGGGTCCAGAACCCAACCAGTGTTCCCGGGATATCGTGAAACTCAAACTCTGGTTGAACCGCCGCCGCTCGAATTAACGGCACGCCTTCTTCGGTTCTGCACATCGCGCGCGTTCGTACGTAGCTGAAATGTCCATCCACGCGCAGGGCAAAGAAGAAGTTATCAGAATGCCGAAGTTGATCGAATTGGTTGACCAGATGGGCGAGGTCAGGACATTTCTGCAGGACGATCGCTGAATCTGGTACGAAGCGAGTAACCACCGCAAACGGACAGAGAACGTCATCCTCGACTTCTTTTACTAAACCATCGCTGCTTGCTTGGAAGAAACGCCCATCGACAATCATCATCTCGCCGTCCAGGTTCTCGAATGTGCCCAAGCCGAGGTCCCCGTGTTCCCGCAAGGTTCGGACCCGTACCGCACCTTGGTAGATACCCTCGACCAGGGCGGTAGCGGTCGAGACCTGATAAAGCGTGCTGTGCGACACCTGAAAGTACTCGGCAAGAGCTCGACTAACAATGTGGGATACAGGCTCGTTAGTTTTCCGAGAATCCTCCTGCAGAATCGCCGAGAGACCGGCCGACAGGGTGCAGTGAAGTTGCGGATTTGTCCGCTCATTCTGGTCGCTCTCTTTGACTCTACTTATCGGTTGCGACATACGCTTTAACCATTTTGGCCGGATCGACGACATGGTCGAACTCCTCTTCGTTCACAAATCCGAGTTTCAGCGCGGCAGCCTTCAACGTGAGATCGTTGTCCATCGCGTAGTGAGCAATCTTCGACGCCTTGTCGTAACCAATGACCGGGGCAAGCGCCGTCACCAGCATCAGTGAGCGATCCACATACTCCTTGATCTTCTTCAGGTTTGGCTTCGTGCCCTCGACCAGGAACTTGCGGAAGTTCGTGCAACCATCGGACATTATCGCGATGGAGTGAGTGATATTGAAGATGATCAGCGGTTTGTACACGTTCATCTCGAGATAGCCGCCGGCCCCGCCAAAACCCACGGCCACATCGTTCGCCATTACCTGAACGGCAATCATGGTCAGGGCCTCGGCCTGGGTTGGGTTTACCTTGCCCGGCATGATGGATGAGCCCGGCTCGTTCTCCGGGATTAATAACTCGGCGAAGCCGGCCCGCGGCCCGCAAGACATCAGCCGGATGTCGTTTCCTATCTTGTATAAAGATACGGCCAGCGTGCGCAGCACTCCGGATAGTTGGACCAAAGCATCATGAGTCCCTTGCACCGTAAACTTGTTAGGCGCACTAACAAAAGGCAAACCGGTGAGCTTGGCGATCTCGGATGCGGCTGCCTCGGCAAAACCGGGTGCTGAGTTGATGCCGGTGCCCACGGCGGTGCCACCCAGGGCTAACTTATAGACACCCTTCACGGCATCTTCTATCCGCTCAAGATTGTCCTCGAGCATCCCGGCATAACCTGACCACTCCTGTCCCAGCGTGAGCGGGGTCGCATCTTGCATGTGGGTACGGCCGATCTTGATAACGTCCTTCCAATCCTCAACCTTCGCCGCGATGGCATCACGAAGCGCCTTCACCGCTGGAACTAATTTCGACTTCGTGTTCGCCGCCGCCGCAATGTACATGGCACTCGGAAACGAGTCGTTAGACGATTGCGCCATATTGACATGATCGTTGGGATGAACCGGATCTTTGCTCCCGAGCGGCGTACCGGCGAGCAGGCAGCAACGGTTAGAGATCACCTCGTTGACGTTCATGTTAAATTGCGTGCCGCTGCCCGTCATCCACACATGCAGTGGAAACATGTCGCGATGCCGACCGGCCAGAATCTCGTCACAAACTTGAACGATGAGCTGGTGACGCTTTTTATCGAGGCGCTTGCCCGCATAATTCGCGTTGGCTGCGGCTTTCTTCAGGATGGCATAAGCGCTAATCATCTCGCGCGGAATCAAATCCTGGCCGATGCTGAAGTGTTCAAGTGAGCGTTGGGTTTGAGCCCCCCAGAGCCGATCGGCTGGGACTTTGACTTCGCCGAGCGAGTCTTTTTCTATTCTACTGCCTGTATTATTCAAATGTTCTCCTTTTTTGTGAATTGATGAAGTTATTGCGCCTTTTTTGGACGAACAGAAACGAAGCGATTCGCATAGATCCAATGCCGACTGCGATTCCGACGACGGTATCGACGAGACGCAGCAACGGCTGTTGCCAAGCAGCCTGCGGACTCATCGCGGCGACTACCATGACAACCGCGGTTGTTATCCCCGTTGTCACTATGTCCTCACGCCGGCCCAAAAGCATCATCACCACAGTGCCGACGCCAATCAGTACTGCCATACCCAAAACCTGAAAGGGAAAGAGTAAGAGATAGAGCAGACACAAGGCGAAACTAACGCAGGTTGCCATCAAACGGGCGAATCCCGCAGATAGGCTATTGCTGCGCGTATCCCTGAAGACGAACACGGTAGCGACCACGGCCCACATTCCTCCAAGGAAGTCGGAAGACTTATCGACAAACGCGATAAGACCGGAAGTGGTGATCCAGTAGCTGATAGCGCACGCTATCGTCATCCCCAGGGCATAGATCATATCCGCTGGAGACAACTTTTGACGATTCCGTACGTCAAGCACCGCCTCTAGCTCAGCGGCAAATTTAGCCTCACCATGGTTGTTCGTTTCGATTCGATCTTGATCCATTTTGCTCAATAGAGTTGGCTTTAGATCCGGTCGTCGAAAGACCTAACGCCATTCGGCGAGCGCTAGGCCTTCCTCGGTTCTAGTATTGCGGATGGTAGACTTGTCCCTCGATCCAGGAGCGTAGGTTGGCGGGGCGTTTCACTCGGGCCAGGTCAGCATCGAAGATAACCTTAGCTACCCGCGTGGCCGTCTGAATCTCGACCTCCAAGATGTCCGACTGCGGCGGGAACAGCATTCCGAGCTTCAACTGCTCGGGAGTAACCTGGTCGGCGACCGCGCGTGCAGCTTCGATGAACATTTCATCGGTTACGCGTTTCGCGTTCGTGGCGTAGATTGCCATGCCGACGGCCGGGAATATATATAGGTTGTTGGCCTGTGAAGGCAGGAACGCCTGTCCGCCGATATGCACCGGCGGGAATTGCACGCCGCCAGCATAGACTACCTTTCCTCCGGACCAAACGTAAGCGTCCTCGGGCAGACATTCATGCTTCTCGATCGGGTTGGAAAGGGCAAAGATAATTGGCCGCTCGTTGATGCGCGACATCGCCTCGACGACCTCCCGCGAGAATAGTTTGCCCACCGTGCTGACGCCGATGAGGATCGTCGGCTTGAAGTCCTCGATTGCAGCAACGATCTGTGGATACTCGGTCGCCAGGTCGAGATGATCGAAGGGCTTGCTGGGTGACAACTTGTGCGCGAAGGGCAGCTTATGGGCGGCCAGGCCCGGACGCCCTGCCACCACTAGTCCCTGGCTGTCGAACAGCCTGATCTGCTGCCCAGCCACGTTCGGCGCGACGCCCTCTTGCCCCAGCGCGGAGACAATCAGGTCGGCCAGACCGATGGCGGCGGAACCAGCGCCAAGAAAAAGAATCCGCTGGTCCTTGAGTTGGCCGCCCGTGATCTTGAGCGCGTTGATCAGCCCGGCGAGCGTGACGCCGGCTGTACCCTGGATGTCGTCATTATAGCAAGAAACCTTGTTGCGATAGCGGGCCAGCAGGGCAACCGCATCGACCCCAGTCCAATCCTCGAAGTGAATGCAGCAGTTCGGAAATACCTCCTGAACCGCCTCCACGAACTCGTCCACGAAGGCGTACAGCTCCTCGCTTGCGGGGCGTCGCTGCCGCAGGCCGACATAGAGCGGATCCTGGAGATAGGTTTCGTTGTTCGTACCCGCATCCAGATACATCGGTAGCAGGCCTTCTGGCGGCACGCCGGCCGCCGCAGTGTAAAGCTGGAGCTTCCCGATCGGAATCCCCATGCCGTTGGCGCCCAGGTCGCCCAGGCCGAGGATGCGGCCGGCGTTGGTCACGCAGATGAACCGCACGTCTTTGACTGGCCAGTTGCGCAACACTTCCCTCACGTGGCCCTTGCGGCTGATCGACAGATACATCCCGCGCGGACGCCGGTAGATGTGGTCAAACTTCAGGCAGGCCTCGCCGATCGTCGGGTCGTAAACGATCTCGAGGAAGCGCGCCGGATCCGACATCAGCACCTTGTAAAAAAGGGTCTCGTTGCGGTCCGCTAAACCGATGACGTAAATGTAGCGTTCAAGATCGGTGGGCTTTTGCGCCAGATGGCCGAGCACCCGCTCAACCTGCCGGTCGAGAGTCTCGATACCGTCGGGCAAAAGACCGACTAGGCCGAGATCCTCCCGCTCTTTTGGATTGAATGCGGTACCCTTATTCAGATTTGGGTTATTCAATACATCAATGCCACGCAAAGATTTCGTGTTGTCAGTTTGCTTCTCTTGCATGCTAAACAGTTACGGCTAACGCGTCTAAGTTCTATGCTCAGAGAGAGACGTTTTGTATCCGACCTAATTACATAATTCAAACTATCTCTTCGGAGAGATAGATCTTCAGCTAACGCTAACTGAAGTGTCATTGAACACTTTTTAAAAAGAGCGCGAAAAGCGCTTACACGGGAGAAACCCGAAAAGCGCATGCTTTGGCACAGATCGTCAAAACCCCGCGTACGATGAGCAAAATCGCTCGCTTAACTTGCTACCGATTTGAATCGAAGGACTGATAGTTTTGTCTCCGTTTCGGCGCATATTAGCACGCTTAGCAGCAACACGATTTCTAACAGACCGATACTATGGAAGGACGCAACCATCAGCGCGCCCGCAAGAGCGGAGAATAGGAAACTGATCCACATCGGTGCCAACACTGGATGGCAACGCCGGTCGAATGTTTCGCTGAGTCTGGTTCAGGAATCCGCGTTGAGAAAGAATGCTGGAAGCCTTTCTGTATCAGCGTGGTAACCATCCCGGTGACATAGGTAGAGTGGACACTGATTCCCTTCGTCTTGCGCAGAGCATCATTTTGAAGCCCGAGGGCAAGACACATGCAGACACTGAACGGTTCGTGGTTGGCCCTGTTAGTTAGGAACAGGCAAGCACTCAGAATAAGGAGAACCCCTATAAACATCGTGATCGCGATCCCCAAGCATTTCGCGCGAAACTATCCTGCGCACTCTTCGAGAACACGGGCTTCGTTGGTCCATTCGATTCGAGAGCGCAAGCATCGCCAGCCTGCGAGCGGCGGTTCTAGCGGGCCTCGGAGTAGCCGTATTCGGGGTCGGCATGATCCCGAATGGCGTCAAGGTGTTACCTCCTTCGCCGCTTACCGAATTAGCAGATGCCGAATACTTGTTGGATTGGCGCCCCGATTGTACCGATCGCGTGGTAATCGCTTTCGGTTCGATCTTGCGCCTGACCGCGCCTTTAATCATCCAGCAACTCGTTGACGATCAAACACCGCGTTTGTTAGCAGCCGGCGATCCGGGACAACATAACTATCGTACCTCAGACACTCTCCAGATGTATTAAGCCGCGTCTAGCCGCGATCGCAATAGCCTCCCCTCGCCCCATTGCATCTAGCTTGCTGAGGATGGACTTCACATGATGCTTCACCGTGCCTTCACTAATGTAGAGAGCTCGTCCAATCTCTTTGTTGCTTCTGCCAAGGGCTAAATAGTGCAGCACCTGAGTTTCTCGTTTCGAGAGCTCAGAACGCGACATCGATTCGGCAAGCTTTAGCCCGATCTCCGGCGGGAGAAAGGTCCCTCCTTGCGCTACTCGACGTACAGCCTCCCGGATCTGCTGAGGATCAGAACGCTTGAGCAGGAAAGCTTTCGCCCCCGCGCTCAGTGTCTGGCGAATATTTTGCTCGCTGTCAAAGGAAGTCATCACCACGATCCGCGGTTTGGAAACTCGCCGCGACATCAATTCGGTGACTACTTGCAGCCCGTCTTTCTTCGGCATTCGAAGATCGAGCATAAGAACATCAGGGGAATGCTGATCATAGAGCTCGCATGCTTCCTCGCCATCAGTGGCTTCGGCTACGATTTCTATGTCGTTTTCCGAACTGAGAATTGCAGCCAATCCTTGCCGAACGACCGGATGGTCATCGGCTATTAACACACTTATTTTATTTGCTCTCTCAGGAAAAGAGGAACTGATAGTGAAAGCTGCGGGTTGAGTTTCGGCCTCCGTTGAACCGGGCCGCGCTTTCACTTGGCCGGATTGACATTTCTCCACAGCAATCGATGTCATACGTTAAGTCTATTAATTCTACTTGTCAGAGAAGAAGTCGCCTAATAGCAAATCCAAATTCTCACAATAGCTTTCCTCTATGATCGATCATAATTTCAGTGAAGGTCCGATTCGCAAACCAACATTCGCAACACTGTCTCCGGAGCGAGTTTTGTTCTTCACGTTAGGTTTCCGGTTATGGTTCTCCCAAAGCAGAACGGACAGCTTGAAGCAGCGATTCCTGGCTGAACGGTTTGTAAAGGAATCGGATTGCCCCCGCTTCCATCGCACGCCGTTCTTGCTCGTCATCGGCATGCGCGGTGATGAAAATAATGGGAATCCGATGACCAGCCTCAGATAAACGGTGCTGCAGTTCCAAGCCGTTCCTGCCTGGCATCCGAACGTCAAGAATGAGGCAGGCTGTTTCCTCGAGGTAGTCTGAGTTCTCGAACTCCTCCGCCGACGCGAAGGCTTCCACTCTGAATCCAAACGAGCGAATGAGCCGTACCGTCGAGTCCCGTATCAAGGAGTCGTCGTCGACCACGCATACGAACGGCTTCTCAGATCCTTTGGCGTTGGCGCTCATTACGTCCGGTAGCAAATGCACTCCCGAGCCGGAGCATAGCGCGTTGAAGCAGATGGATTCCAGTGTACGTAGGGGAATTCTACTGTCCTTTAGTACAGGGGTCACTACACCAAACGTCAAAAATCGTACGCTAACACTTCGTGCGTTGAACAGACAGTTCCACTTGTACGAGTAGCCGACTATTCGGCAACTTGCCTTGATCTCATTTGTCGATGAGTGAGTTGGCGATAGTGCACTCATCGATGACCGGAATCCACGCTGCTCGGATTTTCTCCGCCGTTTACGACGTCGATCGGACGCCTAGGGGTTAAGCGAGCATTCATATCTAAGAAATGAGAGTTTGTGCAATCGTCCAGAGACGTGCAGCATTATCAGGATTCAAAGCATAAGGAGCGACGCCTCCGCGAAAGTCCGACGGGCGTTGGCTAACGGTACTTGCCTCGTTACAATCCTCGAAATAACGCCCGCCTATGCCGGCGAGGAGAGGAGATACCGCCACCAGCACCGATGTCGCCGCACCCTGTTGAATTGTCTTCCGTCGCTCAGGCGGAGTCTTCAAGCCGCCTGTATGCTTCTGAAGGTTTGTTGCGATAGCGCCCGGATTGACGGCATTTACAAAAATGCCTTCATCCATCCAGCGGCGCGTAGCCTCCACCGCGAATAAAACGTTCGCCGTCTTCGATTGTCCATAGGCAACAAACGGCTCATAGGGAAGGAAGTTGAAGTGCAAGTCATCGAAGATGACCGGTGCAATCATATTTGCACTTGAACTCAGCGACACGACACGCGCACCGTTTGCGGTTGCCAAAAAACGATGTAGCCCGACGGTCAAAGCGAAATGTCCCAGGAAGTTTGTGGCAAACTGCATCTCGTATCCCTCCCGCGTTCGCACCAGTTCCGGGAGTGCCATGATCCCTGCGTTGTTAATCAGAATGTGAAGGGGACCTCTCCATGAACCGACAAACTCTCTCACAGAAGCGAGATCAGCCAAATCAAGATGGGCAACAGCAACCTTCGGATTACTGGTTGTTTCTTTGATATTCGCTGCCACGATATTGCCGGCTTCGACGTTCCTGACGGCCAAAGTCACTTCTGCGCCAGAGAGAGCCAACGTCCTGGCGGTCTCGATTCCGATACCGGACGATCCCCCTGTTACGATGATACGGGTTTCGGAAAGATCAATACCATTCACCACCTCTTCAGCGGTAGAGTGAAAACCGAATGTCGTTTTAATTTGAGGCATGTGTTATCCAATTCTGTGGTTCGTGGTTGAAGTTCTATGGCTTGCAAAGAAAGGAAATCAGTAAAATTCGAGCAATTGAACGCGCCTTCATCGATGTCCTCTGGAGCGCCTTAGTGGTTGTTTCCGAATCGTGTTCGCGTCCGACTCCTTGTTTCCTCGATCTGGCAACACGCGCGTATGCAGGTGTTTACCTTCTTCATAAAATCTGCCCGAGAGGGATTCCCCTCTTTCCATGTGAGCCCAAACAGGAAGAGTACTTCTGAGATTTCTTTGGGCGTGCAAACATTTCTGGCATTCTTGAACTCAAATGAACGGGCTATGGCCTTCGCAAGCTTTTCCTTGAAGGCAACCTTGAATTCCTCGATCTGACTTCCGGACAAGTGCTCTCCTGCTTCGATGACATCGAACCATCGTGGCGTGAACGTCACCAGATGACGTCCGAACCACGCATCCATTGCGCCCATAAGCCGCTGAAAGAGCGTGGTGTCCGGCTTGTCCAGTTCCTGTTGAACCAGGTTCAGGCCGTCCTCCAGGTATTTCTGCATCGCAGCCTGGAATATCTCCTCTTTGCTTGAGAAATGGAGATAGAGTCCCTGCTTCGAAATATCCGCGGCATCAGCCAGATCTTCGATTGAGGTCTTCTTAAATCCCGACTTGCCGAAAACTGGGATAGCCGCATTCAAGATCAATTCTTTCTTGTCCGGCGCGGCCAGCTTGGATTTAGGTTGATTCCTCACTCGACCATATTGACTCGAATAGTCCATCTAGTCAAGTTGCAGTGTTAGAACGTGTTTAAAAAGTCGTATGCGTGGACATGTTATCGTCGGTGTGATGACCTGCTCGCTGGCTAGCGCGGTACCCGGTCCTTGACGCACCCTCATTTCTACTCCTTTGATCTTGCTGCACACCTGTTCAGCGGTACCCGTGTTCAGGGGACACTTGGCGAGAGCGCGATAACCTTCCAGCAAGGCGTAGCTGTAGCGGAGGGCCTCCTTTGTCATGGGATCAGCTCGATCGTCGGCTTGTCGATATTTGAAGAGCCGGTCGGTCGTGGTGACAATATTCTCGATCTCCGAGCTGGCCCGCGCCTCGAGCAGCGGCAATGTGTTTATCAGCATTCCCTGATTTGGGATCAGCTCAGCCGCTTGCTTCAGCTCAGCCAGAGCGGCTCGAGCCGTAATGCACTGCTTCAAGATCGCTTTGCTCTCGAGCTCGACAACAGGGGGCAACATCGGAAGTTGATTGTCAGCCGCATCTGCTCGCCATGGAATCTTGGTCGTGATTGAATTTTCGAGTTTTTGCGACACGTTTTGAAAACATGTCGTTTGCGACGACATGTTTGGCGTCGCACGAAGCTTATGCGCAAAGCCAAGCACCGGGTGCAGAGAGTCAACTCGACGGGAGAGAATCAGAACTGGCAAAGGAATGGCGAAAACCGGAAACAAGAAGTGAAAGATTTTGTCGCAGTTGCCAGCTTAAAAATGCCGACGGTCGCGCTCTGAGCGGTTTCGCCCACGAATCTAAGCATATTGCCGCCGTCCGCTATCGATTATTTTATGGCCGCTTGGGTAACTTTCCCTCGTCAGCTAACAATTGAACGGCTTGATCAAAGCCGGACCACGCTGCGGCTGCAAGGGCGCCGCCACACTCACTCGTCGGACGCCGGCGGCCGCCAGATCCGCCACGCGCATATTCGGACCGATCAGCAACACATTGACGGGCTTCGGCGCGACGGCCGAAACCAGGGTACGGATCGCCGAAAGATCCGTCATGCCCGGCGCATAAAGACAATCGGCGCCCGCATCCGCATAAGCGACAAGCCGGTCGATTGTCTGAGTGAGCTCCGTACGCCCGACAAGGTAGCCCTCCGAACGACCAACCAAAATGACCTCCTGCCCTGAGCGTGCGACCGCCTCGTGGGCAGCTTTAATTCGATCCACGGCGAGCGGTTGCTCGTAGAGAACGCGTCCGGTTCTATCTTCGACCGACAAGCCTGCGACGCCGGTATCGAGAGCGAGCGCGACATTGACGGCCACGCTCTCGGGCTCATCCGCGAAGCCGGACTCGAAATCACCGTTCACCGGCAAATCCGTCGCCCCACAAAGAAGCCGCAAGTGCTCCAGAACGTCGTCTCGACACAGTTCGCCATCGTTGCGTCCGGCCGCCCAAGCGGCCCCGGCGCTGGTTGAAGCGAGTGCCTTGAACCCACGTTTCTCGAGACGCCGAATGCTGCCGATATCCCAGGGATTGGGAAGAATAAAGCAGCCTTCTTTGTGCAGAGCGCGAAAAGTGGCTCGTTTAGACTGAAGATCGCAGGGCATAGAGGTTCATCCCTGATAAACTTGCGGACTTCAAGCGTTTCCTCAGAGATCGAGCAGTGGGTCGCAACCTACGAATTCCGCCTTCCAATAGGTGCCTTTTTGTGATCGGGGCCCACTCGAGGAGATCGTCTGCACCGTAGGAGAGTCGTCAATCAAGGGGTTCCCGATCGCCATCCGACTGGAAGCTGCCAGAAGGCAAGACGCTTACTAATTCGGGAGTAAGGCGAGCCGCCTTACTTACTTCAGTCATGATGCTTCTTTCCCTTCATAGCCAAAGTTTTCTTGGCCCACTCCATTCGTCTGGCCAACTGTTGCTTGACTTTGGGATGCAGCCCGACGCTGACACTGGCGACCTGGCTGGCGTTGATCACCTCTTGCCAAGGCCGATTTCGAATCCCAGAGATCTGGAGAGCGCAAAAGCATCGAAAGCCAGTACCAGCTTGTCGGATCCTTCATCACCGGAATAATCCTCATCGAATGTCTCTGGACGCCGCACGAAGCCTTCTAAAGCGCTTGGATTAAGTCGGCAGGTGACTTATCTTTTGCTGTGCAACTGAGCCACGAGCTTTTTGCTCGCCACCGCCCAAATGCCTGGGCGCCCGGGTGATGAGAATGAACGAGGAGTTAGACAGACTTTCTGCCCAATTGCGCCAGAACTTGACGCAACCGCAAGTCAGGAAAGCCGCGACAGAGATCGAACAATTGTGGAAACGGCTGACCACAGAGTGGACGTTCTGACCGCATGGAAGTCTCGAACGCAGCCTCCACGCCTTACGATGACGTCTTGTATCCGTCAGGGCTTTTTCCGCAGACGCACCCGGATCGATTTGCCAGCGTCGCGTACTTGCGTGGAATGTCGTTGGACTCAATCGAGTGCTGCCGCGTCCTGGAACTAGGATGCGGCACAGCCGATAATCTGATCACGATGGCCTTTCAGTTCCCTGGTAGTGAGTTCGTAGGGATCGATCTCGGCCGAGTTCCGATTGCCTCGGGCCAGGCGCTTGTTACTGAACTCGGAATGCGAAACGTCACTCTTCTGGCGATGGATCTTTGCGAGCCAAGCCTGAACCAATTTGGAGAGTTCTCTTTTATCATCGTTCACGGCGTCTATTCCTGGGTCCCGCAAAGCGTTCGCGAGCGCATCCTCCAGATTTGTCAAAACACGCTTACCGCGCAGGGGATCGCCTACATCAGCTACAACGCCTATCCGGGATGTCACTTCCGCGATCTCGTGCGCCATATGATGCTCTTTCACACACAGAAATTTGAAGGGATCGCCGAGAAGGCAACCCAGGCGCGTGCACTCGTTAAGTTCCTCGCCGACTCCAGGATCAAGCCGGACTATTACAGCGAGTCTTTGCTCGCTCAATTGGGACGCGTCACCAAACACAGCGACGAAAGTCTCTATCACGACGATCTGAATGCTTTCGCTCGGCCATTCTATTTCCACGAATTCATGGAAGAAGCCGCGCGTTACGATCTGCAATATATTGGCGAGGCCGTCCCTGATGATTCCGACCGCACTCTATTCACGCCTGAAGCACTACGACGGATAGGTGAGTTGGAAGGCGCCAACGAGATCGTTCGGGAGCAGTACAAGGATTTTCTCCGCGGCACCGGGTTCCGTCAGACGCTTCTGTGCAGGAAGGAAATTCAGCTCGCTCCGGCCTTTCTCGATGAGCGCATTCCCGCGCTTTTTGCCATGTGCGACTGCGAGCCGGCGACCGATCCGCCGGCCACAGGGGACCCGCCGGTGGAGGGCAAGTCTCCAGACGGCGGGACGGTCGAAACCGTGAATCCACTCTGGCGTACCGCCCTCTCCTATATCTGCTCGCAATGGCCCTGCGCAGCCTCTTTCGAACAGATTTTGGAGAACGTCAGACAAACGGACGCAAAAAGAACCGCTGATTCAATCCGGGCGACCGAAACGGCCATAATCGCTGCGGCTTTGAAAGCGTCTTATTTGGTGGGAGAAGTTTCCCTGAGAATTCACCCGCCGAAGCTTGTCAACAGGTTCAGCGAACGGCCGGCGATCAGCCAGTTGGCTCACGAGCAACTTCGGCAGAACAGGCCTCTCTCTTCCCAGCTTCACCGGAGCATGAAAATCACCGATTTTGCACTTAAGCATTTTATGTCGTTGCTGGATGGCACTCGGGATGTCGAGACGTTATCGGCCGAGATGATTGCCTTCAAAGAATCGCACGTCTCGAAGTCTCAAGAGGGAGACTCCATCGAACCAGGTATTCTCGAAGCGAATCTGAAACAGGGCATCGAAAATACTCTCGCGGCCCTCATGCGCGCGGGAATGCTGGTGAGTTGAGATCGGCCAAACGGCTGACTGTTGATTGAATGGGCAATATCGGGAAAATAGTCGGAGAGGCGCGTTGCGTTTTTTGCCTTTTTCAGAGCGCCATTTAAACGAGTAGGTAAGGCGTCCCGCTTTACATCCGACAAGAAGCTGCTAAAGGCAAGACGCTTACTAATCCGGGAGTAAGGCGAGACGCCTTACTTACTTCAGTCATGATTCTTCTTTCCCTTCACCACCAAACGTTTTCTTGATCCTCTCCATCCGGCTGGCTAACTGCTGCTTGACCTTGGGATGCACCCCGACACTGACACTGGTGACCTGACTGGCGTTGGTCACCTCGAAAGCGCCGTTGGTGTGCAGAACACCGATCACGGCCTCTCCAGGACGAGTACCGTCCGTGGTGGCCACCGAGTGCCGGTCATGAATCTGGAGCACACGCCCGTTGGCCAGCTCGATTGAGAACGTTTCGAATGGGGCGCGCGACTGAAGAAGGCGAATTTGGTCAGTCATATTGGCATTTTCACCTCGTTTTGGTTTTCCGCAATCCGACGGCCGGGTCAAATTTCCCCTGGGTGGCGTAGAGAACCGAGGCGCCCAGATAGGGGTAAACGATTTTTTCGGCTTTTGCTTTGTCCTTTGGAGTTTTTGTAAAATGGTCTTCCACCAGTTTGGTCACTTTCGCTTTCAGTTCCCCGGGTGGTAGGCAGAGAGTGTGTGCAAGCTTTATGACTGGATGATTGGAATCCTTGGCGTTTCACCCACTTGGATCTGCTCTATGGCAACGGCCACGCCTGGAGCGATACTTTGCATCTGGCCGACCGCTTCCGACTCTCACTTTAGACGCGGCCTATCTGGAACTCGCACAGCGCCGAAAGCTGCAACTTGTCCACCCCTGGATCGAGAACTGCGACGCGCCGCTGCGCCGCGAGCAGCACTAAAACACTGCAGGACACACGGGAGGGAACGCTACCACCGCAACACAAGTAGAACCACCAGCACAATCAACCAAAGCGGGATGGTGCAGACAAACAGCGAAATCACCGCGAGCACTAGAAGGATATGAAACAGGGAAATTAACAAACTGGTCATATGCAATACATGTCGCCAAAGGTTTCACCGATCGTATTCACGCTGTTCGTGAAGCGGCCCGCGTGGAGTAAGGCACATTCTCGGCATCCATCGTGATGGATATCCTTCGGTCCGGTTTTTTTTACTTTAAGGGCAAAATTTGGGCCCAGAATTTATCCTGACCTGATTGCACTTGTCCTGGTACTGGTTGTGAATGCCAAAAGCTGAGCATCGCCTGAAAATCCGCTTCGCCGGACCAGTGTTCCAGCTTGTGGATTTGCGTATGCCAGTGGCAGCTGGTGCGAAACATTTATTTCACGTATCGAACTCGCACGTGAAAGTTGATCCGAAATTTGTCGCAGACAACATGGAGTGGGTTCTGGCGGCCCGATTCGCTACGGACGTAGAAGACGGCCAAGAACGTATCGTCGCGCGCGAAGCCATCATCGATCTGGGCGGCGGAGATTTGGCACACTTTCATCCAAACGGTCTTCGAATCTTTTCGTCCTCCTTAGAGAAAGCGAGTATCAGACTCACCCAAACGCTCGATGTTTATCGTATATCGGAGGTCCCGGAGAAAGCTTGTTTCGAAATCATCAAGCCAGAAATTGGTAGCACCTACTCCAGCAGAACCACTTATCTCCATGAAGGGCGAGCCCGAACCGAGGAGGAACTACGCCTTCACTATGGTTCAGACTTTTTACCGTGGAAGGAGTCGATTCTGAGCACCCTGGCGAAAAAGTGCGCCGGCATTCACCTCTTGCGTGGCGATCCCGGCACCGGGAAAACTTCGTTTATCCGTTATCTTGTCGAGGTGCTTAGAACGACCCACCGATTCTTTTTTCTCCCAAGCTATGAATACGCTCGAGTCGGCAACGGCACCCTGATCGAATTCCTCCACGCCGAGCAGGACGAGCATCGAAACCTTCAGTTTGTCGTTGTGATGGAAGACGCCGAGGCAGTTCTAATGCCAAGAAAAGTTGATACAGGATTCAGTGTTTCTGCCATGCTTAACCTCGCGGACGGGCTCCTCGGAGAAGGGTTAAACTTGCAGTTCATATGCACGGTGAATTGTGAGATTGCCGAGCTGGATGCCGCGATTGTCCGGCCGGGTCGTTTACGGACGGCTCGCGATTTTCGGCTTCTGACTCATTCCGAGGCGATCGAGCTTGCCCAGCACCTTGGACTTCCTGTTCCACGGCAACGCCGCGAGTATTCGTTGGCAGAAATATACAACCCCGATGAAGCGAATGTGAGGGAGATGTTGGCAGGCCACATCGGATTCTTTGCCGAGAATCAATAGGGCGCGGCAATGTCTCGGCCACAAAAGAGTTCTCATTTTCCCATTAACTTATTACCCTCCTCGATCAAGCGTCTGATCTCGCGGTAATCTTCTCTCGTCGTTATTCGAAGTTCATTGGCGATAAAGCGCAAGCGTCCGTCACCCTCGAGGCCTTTCGCTTTAGCCTGTTCATTCAGCTCGGCGGCTCGCTTCGCTCTATCCGTGCGATCAATCCGACCGACCGAAAAACCTTCGCCCTGGCGTCGGATTCCACGCGCTCGGTGTAACTCCGAGACAATCCCGAGTTTCAGGTCGCGCTTCGGATCGAAGCTGATATAGCCCGGGATGAATATCTGGGTGCCAAACGGAGTGAAAACCACGGAAGGTTTCATCAGCAGCGGCTCATCGCCTTTCATCGCCCAGAGGTAGTATTTCCAAGAGAAAACATCAAAGACCGCTTGAAACGCGGATGCATCCGAACCGAAGTCTGCTCCAGGGCCACGCACCCAGTTCCGTTCGGGGACGAGTGAGCGATGGATCATGTCTCGCCCCGTAGTCTGATCGGGAAAAAGCCTCTTGATTTCGGCCCATTCCTTTTTCAAATCGGTCGAATCCCGAATATGTCGTTCGAACTCGTCGTATTTTATCTGCGCGTTGAGAATCTTTTCATATTCTCCATGCTTGACTACATGCTCGTGCGCACGAATCAGCTCTGGTCGAGCTAACTGCGGATGATTAATTCCGCCCCAGTTTTCTAGGTCATCTGCGTCCATGAACAGGGATGCCAGCAAGGAACTGATCTCCAGATTGCGGCACTCACCCGCTTGCAATTGTTGTAGCAGAAAGGAAGCGAATCTCTCAGGAAATGAAGGAAAAGCACTTTCACATTGCCAGAACGCGTAACAGCACCAGCCATAAGCCTCTGCTAGATCCATTCGCTCCGGTTCCCGATTAAGAATCTCTGGAACGACGGTGAACAAACTTTCTATTAGGGGCCAGGTGTCCTGCAGAACGGAAAAGCAAAGCTGTTCGAGATGCTTTCGGGCGGGCTCTCTCCAAGCGGACGGCAGACCAAGGCGTTGTAGCCACCTTGACTCAAATTCGTCGCCAGTTGTGTCCGTTGCCTTCACATTTCGCCTCTTCACTTTCCTCTGTAACTTCATTTTACCGATCCGATCCAAATTATGCCCTCGCCGCCGCGACAGGATGATCACGCAAAGCTCACCGCAAAACTGCGTCGAGCCATTGAGGTGTCGCCTTGGGGACCCCCGTTTCTTCCAATTTGTGCCTATTTAATACATTTGACGAAATTTGTAGTTCCTAAAATTCTCTTACAGAATGACTTACGCGTGGAGCGATTGATAAGTGACGTCATTTATTCTCTGAAGTAGTTTCCCGGATGGGACGAACGAAAATAGGGCGTGTCAAGTTGACTTGTCGAATTACGCCGAGAGCGATGGATCAGCTAAGGAACAAAGTTGCCCAGTATAGGGCAAAAAAGCCGCCCTACGGTGAACTACTGTCCAGGCTGATATCACTTTGCCCGCCGAGGCTATGGGAAGAAGCGTTGAAGGAGATACCAAAGTCCCCGGGATCACCGATAACTAAGGCGAACCGCCTTCGCCATTAGCCTCTGCTAGACCGATCCGTTCGGGTTCTCGATTAGGAATTTGTGGAGCGAGGCAGAATAAACTTTTCAACTGCGATGCTTTGCCCTCTTTAAGCAGTTCTCGAACGGAACCGAACGGTGTTCCTCACTCTCTCGAGAACTCAGCAGCAGATGATCCAGTCGCTCATCTTCAGGCATCCCGGTTTCGCGATCGGTATGCCAGGAACTTTCTCCTGATAAAGTGTTCAAGACGATATAGTTCGGATAGGGCGCACCGAGCAATTGACCTGGGACCAGTACGCACACTTCGCCGATGTTCTGTCTCCAGCTTTGGCCGGACACGTAAGGAAATTCGTGATCATGTCCGCAAACAAAATAATCGGGCCGGTAGGTGAGAAGCAGGTCGGAGGCTTCCGATTTTTCGCCACTCACACCCGGACCACTGTTGGGCGGAACGTCATGAAGCACCATCCACGGTATCCCGGTTTGCCTGCGAATCGTCAAACCTCGATCGAGCCAGATTGATTTTTCTTTTTTCGAACAATGATAGGGAATGGTGGTTAGGATTATATTCTCGAGCTTTCGCGTTGTCCCATCAGTAACAACTTTAGGGTGCGCGCCGAGTTCGATAAACCATCGATACAGGGACGCCCTGTCATGCGATACCAGTCCGCCGGCATTGTCGTGATTCCCGGAACAAATCGCCACGGGAACAATGTCCGCCAACTCCCTGATCAGCATACTAACCTCACGCGCCTGCCCCTTCGGCGATTCCACATTAAACATGTCGAGTAAATCTCCGGCAATACAGACCAGGTCGTACCTCGGGGCTTGTTCCATCAGCCAACGGAACCAGTCAGTACGGAAGTGAAGATCGGCGGTCAGGAGAAGTTTCATTTGGCGATTTTGCGTTCAACGTTCGGCGCATAGTTCGCGTAATAGCGCACGGATTGTCTATGGTTTACCGCTACGATTCCTTCCCATCGCCGACACGCCGACAGGCCGATCCGCCGATCCGATTTCCCTGTCCCCATCTCAACTGCCAAGCCGAATTGCCCTCGCAGTCTTGTGGCAGATAGCTCACCTTCGATTCCCCAGTGAACGGATTCGTAAAATAACCCCTTCGATCAGAGTCAGATTCTAATCCCAGGGTCGAATCGATGAGATCGATTAACCTGGGATCCGCTTCGGGCGGCTCTTCTTTTTTTCGAACCTTTGACATTCTTCACTCTAGTCGCAATCGGCGATCGAAGGAAGGCAGCATTCTCGGCCAGCGGAAATGCGTAAGGTATTACCGTCGAACATACAGGTCTGGTCGGGAAATCACCATAGGCCAAGCAACCAAGTATTTAAGTCACACTGAGAATAAACCTCTTTTCTCCTTCTGACTCCTGAATTCTGACTCCTGAGCCGTGACCAATCATCGGGTTTTAGCACCCGCCATAGGAACGACTCGCGGAGCGATGGCCATCGGTCTACGAACCGAGGACGGAGCCGTCGAACTCCACGAGGCCAATTGGTGTCGGATCGGGTCAGGGATTGGCCCCGCCCCTGCGGAAATGCGTAAGGTCGGACTTCTCCAGTCCCGTGGGCCAGCTCGGTCCATTCGCCCGAAGGAACTTGGTCAGCACTTAGCTTACGTTGTGCGGACGCCAATTGGGCCAAGCCAGAGTAAGTAAGGCGTCTCGCCTTACCCCTCTGTATTTACCGTTTCTCGTCGATACGCCGACCCGTT
>Ga0206947_1060_pt1 | contig 36043 bp, 31 predicted proteins | sample Alteio_BWOrgHeat_3_FD_153239 | JGI IMG/M metagenome (GOLD analysis project Ga0206947, IMG submission 153239) | Enriched cells from forest soil in Barre Woods Harvard Forest LTER site, Petersham, Massachusetts, United States -... | ecosystem: Environmental > Terrestrial > Soil > Temperate forest > O...
GCGTCTGCTCCTGATTGCCGTATAATTCTCTTTCCTTACTGTTGATGGCATCTAAGCCCGGGGCGTCATCTTCGTTGTAGGTTTCTTTGTAGATTTCTTTTTTTGACTTCATTGGATGGTTTAAATTATTTAAAATTACATATTCTTCTCTTTATTACATGATAAAACCACGCGCGCTATATTTCATCCTGATTATCACTACTATAATTATCGGTATTCTCTCGCGGCATATCCCCGGGATTCCATTATTTATCGGCGATATACTTTGGGGCCTGATGGTTTATTTTATCATGCGATTTCTGTTTATCCGCAAAACTATCAAATGGGCTATTGTAGCAAGTTTATTGTTTAGCTATTGCATTGAATTTAGCCAGCTATACCAGGCCCCCTGGATTAACAATATCAGGCACACCGTTTTAGGCGGGCTAATTTTGGGCGAAACGTTTTTATGGGGCGATATGCTGAGTTATACCATTGGTATTGCGATTGGGGTTTGGGCAGAGAAAATTGTTGGGAGATTGAACACTCAAAGTAGCTGATACGACTGATGAATCATTTTAAACAGCTGTGGTGTAATTTCAGCTACAGTCTTGAGCCGCACGTTGTTGGCATATTTTCCCGAATAGAGGGTGCTGTTGACTATCGGGAATCCGGTTTGGGCAGTTAACGAATAAAACTTTACGTCGAGCACCTTCTGCATGGGGCGAACAACCAGGAATGTTTTGCGGCGAACAAATACAATACAATTAGGTGAGGTGCTTACGAATACATCATTCCAATCGGCCACTTCGGCCAGCAACTTGTCAAAAACTAAAACCAGGTCGGCGGACCGGCCCTTAAACAAACTATCGACGCTCACCCTTGCGCAATAATGCGTTTGGTTTTCTTTTGCCAGTTCTCTTTCGCATTTGGGGCAAACCCAACTCATATTGTTAAATTTTTCATGTTGACCGGGTGTTTAAATAACGTTTTTCCGGTTGCCTTAAAAATAAGCAAAATGTCATGTAAAAATTCGATGATTTACATTTTGATTTATGAAATTATTGTTTAAAATTTGATATAACCTTTTGATTTTCACCTATTAGCTATTCCTGTTGAAAACCTATTGATTATCCGGAATTGGGTTGGGGCAATTTTCTTCAATTATCACCAATGTTCTTCGCTGCATTAAAACTGCTCCATGAAGTTAAAAATATATAATTAATGGTTTAACGCTTATCTGTATAAAAAAATGAAAACAAAATTAACTTTTATCGTATGCGTACTCGCCGGTACAATAGCTGTTTCTACAGAGTGCAAAGCACAATCAGAGTTGTCGCCAAACGCCAGGCATGTGCTCGATTCATTGAAAATAACCGATGCCGATGAAATTCAAATTTGCACGTTATATGATGATGCTGTAAGTGAATATTTAACAGAACTGAAGCAATATACTACCACTAATACCAAGCCAACCGATGCCCAAACGGCCGAAATAAATAAAAAATTTCAGCAACGGCAAAAAGAAATACAACCCCAAATTGAAAGCTTCAAAAAAAAGGTAGCAGCAAACTATCAGCAGCTAATGACCTTTGTTCAATTTTGCAGCTATGAATCCATGAGGGTGGTAGGCGGTGTTTCACAATATCAACCGGGCTTGTACAAAAACTACCCGGTACCGGCCAATCATTAAAAAATTGCAGTAATTTAAAAGTAGCTCCCGCTGATTTTTTAATTGCTATTTGAAGTCAGCTGGCATACACGGGTACTTTCCGGACCAGTGTATGCCTCAACTTATCAGTTTCAAAAAAGGTGCCCCTATTATTTAAATCCCAGACTTAAGGAAACCACATTGGATACTAAGTTAGTGTTTTGCGCATAATGCCCGTACCTTATTTCAAGCTCGTGCAGGTTTTGCCAGCCCAACACGCCCTTTGGTGGTGCTATTCTGAAACCTACGCCAAAAAACTGGCTGTTAAACTTTGCATATTCATAATTGCTGGTATAAAATTCATCCGAAGCACTATGTCCCTCGTAAGGTGAAAAATACCGGGCTGCCGATTGGGTATAATACCGGTAAAAAGGCGAGACGGAAAAGAAAGGTGTAACCTTATAAACCACTTCCAGGTTCGCTGTGTTGGCGCGGGTTCCCCAATTATCGGCATAGTAACGGTAATAGGACCGCAGAATAATATTGTCGCCCAGGAAATAGTTAGCTCTGAAACCTATAGGGATTTTAAAACGGGACGATGGTAATTTTTCAATCGTGTCTTTTCCGTTCGAAAAATACACGCGGTGAAAAGGCAAACTTAAATAGCCGTTTTGCGCCACCAAATCGGCCAGGAACATTACCTGTAACCTGGAGTTCACAATCTGCGAATAACCAAACGAGGCCGAATAGGTGTCCCTCGGCTTGGTAGGAAGACTGGGTTTTGATATGCTCCCTCCGTTGCTTAACACCAGATTGCCACTGGCAGTGGTAATGTAAGTTGTCCCGGTAGACACGGGCGTAATAGCCGGTATAAACTCAGACGGATAAATGAGCGTTACGTGATCGAGGTATGCTTGCGCTTTAAAGCTGAACTCACCGTTTTTATCGGCGGTCTTCTTTGAAAAGTGGACGTCGGCTCCTAACGACTTATAATTATATTCGCCCGAATAATAAACGCCAATGCCAAAGGTGTTCCCGGTTTTATTGTTTTCAGCGGTCCAGTCAAATGATGGATAAAGCCTTGTACCACCCTGTTTGCCCAGCCCGGTTGTAGTTACAAATGCCGATGATGCCGAGCTATGATGATCAAAACCCAGGCCTAACGAAAGGGTATTTTTATTCCCATTGTCGCCAATCCAAAACAGCTTTATATCCAATCCATTAGAAACATCAGTAACCTTTTCGGTGCCAATACCACCTGTTATGGCCGAATGGTCGCCGTGCTGCCAGTAATAGCTGGAGACCAGGTTTATTTCATCCAGTCTTAACCTTCTCGGGTTAACATCCTGCCCCGTGTCCGGATCTATTTTAATAGGTTCATATAAGGTAAACGGGTTAGCGTTATGGCTTGTATCTTCTTTGATTTTTTGGGCATAAACACTAACGCGGCACAACAGCGCAAATCCAAAGAACGATAAGAAAACTTTTTTCATGTGGGGTAAGGGGGGTTATGTAATATCCAGCCATTGAAATGTAACAGCAATCTTACCGGGAGAATCTGAAGACAGGCTGAAGTTGTGGACCGATCAAGATATGAAGGGCCTTATTTAACATTTATTAACTATTAAAGATTTAATTTGCCCTGTCCTAAAAGCCCTATTGCATCCATCACATTTATAATTAACTTAGCTACAGTTATTTATCAATTTAAACCAAAAAAATCATGAGAAAATTTATTGGCCGGGCTGCCGTACTTTGTGCTGGCCTGGCATTATTTATTGGATGCAGTCACTCGGGTACCGTGAAATTAACCGATGGGAGTTCAAGCCCTGCCGCATTTGATAGTGTTGCCGTAAAAAAGGTAATTGATTCGGTAAATCAAAGCTTTGCACAATATCTCGCCAAAGGCGATTCTGTGGCGCTTGCTAACTGCTACAGTACAGACGCTAAGTTTATGGGGGCGAACATGCCGGCAGTAGTGGGCCGAAAGAACATACAAACGTTATTTTCGGGCTTTATAAAAGGAGGCGTAACTAAAATAGCCATAACCAGCACCGGCGTATGGGGCAGCGAAAATGGGGCAGCCGAAGAGGGTACCTATACCCTTGCCACCAAAGACGGGCACCAGGTTGACAAAGGAAAATATATAGTGCTTTGGAAAAAGGAAGACGGCCAATGGAAATTATTCCGGGATTGCGGTAATTCAGATTTGCCGCTGCCTGCAGCCAAATAACCAGGGTATCCGGAGTTGCGAAGTTGCAGGCATCGGAAGCACTACTTCGCAACTTCTAAAAAACAATAGTAAATGTTGTACCCACGTTGGGTTCGCTTTCAACTGAAATACGGCCGCCAAAAGTTTCAATTTGAGTTTTGGTCATAAACAGTCCCACACCTTTGCTATCAAACCCTTTATGGAAGGTAGCATTTAATCCAAACAGCTTTTTCCGGTGAAGTTGTAAATCAATGCCCAGTCCGTTATCGCTAAAAGTGAGGATCACATTACCATCTTTCTTATCGGCAGTGATGGTTACTTGAGGCCGAACACCGGGCTTACTGTACTTTAGCGAGTTACTGACCATATTGTAAAATATACTTTCGAGATACATTTTCGGGAATTTCATCTCGTCAATCTTAAAATCTGTAGTAATTACAGCGTTTTTAGCAATAATCTGCCCTTTTAACATCCGTTCAACGGCTTCTACCATTTTATGCAGGTTACAATCGTCAAAAGCAATATTATAGTTTGTTCGTACTTCCAGCACTTTCATCAACTCGTTCAAAGTATCAATCAATGTGGTACTCGATTGTTTTAACAAGGGCATCAGTTCGGCCTTCTCTAACTCATCGCCCGATTCTGCAATCATATTTAACATCAAATCAATACTGCCGGCAGGGCCGCGCAGGTTATGTGCCACAATGCGGTTAAAATCTTCAAACTGGCTTATGCGGTTTTCCAGGTCGAGCGCTCTTTTGTATTCGTCAATATCACTGCCCGATCCAAACCATTTTACTATTTGGCCTGATTCACTCTTCATCGGGATAGCCCGCACCAGGTGCCATTTATAAACACCATCGGCGGCCCTTTTAAAACGGAGTTCAGCCTGGTATGAATCTCTTGAATTTACTGACCGCTCCCACTCTTTTAAATCTACCTGTACGTCATCGGGGTGCAGCACGGTTGCCCAACCCTGGCTCATTGTTTCCTCCAGCGTAAGCCCGGTATAATCAAACCAATATTTATTATAATGATCCGGACGGCCGTCGGGCTTTGATGTCCAAACTATTTGCGGGATCGAATCGGCAAGAAATTTAAACTCCTGTATCTTTTCTATGGTTCGATCCTGCTTTTCAATCAATTCTATTTGCTCAACCATTACATCATTCAACCGCTCCTGGGTTTCTAACGATCGGCGCAGGGCCATTTGCGCCAGCTTATAATTGTTAATATCCTGAAAAGTGCCGAACAGCCGCTTACACACACCATGCTCAAACTCCGCATTGCCAATTGCGCTTACCCAAATATCTTCGCCTGCGGCATTGGTTATTTGCACTTCAAGATCCCATTTTCCGCCGTGTGCAATGGCTTGTTTAATTCCGGATATCAGCTTTTCACGGCTTTCCCCTTCCTTGTAAAAAAGCATAGCAGTATCCAGGTTCGGTTCAAAATCAGGCGGAACACCGTGTATCTCCTTTGTTACCGAAGTCCAAAACAATTTTCTACTCCGCACATCTAATTCCCATCCCCCTACGCGCGCAACCTGGTTGGTTTCTTCCAGCATGTGGGTTGTGCGCTTTAATTCTTTCTCCAAATTATGGCGGTCGGTTATGTCTGTCCCATTAACTATTACATAAAGTCCCAGGTCCGGGCTATTTTCTAACACGCTATTGTAAAGCCACATCCTTACCGACCCATCTTTTTGAACGGTTGAGGTTTGTCCTTTTAAAATGCCTTCGTTTTTTATATTGTTAAGATAGGCGTCAATGTTCTTCCTGCGGTCGGCCGGCACAATATGGTACAACGTCATGGTCAAAATTTCCTCCCTGGTATATCCCAAAATAAAAGCCCCCGCATCGTTTACCGACAAAAAATTGCCGTTCATGTCGTGAGTATACATCAAACCCAGCGAGTGCTCAAAAAACACCCTGAATCTTTCTTCGCTGGCTGTAAGCAACTGTTCTTTCAGTTTCAGGTCGGATACGTCGCGGCCAATACCAAAGATATTCCCGGTTTCTTTTTCAGGCGTCGAGGTCCATTCTATTATTTTATAACTACCATCGCTACATTTAAAGCGTTGTAAAAAATTGCTGGTTTCGTGGCCGCCGCCTGCAATTTTAACTAACTCTTGCGCGGTGCTTTCAATATCATCAGGATGATAAAACTCAAACGACGATGTGTTTAACAGGTGTTCTTTACTCCATCCAAAAGTTTTGGTAAATGCGGGATTTATTTTTTTAAAATAACCGTCGAGACCGCCAATAAACACGAGATCGTTTGATAGTTTAAATAGCTTTTCGAAGCTGCGCAACTCTTCTCTCAACCGGCGGTCAACTATTAACGAAATTACTTCTTCGGCAAGTAGTTCCAGTGATCGTTTTTGTTTGGGACTCAACTTTTTTGGAATCCGGTCAACTACACATAACGAGCCCAGGGCGTATCCTTCCGGGTCAACTAATGGATAGCCCGCATAAAAACGGACGTGATAATCGCCGGTGACCAGCATGTTGTCTTTAAAACGATCATCGCGGGTGGCATCTGATACCTCAAAAAAGGCATCATCCATTATGGTATAATTACAAAAAGCCAAATCTCTTGGCGTTTCGCTCGCACTAATTCCTACCGACGACTTAAACCACTGCCGGTGTTCGTCGATGAGCGTAACAAGCGAGATAGGCACATCACAAATTAGCGACGCGAGTTCGGTAATGCGGTCAAAATCGTACTCCTTTAATGAATCTAATATTTCATAGTTCCGAAGTGCTCTTAGCCGGTCTTGTTCGTTATGTGGTATCGGACGTATTTTCACTTATTTAACAGCAAGGTAATTCAAACTAAAAAAATGGCAGTAGTTTTAGTTTGGCGATAGCCAAGAATACGTAAATATGGCGATTTAAATTTCAGTTAATGAAAAAGACAGCGTAAAAATCGCACATATAACCATAACTGAACAAGCCACCCAACAATTATTTCGTTTCTTTCTCCGCACGTCTCATCCGTCTTTCCGCCCGGCGCTCTATCCTTATTTGTTTTTTCTTTTTTCGCTCTTCCTTTTTTAGCGCCTGTTGCTTTACCAATTCGGCGGTTGCATCCTGCGTTTTTTTATCCAAACCTGCACAAGGTTTTATACCTGTTAGCAGGGTTTGCCACATAAACTTAAAAAATGGCGTCTCGGCGGTGCGTATGTAATCCACATTAAATGAACGGGGACGCTCGCCCGGTTTGTCGGGGTTATTATGTTTAATAATAAACAGGTTGGCATAAAGTGAAGCTATTGTCCGCTTTTTCAAAGCATCCAAAACAGTGTCGGCCTTTAATATGTTTATTTTAAGGTTATTATACAATACCTGCACGTTTCCTGTAGCCTTTTGGCGGTTGGCGGTAATATTAAATGTCATTTGTTTTAATGTGCCGGTCACTATTTTCACCATGGCAAAAGGTTTAATAGCCGGGTTGGCCGCCTGCAGGTTCATTGGACCCAGTACTCCTTTATAGGTAAAACTATGGTTATCGTCAAGTAAACTAAATAGGAAACTGGCATCCAGTTTACCGCGGTTCATAAAATAGCTGGTAAACTGAACTGAGCAGCTGCTGTTTTTTTGCAGGGCCGTTTTGCTGGTAGTAATATTTAACGCCTGTGCACTGGTATTATTAAAGGATATGGTACCCGTTTCATGCGATTTCTGATTGTATTCGGTATATGACACATTTAACCGTTTGATGGTTATGGTATCAATCCGCATATCGGCATTAATCTTATACAGCGCTACATTAGGGAAGGATTTAATTTTATCCATGCCATCGCGGTGATGTATTGGGTTGGCGAAAACGTTAAGGGCGCCATCGCTCATGGCCATGTGCGTTGCCGTTAGTGTACGGTATTTATGATAACTTAAAAAGTCAAAATTATTTAACTGGCACGAATCGATCCGTAAGGTATACCGCTCATTGGGGCTTTTTTCAAAAAAGCCGTCACCTTTAAGGGGGTTAAGCGTTAAACCGGTAACATTTAATTGCGATTTTAACGTGGACAGTTTGATTGATTTTATTTGATAATTGTACAAGCCATCTGCTGTTTTAGCGGTGTAGTCATTCACTTCGGCAACAATATCCCGGCAATAAAGCAATCGCGATTTATCGGTTTGTGTTACCGAATCAATCAGCAAGTCAAAAGCGCTCAGGTTCATTTGTTTTAGTTCCGATACAGCCACCTTATTACCCGAGTAGTCTTCATACCTAAATTTAACATCGCCAAGCATAATACGGGCAATATGAATGGATCGCAGGCTTTTGGATATTTTTTGCCAGGCGGTGCGGTTATCTTTTAAAACAGTGTCCTTTGTGTGGTTTAGCTGGTAGCTTACGTTCAGTTCGGGTTGTTTAAGGGCAATTTCGCCTATTTCAACTTTTTGTTGAAAGTATAGTTTAAAAGGATGGATGTGCGACAATGTAAGTTGTTTTACCTGCAGTTGAACCAAATTATTGGGCGCCAGGTGTTGTTTCCGTTTGCGGTTATAAACAGCGGTATCGGGTTTCAGTACAATGTTATTGATAACAATGGTGCCGCGCAAAACATGCAACTCGGCCGATGAAAAATCAACCCGGTACAAGCTATCGCTGCTTTTTAAAACAATGTCCCTTAGTTTTTTCTCTAATATTGGTGACCAATACCTGTTAACAAATAGCGCAAGAATTAAAATTAATGCAGTAATTACAACAAGGGTAATAACGGATATTTTATGCCACCTGCGCTTTAAAAGTTTAAATACCATCAATGCGTACCATTTTGCTTTGCTTTTTTAATAGAATCTTTTTTTGCCCGCCGCAGTTCCCGTTTTTCTTTCCGGTTTTCCTTAAACTCCTTGAATTTGTCGACCAGGGTATTTGCTTTGTTGATCAGCTTGTTAACTTTAACCACCGCCGCCGCAACTTTAGTTTCTTTCTTTTTATCGAACCCTACACTTGGCTTTACGCCATCCAGCAGCCCCTTATATAAAAAGCTAAAAAACGACACGGTAGGCTCCCGTTTTAAATCAATTGGACCGGGTCTGAAAATACCATTTTTGCCCGGGTTATTGGGTTCAATTACAAATTTATTAGCTAATAATGACACAAGCCCCTGGTTTTGCAGCGCAGTATCGCCCTCCACTTTTTTTAATAGCTGTATATTTAAGTTTTTATAATAAAACTCCAGGCTGCCTTTGCCGCCATAATTGCTGGCATCCACATTAAAATCAAGCTTTTCTATATCGGCCGACTTTACCCTGATCATGGCCAGCGGTTTCACCAATTTATCCAACGCCCGGCCGTCAAATTTACCCAACTCGCCCGAGTAATTGAATGCGCCGTCGGTAGCCAGTAAATTAAATTTAAATTTCACTTGCAAAGGTGCCGCATCCATAAAACGGGTATTAATAACGGCCCGCATGTAACGGTTTGCTTTTTTTGCATCATCATCGTTAGTAACATTTAAAATATAACCGTTAGTATGTGTAAATAAAATTTGGCCGGTAGCGCCGCTTGTTTGATCTGTTTCCGAATAATCTATCGTGGCATTTCTAATGTTCAACCGCTTCAGCGTCATATCCAGCGCAACGTTTTGTAGCGCCTGTTGGGGATCTTTCCCAATTTTTGATGTTTTTTGGCCTTTGAACGCATTGTTTGAGTAGATGCCTACATCCGCATTTATAACATCCATCGAAGCCGCATTCAACATCTGATCGCGCAAAAAAAGTTGTAAATCAATATCGCTTATGGTGATTTTTTTAAACTTTAACGTGTATATGTCGCCTGCCTTGCCGGTTTGCTTGTAAAAATCGGTACGATTAAAATTTGGGGTAAATGTTACTTTATCCAGCACTATACTCCGGTCGCGCGTCGAAAAATATATTTGTTTCAGATTGGCATTGTATAAGCCATCGGGCGTTTGAGCGTTATAGCCGTGAAGGGTGACCTCCACGCCTTTTGTATAATAGAACCGGTTGGGGTCATTGTCGGCCAGTGAATCCACTACAATGCCCAGAACATTAATATCAATATGTTTTATAGCAGTTTGCTTGGTGACCCGTCTGTTTTTGTTGATGTAATTTAAACTAATGTCCTTTAACGAAATAGAATCAATACGCAGTTGTTTAAAAATGTTTTTAATAACCTGATACGGAGATTTTGGTTTACCCACTTTTACGGTGTCGTTAAATGGCAATCGTTTATTAATGATGGTGAGGTCGGGGTTGTCGATAGTGATATTATCAATATCCAATATTTTCTCCTTATACGCCTTGCGGGCACCGACATTTTTAATGGACAGCGATTTTACGCTTAATATAAACAGATTGTCGGGCGCTTTTTTTAGGGCAACCAGTTGATTGTATCTATTGGTGTCGGGTATCAATTTAAAATCATGCAGGGTGGCGTTGCCCGAAGCCGCATTCAAATCAAAATCAGAATACTCAATATGATATAAACTATCCGACGATTTGAGGATCAACGCCTTCATCCGTTCAGCCAAAATCGGCTTCCAGCGGTTATTAGCCAGGTATTTATTGTAAAAATAAAAGCCTGCCCCACCAATAACGCCAACAATTAATACAACCGACAACAGGACTATGGCCCATACGGGCAACTTTCGTTTAGGAGATACAGCGTTTTGTGTCACGTGTTTTTATGTTGAAGGAATAAATTTACTAAAAAAGTCGGAAAAGTCCGGAAAGTCGGAAAAGTCCGAAAGACCGCAAGAAGCTGCGCCGGTGTGGTTCTATCCTGCGTTTTGCTTTACTACATAACCATTTTTACGCTGCATTGTTCTCGTTACTACTTTCGCCTTTTATACTTTTCTGACTTTCCGGGCTTTTCCGACTTTCCGGACTCGATTTTCTGACAATATGTCACACTGTATTTAAATTTTATGTATTTTTGCAGACTAATTTTTAATGATAATGATGGATCTGCTTATCCAGGATAAAGTACATGATGAAAGCCGGCAGGGTGAAGCGCTGTTGTTGGAACCTTTTGAAGGGAAAAGCAATGGCAGGAAACTATATATAGAGAGTTATGGCTGTGCTATGAATTTTTCGGACAGTGAGATTGTTGCTTCCATTTTGCTGGAACAGGGTTTCGAAACCACATCCGACTATACCGTAGCCGATGTTATATTTATCAATACTTGTTCTATCCGCGAAAACGCCGAAACACGTGTTCGTAACCGCCTAAAGGAGTTTACCGTTGCCAAAGTGCGCAACCCCGGCTTAGTGGTTGGCGTGTTGGGCTGCATGGCCGAGCGCTTAAAAGCTAAATTTTTAGAAGAAGAAAAACTGGTTGACGTTGTGGTAGGCCCTGATGCTTACCGCGATCTGCCAAATTTAATTGAGCAGGTTGATAGCGGCCAAAAAGCAGTTAACGTACTTTTGTCGCGCGAAGAAACTTATGCTGATATCAGTCCGGTACGGTTGAACAGCAATGGCATCAATGCCTTTGTATCTATTATGCGTGGCTGCGATAACATGTGCTCGTTTTGCGTGGTACCGTTTACCCGTGGCCGCGAGCGCAGCCGCGATCCGCAATCTATCGTAAAAGAATGTACCGATCTGTTTAACCAGGGCTATCGCGAGGTAACATTGCTGGGCCAGAATGTGGATTCGTATAAATGGAAGTCTGTAAATCAGGAAATCCAGACCCCGGAATTTGAAAAACCCGTGTTAGGCGGAATGGACCTGTTGGATCAGGTGCTTGCATCGGGCGAGGACCTTACCGAACTGCAACCATTGCAGCACGAGGCAGGGGATGTAACTTTTGCCAATTTATTGGAGATGGTTGCCTTGATTAGTCCTGAATTGCGCATACGCTTCTCAACCTCGCATCCAAAGGATATAACCGACGATGTACTGTACGCCATTGCCAAATATGAGAATATTTGCAACTATATTCACTTGCCCATTCAGTCGGGCAACAGCCGCGTGCTGAAGCTGATGAACCGTACTTACAACCGCGACTGGTATATCGACCGTATTGATGCCATCCGCCGTATTATACCTGAGTGTGCTATATCAACCGATGTAATTACCGGTTTTTGTAGCGAAACAGAGGAGGAGCACAACGATACCTTAAGCATGATGGATTACGTGCATTTCGATTTTGCCTATATGTTTATGTATTCCGAAAGACCGGGTACTTTGGCAGCAAAACGTTATGCTGATGATATTCCGGATGCGGTAAAACGCAGTCGTTTAAAAGAGATTGTGGCCAAACAGCAGGAGCATTCTTATTTAAGACTACAACGATTATTAGGAACCACGCAAAAAGTACTGATTGAAGGCTTTTCAAAAAAATCAGATAAAGATTATTGCGGGCGGAGTGATCAGAATGCGATGGTGGTGTTTCCTGTAGGTGACGGATACAAGCCGGGGCAATATGTGAATGTTTTGGTTGAAAGAACGACTACGGCGACGTTGATAGGCACCGTGGTTTAATAGAGTCAAGAAATCAAGAGTCAAGAAGCAAGAGAAAAAAGACAGAGAGCAAAAGAAAATCATGGTTAGGCATAATTTTAAGAGCTTGAAAATCTGGCAACGATCAATGGATCTTACTGATTTTACTTACGAATATTGCAAAGGCCTGCCGATTGAAGAACGTTACAACCTAATTGATCAACTTAACAGGTGTTCGTGTTCAATTCCATCGAACATTGCAGAAGGATCCGGCAAAAGGACAAAGATTCATTTTGCAGAGTTTTTAACTACTTCGCTGACGTCCGCTTTTGAGGTGGAAACACAGTTGTTAATATGTGAAAGAAGAGCTTATGGCTCTAAACAAAAACTAAAAGAATGTTTAGAACTTGTTGTTGAAATTCAGAAAATGATATTTTCTTTTAGGGAGCATATTTTGACCGGCAACGATTAGTATTATTATAAATGAAGGATTAACCTGATGATTAAGACAAGAACCAAGTTTCTTTTTTCTCTTGCTTCTTGACTCTTGATCTCTTGATTCTTACCAAAAAATGGAGATACAAGAAATAAAACAGCGCTTCGGCATTATCGGTAACTCACCGCTATTGAACCGGGCCATCAATATAGCCAACCAGGTTTCGCCAACCGACATTTCGGTTTTAATTACCGGCGAAAGTGGTAGTGGTAAAGAAGTGTTTTCACATATTATACACCAAATGAGTCCGCGGAAGCATGGGCCGTTTATTGCGGTTAACTGCGGGGCTATCCCGGAAGGTACTATTGATTCGGAATTATTCGGCCACGAAAAAGGTGCTTATACAGGTGCTGTTGGCGAGCGTAAAGGTTATTTTGAAACTGTAAACGGAGGTACTATATTTTTAGACGAAATTGCCGAAATGCCTTTGGGTACACAGGCGCGTTTATTGCGTGTGCTGGAATCGGGACAGTATATAAAAGTTGGTTCATCGAAGGTTGAGAAAACCAATGTGCGTGTTATTGCCGCCACCAATGTGGATGTTTACGAGGCCGTTAAAAACGGCAAATTCAGAGAAGACTTATATTACCGTTTAAATACGGTTCCGTTACGTATCCCACCGCTGCGCGACAGGAAAGAAGATATCTATTTGTTGTTCCGCAAATTTACTTCCGATTTTACCGATAAATACCGCTCGCCAGCCATACAATTAGATGATGAGGCCCAGCAGGTGTTGGTTAATTATTCGTGGCCGGGTAATGTAAGGCAGTTAAAAAACATGGCCGAGCAATTGGCTGTATTGGAGCGCGATCACGTAATTACCGCGCAAACCCTGCTTACCTACATCCCGGCAGAAACCAGCGGGCGAAATTTGCCCATGCGGTTAGATAATCAACAAAAGGAGGATTTTTCGGAAAGGGACATATTGTACAAAGTATTGTTTGATATGAAGCGCGATATGGTGGAGCTAAAAAAATTGGTTGCCGATATTATAGAGCATGGCGGTGTTTCGGTTAATCATGCCACTAATTCGCAAGCTATTAATCAATTATATCGCGATATTGAACTACCGGGTAAACCCGACTCACAATTTACCATTCAGCAGCCCGTTATTAACAATAATAACAACAATGTTAATCCGTATAATATTACCCAGGATGCCGAAGAGGTAGAAGAATCGCTGTCGCTGATTGATAAAGAATCAGATTTGATACGTAAAGCACTTAAAAAGCATAAAGGCAAACGTAAACTGGCGGCCAATGAACTGGGAATATCTGAACGAACGTTGTACCGCAAAATAAAGGAATTAAACTTATAAGCTGAATGAAAAGTATAAAGCATTTATTTACAGTATTAGTTGGCCTGGTTTTTGTCTTTTCGTCCTGTACTTACAGTTTAAAATTGGGCGGGGCTATAATCCCGGCTACGATGAAGACGATAAGGGTTGATTTTTTTGAAAACGACGCGGCTTTTGTTGTAAATACGCTGAGTCAGCAATTTACCGAAGCGCTGAAAGACAGGATCAGAAGTACAACCAGTTTAGATATTGTAAGAACCGGGGGGGATGGATCAATGTCGGGCGCTATTACTGATTATAGCGTAACGCCGGTATCCATCAGTGCAACGCCCAATAATGTGGCGCCTATTGCAGGAGCCAGCCAGCTAACTATCACGGTTAAGGTTAAATTTGTTTGCGATGCTGATAAAAAACTTAATTTTGACGAGTCGTTTACAAAGAGTTTACCTTTTAAAGGCGACCTGGCATCGCAGGAACAGAATTTGATTTTGCAAATAAATAAACAGTTAACCGAAGATATTTTTAACAAGGCCTTTGCAAATTGGTAATCAATTCGTACTTTCATAAAAGTGGATCAAAATTATACAAATAACCAGAACGATTTCTTATGGACCTTGTTGGCAAACCCGGCCAGCGATGCGCATCAGTATACCTATAATTTACAACGCCTGGTTAATGATTTTCCACAAAGCGGCATTTTACAAGCCATGCTGGCCCACGCCAGCGATGATAAAAATTTAAGACAGGCCTCTGCCTATTTTAACCCTAAGTCGCTTTATAAACTCATCAATTCGCCGTCGTCTTTTATCGGTGTTGCCGATGAAAAGATAATATACCAGGGCAATTTGATAACCAACGGGCACTCCTACTTAAACGGATCGGCACCGGTATTTGAAGATACTGCTACCACACAGTCTCATGATGTTGCTGCTACAAATAACGAAAACTATTTTAGCGAAAACCCGGTGGTTGAAACGGCAAGCGGGAATCAGTTGCATATATCCGATCAAACAATCGAAATAGAGCCGGCAAACGCCCTGCATCTAACAGAAGTGGAGTCTAAGGAGCTGCCGCCAGTTGCGCCACTGCCCGAAGTTGTAACGCCAGCAGAAAACTCGTTGCATACGCCGTACGTTTCATTAAACGAATCTATTGCATCGCGGTTAAAAGAAACCACCGAAACTGCGCCTGTTGAAAGCCCGCTGCACACGCCATACGTATCGTTAAATGAGTCGCTTGCATCCCGGTTAAAAGAAACAGCGGATTCGCCCCCCATTCAAGATGCTGTTCAGGAAACCCCGGTAGATACGCCTCCGCCTATTCCCGAACACGTTTACGAACCGGTAGTTACCGCCAACCCTGTTGCTGATACGAGCATATATGAACCGATGGTTACCCCGGATCCGGTTACTGATACAAGCGCGCAAGAACCCGTAGCGATTGCTGCGCCGACTGCAGAAAATACCGTACAGGAAGAAGTTCCGGACACGATCATTAGTCCGCCGCCTGTAATTGAGCCGGTAGAAGCAGAAATTAAACCTGCCGAAGCCGCACCTGCTACGGTAACTGAACCTGACCCGTTTGCTGTACGTGATGTATGGCGGCCCGCAAAGTTTATTGAAGAAGAAACCTTTGACGAGATTACCGGTATTGAGCAAATAAACGTTGAACCGCAAACACCACCGCCTGCACCCGAGCCCGAACCCATAAAAATACAAGAAGAAAAGCCGGCGCCAGAACCTGTAATAAATAACGAAGCTGACAATACGTTTGTTGACAATATAGCCGCCACGGATTATTTCAGATTCAGGGATAAGTTTGGCGAACAAAAACAAGCTGAACAAACTGTAAGTGAGCCGGCGCCAACTCCTCCGCCGGTTGAAAAAGTTGCCGAAAAAATTGTCACTCTTGATGATGATACCGACAGCCAAAGGGTTTCAAAGTATCACGACGAGAAGATGCCGTATTCGTTTATGTGGTGGCTTGATAAAACGCGTAAGGAACATGCAGGCATATACCAGCCTTACGTAAAGGCCGAACCACGGGGTTCAGCTGCCAAACCTAAAAACCCAGGTGATGAGTTGCAGCAGCAATATTATGAAAACATCTTCCACATCACTTCGGTTGAGGAATTAGATAAAACTACCGGCGCCAGGCCGGCGCCTTTTGTTGTAAAACGCAAGGAGCAGGGCATTATTGAACGCTTTATAAAAGAAGAGCCGCAAATACGGCCACAAAGCAGCGATAAGCTGGATAACGAGAACAAAGCCAAGAAAAGTTCGGAAGATCGCGACGAAATGGTAACCGAAACTTTGGCCGCTATTTATACCGACCAAATGCTTTATCATAAAGCAATTGCATCATACAAAAAATTGATGTTGAAATTTCCGGAAAAAAGCCGTTACTTTGCAAGCAAGATTGAACAGTTAGAAAAGAAAACCAATTAATAATTAAGAAATGTATATATTTTTATTGATATTAGCCATAATAGTATGCGTCCTTTTGGTGCTGATGGTGTTAATTCAAAACCCTAAAGGCGGTGGCTTATCGTCAAACTTCTCGAGTTCATCGCAATTGATGGGCGTACAAAAAACCGGCGACTTTTTAGAAAAAGGCACCTGGATTTTAGCGATTACTTTAATGGTACTATCATTAGCCATTAATGTTTCAGTAAAAGGTGGCACCGAGAAAACCGATAACCCTCAGTTAAAAGATCAAGTTAATCACGCTTCGAAACTGCCAACTACTACAACAGCACCTGCTAATAATTTACAAACTACACCTGCACCGGGTGCGCAGCCGGTTACTCCTGTTAAGAAACCGTAACGTTATAATCATATAAAATAAGCCCCATAAATTTGAGCCACAAAGGTTCCAATTTGCGGGGCTTGTTTTATTATGTCTGATTTTATAATATGTATATGCACTCAAAAACCAATGCATATAGCATCCGCAAGCAGTTCCCAATTACCAACACTTTGGGTAAACCCTAACATACCGGCAATAAGTGTATAGATATCCTGCGGCGTTTTACCATTCCCGCGTAAAAAGCGAACGGATGTTGCCCCCGCCGACTTGGAAAATTTTTTACCTTCTTCCATCAGCAATGGGTGATGATAAAAAGCTATCGTACCAAACTTATCTTCATTTAATGCAATAGCCAGTTCCTGCTGTGCCAGTGTTGAGGGCCAAAGGTCATCGCCACGTATTATTAAATCAACACCATAAAAGAGGTCGTCAATTACTGAAGTAAGCTGATACGCCGGGAAACCATCTTTCTTTTTAACGATAAAGTTGTGCATTTCGGCAGGCAAATGCGCCTGAATGATTTTTCCATCGTAATTTTTCACATTAATCTCCTGATTGTTTCGGGTTATTAACCGCCAGTTTACATTCTCCGTCTCCAGCGGAATATGTTTATTAAGGCACTCGCACGATGATGAAATGTCGCCACCACTATTTGTGATTTGCTGCCGCGAGCAGGAACAGGCATATACCTGCTTATTTGCAGCTAATTGCTTTAATGCGTTATTATATAACGCCATCCGGTGCAATTGGGAATAGCTTTCCTCAAACTCCACAGCATTGCCCGGGCCTTCATCCCATGGTATCTCCAAAAAATTAAGCGTATCAAAAATATCCTGCACGTATTGCTGGTTTACGCGGGCGCGGTCAAGGTCGTCAATCCGCAATAATATTTTAGCGCCAGTTTTGCGGGCCAGCGCAGCAGTTATGGCAAACGACAAAATATTTCCCAAATGCAAAAAGCCGCTTGGCGTGGGCGCAATGCGTGTTTTGTTGAATTGGTTTACTTGCGCGGTCAAAACTTCATGGTTAATTACTGGTTTCTCACGGTCATCAATATCCGGGTTAAAGCAAAATATTCAGCCAAAGCCTCGTCCGAAATTCCGCGCAGCGACCTGTTTCTTGCGTCCCGTATTACTTCAGTATCCTCCGGCTTTAACAATTTGAATGGCGAGCACTCCTGCTTTATATCATCGGTAAATCCCCGGTAATTTTCGGGGTTATCCGCCGGGAAACTTTTTAGCTTATAAACAAATTCATCCCGGTTAATGCTGCTATCACAAGCTGTTTTTAATATAAATGCTTCACGATCCTTTAGGATGAATTTTTGTGTCGAGTCGGCCAATTGTTTGTTCGCCATTAATGCGTTTATTAAACTATCACCGCGCGGGGTCGACACCAGGTTTAAAACCACTGCTGCATTATGTTTCCCTGTTGAATTGCCGTTAGCAATGGTGTTAAACAAACTGCTTTCGGCCTTTAAGGTTCCCATTTGGTTGTACAAAAATAGACTGGCATCTATCGCGCTAAGCGTAATAACATGCATAGTTAAAAACACGTGAGCATTTGGGTAGCTGATGAGTTTTTCTGTTAGCGGCGCTATATCCTGACCGTTTGCCCCTAAAAAGAAAGCCATCTGCAGGTAGGTTTCCAACTGCAGATCGTGCAGATCAGATTTTTTGAGGCCTTCGGCAACCACATCAAGGTATTGTTTTTTATAATCCAACCTTAAAAGCAGCGACGATGCGTCAAAACAAAAGTAAGGGTCCTTCGTCTCGGCCAATATCATTTGTTTCAAACAGCCGGGAGACTGTATGGTGTCGCTCATGGCCAATGTCCAAAACTTATCTAACTCTGCCGATTTAGCTTTCATTTGCTCGTCGGTAAATTTTCGGGGTGTAAAGCCATAACATTGCTTTTTTAGCGAATAGAGCTTATCACAAAAGGATTGGGCCGAACAAGCTGTGGTGGCAAAAGATAGCAGGATGAAATAGATGTAAATCTTCATGATATATTTGAAAAACAAATGACCTAATTCCCAATCTTCAAATATTTTTCTATAATTATCCTGTCAATATTTTCGTTTTCAACCTTTTCAAGCCCTTTTTGAATTAGGGTATCACCTTTTAGTGTTACGGTGAAATTGAACGCTTTGTTTTCCCAGTTTTTGTCGCTATAGTAGTCCAGATGTTCGGTGTATTGGTTTCCTTTTAGGGTATAGCTGCCGCCGCCGGCATCAAAATGGTTGGAGGAGTCTTTGGGCGCGTTTAAATCGTGCTTTAAAAAGGCGAAATGGGTGCCGTTGATGATCTTAATAAAACGTGATGTTTTTGTATAATCGGTAATAACGCTTACGCCTTTGGTAATAGTAGTGCCGGTTATTAATTGCCAGGTGCCGTTTAAACGGATGGGCGTATGTTTTTTGGGTGGTGCAAAAGAAAACGACAAGGCAACAGCCGCAGAAAGGAGCAGGATTTTACTTTTCATAATTTGGTTTTTCCTGCTAATATATAATTTCAAATGGTAAAACCAGCCAATGAATTGTTCATTTTAGCCAGCATTTGTATGTTGGGTTCAATATCGCCACAGCTATGGAGCTTGCCCGGGCCTGGTAATAATAATTGCCTAAAAGAACAGGCTGTTTGTGTACCTCCGGACGTTTTTTACAAACAGAAATTCGAGGATTGAAAATTATATAAAATTGCTATTTTGTCCAATATAAATAAAAATCCAATTATGGGATTGTTTGATTTTTTTAAGAGGAAGGCTGCCGGTGAAATCGTTGAAGCAATTGCAATTGATCCGAACAAATATTTAATTGATGAACTCGGGAAAAAGCTATCAGAACTGAACTATGAAGTTAATATTTCCCAACAATACTGGTTGCTTACTGTAAATGCCGAACTTGAAATAGCGACGGCGATTATTGACTCTGCAGAAAATCATCCAAATCTAATCCACCTTATGATTATGGTTAGCCATAAACTGCATTTTCCAAACGGCATAAAAGAAAACATTGTTGGTGCTGGATATAATCTACAGGAAAAAGTTGACTCGGTACTTAAAAACTTTCTGGGAACAACCTTTCCGGCCATCATGGATGGCTTTACAGAATCGCATATGCCTGAATTGGACTTTAATGACGACAAGGGGGTACTGTGGCATCCCAAATTAGGGGGCCTGTGGTTTCAGGGGCAATGGGAAAATCAGCCAGACGGAGAGCCCCTGTTTGATTTATTAAAAGAACGATTGAAGACTGCGATGGCGGATCAAAAATTTAATTGGGTTAAAACATACATTGCAAGGCAGCCCGATGGCAATATTATGGCCGAGTGCTTATTAAATAATGTGCCTTGGGAAGATGGCTACAAGGAAATATACGAATACGGAAAAACCTGGGGTCAGGCGGGCGTTTTTTTAGGGCAGAAACAATTTATGATGATCAGGCGCTGCGACCTGTTTGACGATCAATCAAAACTACACTCGCAACATTTAAATTTATATGCAACTTAAGGTAGGCCGATTGCCTACGCCCCCGCTACACAAATCACAAACTCCCCTTTTACAGGGTGCGTCTCAAAATAAAGCTTCACCTCGGTAACAGTACCCCGCACGGTTTCTTCGAACATCTTTGTCAGCTCGCGCGATACGGATATTTGCCGCTCGGCGCCAAAATACAGGGCCATTTCATCCAGTGTTTTTAGTATGCGATGCGGGGATTCGTATAGAATGATAGTACGCTCTTCGGTAGCCAAGGTTTTATAGCGGGTTTGGCGGCCTTTTTTTAAGGGTAAAAATCCTTCAAAACAAAAGCGGTCTGTCGGGAAGCCGGAGTTAACGAGTGCCGGAACAAAGGCAGTCGCGCCTGGAAGGCATTCTACCTCCAGATCATTTTTTAAAGCTTCGCGCACTAAATAAAACCCGGGATCGGAGATAGCGGGTGTACCGGCGTCAGATATTAATGCAATATTCTTCCCCTCCTTTAAAAATTTGATGATTTCGCTGGATGATTGATGCTCGTTATGCTGATGGTGCGAAAATACTTTCTGATGAATATCAAAATGCTTTAGCAACGGTGCTGACGTACGCGTATCCTCCGCCAAAATTAAATCAACTTCTTTTAAAACGCGCAGTGCCCTGAAGGTAATATCTTCCAGGTTGCCTATCGGTGTGGGGACTAAGTAGAGTTTGCCGCTCATGGTTGTATGGTCCATAGTCCATGGACCATAGACCATAGTGATCACACCTGTTCGAATTCGTCTGTATGAACTCAAATAACTATGGACTATAGACTATGGACTATGGACTAATTTATATCTTTGCCAAAAAATAAATCAATGTTGCAAGTTAGTTATATCCGCGATAACAGGGAACAGGTTTTGGAACGTTTGGCTGTAAAAAATTTCAAACAGCCGATTTTGGTTGATGAAGTTATTCAATTAGACGATAAACGCCGGTCGACACAAACTCAACTGGACAGTGTTTCGGCACAAGCCAACTCGGCATCCAAACAAATTGGCGACCTGATGCGTGCCGGTAAAAAGGACGAGGCAGATGCTATTAAAGCTAATACCGGCGCCTGGAAAGAGGAAATAAAGCAATTAGGCGACCTGTTAACTGCCGTTGAAGAAGAACTACAGCAAAAATTGGTGCTGCTGCCCAACCTGCCGCATAGCTCGGTACCCAAAGGTAGTACGCCCGAAGAAAACGAGGTAGTGCTTACCAATGGCGCAATTCCTGAATTACCAGCCAATGCCCTGCCGCACTGGGAACTGGCCGCTAAATATAATCTGATTGACTTTGAACTTGGCGTGAAAATAACCGGCGCAGGCTTCCCTGTATATAAAGGCAAAGGCGCCAAGCTGCAACGCGCTTTAATCAGTTTCTTTTTAGATGAGGCTGAAAAGGCTGGTTATGATGAGGTAATGCTACCGTTGATGGTGAACGAAGCATCGGGCTTTGGTACCGGGCAATTGCCGGATAAAGAAGGACAGATGTATTTTGTGGGTAATGATAATTTATACCTGATCCCAACGGCCGAGGTACCTATTACCAACCTCTACCGTGATGTTATATTAAAAGCCGATGAACTGCCGGTAAAAAATTGCGGTTATACGCCATGCTTTCGCCGCGAGGCCGGCTCTTATGGCGCTCATGTGCGAGGCCTGAACCGTTTGCACCAGTTTGATAAGGTGGAGATTGTACAGGTGGTGCATCCTGATCACTCTTACGATGTGCACGAAAAAATGAGCCTGCATGTGCAAGGTTTGTTGCAAAAATTAGGCCTGCCCTACCGCGTATTGCGTTTGTGCGGTGGCGATATGAGTTTCACAGCAGCGTTAACCCACGATATGGAAACCTGGAGCGCGGCACAGCAGCGCTGGCTGGAAGTATCGTCTGTTTCGAACTTCGAGACGTTTCAGGCCAGCCGCTTAAAACTGCGTTTCCGTAATGCCGAAGGCAAAACACAGTTGGCTCATACGCTTAATGGCAGTGCGCTCGCTTTACCGCGTATTGTAGCAACGCTGTTGGAAAATAATCAGACTGAAAAAGGCATTAAAATACCGGAGGTATTGGTGCCTTACACCCGGTTTGAATGGATTGATTAAACTATTTTAATAAATAGACCGGGCTTTAGCCGAAATAGCCTCCATCCCTTATTGCGGGACGGCGATTATTTCGGCTAAAGCCTTTTTTATGCTGTCATAAGTCCGTCGGCTGAAGCCAACGGCAATAATTTATTCAGATTTTTATAGCTGCGTATTTTTTTCCGCCACCTGAATTCCTTTTATTTCTCAATCCAATAAATGCCGGTTCTGATAAACATTTTGATAAAACCTTATCAAAATGATAGGATGACTTGTTTATAATAATCATATCGGCTTCCTCTTATTTGATGTATTCTACTGAATATAAGTCGGTTATAAATATGCAAATATTTATGGCACCGCGTTGGCATATACGCCAGAAAACAAACAAAAATGGATATTGAATTCACTATCGATTGTGTAGCAACTGTTACCGTAGTAACCTGGCTTTATATCAAGTCGTCGGGGTATCTGAAGAATAAATTAGCTGAATCGGATTATTTCAGATCCTGATTTAAGTGACAATCGTCATCTAATTAAATGTCGGCGAACCTGTTTTTAACCAATTGATTTACAAATATTTATATAAATATTAATCAAAAAGCCCAACACCCTTGATGATTATGAAAAAGCAACAAATAAAATACACAGCAAAAGAGATAGTAAGCATCGCAATTATTTGGCTTTTCGCGCTTTCGCTGGTTTATATCATTTGGTTAAAAATCGAATTATTACTGCATAAATAAATATCACAGCCTAAAAACTAAAATAAAATGGACATCATACTCACCGTCGCCTACGTCATATGCTTCATTGTCATATTCTGGCTTTTCTTTAAAACCGTTAATTACTTCGAAAAAATTTAAAACTATGATCGCATTATTCATCGTAGCCGTTGCCGTGTTTTTTTATATGGTTTACGTGCTCATCAAACCCGAAAAATTTTAATCACTAACTAAAAACATTGAACATCATGAACACTGAATATACAGGCGTCATTTTTATGTACCTGGCAACTATTGCCCTGGCGATACCGCTTGGCAGATACATTGCCAAAGTATTTAAAGGCGAACGCACCTGGCTCGATTTTATGGCCCCGCTGGAAAGATTAATCTTTAAAATCAGCGGCATCGACCCTAACAAGGAAATGAACTGGAAACAACAGTTAAAGGCATTTTTAACCATTAACTGTTTGTGGTTATTTTATGCATTTTTCTGTTTGCTTAAGCAGTCGCATTTGCCTTTAAACCCCGACGCTAACCCCGATCAAACCCCCGACCTTGCTTTTAACACCGCTATTAGCTTTATAACTAATACCAACCTGCAGGATTATTCAGGCGAATCGGGTGCTACTTATTACACACAATTATTTGTTTTCACCTTTTTGCACTTTGTAAGCGCTGCAGCAGGCTTCGCAGCTATGATGATCGTTTTCAAAGCGATGAAGGATAAAGTAACCGATAAACTGGGCAACTTCTGGGACTATTTTGTTAAAGGTATTACCCGCATATTGTTGCCTATCAGTTTTGTGGTTGCAGTTATTTTAGCTTTTAACGGTACACCAACCAGCTATAAAGGAAAAGATACGGTTATTACCCTGCAAGGCGATACCGTACACGTTTCGCGCGGTCCGGCTGCTGGTATGATCGCTATTAAACAAGTAGGCACAAACGGTGGTGGCTGGTTTGGTGCAAACTCGGCACACCCGCTCGAAAACCCGAACTACCTAACCAATATTGTTGAAGACATCAGCATTATCCTGATACCTATCGCGCTGGTTTTTGCATTGGGATTTTATCTCAATAACAAAAAACTATCGTGGGTTATTTTCGGGGTCATGACAACGGGCTTCCTCATCATGGCCATTACGTCCATCAATGCCGAAGTTGGCGGGAGTGATGCTATAGCTAAGCTGGGCATAAGTCAGACCGGAGGCGCTATGGAAGGCAAGGAAGTCCGTTTTGGGGCCGCAGCCTCTGCTTACTGGGGCGTAACTACTACGGTGACCTCAAATGGCTCTGTAAACGCCATGCACGATAGTATGATGCCGATGTCGGGCCTCGCCCAAATGTTTGATATGATGATCAACGCTTTTTACGGCGGAGTAGGGGTTGGCTTCATGAATTTCTACATCTTTATCATCATTGCCGTATTTATATCCGGACTGATGGTTGGGCGAACCCCCGAATTTATGGGCCGCAAGATAGAGGCGCGCGAAATGAAGATTGCATCGTTAATTGCATTGCTGCACCCATTTTTAATACTGGTGACAACAGCACTTGCCGCCTATACACTGGTACATTTCCCCAATATTAACTGGGCCGAAAAACCATCGGCATGGCTCGCTAATCCAAGTTTCCATGGCTTTTCCGAAATGCTATACCAGTTTACCTCCAGTTCAGCCAATAATGGTTCGGGCTACGAAGGATTGGGCGATAACAGTATTTTCTGGAACGTGAGCGCAGGTTTGGTAATGTTTATTGGTAGGTTTTTACCGATAATAGGACCTGTTGCGATAGCCGGGATATTAGCCAACAAAAAGTTCATCCCCGAATCGGCAGGAACGCTTAAAACCGATACTGCTACTTTCGGAATTATGATACTTGCCGTAATATTTATTGTGGCTGCGTTATCATTTTTCCCTGCATTGACATTAGGGCCAATTGCAGAACATGTTTCAATTAAATAGTATTTCCAACGCCTCACCTAAATCCTCTCCAAAGGAGAGGACTTAAACAGCCCCCCTCTCCTTTGAGAGGGGATGGGGGTGAGGCGTAAAAGACATAAATAAACAAATAGAAAAAATCATCATGAGAACTGATAAAAATATATTATTCCAGCGCGACCAGGTGCGCGAGGCCTTCAGGCACTCGTTCACCAAACTGAACCCCCGCCTGTTGTTCCGCAACCCGGTGATGTTCACTGTGGAGATTGGCGCGGCCATTATGCTCGTCGTAACTATCTTTTCGCTGTTCAGTAAAGAACAGGGCAGTTTTGGTTACAACCTTACGGTATTCATCATCTTATACCTTACTGTGCAGTTTGCAACTTTTGCCGAAGCAATTGCTGAAGCACGCGGCAAGGCACAGGCCGAAAGCTTGCGTAAAACCCGCGAAGAAACACCAGCGCGTGTACTGGTTAATGGCAAGGAAGTAATGGTAATGTCGTCGCAATTGAAAAAAGGCGATGTATTTATCTGCGAAACAGGCGATAACATTCCTACTGATGGCGAAATTATTGAGGGTATTGCAACCATTGATGAATCGGCCATTACAGGTGAATCGGCACCGGTTATTCGCGAATCGGGCGGCGATAAATCGTCAGTTACCGGTGGTACCAAGGTATTGTCCGACAGGATAAAAGTAATGGTAACCACACAACCAGGCGAAAGCTTTTTGGATAAGATGATTGCACTGGTTGAAGGGGCATCGCGCCAAAAAACACCGAACGAAATTGCTTTAACCATTTTGCTGGCAGGCTTTACACTCATCTTCGTGATTGTGTGCGTTACCCTGAAGCCTTTTGGCGACTATGCAAATACCCCTATCACTATAGCGGCATTTATCTCCTTGTTTGTTTGTTTGATCCCCACAACTATCGGTGGCCTGTTATCGGCCATCGGTATTGCGGGTATGGACAGGGCATTGCGTGCCAATGTAATTACCAAATCGGGTAAAGCCGTTGAAACAGCCGGCGATTTGGATACACTGTTGCTTGATAAAACAGGTACTATTACCATTGGTAACCGCAAGGCCACTAATTTTTATCCTACCAAAGGCGTTGACGAAAGGGATTTTATTACCGCCTGCGTTTTAAGCTCGCTGGCTGATGAAACCCCCGAAGGTAAATCGATTGTTGAGCTGGGAGAAACGGGTAAAACCAAAGTGTCGGTTAAAGTGCCTGATGGTTCGGCATTTATCAAATTTACTGCCGAAACCCGCTCAAGCGGATTGGATACGCCAAATGGTTTACGCATTCGTAAAGGCGCATTTGATTCTATTCGTAACATGGCTATAAAGGCTGGCCACACATTCCCAACCGATGTGGAAGAAATCGTAAAAACCATCGCCTCAAATGGTGGTACTCCTCTTGTAGTATCGCAAAACGAAGAGATTTTGGGTGTGATAGAACTACAGGACATTATTAAACCCGGCATTGCCGAACGTTTTGAACGTCTGCGCAAAATGGGTGTAAAAACCGTAATGGTAACCGGCGATAACCCGCTTACCGCAAAGTTTATTGCCAACAAAGCCGGTGTTGACGATTTTATTGCCGAGGCTAAGCCCGAAGATAAAATGAATTACATTAAACAGGAACAATTGGGCGGGAAACTGGTAGCCATGATGGGTGATGGTACAAACGATGCCCCGGCCCTTGCACAAGCCGACGTAGGTGTAGCCATGAACAGTGGCACCCAGGCTGCCAAAGAAGCCGGTAACATGGTGGATTTGGATAACGATCCCACCAAGCTGATTGAAATTGTGGAAATAGGCAAGCAGTTGCTGATGACCCGCGGTACGCTCACTACCTTCTCCATCGCTAACGATGTGGCCAAGTATTTTGCTATCGTTCCGGCCTTGTTTATGGTATCCATACCAGCATTAAAAGCGCTGAACATTATGGACCTGCACAGCCCGCAGTCGGCTATATTATCGGCGGTTATTTTTAACGCTATTATCATCCCGATGCTGATTCCATTGGCTTTGAGGGGCGTTGAGTATAAACCGATAGGCGCCAGCGCATTGCTGCGCCGCAACCTGCTGATTTATGGTTTGGGCGGTGTGCTCGTTCCGTTTATCGGCATCAAATTAATTGATTTAATAGTAGGAACTTTAATATAATGAGTGGTGAGGTGTGAGTGGTGAATTTTATGACCACTCACCATTCACTGTTCACCAATAAAATCTCAAATAAAATGAAAACATACATATTGCCATCGATAAAAATAACCCTCGTATTGTTGGTGTTATTGGCAGGCTTATATCCGCTGGCTATAGCCGGCATCGGAAAGTTTACAAAAGGAAACGGCGACGGTGAAACCGTTGAGTACAAAGGGCGCGTAGTTGGTTATGCCAATGTGGGCCAAAGTTTTACCAAAGACAAATATTTCTGGTCGCGCCCATCTGCCGCCGGTTATAAGGCCGATGCATCATCCGGATCAAACAAGGGCCCTAATAACCCCGATTACCTGAAGGATGTAAAAGCACGGATTGATACCTTTGTGAAACATAACCCCGATGTAAAAAAGAGCGACATTCCGGCCGAACTGGTTACCGCGTCGGGGAGCGGTTTGGACCCCGATCTTTCACCTGCCGGTGCTAAGGTACAGGCTGCACGTATTGCTAAAGTGCGTAATTTAACCCTTGCACAGGTTAACAAACTAATTGACGGCCACACTGAACAACCGCTGCTGGGTTTATTTGGCCCCGCAAAAGTAAATGTGTTGAAATTGAACGTAGCTTTGGATGAGCTGGGGAAGTAACTGGAGGCGCTTTAGTTAAAAATGTTGTAATATGTTGTAAAGGTTATAAATGTTGTAAAGGTTAAAAAGGTTGTAGACGTTGTAGATAGTATATTTTACAACTATTACAACCCTTACAACTTCTACAACCTTTATAACTTTATACAACCCTTACAACTTCTAAAACCTTTACAACTTTCTACAACCACTAACAACCAAAATGGAAAAAGAACAATCCGTTGAGCACTTCCTGGAGCTGATTAAACGCTCGCGCAGGGGTAAGTTTAAAATCTATATCGGCATGAGTGCCGGGGTGGGTAAAACTTACCGTATGCTAAAGGAAGTGCGGTCCTTACTGCGCAACGGCATCGATATAAAAATTGGCTATATCGAAACACACCAGCGGAAGGAAACAGAGGCTTTAATGCAGGGCCTTACGATTATTCCGCGGCGCAAGTTGTTTTATAAGGGGAAGGAACTGGAAGAGATGGACCTGAATGCCATCATCAGCATGCACCCCGAAGTAGTGGTGGTTGACGAGCTGGCGCATACCAATATTGAAGGCAGCAAGAACGAGAAACGCTGGCAGGATGTGATGGATATTTTAAATGCGGGTATCAATGTGATAAGCGCCGTAAATATTCAGCATATCGAAAGTCTGAATGAAGAGGTGGAGGAAATAACCGGCACAGCCATTAACGAGCGCATCCCCGATAAGGTGCTGCAAATGGCCGATGAGGTGGTGAATATTGACCTTACTGCCGATGAACTGATAACCCGTTTAAAAGACGGAAAAATATACGATCCGAAAAAAGTGCCTACCGCGCTTAACAACTTTTTTCAAACCGAGCGGATATTGCAGTTGCGCGAACTGGCACTGCGGGAGGTAGCACATCAGTTGGAACGCAAAATAGATGTGGAGGTACCCAAAACGATCAAACTGCGGCCGGAGCTTTTTATGGCCTGTATCAGTACAAATGATGAATCGGCGAAGGTGATTATACGTAAAACGGCCAGGCTGGCTTCGTATTACCGCTCCAAATGGTTTGTATTATACGTACAAACCAGCAGGGAAAGCAGCGACAAAATAAACCTGGCATCGCAGCGGCATCTCATTAATAACTTAAAGTTAGCAACACAATTGGGTGCTGAAGTTTTAAAGGTAAAAAGCGATAACATTGCCAAAACAATTTGGGAAACTGCGGGAAAGTATGATATTACAACCATTTGCCTTGGCAAGCCGCACTTTAAATTTTACCAACTGGTTTTAAAAACGGCGGTATTTACCCAATTATTAAATAAAATGTCACAGACCCATATTGATCTTGTAATACTATCATGACTATAAAAAATAAATTACGGGCAGGTATCAGCTTTTTGTTTTTACTCGCTCTTATAAGCTGCGGTTTATCTATTTACTTCTTAAACCGCCTTTCGGCCGATGCAAGGGCTATATTAAAGGATAACTACAAAACCGTTCAGTTTACAAAGAATATGGGCAGTGTCCTGGAGTTAGCCCAATCGGCCCCGTTGAGTCAGCAGCAAGCCGCCATTTTTAATGATAACCTTGTAAAACAGGAACATAACATAACTGAACACGGCGAACGCCAGCTTACCGATTCGCTGCGGTCAAAATATGAACAGTTAACGTTAAAGCGCAACAGCCCGGCAAATATAATGGAACTGCATAGTGACATCAAAAAGTTACTTTATGATATTATGCAGCTAAATATGAATGCTATTGAAAGCAAATATGCCACTGCCAATGCCACTGCCGATCATGCTACCATGCTGGTTGCGTTTACCGGGTCCATCCTGTTTTTGGTGGCATTTAGCTTTGTAGTAAACTTCCCCGGCTATATTGCCAACCCCATAAAAGAGTTAACGGAGCGCATCAAGGCGGTATCAAACCGCGATTATCACCAGGAGCTGAACTTTGAATCGAACGATGAGTTTGGCGAATTAGCCACGGCTTTTAACAACATGACGGCAAAGCTAAACGAGTATGAAAGCAGCAACTTAGCCAGCATATTGTTCGAGAAGAAGCGGATAGAGACCATCATTAACTCGATGCACGATGCCATTATTGGTCTCGACGAAAAATCGTTTATCATTTTTGCCAACGAAGTGGCTTGTACCCTTATCGGGCTACCGGAACAACAGTTAACAGGCCGGTATGCGCCTGATATTGCAATGGAAAACGACCTGCTGCGCAACCTGCTGGTGAACAATCAGCCGAAAATGAAGATATATGCCGACAACCGCGAAAGTTTTTATACCAAGGAGGTACTGGCGGTAACCAGCAAGGACAAAGTGGTGGGCAGTGTGATCATCTTAAAAAACATCACCGAATATCAGCAATTGGACGAAGCAAAAACCAATTTTATCGCCACTATATCGCATGAGTTAAAAACGCCGATATCATCCATAAAAATGAGTCTGAAATTATTGGAGGATGACCGCATTGGCGAAGTAAACAGCGAACAACGGCAATTGCTGGAAAATATTGAAGAAGATGCCCGCCGACTGCTGCAAATAACCGGCGAACTGCTGGACATGGCCCAGGTAGAAACCGGCAAGCTGCAACTAAACTTTGGCAGTACCCATCCGCATAATATTGTTGACTATGCCGTTAAAGCGCTAAAAACAACCGCCGAACAGAAACAGGTAACCCTGAACGTAGAATGTGATGAAACCCTGCCCGACGTACATGCCGATTTGGACAAAACCACCTGGGTGCTCATCAACCTGTTATCAAACGCTATAAAATACAGCCACGAAAAATCGGTGGTTGATTTGGTGGTGAAAAAATCAAAAAATAACGAAATTGAGTTCTCGGTACGCGACCATGGTCGTGGGATAGATCAACGGTATTTGTCGCGGATATTTGAGCGGTACTTTAAAGTACCCGGCGCCACCACCGAGCAAACCGGCACCGGATTGGGCCTGGCCATAGCCAAAGATTTTATTGAGGCCCAGGCCGGTAAAATTGGCGTTGAAAGCGAAATTGGCGATGGCAGCCGGTTTTATTTTACCCTGAAGCGGATTGGGAACGGCGCATTGGCAAATGCTTCGTAAAGTTTATAAATTGAAATAAACACGAATTATTTCGAATGACACGAATTTCACGAATTAAAAAAAAGTTATTTCGTCTCCGAAGGGCCTTTCCAATGCTATTAAGTTAGAGGCGGATCCGATTTTTTGATGGTCCCGATAGGGACCCAATATTGGTAGAAAAAGGAAGAATCCGATTTTTTGATGGTCCCGCCAGGGACCCAATATTGGTAGAAAATAATAGAAAAATGAATAGCGTGCCGTAGATACGTCACATTCTTAATAGCATTGAGCGTCTTTCCGGAAGCCTCCCGGAGACGAAAAAATGACCAAAGCGTTCCACTTTTACATTTTGGAACACTTGCACAAAAATGGAACGCGCTGATTATCAGGTGTTCCATTTTTGCAAATAGCTAAAATTCCATAAATACTTGATTGTCAACGTGTAAAAAACAACCTTTTTGCAAAATGGATATAATTAATTGATAGTCAGATGTTCCAGATTTTTTCGAGGCCGAATTTTGTCCCGCCCTGAAAAAGGTTTACACTTTTTGATGATTAATCCTGTATTGAGTTTACACTTTATTTTCGTCCTGTAATGAGTTTACAGTTTTTGATGGTTAATCCGGGTTTGAGTTGACACTTACATTTCACGAATTAAAATTGGGTTGTTTAGTTCGTGAAATTCGACGGATATGACAACAGAGGAAATTAACACTGAAATAAAAGCCCATCGACTTGAAAAGCAAGCAGGCGATAACTTATTTATTTGGAGCCTTTTGCAGCCTTCTTTTCATCATTTTCTAATCGTCTTTCCAATTTTTTAACATCTTCTGCCGGTGGAAGCGATTCGGGTCTTACTCCTCGTTGTAGTAAAATATCTCTTACTGCTTTGTTGTTTTCGACATGCTCTTGGGATATTTGGACCTGTTGATTAAGGTCCTTTTCAATAACATTGTGGCTGGTTAGTTCATTGGCAAAATCTTTTGCTTTAATGGTGAGCGTTGGTAAATAATCGGCCAAATGTTTAATAGCAGGTACACCTAATTTTTTCTTCATATCGTTGGTGCTAAAACACCGAATAATGCCTGATCGCCTTTAGATCGAATAATTGCAAATCCGGCGCTATCAACGCCACGTTCATATAGGATACCCGAAAGCATCTTTTCCGATTTGGTTAGCTTTTCGCGCGCAGTAAGTCGGTCAACATCCAACAATCGTTGTTCAATAATTTCCTGTTTACGGGTTTGTACCGCAAAATAGGTTTGAGCAAAGGCAATCGGCGGTTTTGCAGGGTCCCCATTTTGGGCAATTAAATAGCAGGCATAGCGGGTTAAAGCGATATCTTCAACTTCTCTTTGGGCGCCTTTAGCTATCGTTATCATTTTACCGACGTCGGCAAAATGATCTGAAACACCCGATCCGGCACTTTCTGAAGCTTTTTTTGCTTTATCAATTACATTTAAAAAATTAACCCATTTCGAGTAGCCCAATATTTCCTGTAATTCGCGGGCACTCCAGCACTCAATGCCGTTATAATTATAACAGGCTTGCTCAAACTTTTCGAATAACTCTAAAATGATTTCCTTTTTCAACGGGTTGTGATTAGAAGTTTAAGTTACCATTTTTTATTTAGTCTATGATATGAGCTGTATAAATTCCTCAACAAAATATGATTCATCGGCCGCCTCATCTGTGTATTCAACATTGGCAAACTCATGCCAGGTGGGGTCAATCCGAAGGTACACTATATCAGTAAATATTTCAGGCAGCTTCCATTCTTCGGCATAAAACCATTCGCCGAAAATTAGTTTCGATTGAATGAGTCTTTCCAAATCGGATAAATCGATGTTGGTCGGATTGGCGAAAACTATGGAAATATGTTTTTTATAATTGCCGCCATCGCGGTACAGGTAATTGAATTTTATGTTTGGCATTCGCCAAGATAGCTGTATGGACAAGGTTTGTCAATCGGAGATAAGTGAACTTTTAAACTATCCGACGGCAAGCTTACCACTTTCTTTCCAAATATAAGCTGGCATCGGTTCGCGCAATTGCCACTCAACATTCATTGGTTTCGAACCACTCGAATTTATGAAATTAGCCAGGCCTAAGAATACATACGACATTGTAAATCCGTACTCATCTTCATTTTGCTCTCTTACAAATAGCAGTATCTTTTTTTCCAGATCCTCGTGATTTATATAAGACAACCCTTTCGGCGACTCCGGTGATGTTGAGTTTTGTGACTGCCAATGAAATAAATAATCATTAATGGCATAATCATCATATAAGGTCGTCGGAGAATATTCTTTTTCTGATTTTTTCAACGTTACAAAAAGTGCTTCGGTATTTAAGTCTTTATTTAACGCTACTCCCTCCCGATTCGACGAAGACTTCTCAAATTGGTGCAAGCCCATCGCCACTAAAATCTGGTCTCTGTTATAACGACTGTGCACTTTTAGTGGGAATGGATGTCCTAATTCTATATCCTTTTCTATGAAATCAATTTTATCTATCAACACGTCTATTACTTCAATAATTTCATTCAATAATATTGGATTTTTCAATAGCTGTTTAAAAGAATCCTCTAACGACCTAAATCCAAAATCGGGGCCAGGCTGTTGCCAAACATCGTAATGGAACATCAATAGCATTACTTTTTCTTCGACAGTTAGACGTTTAATGCTGAAATTGTTAATTATCAATTCTTTAATTAAGAGAAGGTAGCTTACTGAATTGCATTGCAATAGCTTTTTTGTAATGCAACGTGTCAATTCGGTTTCGTTAGGCTCATTAAAATCAGGAACCAAGCCAGCTTCAACACACAATCGCTTCCAACCGCTTTTTCTATTTTTGTAAATCAATGGGAGGTCGATGTTTTGAAACTCGATGAAATTAGAAAGTGACAACTCCAAAGTTGACTGAAGATTGAAACTTCTAATTTTGACAATCAGTTGTTTTCTATTAAAACCGATGGCGGCGCTGATGTTTTTTAAGATAATTTCCTTTGCTTTCTTTTCTAAAACAATAGAGCAGCCCAAGGGTAGGTGGGGGAATTCCTCTTCAATTTCTTTAATAATTGAAGTGTGAGTTTTTCCAACTAACGCTCTAAATTTATGTTCGAAGTCATATTCGGGACGAGCATTCCCTACAAAATCTAAAACGGTTAAACAATCTTTATTTGCGGCCAATCTTAAACCCCTACCAAGTTGTTGAAGAAATATGGTTAAACTTTCGGTAGGCCGGAGAAACAAAACTGTATCAATTTCAGGAATATCAACTCCCTCGTTAAAAATGTCCCTCACAAATAAATAATTGATGTCTTTACGGCGAAGCCTCTCTCTTAAAGTTGTTCTATTTGTGGAGTTTTCGCTCGTTAAGTAATCTGCTTTTAAACCAGCAATAGTGAATTTTTCAGCCATATAGCGGGCATGCTCTTGGCTTACGCAAAAGCCAAGCGCTATAACATCGTGAATATCGGTTAAATATTTTTCGCAGTTGGTTAATATATCGCTTACGCGCCTATCGTCTTCGGTGTAAAGTTTAGTTAATTCATTAATTTCATATTTCCCATTTTTCCAGGAGAGCTTTGATAAATCAACATTATCTGATAATGCAAAATATTGGAATGGCGACAGTAGCTTTCGATTAAGCGCTTCTGGAAGTCTAATTTCTGCCGCAATAACGCCACAAAAGTCTTTTAAAATATCCTCGCCATCGCCCCGTTCAGGAGTTGCCGTTAAGCCCAATAATACTTTTGGTTTAAACTTATCAATAACGGGTCTGTAGCTCGACGCTGCAATGTGATGTACTTCATCGATAATAATAAAATCAAAAAAATCTTCAGAAAGCTTTACTTGATCTATTCGATTAGTTAACGTTTGAACAGACGCAAATACAAAGTCGAAATTATCGGGCTCAATACCATCGACCCAAAGCTCTCCAAAATTTGAATTTTTTAATACATATTGAAACGTCTGTCGGGCTTGCTCCAAAATCTCTTTGCGGTGAGCTACGAAGAGTAGCCTTGCCCGAGCATTGCTATCGTTAAAGCGTTTATAGTCGAACGACGATACCATAGTTTTTCCGGTCCCTGTTGCTGCCACCAACAGATTTTTAAATCTATTGCGGATTATCCTCTCAGATTGCAATTTCTCTAAAATCTCATCTTGGTAAGGAAAAGGCCTTAAATCGAAATAAGTAGTGACCCCTTGATAATCATATGATTTTTGAAGCTTTAGCGCTGTTGACAATTTTTTTACATCTTCACCATGTCTATACGCTTCAAAATCCTTATCAACCCAATAAGTGTCGAACGTCTTTTTGAATTTATCAATAATATGACTGATCTCTTTAGAAGTTACTTTCAAATTCCACTCTAACCCATTTGTTAATGCTGATCGTGAGATATTCGAAGACCCGATGTATCCGGTGTGAAAACCAGTGTTTCTTAAAAATAGATAGGCTTTTGCATGTAAGCGTTCATGATCCGAATTATAAGATACCTTTATTTCTGTATTTTTCAACCGCGACAAAAATTCAACGGCTTTAACGTCGGTGGCACCCATGTAAGAAGTGGTAATGATTTTTAATTTCTTACCACTATTCGTAAATTCCTCTAATTCTTCTTTAAAAATCCGGATACCTGAATATTTAATAAAAGACACCAACCAGCAGATATTATCAGAAGAGAGTATTTCCTTTTTTATTTCACTTTCTAACGATATGCCTACATTATTGCCCGTAAAAAGCTCACTCTGACTTAAACGTGTATAAGGGGTAATTTGCTTTATATGCTCGCCAAGATCGGAAAAGGGTGCATCCAATTTGGAAAAAACGGCTTCTAATATTTTGCCTTCGCTCTCAATTATATTACCGGAAAGATCAATTTTGGGTAACTCATCTATTAAAAGCTGAATAATCTTATTAGATAATTCTACTTGCAAATAAACTTTATTCTCTTCTTTGATTTCATTTAGCGCATACTTAATGGTTTCTGAAAGATAAGCACTTAAGTACCTAGCGGCCTCTTCTTTGTCTAAAGCTGTAGTTTTAATAAAAAAATTCTCGT
>Ga0206947_1061_pt1 | contig 35669 bp, 22 predicted proteins | sample Alteio_BWOrgHeat_3_FD_153239 | JGI IMG/M metagenome (GOLD analysis project Ga0206947, IMG submission 153239) | Enriched cells from forest soil in Barre Woods Harvard Forest LTER site, Petersham, Massachusetts, United States -... | ecosystem: Environmental > Terrestrial > Soil > Temperate forest > O...
TTCCAATATTTCGCGTTTTATGGCTGGAATTTCCAGCCTGGTGGCAACGGTAAAAACAATATCGCGCGGGTCATTAATATGGCCGTCCTTTCCATAGCCGCTTTTCCCATCGTAAACCGTTACGCCGCGCCCCCGGTTGGTAATCGCTATTCTTATTTCATCACCCTTTGCGGAAACCACGGTAAGTCCGGTATATTGTTCAATACCATTTAAAATAAATTCAATCATTTGTGCCGCGCTTAAATAGGTAAGGATAGAGTACAGTGCGGGTTCGACCCCAAGGAAAAAAAGCGCTGCCGAAAATATTACAATGTTCAATAGCAATATCACATCGCTCACCTTTAATAGCTGCACTTTCTTGCTTACCAGCAACGCCGCTATTTCGGTACCATCAAGCACAGCGCCACCCCTTATGGCCAGACCAACACCAACGCCCAAAAAAATACCGCCGAATACTGCAGTGAGCAATTTATCGTGTGTAACATCAGGATAATTAATAAAGGCCAGACATAACGAAAGGCCGGCAATAGCCAGCGCACTCTTTACGGCAAAGGAAACGCCCAATTGCCGGTAACCCATAATTAAAAACGGCACATTAATGATAAAAATCAATATGGAAATTGGCAGGCCCGTTATTTTAGCCAACAGCATGGATATGCCTGTAACTCCTCCGTCAATAAACGCACTCGATAACAGAAAGCCCTTTATGCCCATACCGGCGGCCAGGATACCTATTATTACCAGTACAAAACTTTCTATGTGTGCTTTCGCTTTCATCCCTAAATATACACGGTTAATCTATAATTGAAACAAAACTAAGTGCAACTTGTAATTTATGAGGTAATACTTATGTCATGAAAATATTAAACATTCATAAAACTGTCAGTAACCAGGAAATTGTAGACCTGTTAAACGATAAATTAAATCTGCTCTTTAGGGAGCAGCGACAGATCGACGTTACATTTTCGGTAGAAATTAAGGATGACGCTGTAGAAATTTACCAGCGCGAAATTTACGAAGGATTTTTGTTCCGGATAAAAATTGAGGGAACCGAACTACACATCACCCGATCAGAACATTATGTAGATGATGTAAACTCACTCACCATTGAATCAATACTAAATACCCTTTTTGAGCAGTTGGCTGATGACGGTAAAGTGACGCTGATTTTGGAGGGATAGCAATAAGTCCGGGGTCCAGCGTCTTAAGTCAAATAATAGTACACTTTTTGACTCAAGACTGCGAACTAAAGACTTAAAATCAACCGTTTATCCAGCTAAATTTATACTCCAGCATTGGGTTTTTCATCCGTTCAGCTACGCGTAGCAGGCGGGTAGGCAGGTTCATGATATAATCGCGGGCTTTTTCTCCGGCTTCGTTTAACTCAACAGCGCTTTCAATGTGCCAGTCTTCAATCAGTTCTTTTAAAATATCAACGTAGTCAATAGCGGTATAAATACCCAGGCGCTGCGCAGCATCGGTAAAGTGGCCAAAGGTTTGGCCTATTTTCAAGCCAACTTCTCTTAAAAAGTGAGCCGGCATAACAATCTTTTTGCGCATCATATCCTCAAAGGCTATCATGGCCTCGTTGGGGTCAACCTCAAATATTTTTTCGATAAAGTATTTGTAAGCTTTGGCGTGGCGCGCCTCATCGCTGGCAATTACGCCGCACATTTTTGATAGCAAGGTATCCCCATCTTTTTTGGCCTGCGAAGCCACACGGCGGTGTGATACATTGGTAGCCAGTTCCTGGAACGAAGTGTATATAAAATTGCGGTACGGATCGTGCCCGGTACCGATATCAAAACCATCAGAAATAAGGTATTGTGTTGAAACCTCCATCATCCGCATATTAACACGGCCTGATAGGTACAGGTATTTATTCAGCAAGTCACCATGCCGGTTTTCCTCGCCGGTCCAGTGGCGGGTCCATTGCATCCATCCGCCTTCTTCACTGGTATCCACTCCCCTCACCATGGTAAGCCACGATTCATAAGTAGGCAGTGCTTCTTCGGTAATAGTATCACCAATTAAAACGGCTATTAAATCGTATGATAATCCCTGAGCGCTTTCCTGCAGTTCTTTAATTTCGCTAAAAAAAGTACTGCGCGACGAATCGGGTAAGAAATCAGATGGCTGCCATATCGTATCAATCGGCTTTAAATATTCATGCATTTTTTCAAGCATAAATTTTTCGATATGCAGCATCACCTCCCGGCGCTTTTCTTCAAAAAATATCATAACAATATATTAGGGTGCAAAGGTAATAATTTATAAAACAATAATTTTATCATTTATTACAGGTATTGCCAATGGCATTTTTTATGCAATCCGGCTGGTTTAAATAATAGCAGGTATGAACCAAAAATATAAAAATACCAATATAATCCACAAAATATCCAATATATTCCACATTTCAGCTATTTGGCACCCCCAGGTGGGCATTTATTTTTTCGTTAGGGTTAAAAATTGGAATTTTTTCCGCAATATAAGGAAATGGCACCCCAACGTTTATTTCCCGGCACCTTAACAAAAACATAAAATTCGGATAATATTTTTGCATGCCTTCGGCGTATGCCCATCCAACCGCCCGTCATCTTTTTCGCAAGCCGCTTCCTCCGCAAAAAACAAAAGTTATCAACATTTAAAATGGCGACGGTTTAGCCCGGGGTCACCTTTTTCTATCGCGCGCGGTGGCATAAAAACACCTTGCTGGTTCACAAAAACCGCTTGGTTATTTTACTTTTTTTTTCACCTTTTGATGCTTTTTAACCATAAATCAACGCATTTTAACGTCCGGGTTAAATATTTTTTCATTAAAAGCACTATAATGGCAACCTATTATAAGTTTAAACCCGTATAACCCTGCTCTGTATAACAATATTATCAATGTGGATAAATAATTGCTTAACAGTGTTGCGTTGCGAACGGTAAAATATAAAAAACCGAGGCTTTAGGCGCATAAATCATGGTTGTTTCCAGTGTTCAAAATCAGTGCGTTTCGGGGAAACTATCAATTTAAAAAAACTTTGTTTAATGTTTTCTGTTTCGGTGCAATAACAGTACCGTAGTAGCTTTTTTGGGGCCGTTTTAATTGTTATCGGGCGGCGCCGGTTTGGGTTGGATTGCTTTTTGTTAGTGAACTGAGCAACGAATTAGGTAAATGGGGTGTAAAAGTGCCTTTTTACCCGTTTATATAAATGTTTCTTGTGTGCGTGATATGTTTATATGTGCATAAGTATGTCTACTAACGTTTCAATTTTTTCAGTTACTTTATGCGGATTAAATTTATAGATAGTTAAAAATCTTATCAATAGTTTAATAAAAACCAATAATGTTTGTTCAAATTACAAAAGACGAATTTTTAAAAGAGGTTTCAAAAAAGGCCTGGTATCAAACCAACAATATTATTTGGACGGTTATATTTACTTATCCGGTTTTTAGCGTTGTTGACTTTATTTTCATCAATGATATATGGCTCCAGTTATTTTTCATCCGCCTAATAACTGTTATTGCTATACTTGGCCTTTATAGTTTTTTTCAGCGCAAAAATCTTAATTACAGAGTTTTGCTGCATATCACATTCTTTATGCTCTCGGTAACTTCGGCCGTTGTATGTAACATTATACCGCTCGAAAATTTAAATGTCTACTACCTTCTCTTTTCAGCCATCATACTGTTTTTTAACCTTCAGGTATTTTGGGAGCCTATAAATTCAGTTATCCAAACATTGCTGGCTTTGTTATTGGTAGCTATATTTTTTAACTTGCTTTGCCAGTTTACGTTAGATTTGGTAATTACCAACGGCGGTCAGTTTCTTTTTATTGTGGCGCTTATTTCGTGCCTGGTGCCAAGTGCCCGTTATAAAGTTATTGAACGCGAAGTGCGGTCGCAACTGCTAATCGAAAAATCGAATGCACAACTAAAAGACCAAAACCAGCACATTGCCGAAAAAAATAATATCATTGATGCACAGTACGAGCAGTTGCGCAAGCTGGACAGTCAAAAAAACAGCTTTATAAATATTGCGGGGCACGATTTGAAAAACCTGGTTGGCTCCATCATCATGAGTAACGAAATGCTGAAGGACGAGGACTACCGCCTAAGCCCCGACCAAAAGGAGCTGGTAGGCTATATTGCCGAGTCGTCCACCAAAATGCAATATCTGCTCAATAAGCTGATGGACGTAAAGGAGATTGAATCGCCTGAGATGAAGTTCAATAACGAGGTTTTTGATATCAACAGCGAAGTTTTACACGTATTCAGAGGCTTGTCTGAAACGGCACAAATGAAAAATATACATTTGGTAGACAATGTTTTAAAGCTGCCTTTAAATGTTAACCTCGACAGAGTGTTTGTAGGGCAGGTGTTTCAAAACCTGCTGTCAAACGCTATTAAGTTTTCACAAACCAATAACAACATTCGCGTGGTAACCAGTTTACAGCGCCAAAAATTTGTTTTTGAAATAATTGATGAAGGTATTCCGATTGGACAGGAGGAACTGGATATGATGTTTAACAAGCTAAAAACCCTTAGCGAAGCATCAGACCACATGGAAAGCAGGCTTGGATTGGGCCTTTCAATCGCAAAATTAATGACTCAGGAATTAGGCGGCGAATTAATGTACCGCAGTAATGATAACGGTAACTATTTTAGAGTGGAATTTTACGTAATAAACTAATAATGAACAAACCAATGAACAAATTTTTTACCTTATTAGCCCTTGTATTTCTTTTAAGTAAGGCATCATTGGCCCAAACCATCTCGTTTAAATCATTAGGATATGACGATGACGCCATTTATGGAATGAGCGGCGCCAGTTCACATTTTATAAAGATTTCACCGCTAACAGAAATTAACGGCAGTAAACTGGTGTTGTACCTGGAGCCTTCGCAGGCTTTAATGAAAGACAATTCTTTCGTTAACATCATAATTAATGATAAACCGGTTTATAGTGCCCGGCTTACCAGGGATTCGATACAAAAAATCTCGTTGACACTGACCCGCGAAAATCTATCGCCCGACAGATTCCTTAAGATCCAGGTTAAAACATTATTAAATATTTCGGACGACATTTGTAAGGATCTTGACAACCCTGCCATGTGGTTAAAGGTAAAGAGCTACTCGTACCTGGAGTTGCTTAAAAATAAAAACGGACTAAGTGAAGTAAATATCAGCAACTGTTTCGATTCAAAAAGAGCCATAGTTTATCCTTCCGATCCCACCCTGCTTGATTTAAAAGCGGTAGCTTGGGCTTATGCCAGGCTTAAGAAAACGCAAACCAAAAAGATAATGCTTTTTGAGGCTAACCAGGTTCCGGATAGCGTTAAAAATTATGTTATGGTAGGCAATATGTCGGTACTGCCCGAAGACAGGCGGTCACTTATAAAAGTAACCCCTCAAAGTGGCGAAGGTATATTTTACCTGTCGAAATCAATGGCTGTTGCAACCGACACCATTACGCAAATGGTTAACGAACGTGGCGTTATGGTTGCCCATAAATCTGTATCAACAGAAACCGTCCCGGCCGAAATACTTTTCATAAGCGGTGGTGACGATGCCGGCTATGGCAAAGCGATAACCGCATTAGCTAATATCAATATCCTGAATTCGAGCTTTGGCGATTATTTACTGGTTAACATTGCAGAAAATACTATCAGCAAAAGCGTTGACGAAAACCGGTCGAAAATAACACTGAAACAAATTGGCGGATCGAGCGATTTCCTTTCGGGTATTGGTTCATTAAAAAATTCATTTACGTTTAAAAACAGCGATTTTAGCTTTACTCCTAAAGAAGTTGATATTCATTTTATAGGTAACTATAGCGGTTTAAACCCCGGCGACAGAGGCTATTTTAACATTTATTTGAACGGGCTGCTTATCAGCAGCGAAAAGCTGGATGCATCGGGCAAATTAAACGCAGCTGTAACCATTAACCGTTATCAGCATCACAAGTATAATACGCTGGAGGCCGAATTCAGGTTTTTCCCTTCGAACGGCATTTGTAAAAACAGCTTTATCAATTTTTTTGGCGAAGTTGACGTTGACAAATCATATTTGGAATCGAAAAACCCTTTTATATCGTCTGACTTAAGCTTCTACCAATATCCCGAAGCCTTCAACAGCGGCACAACCCGCATCATTGTTTCAAAATCGGTTGCCAAATACGCTGCAGGTGCCATTGGCGAAATTGTTTATGAGCTTAATAATAACATCAACTCAAACAATTTCCCTGAGTTTTCTTATTCCGACGGGATAAATAGCACTGATTTAAAAAAATACAATGTAATTGCCCTGCTTGATAAAGATGATAAGTTTTTGAACGACAACTTTAAGAGCGATGCGCCAATACGGTTTAACCAAAACTTCAAGCTTTACAATACCGACAACGGAAAGGTTGTGTATTCATTGTCTGACACAGTTTCAACGGGCCTTGCCCAGATATTTTATGGCCGCAGTAACAATGCAACATTAATACTCACGGCAACGGGGTCGCACATGTCTGACGCATTCCTGGCCGCTGCCAAATCAATCACCGAACAGTTGTCGACACTATCAAGCAACGTTTGTGTAACGGATGTTAACTCGAACAAATATCTGTTCAATATCAATAAATCAAGCGAAAACCTGGAGTATGTTGATACAAAAAGCTCGCTCACCCAATTTTGGGATAGGTTTAACTTATACATATTGCTGGGGATACTCATATTGATATTACTTTCATTCCTTTATGTGCGCTCAAAAGTTCAGAAGTCGCAGGATGTATATAACGACTAATACCTTTTAGTCCTTAGTCGGAAGTCTTGATTCTTAAGTAAATAGCTATCTTAAGGCTGAAGACTTCCGACTTAAGACTAAGGACTTAAAAACAATTTTATTATTTTATCGAAGAAAAAAGTATGTCTATTCCTGAAATCTTGGTTAATGATGGGTTTATTACGCAGCGGGACAGGGAAAAGATTGATGATTTTTCGGCCAGGTCTGGCCAGTCTTTTATAAAAATAGCGCTTAACTACGGGTACATATCACGTAAAAACTACGAACGGTCGTTAATAAACGCCGGCTATACGTTACAGCCGATAAGAGAGCTGGACAAAAATGAAGATGTGCTGAGCAAAATTGACCTTAAGTTTGCCGACCAGCACGTTGCCATTCCGCTATACATGGCCAACGGCCGGATGGTAACCGTAATGGCCGACCCAACCAATCAGTTTTTTATAGATTTCATCAGGTTTACTTATGATTGTGAACCCGAGATAATTGTATCATCCGATTTGGATATTGTATGGCTCAGCAACAAACTTTTAGGCGGCGATTATGTAAAATCATCCGTTTTTGAGCTACTAAACCGAGATCCGGCTAATTCCGCCTTCACTACTTTTTCATCTGGTCAGCTGGTATTCTTTTTCGTTTTGCTGGGTTTGGTTGCAGCCGGGTTAATTATTAGCTTCAAAAATACTTCTATTATTATTAATATTATCATCAGTGTTTTCTTCCTGGTGGCTATATTGTTTAAACTATTTTTGGCGTTGGTAGGCTCACGTTTCGAGCTGCACCAGGCCGTTACCCGCGAGGATCTGAAAGAAATTGTAGAAGATGAACTGCCAATTTACACCATTTTGCTACCTGTATACAAGGAAGATAAACTGATTAAAAAACTGATATGGAATTTACAGGCTATTGATTATCCCCGTGAAAAACTGGACATAAAGCTGTTGATTGAGGAGGATGACGATAAAACGCTGAATGCGGTTCGTAACCTCAGTTTCCCCGCTATATTCGAAGTTATTGTGGTGCCGTTTCACATGCCTAAAACCAAACCAAAAGCATGTAACTACGGCCTTCACTTTGCCCGCGGCAAATATTTAACTATTTACGACGCCGAAGATATACCAGATACAGATCAGTTAAAAAAAGTGGTAGCCATGTTTAACAAGCTGCCATCAAACTTTATCTGCGTACAAAGCGCCTTGAATTACTACAATCGTAACGAAAATTTCTTAACCAGGATGTTTACGCTGGAGTACTCCTACTGGTTTGATTATATGTTGCCCGGCCTTGATACTCTGGATATCCCTATCCCATTGGGCGGCACAAGCAATCACTTTAAGCTCGACAACTTAGTTGAATTGGGCGCCTGGGATCCCTTTAACGTAACCGAAGATGCAGATTTGGGCGTACGCGCTTATATAAAAGGTTATAAAATAGCCGTAGTAAACTCAACAACTTACGAGGAAGCAAATAACGAACCCATTAACTGGATCCGCCAGCGTTCCAGGTGGATTAAAGGCTATATGCAGACTTACCTGGTACACATGCGTAATCCTGCTGCGCTGCTGCGAAAATTAGGGCTACGTGGCTTTTTAGGCTTTAGCTTTTTTATTGGTGCTACCCCCTTAACGTTTTTAGTGTACCCGTTTTTGCTGGCCATTTTCATTAGCTACCTGGTATTCGATTTATCGTCTATCCGCACCTTATTTCCGGATTGGGTACTGTTCATGTCTATATTTAACCTAATGGTGGGCAATATATTAATGATATATATTAATATGATGGCGGTGTTTAAACGACGGTTTTATGAGTTAATTCTGTTCTCCATAGCCAACCCGGTTTATTGGCTAATGCACTCGGTAGCTGCGTTTAAAGGGCTGTATCAATTGATAGTAAAACCTTTTTATTGGGAAAAAACTGATCATGGATTAAGTAAGGTTATCAATCCTACAAATGTTGTAAAATGAGAAACGAATCCAGATATCTGCTGCTTATAACCATATTACTGGCAATTTACTACCTGATATGTGGTTACTATTTAAACAGGCTGGGCTATATGAGCCAGGAAGCAATTTTTTATATCGAAAAATCAAAAATAATTCTGGATGGACTCGGCAACAGGCTAAAGGTGATGGGCTTAACCGCGCCGATACTGCCGTTTTATACTTCGTTTGTATTTTCCGGCCTTTCTATAATCCCTATCCCGGCCCCGGTAATAGCATCTGCTATTTTTACGGCTGTATTATTTTACATTATGGGCAGTATGCTGCTTGCCCGCATTAACGATTCCTTTTATCTGCTATTGTTAGTTGTAATTTTCGCAGTACATCCTGGCATCATATACGCTGCAACCTCCGGGAAATCGATATCAATGGTGCTGCTGTTCTTCTTCCTCTTCTTTTTTAACCTGTTAAAATTTTACCGGTCGAACACCACGTTCCACGTATCCATATCCAGTATCTGTTTGGTTATACTTATATTTTGCGACTATAAGTTTATCTGGCTTACGCTGTTCTTTATCCCGCTGGTATTATCCATCACTATACAAAGTTTAAACCTGGGCGAGCAGGAGTCCATATTCAGGCTGTTTCTTAGCTTCAATAACCCCTCATTGCGGCGTAAGCTCATTAACAAAACGTTTGCGTTGTACATCATCTTGTTTATATTACCGCTGTCATGCGTTGTATGTTACAAGTTGCTCAACTTAACCCACGCCAACGACTTAAACTATTTCAACGAAAGCCCCTATGCCAGCTGGACGGTTTTGGCAGATAAACTAAGCTTCGATCAATTGTCAACCAGTACCGTTTATCAATTACCCGAAACTTCTGTATTAATATCTGCAAGGTTTATTATTTATTGCCCGCTTATATTGGTTGCTCTTTATTTATTCAGAGATAGCACCTATCAAATTTTAACATTGCTTACGCCATTTGCCTTTGTTGAGTTTTTGCACATCAAATACGAAAAGGTGTTTTTAGCCCACGAATATTACCTGATGTTTATTGTGCTATCGTTATTGTGTATTTTCTACAAGGCACAAACCGTACGCAACAAAAACGCATTAAAAATATTTGTTGGCCTTATTGCGCTTATACAATTATATACCGGGTATATTTATTTGGAAAATTCATCTATTGGCGAAGAACGGAAGTTTATTACCACGTTTTTTAAACGTGAACCAGATGCCCGTCAGAACGAAAATCTTGAGTTGGCCAGCTATTTAAATCATTTACCCAAAAATACCCGCATTCTGATAGACGACGCCATTGCGTTCCCAATAGTAGCTTTTACCGACGATGTTAAGAAGCTGACTTTGCCGTATCAAACCGCTTTTTTAACTTCTATTGAAGCACCCGACAAATACGAAGACTACATACTGCTGGCTACCGACCGGAATACAGAGACAGGTTTTACCCAACTTAATAACAAATATGTACCTGTTATAAAAAAAGCAAACAGCACTCTTAAACTCCGCCGGGTTTTTGAAACTACTGACTGGATTTTGTACAAGATCGGGAGTTAATTATAACGGCAGTCCGGAGTCCCGATAATTATCGGGGCAGTAAAGTCCGAAGGTCAGTAAAAAAGCTTCATTGAGCTAAATTTAGGGTTTGGGGTTTAGGCGCCACCATCCTGCTTCAAAACCTGTAAGCTAACCGCAAACTGGTTTGATTCAAGACCGATTCGCCGCTTAGCCACCCTTCAAACCGAAACCCGGCTTCAGCGCCAAAGGCAAAAGTGTATCCCAGGCCAGGTGCATAGGCAAAATAAGTGTGGCTGGCCTCGTCGTTGTATTTTTGAGTGGCGAATGTAATTCCAGATTGCATTTCAACAAAAAGTCCGTCAATAGCGTAGTATTTTATTCCCGCCTTAAACGGTAAATAACCGTACGATGCCGGTACAACAGAATTAAAGTTGCGGCTATTATTCAAAAATGAATTGTAACCGCCCGAAAGCACAAACCAGGTATGTTGCGCAACAGGCAGTTCATATTTTAACGAAAATCCTAATATGACCTTGATATCGCCTGGGTACGCCGGCAAACCGGCCTCAACGCCAATATTAAATTTGCCACTTTCTTTTGTTGATGAGTTGGATGTGATTTGAGCAAAACTATTCAGACCAAATGTGATACAAACCCCTGTTACTAATAAGCACATTTTCATGGTGAAAAGATTTATATGAATAATGGGGGTATTGTGATATAAATTTAATTTTAATTAGATAATTTAAAACTCCTTACTTAGCCAGCAAAACAATTACAACGCGCCGGTTTTGATTCTGATCTTCGGCACTTAACTCTGGAAAAACCTTTGGTTCTTTACTTGCCAAACCTTTATAGCGCAATCTTTCAGCCTTTATTCCTTCGTCTATGAGGTAATCATAAATAAACTTCGCCCTATTTATTGATAAAGTATTTTTGTGGGTATCAAAATCCAATCCATCCCGGCCATCTGTTTCGCAACAAATATGCCCCTGGATCTCTATTTTAACATTGGGATTCTCTTTTAGGCAATTCTTTAAAGCCACCATATAGGGAATAGCTATTTGCCGCAAAAAATGCCTGCCGGGTTGAAAGGTGAATTCTTTAAAACTCACACTGTCGCCAATCTTAAGTTTTGGCAAATCGCTTATCCGGTTGTATACGCTATCGTCTTTAATTTTAATATTAACGGATGGCGGCTGGCTTGAAAGCATTTTGCCAATTTTATCTTCGGGTATTGTCCTTACAGGTATTTTAGCCGGACTAATCGCCTTCTGAGCTTTTGACACAATAATATCAACCCGGCGGTGAAACGGTTCGCCCAAAGGCGAAAGGTTTTTTGTGCTTGCATCAAGTTGTCCTTTACCATTGGCAACTATCTTTATATTCTTGCTGTGCAGACTTAACAAATATTTTTTCACCTCTTCGGCCCGCACTTTTGATAAACTATCGTTAGAATCTCTTTTCCACAGGTAATCCGCGAAACCGTATATACGCACTGTCATCGTATCGGTTAACGAACGGTTAAGCGAGTCGAGCGTAGCTTTATGATGAGCAGTTAAGGCTGTTTGGTTGATATTATAAAACAGCCTTACCGTATCTATAGGGGATGCTTGTGCGGGTAAAACCTTCAGAAAAATAAATACGCAAAGCAATAGTTTATAATTCATTTGTTTAGTGGTTTGGCTGACAATAGCGGTTTCAACAATAATGCGAGGGCATTTTTTGTATAAGTTTATTTGCGGTAATATAGTAAGGATGAGAGAGATTTGGAAATAAAAAATAACGCGGAAAGAGAACTAGTATAAACACAAAAACCCCTTAGTTCAAATGAACTAAGGGGTTACAATACACCATTTAAGGTAATAAGATTTGGCACCGACCTACTCTCCCCTCCGTCTTTCAGCCGGACATTACCATCGGCTCCGGCGGGCTTATCCGCCTCATGGCGGATCTGAATAAAAAGAGCCATAAAACAAGAAAACCCATGAACAAATGTTCACGGGTTTCTTTAAGATTTGGCACCGACCTACTCTCCCATCCGTCTTTCAGCCGGACATTACCCCCGATAGCTATCGGGGCGGCTCCGGCGGGCTTATCCGCCTTATGGCGGATCATAATAAAAAGGCCGTAAAACAAGAAAACCCATGAACGATTGTTCACGGGTTTCTTTAAGATTTGGCACCGACCTACTCTCCCACATTTTACTGCAGTACCATCGGCTCTGGCGGGCTTAACTTCTCTGTTCGGAATGGGAAGAGGTGGACACCGCCGATATAGGCACCTGAATATTTTTATAGTTGAGGCGAAAGCTAAAAGCTCAAAGGCGAAAGGTTTTTACTTTCGGTCTTTACTGACTTTTCCGACTTTCCGACTTCAACTTAAACATAATTGAAAGAAGTAAGTAGATTGAGAAAACAACAATATTAGTTTTTGTTGTGATTAGAAGTTGGAGTTTACTGATTAGTTACCTAATCTCTGTGCTCTTATCTCTAATCACTTTAATTACCTGCTATGAGAAAGCTTCGGGCGATTAGTATTACTTGGCTATGATGTCACCACCTTTATACCTGTAACCTATCAACGTAGTAGTCTGCTACGACCCTCAATGGAAGTCTCATCTTGTGGCTAGTTTCGCACTTAGATGCTTTCAGCGCTTATCTATTCCCAACGTAGCTACTCTGCAATACAGCTGGCGCCATAACAGATTCACCAGAGGTTAGTCCAACCCGGTCCTCTCGTACTAAGGTCAGCCCCACTCAAACTTCCTGCGCCCACAACAGATAGGGACCGAACTGTCTCGCGACGTTCTGAACCCAGCTCGCGTGCCACTTTAATGAGCGAACAGCTCAACCCTTGGGACCTTCTCCAGCCCCAGGATGTGACGAGCCGACATCGAGGTGCCAAACCTCCCCGTCGATATGAGCTCTTGGGGGAGATCAGCCTGTTATCCCCAGCGTACCTTTTATCCTTTGAGCGATGGCCCTTCCATGCAGAACCACCGGATCACTATATCCGTCTTTCGACCCTGCTCGGCTTGTCTGCCTCACAGTCAAGCAAGCTTATGCTATTGCACTCCACGTACGGTTACCAAGCGTACTGAGCTTACCTTTGAAAGCCTCCGTTACCTTTTTGGAGGCGACCACCCCAGTCAAACTACCCGCCAAACAATGTCCCCCGTCATACGGGGTTAGACACCAGATACAGAAAGGGTGGTATTTCAACGTTGACTAAATGACTCCTGGCGAAGCCACATCACAGTCTCCCACCTATCCTACACATCCTGTAGCCGATTTCAATGTTAAGTTGTAGTGAAGGTGCATGGGGTCTTTCCGTCCCGTTGCGGGTAACCGGCGTCTTCACCGATACCACAATTTCACCGAGCTCATGGCTGAGACAGCGCCCAGATCGTTACACCATTCGTGCAGGTCGGAACTTACCCGACAAGGAATTTCGCTACCTTAGGACCGTTATAGTTACGGCCGCCGTTTACCGGGGCTTCGATTCAATGCTTCGAATTGCTCCTAACATCCCCTCTTAACCTTCCGGCACCGGGCAGGTGTCAGGCCATATACGTCATCTTTCGATTTTGCATAGCCATGTGTTTTTGTTAAACAGTCGCCTGGGCCTTTTCACTGCGGCTCCATTGCTGGAGCGCCCCTTCTCCCGAAGTTACAGGGCCATTTTGCCGAGTTCCTTAGCCATGATTCACTCGAGCACCTTAGGATTCTCTCCTCGACTACCTGTGTCGGTTTACGGTACGGGTTTTTATAACCTGAAGCTTAGCGGGTTTTCTTGGAAGTCTGATTACCTGAACTATCCCCTTACCCGAAGGCTCAAGGTACTATCAGCTTTCAGCAAGATCTGCGGACTTTCCTACAAACCTTATACCTACGGCCTTTAACGAACTATTCCGTCAGTTCGCGTCAGTGTCACTACTCCGTCACCGCATCGCAGTCATAAAAAGTACTGGAATATTAACCAGTTGTCCATCGGCTACGCCCTTCGGCTTCACCTTAGGCCCCGACTAACCCTGATCCGATTAGCGTTGATCAGGAAACCTTAGTCTTTCGGTGGGCGGGTTTCTCTCCCGCCTTATCGTTACTTATGCCTACATTTGCTTTTCTATTCCCTCCACAGTTGCTTGTCGCTCCTGCTTCTCCGGTTAATAGAATGCTCCCCTACCAGATGCATTGCTGCAAATCCATAGCTTCGGTATACCACTTGATGCCCGTTTATTATCCATGCCCGATCGCTCGACTAGTGAGCTGTTACGCACTCTTTAAATGAATGGCTGCTTCCAAGCCAACATCCTAGCTGTCTGTGCAATCGGACCTCGTTAGTTCAACTTAGTGGTAATTTAGGGACCTTAGCTGATGGTCTGGGTTCTTTCCCTCTCGGCCCTGGACCTTAGCACCCAGAGCCTCACTCCCGTGTATATCAAAAAGCATTCGGAGTTTATCTGGATTTGGTAGGATTTGACTCCCCCGCACCCAATTAGTAGCTCTACCTCTTTTTGACTCGACCACGAGGCTGTTCCTAAAAACATTTCGGGGAGTACGAGCTATTTCCCAGTTTGATTAGCCTTTCACCCCTACCCACAAATCATCCGGAAACTTTTCAACGTTTATCGGTTCGGTCCTCCAGTACCTGTTACGGCACCTTCAACCTGTCCATGGGTAGATCACAAGGTTTCGCGTCTACCTCCCCTGACTATACGCCCTATTCAGACTCGCTTTCGCTTCGGATCCGTGTCTTAAACACTTAACCTTGCCAGGAAAGAGTAACTCGTAGGCTCATTATGCAAAAGGCACGCCGTCACGGATTGCTCCGCTCCGACCGCTTGTAAGTACACGGTTTCAGGTTCTATTTCACTCCCCTGTTCGGGGTTCTTTTCACCTTTCCCTCACGGTACTGGTTCACTATCGGTCTCTCAGGAGTATTTAGCCTTACCGGATGGTGCCGGCAAATTCCCACAAGGCGTCTCCGACCTCGCGGTACTCAGGATACCACTATCCGCTTATCAATTACCCGTACGCAACTCTCATGCTCTATGGTTGGGTTTCCCACCCCATTCCGGTTTTCTTTAAGTTTCATGTTGTGGTCCTATAACCCCTACTATGCCGTAACATAATAGGTTTGGGCTGTTTCCCTTTCGCTCGCCACTACTCAGGAAATCACTGTTGTTTTCTCTTCCTATGCTTACTTAGATGTTTCAGTTCAGCACGTTCGCGCATTTATGCAACTATTCTTCAAATAGTTAGGTTTCCCCATTCGGAAATCTACGGATCAATTCATATTTGCTAATCCCCGTAGCTTATCGCAGCTTATCACGTCCTTCATCGCCTCTGAGAGCCAAGGCATCCCCCGTGTACCCTTTCTTACTTTCTTCTACTATATCGCCTTTTGCTCGATATGTATGCTTTTTGATTCTTGCTGTATCTTTTGATACAAGAATTTCAGATTCATGAGCCAGGACCGAAGTCTTGTTTCTTGTCTCTTGGTTTCTTGTCTCTTCAGAGTCACAGCAGTCCTCTATACTGTTGTCTTCTCTTTCAATTTACTTCTTCCAATATGTCAAAGAACTTTTACCCCGGTCTTCCGTTGCGGATCGCCTTTTTCATTATCCATCTCTTGTTAGAGTTATGGTGGGTATCGTGGAGAATAACGGATTCGAACCGTTGACCCCCTGCGTGCAAGGCAGGTGCTCTAGCCAGCTGAGCTAATCCCCCTTCAAGATGAGTGTTTTAGTAGTAGTTTTTAGTGGCAGTTCTTTTACTGCTACTTTCTACTCCCTACTGCCACTCCTTATGTAGTCCCGAGCAGATTTGAACTGCTGACCCCTACATTATCAGTGTAGTGCTCTAACCAAGCTGAGCTACAGGACTATGCGATTTTAGATTTTAGATTTACGATTTCAGATTTAGTTAATCGTAATTCGTAAATCGTAAATCGTAATTTCTTACAATCTCGTTTCCTCAGATGATTAAAGCCACCTTTTGGCTTCATCTTTTGGGTTTTCCTTTTGTCTTTTTGTTGTAATATAAGAAAATGGTCATGCAGCTAACAGCTTTTGCTGTTATGTCTTTTGAGAGAGAGTCTCGGATACTGCTCCAGAAAGGAGGTATTCCAGCCACACCTTCCGGTACGGCTACCTTGTTACGACTTAGCCCCAGTTACCGGTTTTACCCTAGGACGCTCCTTGCGGTTACGCACTTCAGGCACCCCCAGCTTCCATGGCTTGACGGGCGGTGTGTACAAGGCCCGGGAACGTATTCACCGCAGCATTGCTGATCTGCGATTACTAGCGAATCCAACTTCACGGGGTCGAGTTGCAGACCCCGATCCGAACTGTGAATGGCTTTTTGAGATTGGCTCCCTGTTGCCAGGTGGCTGCCCTCTGTACCATCCATTGTAGCACGTGTGTAGCCCCGGACGTAAGGGCCATGATGACTTGACGTCGTCCCCTCCTTCCTCTCTATTTGCATAGGCAGTCTGTTTAGAGTCCCCACCTTAACGTGCTGGCAACTAAACATAGGGGTTGCGCTCGTTGCGGGACTTAACCCAACACCTCACGGCACGAGCTGACGACAGCCATGCAGCACCTAGTTTCGTGTCCCGAAGGACTGATACGTCTCTGTATCATTCACTAACTTTCAAGCCCGGGTAAGGTTCCTCGCGTATCATCGAATTAAACCACATGCTCCTCCGCTTGTGCGGGCCCCCGTCAATTCCTTTGAGTTTCACCCTTGCGGGCGTACTCCCCAGGTGGAATACTTAACGCTTTCGCTTTGACGCTAACTGTATATCGCTAACATCGAGTATTCATCGTTTAGGGCGTGGACTACCAGGGTATCTAATCCTGTTTGATCCCCACGCTTTCGTGCCTCAGCGTCAATCATACCATAGTAAGCTGCCTTCGCAATTGGTGTTCTGTGACATATCTATGCATTTCACCGCTACTTGTCACATTCCGCCTACCTCTAGTACATTCAAGCCCATCAGTATCAAGGGCACTGCGATAGTTGAGCTACCGTCTTTCACCCCTGACTTAACAGGCCGCCTACGCACCCTTTAAACCCAATAAATCCGGATAACGCTCGGATCCTCCGTATTACCGCGGCTGCTGGCACGGAGTTAGCCGATCCTTATTCTTACCATACATTCAGCTCGATATACATATCGAGGTTTATTCTGGCACAAAAGCAGTTTACAACCCGTAGGGCCGTCTTCCTGCACGCGGCATGGCTGGTTCAGGCTTCCGCCCATTGACCAATATTCCTTACTGCTGCCTCCCGTAGGAGTCTGGTCCGTGTCTCAGTACCAGTGTGGGGGGTCATCCTCTCAGATCCCCTAAACATCGTAGCCTTGGTAAGCCATTACCTTACCAACTAGCTAATGTTCCGCATGCCCATCTTTATCCTATAAATATTTGATCACAAAACAATGCTGCTTCGTGATGTTATGCGGGCTTAATCTCTCTTTCGAGAGGCTATCCCCCTGATAAAGGTAGGTTACATACGTGTTACGCACCCGTGCGCCACTCTCATGGAAAGCAAGCTCTCCAATCCCGTCCGACTTGCATGTATTAGGCCTGCCGCTAGCGTTCATCCTGAGCCAGGATCAAACTCTCCATTGTAAAATGTGTTTGTTTGCTCACTGACCCTATTATTAATAATAGAATCTGTAAAATAAATTATTCTTTTTACAGTATCCTTCTCTCTTTTTGTTTCATAACCGCTTTGTCTTGCGACTCCGCTGTTACGCTACATGATTTTCCATCTCTTATAAGAACTTTGCGCTTCCCTGTCTCAGTTCAGCTTATTATATTTCGGCTATTTTATTCGCCTCAATTTTCAATTTTACAAACCAGAAATCGCTCCTGGTTTTTTGTTTTTTTGTCCCGCTTCTTTTTCTTCTTTTTCTTTCTCTCTTGCGGGCTGCAAAGGTAACAACCTTTTTGTATTTTGCAAACTTTATTTTTTATTTATTTTGTTTGCTTTTTCCCGCTTTCACGCTCTCTTTTCTTCCTCGTTTGCGGGCTGCAAAGGTACATTCTTTTTGGCTCCCTGTCAAGCTTTATTTTTGCTTTTCTTTTGCCTTTTCCCCTGTATCCTCCTGCATTTCAATGAACTTCCGCTTCCTTATTTGCGGGCTGCAAAGGTACCAACTTTTCCCATTCCTCCAAATTGTTTCTATGCTTTTTGTACGGCGTCTCCTTAACACTTTGATTTACTGCGCGAAAAAGTTTAATGGGCTCTGTTTGCCCACAACGGTCACTCCCCTTTAAGCGTGCCCATATCACTGTTTTATAGCTATCAAGCCGCTTTACTAATGAAAATAGTCTTTATAATAAATACTGCTTCTATCGCCGAAAGGCTAAGAAAAGCCAGCCATTGCCTTATAACGTATACAAACGATAGCCGAAAGGCATAGCCCACGATGCATCCTTCGTAAAGTTTTCTCGCTGCGCGCGAAATGACATAGTGGTGAGTAGTGTCGATGTAGTTAAAGGAAGGTCCCTATACTATTATATACGCATCACGAATAAAATGGCTGGCCTCGGTATAAGAAGCGCCGGATGCTTTTTACACAGTATATATAGTATGCCCTTATTTGTTTTCTACACCTTATATATATGGAATACCTTTATAAAAAAAATGGCGTTATTATACCATATAAGCATACCTTATATAATAGATATCATTACAGGACTAAATAGCGGGCAATTGATCGTACGATGCGCGATAATCTATAAAAACCAACAATCATTGTTCAAGCGCCTAATTGGTGTTAAAAGATGTTAAATAGCGCCTATATATATATAGCCTACCAAGCAACGTTATATATTAGCCGAAAAATCGACGTAAAATAAATAATTGACTGATTTATATTATTCCCTATCTTTGCAAAATGTTTAAAAAACAACTAACGTTATTAGCCTGTGTGTTTGCTATTTTAATTATTACACTGGGCAGTTGTAAAAGTAAATACGAAAAACTCCGTACCAGTAACGATAATGCCAAAAAATACGCTGAAGCGCTTAAACTGTACAACAAAAAAGAGTATTCGAAAGCTTTAGGACTTTTTGACGATCTGATTACCCGCTATCGCGGCTACGCCGAAGCTGAATTGATGTTTTATGATTATGCTTATACAAACTACAAGCTAAAAGATTATACTTCGGCGAGATATCATTTTAAAAACTTTGCGGATACTTATCCATCAAGTGCCAAAGCCGAAGAATGCCGGTTTATGGCTGCATATTGCTACTATCTTGATTCGCCGATCTTTTCGCTCGATCAGGATAACACCAATAAGGCTATTGAATCGTTACAGCTATTCATTAACTTGTACCCAAAAAGCGACCGTGTTGCCGAGGCCAGCAAACTGATACAAAACCTACGCGATAAACTGGAAGAAAAATCGTACGCTAACTCGAAACTGTATTTAACTATTGGCGACTACCAGGCGGCAGTTATTGCATTTGGCAATACCCTGCGCGATTACCCGGATACTAAATATGCCGAAGAGCTGGAGTATTTAACCATAAAAGCACAGTACCTATATTCGGAACATAGTAGTCCGTTTAAACAGGAAGAGCGTTATAACCTTACCATAAACTATGCGCAACAGTTTATTGATAAGTATCCTAAAAGTAAATACCTTGCAGACGCAACCGGTTATATAAAAGATAGCAAACAGGATATTATAAAAGCCAAAACTGAATTAGCAGATGCTTTTGGTAACCCTAAAGCTATAGAAAAACTGGCTAAAAAGGATACAACAAAAACACAGCCCTCATCAGAAAAGGGCAATGACAATAAAAAAATTCCAAATTAAAATTGATATGAACGTTATTAATAATAACACCAAGCCTGCCGTTGCAAGCAGCACAATAACCCGCGATTTGCGCGAGTTAGATGTAAAAACCGACAACATTTACGAGTCGCTTGTTATTATGTCAAAGAGAGCTAACCAGATCTCGAATAACATAAAAGAAGAGTTACATCAAAAACTTTCGGAATTTGCTTCATCAAATGATAACCTGGAAGAAGTTTTTGAAAACAGGGAGCAAATTGAGATCTCCAAATACTACGAAAAGTTGCCAAAACCCTCACTGGTAGCTATTCAGGAATTTTTAGATGATAAAATCTATTACCGTAACCCGGCAAAAGAAGTATAATATCCCCCAGCCCCCTAAAGGGGAGCAGAAAAGGTTTTTAAAAAAACTCCCTTGTGGGAGTTTTTTTGTTTATTTTTAATTTTTCATTCCCCCTTTAGGGGGTCAGGGGGTTTGAGTTTATGCTTGCTAATAAAAATATAGTTTTAGGCGTATGCGGCAGTATAGCCGCATACAAGTCGGCAACGCTGGTGCGTTTAATGATAAAGGCCGGGGCCAATGTGCAGGTAGTGATGACACCAGACGCGACCAATTTTATTACTCCACTAACCCTTTCAACACTTTCAAAAAAGCCAGTTCTGGTTGAATATTTTATTGCTGAAACCGGCGAATGGAATAACCATGTGGAACTTGGCCTATGGGCCGATTTGTTGGTGATAGCGCCCGCAAGCGCCAACACACTGGCTAAAATGGCCAATGGCTTGTGCGATAACTTATTGATGGCTGTTTACCTTTCGGCGAAATGCCCGGTTTATTTTGCCCCTGCGATGGATCTGGATATGTGGAAACACGATGCTACCACCGAAAACATCAGCAGGCTTCAATCTTTTGGCAATATCCTTATCCCCCCGGGCAGTGGCGAACTGGCCAGCGGTTTGCATGGCGAAGGGCGTATGGCGGAGCCAGAGGAGATTATTGCATTTCTATCGTCCGACATTAAAAAAAAGCTCCCCTTAGCTAATAAAAAGATATTGGTTTCTGCGGGGCCCACTTATGAAGCTATTGATCCCGTTCGCTTTATCGGCAATCATTCATCAGGTAAAATGGGGTTTGCCATAGCCGATCAACTGGCTTTAATGGGTGCCGATGTTACGTTGGTTTCGGGGCCGTCGGCCCAAGTAAGCAAACAGCATTCGGTTACCCGTATTGATGTTACTTCGGCCGCTGAGATGCTGGAAGCCTGCTTAGCGAATTTTAAAAGTTCGGATGCATGTATTATGAGCGCGGCCGTTGCCGATTACACACCGGTTACCGTAGCATCGCAAAAAATCAAGAAAAAGGAAACCAATTTTAGTATCGATCTTAAAAAAACCACTGATATTTTGGGCGAACTGGGCAAGTTAAAAAGCTCCAAACAGGTATTGGCTGGTTTTGCTTTGGAAACCAACGACGAAGAAAAAAACGCGATTGACAAGCTGGAAAGAAAAAACCTTGATTTTATTGTATTAAATTCGCTGAACGATGAAGGCGCCGGTTTTAAAAAAGACACCAATAAGATTACCATTATAGATCGCAACGGAGAGAAAACAGCATTTGGCCTAAAAAGCAAGGCTGATGTAGCGCGCGATATTTGTTTGAAAATTGCTGAACTGATAACACCATGAAAACATTAATTTTCTGCATCCTGTTATTTTGCATTTGTAGCATTACCGCTGCGCAGGATTTAAATGCCCGCGTGCAAGTAGTTTCTCCAAAAATACAATCAACCAACAAGCGTATTTTCCAGACGCTGGAAACCGCCATGAAGGATTTTTTAAATGGCCGCAAATGGAGCGCCGACGCCATTTTACCAGCTGAACGCATCGACTGCAACTTTGTATTAAACATTACCAACTGGGATGGCAGCAGCAGCTTCAGCGGCGAATTACTGATCCAATCGTCGCGTCCGGTTTTTAATTCATCATACACTACCACGCTTTTAAATGCCTACGATAAGGATATTGATTTTACCTATACCGAAGGGCAAACCATTGACTATACCGATCAGAATTTTCAAAGCAACCTGGCTTCTATCATGGCTTTTTATGCCTATATTATTGTAGGGATGGATTATGACAGTTTTTCGCGCTTTGGGGGTAGTACTTATTTTACGTATGCCCAGGCAGTGGTTACCAACGCGCAAACATCATCGTACAAGGGCTGGAAGGCTTTCGATGGCACTACCAATCGCTACTGGCTGTCGGAAAACCTAAACAATAAACTGTACCAGCCACTGCGCAGCTTTATGTATGATTATCACCGCAACGGGCTTGATGTAATGGCCGACAATACCGGCAAAGGACGTAAAGAAATAACCGACTTGCTCCCGGTTCTCTCGCAGGTTGACAGGCAACGCCAGGGCGCCATGTTCCCCCTCGTATTTTTTACCGCTAAATGCGACGAGTTGATCTCCATTTTCAGCAAAGCCGACGGGCAGGACAGGATTGCCGCCATGAATGTTTTAAGCCAGGCTGATCCTTCGAACGGGTTGAAATACCAGGCGTTGGGGAAAAATTGAATTTGATTTCGGATTTAATTGTCTGAACCATGATTTATAGGATTTATGGATTAAAGGATTTTGATTGTATATTCAAACTAACCTTATTATAAACTCCAATGAAACGTAACGACTTGCTTTGGAAAGCAGCACTGGAAGACCTTTTTGAAGACTTCTTGCTATTTTTTTATCCGAGATCCCGTGTGACGTTTAACCTGAATAAAGGTTTCGAATATTTAGATACCGTCTAAAATCACCCATCGCTGAAATCTAAAAATCCGATCCCGATAGCTATCGGGACGAAGTTCCGATTTCCTAAATCCTCTGTCACACTCCTCCACTTCCGCGCGTCTCTTAACTGAAGATCACGACGATACGCAAAATTTCTCGTCGTATTTTTCACTAAATAAAAAAATAATTCACAAATAATTTGCAAATACGAAATCTATCGTACATCTTTGTACGAAGAGATTCGTATAATAAAATAATATGGAAATGAAACCAACAGAAAGCGAACTGGAAATTTTGCAGGTAATCTGGAAAAAGGGCCAATGCACCGTTCGCGATGTGCACGAAGAACTGGCAAAAAGCAAGGATGCGGGCTATACTACCACCCTTAAACTGATGCAGATAATGCACGATAAAGGAATGGTTGAGCGCGATACTACTTCCAAAACGCATTTGTATAAAGCTTTGGTTACCCGCGAACAGGCCCAGCAAACCGCACTTGATAAAATTATATCAACCGTATTTAAAGGCTCAACTTCCGATTTGGTGATACAGGCCCTGGGCCATCACCGCGCTTCGAAAGATGAGATTGATGCGATTAAAAGTTATTTGAAACAGTTTGAGAAGGGTGATTAGAGGTTAGAGAATGGAGATTAGTCCGAAAAAACAAAAAAAACTTCCTTCTTAACTAATCTCTAACCTCCGACCTCTAATCTCTCGAAACTAAATTCTAAACAAAATGGAACCCATACTATACAACATCGGCCAGGTTTTAGGAATAACCATTATCCATTCGTTATGGCAGGGGCTTATCCTGTATATGGTTTTGCGCGTTGTTTTTACCGCAATTCCTGCTTTGCCTTCGGTAAAAAAATATAACCTGGCCATTGTTGCCATGGCTTCTATAGCTGTATGGTTTTTCTACACCTTATTTATTGAGTTTAGCTCTTATAACTGGACAAATTTAAAGTTAGCACCTGCCACAACACTGATTAATCCAGCTTATCAATTGCAGGCGCAGCATCATCAGTCGTCGTCCTTTTACAGGATGATTGCTGCGTACCTGCCTTACGTATCTGTTTTGTATTTAATTGGGCTGCTGGTAAACCTAACCAAACTGGGTTGGGAATGGAACAAAATCAGGCTGATCAAACAATCGCTTATCCCGGCCGAGCAGATGCAGCAGTACATCAACAAGTTTTCAAAAAAACTGAATATCAATAAATATATACAACTAAAATTCAGCAATATAGTTAACGTACCCTGCACTATCGGCTATTTTAAACCGCTCATATTGCTACCGGTATCTTTAGCTACTTATTTATCGGCCTGCGAAGTGGAGGCTATTTTACTACACGAACTCTCGCACATTAAACGAAATGATTACCTCATCAACCTGCTGCAGCAAGTAATATCGGTGATACTTTTCTTTAATCCGTTTGCACAATTAATAAACCGCATCATCAACCTGGAAAGAGAAAACGGCTGCGACGACCTGGTTGTTGAAAAAACAGGAAAGCCCTTAATTTATGCCCAGGCCCTCTTAAAACTCGAGGAAAACAGAGGGCCGCAGCTAAAACTGGCGCTTGCCGCAACAGGCAAAAAGAATTATTTACTACACAGAATTGAGAGAATCATGAAAACTAAAAAACCAATCGGAAATATACGCCACCTGTTGATAGCCACCTTATTGCTGGCTGGTGGCCTGGGCAGTATTGCCTGGTTTAACCCGGAAATTGCCAACGGCAAACCGGCCAATGCTAAGGGACTTAAATCACTTGCTAAAGCAAAGTCCAATTTAGCTCAACAAGCATTAACTGCTTTTGCTTACGCAGATGACTCGAACAAGTATATCCGCATAAGCGATACCTCTAAAAAGAAAAAAGGAACAGTTGCAGCTGCCGATACCAACGCGAATAAAAAGGAATATAACATCGCCGACTCTGCTGATCATTCAGAAAACTACAACTTTAACTTCAATTTTAATAATGAGCCCTGGGCCGATTCGCTGAAGAAATTCTATTCGGGCGCCGCTTGGAAAAAGCAAGTGGAAATGATGAAGCAGCAAGGCGAAGAAATGCGGAAAAAATTCAATAGTCCTGAATGGAAGCAGCAAATGATGGCGATGAACAAACAGGGCGAATGGATGAAAAAACAATTTGACAACCCGGAATGGAAAGCGCAGATGGAAAAGCAGGGCGAGTGGATGAAAAAACAATTTGACAATCCTGAATGGAAAGCGCAGATGAAAAAACAGGGTGAGTTGATGAAAAAACAATTCGATAACCCTGAATGGAAAGCACAGATGAAAAAACAGGGCGAGTTGATGAAAAAACAGTTCGATAACCCTGAATGGAAAGCGCAGATGGAAAAGCAGGGCGAACTAATGAAAAAACAGTTTGATAACCCTGAATGGAAAGAACAGATGGAAAAACAGGGTGAACTAATGAAAAAACAATTCGATAACCCTGAATGGAAGGAAGAGATGAAAAAACAGGGCGAGTTGATGAAAAAACAATTTGACAGCCCCGAGTGGAAAAAGCAAATGGAAGACATGCAGTTTTATTTTAAAGACTCCACCAATTTTAACTTTAAAGATTCCACAAACTTTAAGCATAAAGCTAAGGCGGTTAAGAAATCGGTGAAGAAGGGGTAGTAATTAGTGATTAGAGGTTAGTGATAAGAGGTTGGATGGAAATGTCTTGAAATAGCCCAAATAGCGAGCGGTTTGAAACCATCGCTATGGAAAAGCACAGTTTAATTAGTTAATGAATCAAAATTGGTTTTTTAGTTGAAACAAATGACTAAAGCCAACGACTAATAAGAAAAGAAAATGGAAAATACACTGTATAACATTAGCCAGGTTGTAGGGATTACCATTATCCATTCGCTGTGGCAGGGGTTGCTCATCTATTTTGTATTGCGAATGCTGCTGATGTTCGGCGCGCAGTTACCGGCATCAAAAAAATACCTGCTGGCTGTAAGCAGTTTAATGGCTATAACCGGCTGGTTTTTATACACGTTAGTAAACGAAATAAGTATTTATAACTGGTTGGCTGTTGTACCCGAAAAAATATCGGCTATGCCTTTAATGCTCGACTTACCTGCAAACATGCACCAGTTTAACGATCAAACCATCCGATATTATTATAGTATCGAGGAATACTTGCCCTATATAAGTTTGGTGTATGCAGTCGGGTTGTTGTTCAATATAGCCCGGCTTATACTTGGCCGCCGTAAAATAAATGCTATTAAACAAACCATGAGTATTGACATTGTTTTACAACGGCAAGTAAACAAATTCACCGATATGCTGAATATAGACCACAAAGTAAAGGTCGGCATCAGCAACCTAATTGATGTGCCCTGCATGGTGGGCTATTTTAAACCGCTTATCCTTTTGCCCTTTACCCTAACTACCTATATGAGCGCCGAAGAAATTGAGGCCATTTTACTGCACGAACTAACGCATATTAAACGTAACGACTATGTTATAAACCTGCTGCAGCAAGTAATATCAACATTGTTATTTTTTAATCCCTGCGCACAATTAATTAACAAAATTATTAACGAAGAACGCGAAAACAGCTGCGACGATTTGGTAATTAAACAGACACCAAACCCGCTCGTTTACGCAAAAGCATTATTAAAACTCGAACAAACACGCGAAAATAACATGCGGATGGCCATGGCTGCCACCGGAAAAAAGTACCAGTTACTAACCAGAATTGAACGGATTATGAAAACTAAAAAACCAACACAAAGCCTGCGCCCTGCATTAGCGGCCATGCTTATACTAACCATAAGTATGGCCGGCATGGCCATGCTAAGCCCCCAAATTGCACAGGGCAAGATATCGGTAAAAGCAATTGCGCCGATGATACACAATTTATTGACTGATACCGTTAAAAAAGCAAAAACAACGCATAAAGTTATTGCTACCAAAAAAAGTACAAAAGCAAAGATGGTAGTACTTGCTGATAACAGGGATGACGACAACAATTATAACGACGCCGAATTAGACAAATTAAGCGCAGAAGTTGAAAAGCACGGCGACGCCATCAGCAAACTTTACGAGAACCCTGAATTTGAAAAACTGAACGAAGAACTGGAAGAAAAAGGCCGGGTAATGGACGAGTTTTACAACCGCCCCGAAGTGCGTGAGCTACAAGAGAAGCAGGAAAAACTGGCCCAGGATTTCGAAAAAAACTGGGGCGAGACACCCGAAATGAGGGAAACCAGCGAAAAGATGGAAGCCATAGGGCACAAAATGGAAATCTATTATAACAGCCCTGAGTTTAAAAAGATAAACGAAGCACTGGAGAAAAAATATGGCATTGAGCACGACCATTATTATGACGACCGTGAAAACGAAAATTACCGCAATTACCAGGCTGAGTTAAAGAAAAACATCCCGGCCGAAGTAACCCAGGAAAGTGAGGAGTTGAAAGTATTGGGTCAAAAAATAAAAGACCGTTACCGTTCGCCCGAATATCGCCAGCAGCAACAGGCAATGAGGGCCATGGGCGATAGTTTAAGAAGGGCCTATAACGATCCGAAAATTAAAGAGCTGAAAGCGCAAATGCATGAATTGAACGAAAAAATGCGCGCTTATCGCGATAATCCTGAAATAAAAAAGGAAAAAGAACTTTTGAAAATCGCTCAGCAAAAGCTGCATGCCTACATGCGCACCCCTGAATTTAGAAAACGTATGGAATTGCGCCGCAAAGATGAAGCTTATTTCCGCTGGGAAAGACCAGAACGTCCTGAAAGGCCAGAGCGCCCCGAGAGACCTGAGCGTCCAGAGAGACCTGAACGCCCGGAAAGAGCCGAGCGCCCGGAAAGACCTGAACGTCCCGAAGCACCGGAAAGGCCAGAGCGCCCGGAAGCTCCCGCAAGGCCGGAAGCGCCAGCGCCGCCAGATAATAATTAATATATAACTTCAAAGTGTTTTTTTCTTTTGTCATCCTGAGCGCAGCGAAGGATCTTCTGCGACATACGTAGCTAATATGCATGTTGGCCATTGCAGGGCGTAGAAGATCCTTCGCTGCGCTCAGGATGACAATTATTTTTTCCCCACGTGTGTAGGAGGACGGTAAAACCCAATCAACTTATTCAACATATTCAACTCAATCCAACTAAATCCGTAATTTAGTATCCTCAAAACAAGGATACTTTTTTTATGCTTCAAAAGCTCAGTATTAGTAATTACGCGTTAATTGATAACCTCGAAATTAGTTTCGACGGTGGCTTAAATATACTTACCGGCGAAACAGGGGCGGGTAAATCCATTATCCTGGGGGCGCTTTCGCTGATATTGGGTCAGCGGGCCGAGGGGCGGTATTTTTTTAATCAGCAAAAAAAATGTGTTATTGAGGGTTCGTTTAAAATCGGCGCTTTTCATTTAAAAAACTTTTTTACTGATAACGACCTCGACTATGAAGGCGAAACCGTTTTACGCCGCGAAATTTCGGCTGACGGAAAATCGAGAGCTTTTGTTAATGACACACCGGTTAATTTAACCGTATTGAAGGCCCTGGGCGAAAAACTGATTGATATTCATTCGCAACACGCGACGCTGGAAATCAATGACCCTGAGTTTCAGTTGCTGGTAGTTGATGCCGTTGCCAAACATGACGACCTGCTGGGCGATTACCGCTCCAAATTCAGGGCTTACCGCAAATCCATATCTACCCTGCAAAAACTGATCACCGACAGTGATAAAGCCAAAGCGGACCTGGATTATTTTCAGTTTCAGTTTGATGAACTGGAAAAGGCCAACCTGGCTAATGATAACCAGGAAGAACTGGAACTGGAGTTAAACACGTTAAATAACGCCGAAGAGATAAAACGCAATTTAGCCGGCGCCCATTATTTAATGCACGAAGGTGAAACTTCTGCCATTATCCAATTGCGCGAGGCTGTACATCAGCTATCGGCTATCGAAAAATTCAACCCGCAATTTGCAGAATTGCACCGCCGTTTAAATAGTGTAATAATTGAAGCGCGCGATATAGCCACCGAAATTGAGACTATCGAGGACCGCACCCAAACTAACGAGGTTCGCGCCGAGGAGGTGAACAACCGCTTAAGCCTCATCTATAACCTGCAAAAAAAACACCGGTTAAACACCATTGCCGAACTGCTGGATTTGCAAAACGAACTATCCGACAAAATACAACAAGCCGTTTTTGGCGACGAAGCAATTGAAAAGCTGAAACTGCAAATCGCCGCCGCAAAAAAGGAACTGGAAGAAATTGCGGAGCAACTGTCTGCCAACCGCAAAAAAACCATCCCCGAAATTGAAAACCAGGTAATGACCACACTGGCAGAAATGGGCATGACGAGCGCAATTCTAAAACTCGAAATCGCCGCCGCAGGACGTAACTCCCCTTTAGGGGGTTTGGGGGATAATGGTATTGATGAGGTGAAATTCTTATTTACCGCCAACAAGGGCCACACTTTATCAGAAATGAGCAAGGTAGCATCGGGCGGTGAGCTTTCACGGCTGATGCTGAGCATCAAATCGCTCATCGCGCAAAATACAGCACTGCCTACCATTATTTTTGATGAGATAGACACCGGAGTATCGGGCGAGGTAGCCAACAAAGTAGGCCAAATTATGGAACGGCTGGCGCAAAACCTGCAGGTAATAACTATAACCCACCTGCCCCAAATTGCCAGCAAGGGCAATAGCCACTATTTCGTTTATAAAGATGAAGAAACTGATAGTACCTATACCCGTATTAAACAACTGAATAAACAAGAGCGTATTTTGGAGATTGCTAAGATGCTAAGTGGGGATAAACCAGGTGAAAGCGCTTTGCAGAATGCGAAGGAGTTGCTGGGATCGTGATAATTTCTCTTTTGTCTTCCTAAACCCAACGAGGTATGGCCGGGCTTAAGTCGTTCTATCAATCACAATATGTTCTTACGGAACATTGCTCCTTGTCGTATGTTATTCTACCAACAAAATGTCCCTCCGGTACATGGCGGGTTTTCGTGCCATAGGCACGTTTTGTTGGTAGCCCAAAATGTTGCGACTTGGTGCTCCATCGGAACACATTGTGATTAGCGAATAATTAGAGTAGCACAACAAACGAGATCAAATTCAATATGCCACCGAGGTATTAAAGTATGATTCTGTAAGGATAGAATTAGGCAAAAGATAATGTATTTTGCCGAGCGCAAAAAAACTATAAGCGTTACAATCACATACAAACCAATCTAAAACTATTAATATCCCAATTACAACATGAAAATAATAGGAATTTCCATTCTATGCTTTTTATATAGCACAACAACATTATTAGCACAAGAAATAGAACCAACTGTATCGAAGGACACCATTAACCTCATCGGCGTACTATTTACAAGCACCGGAAGCCCTGCCGCAAACGTGCTTGTGCGATCACAAGGAACCTTAAAAGGAGGCAAAACCGGGGCAATTGCCGTTACCGATGAAAATGGGCAATTTGCATTAAATGGAATAATGCCAAATGATATGCTAACCATCACAGGCGTTCGCTACAGTAACTTACATTATTATAATAAAGGTAGCAGGCTAATGGTTATTTTTTTACCAGCCGAAACAACTAATGATATCGCTGCTGAAAATCCGATAGAAGTTAAGGCAAAAAGAATTACTCCGAAAACCACACCTTCTGCGGATGCTTCATCACTTAAAAATCGTCCGGCTTACTATCTGGCAGAACCTGAGTTTCCTGGTGGTAGCAAAAGGTTTTTAGACTATATTAACAACAGGATTGCCTATCCCGATAAGGCCGTAAAAAACAATATAGAAGGTACAGTTGAAGTGTCGTTTATAGTTGGAAAGGATGGTCACCTAAATAACTTTATTATTTTAAAAGGAATTGGTTATGATTGCGATAGCGAATTAGTAAAAATAATACAGCAAAGCCCAACCTGGAAACCCGCAATTATGAATGGAGTACCAGCTACTGCAACCGTTTCTGTTTCGGTAAAGTTTACGCTAACTGATGACTAAAGGGTTTTGCAATCTCGTCATCACTCATAGTGTATATGCATGGCATTTAAGCATGATGACGGGATTGCTTCGTTCTCCGCAATTGACAAAGTCTATTTTTCTTCTTGCTTCCTGTCTCTAATAGTCTTGCCTCCCCGCCTCTTGTTTCTAATTTCATTCTCAACAATAAATATATACCTTTGCCTCCACGATAAACAAATTACAAATATGGCTTATAACTTATTAAAAGGTAAAAAAGGGATCATTTTTGGGGCCCTGAATGAGCAATCCATAGCATGGAAGGTAGCTCAGCGTGCTGTAGAGGAAGGTGCTGAAATTATTTTGAGCAACGCTCCTATTGCTTTGCGCATGGGCGAACTGAATAAACTGGCCGAGGAATGTAACGCACCCGTAATTGGTGCAGATGTTAGCAATAACGACGACATTACCAACCTTTTCAACAAATCGCAGGAGCATTTTGGCGGCGGTGTCGATTTTATATTGCATTCCATCGGCATGAGTGTTAACTTACGCAAAAACATCCCATACGTAGAAAACAATTACGATTTTACCCATAAAGGTTTAGATATATCGGCACTTAGCTTCCACCGGATTTTATCGACAGCCATGAAAATGGATGCCATTAACGAATGGGGATCGGTGTTGGCTTTAAGCTATATCGCAGCGCAACGCGTATTCCCTGATTATAACGATATGGCCGATAACAAAGCCTATTTAGAAAGTATTGCCCGCAGCTTTGGTTACTATTACGGCACTAAAAAGCATGTACGTATCAATACCGTATCGCAATCGCCAACCCGCACTACTGCCGGTTCTGGTGTTAAAGGTTTTGACGGTTTTATTAATTATGCCGAAAAAATGAGTCCGCTGGGCAATGCATCAGCCGACCAATGTGCCGATTACTGTGTAACATTGTTTTCTGATCTCACCAAAATGGTAACCATGCAAAACCTGTTTCATGATGGCGGCTTCTCGTTTACCGGAGTTACCCAGGCAGTTATTGAACAAATGGAGAAATAAGTCTGAAGTCTTGAGTCGAAAGTCTTGAGTCATAAATATGAAAGCCTTTCTGCCTTTGGTGGGAAGGCTTTTTAGTAGACCGAATTATCCCGCCATGTCATTTCGAACGCAGTGAGAAAACTTTACAAAATAACGCCACCATGCATCAACGCCGTGCATAGTCCACTTACATGGCGTTTAAGATTTCTCACTGCGTTCGAAATGACATTTGGGTTTATCTTATTCCGCCGCCGGCGTTTGTATCTGCCCCAATGACAACGGCACCAGCTTTTTGGTTTTAAGCCAGGTAATGGTCACAATCAAAATCGTCATACTGCCTCCAAATAGCACAGACGGCACGGTTCCCATCAGCGTGGCAGCCGTACCTGATTCAAATGCACCAATTTCATTGGAGGAGCCGATGAACATAGAGTTTACGGCCGAAACGCGCCCCCGCATGTGATCCGGTGTTAGCAGTTGCATAATGGTGCCACGTATAATTACGCTAACACTGTCAAATGCACCTTCGGTAAACAGAAAGAACAATGAAAGATAAAAACTGCGCGAAAGCCCGAAACAAATAATGGATAGCCCAAAGCCGGTTACCGCTATCAGCAAATTGCGCCATGGTTTGCCCATTGGTGAAAACCTCGTCATCACCAGCATGGTTGAAACCGCACCTAACGACGCTGTAGCTTTCATTATCCCAAGTCCTTCTGATCCCACCTTTAAAATATCATTGGCAAATACGGGCAAAAGGGCAACAGCGCCACCAAAAAAAACCGAGAATAAATCGAGGCTCATGGCCCATATCAACATTTTGCTTTTAAATACGAAGTGAATCCCTTCCGAAAGGCTTTTCCATATACTTTCCTTAGGCACAAATACAGGCGGGTAAGGCCGCAACAGGTATATTAAAACAATTGATATAAGCAGGAAGATCAATATAACACTAAACGCGGCTGTTATGCCATAAAAGCCATAAACTAATCCCCCTGCCGCCGGTCCAAGAATGGATGCAATTTGCCAGCTGGAACTGCTCCAGGTGCTTCCGTTCGGGTAAATTTCTTTTGGGATGCTGTGCGCGTATATGGTGAAGGTAGCCGGTCCATAAAAAGCACGGGCTAATCCGTTCAAAAAAATCATGAAATAAATGATGGGGGCTATCCAGCCTTTGTGTAAGTGTGGCGCCATACTTTTCATGGTTACCGCAAACATTACCAGCGAGGCAAACATCACCAGGGCCGAAATAGTTAAAAGCATCTTCCGCTTTTCCGATTTATCGGCAACATACCCTCCGTATAGCGCGATACCAATAGCCGGGATGGCCTCGCAAAGGCCCACAAAACCTAACGCAAAGGCACTTTTTGTTAACTGGTAAATATAAAAGCCAACTACAACGGCCTGCATTTGATAAGCAAATGTAAATACAAACCGCATGGCTACATACGCGCGGAAATCTTTATAGCGCAAGGCTGCGAACGAATCTTTTTTGGGTTGACTATCTCCTTCTGCCGACACTGTGGATTTTTAAGTGTGCAAATTTAATATTTGCAGGTAATGTACGGTTATAAAAAACTCCATAAGCATGTAAATTTTATATCGACATGCGAATGACAAACAAAAAATTATGCCGGCACCATTTGTATGATTCCTGCCTCCTGATCTTCGGCCACACTGGGCAATGTTGCCAGTAATGGCAATGTTGCCTGCCATACATTGTCAACACTCACTGCCGAAACGCAGGGAAACGAGTCTCCCGCATTAATCGCAAACTTGCAGGTCCAGTTGCAGTTATAACAAGCCATTTTTTCGGATATACAAACCGGGTTATGGACTGTTGGAGTCGTGTATGGTGCAAAGCGTTCAAAATGCCCGCCGCCTAAAATACATACCGACTTTGTTTTTGTAGCCGCAGCGATGTGAATGGCGCTTGTTTCGTTAGCAATAACCAATGTGGCGTTACCAATTAAATCAATCAATTGCGGTAGCGTTGTTTGTCCTATCAGGTTTTGTACCCGTTCGGGCGAGAGGTTTTGCATTAAATAATCGCCGGTTTCGGCTTCCTGCTGCCGGCCTGCCAGGTAAATAGTTTGTGAAGTATGTAAGCAAATTAATTTTATCAACGCCAAAAACTTCTCTTTTTCCCAGCGGCGCTTGGAAACCCCAGCTCCTGGGAAAACAACAATACCCCCGTTTATAAACTTATTGACAGAAATGTATGGCGAAGAAACGTTAACCGGACAATTGAGCACTGTCTCAAAAAAAAACGCCGACCGGCTGAATTCAAAATAGCTGCTTGCAGGCAAGGTTAACTTTTGTGTATAAAATTGGTCAGTTTTTAATTTGTAGCGTGGTACAATTCCTTCGTTATCGCTTTCGAAACCTATAATGTGCCTTCCGGCTGTTAATGCAGCCAGTCCGTCGGTTATTAGTTGCCGGGTGTACGATGGCTGTAAAACCACGCTATAATTGTTTTTAAACAGCCGCCAGCCCAATTTAAGAGTACTGAGTGGTTGCTCGTACAGGTCGTTTTTGCGAATAAATATAAAATGGTCAACAAAATCACTGTCGTATTTAAGGGCTATATCCTGCCATAACTCATTGCCTAACAGCGTAATTTTGTAATTTTTATACTCTTGGGATGAGCGTAAAACTTCCAGAAAATTCCGGAACAGGATGTAATCACCAATGGCATCGGTTTTGATGACGAGCAGACTATTTTGAGTTTTACGAAACCGGGCAAGAAATTTAAGCAGCGACGGCAACTTTAGCAGGATAAAACGGGTGGCCCTGAATAAATTTCTGTATTGAATGAACATATAAACAATTGGGAAGCAATCATTATCCGCTTTACATTGCAAATATAAAAATAACAAGGTGTTGTTTCTATCTTAATGTTGCTACCGGGTTGCAACAATTTCGGCATCAGCCTTAGGTATTATAAAAACGCGTGGTTGGTAGTAAAATTGTGACCTTTAATTTGACATGCGCGCTGCTTTTTTAATGAAATATTGCGATAGTTTTGCCATAATGCGTTGCTAACAAAGGTTAGTACTTTGCACCAATGCTTCCATAAATATAAATGCTTCAATATGCCCGTTAAAGCCCATCAAGTTTTGCCTAATGAAAATACTTTGGTAAAAATATCAGTTATTATTGTTACTTATAACGCCGCCAATACCTTAATAAAATGCCTTGAAAGCGTTTTTAGCCAAGCGTACCCGGCTATTGAAATTATAGTAATTGACGGGCTGAGTACGGATAGCACCGTGAAACTACTGGAAGAAAATACTGCAAAAATAACTTACTGGAAAAGCGAAAAAGACGAGGGTATTTATGACGCCATGAATAAAGCTGTTAACCATATTACCGGTGACTGGGTTTATTTTTTGGGGGCAGATGATACGCTTTTACCCGGATTTTCGGATATCATACCTCAATTAACAGACCCAACAGCCATTTATTATGCAAACGTATTTTCTGATGGCGGCAAACGCTTAGGGGAACTCAGCCGCTATCAGTTTGCTAAATTCGGCCCGTATCACCAGGCAATTATCTATCCAAAAACTGTTTTCGACCGGTATTGCTTTGACACCCGCTATAAAATTTCTGCAGATTTTGCATTAACGCTTACCCTTTGCGGGGATAAGGCTTTTCATTGGATATATAAGAATTATGTGATTGCCGATTTCAACCCTCATGGAACATCGGGTAGCCAAATTGACACCCCATTTCAAAATGATAAAGGGCGCTTAATTTTAAAAAACTTTGGATTTATAACCTGGTTAAGATT
>Ga0206947_1062_pt1 | contig 35591 bp, 27 predicted proteins | sample Alteio_BWOrgHeat_3_FD_153239 | JGI IMG/M metagenome (GOLD analysis project Ga0206947, IMG submission 153239) | Enriched cells from forest soil in Barre Woods Harvard Forest LTER site, Petersham, Massachusetts, United States -... | ecosystem: Environmental > Terrestrial > Soil > Temperate forest > O...
GGATTACACCGTTTGAACCATTCATCCCGTAAATTGCCGTTGCCGAAGCATCTTTCAATACTTCAACCGAAGCAATGTCATTAGGGTTAATATCATTCAATGAACCTCCGCTTTTGCTCAGCGGGATGCCATCAACTACCAGATACGGGCCCGAATTGGCCGTAATAGAATTTTGCCCCCTTATTAATGCCGCGGGCTGGCTACCGGGAATGGTTGATGCGGTGTTAACCGTTAAGCCGGCCACTGCACCTTCAACCGATTGCAATACGTTGGTAACGGGGAGTTCCTCCAGGCGTTTTTTTGATACCGAGGTTATTGAACCGGTAACGTCCGAACGTTTTTGAGTACCGTACCCTACCACCACCACGTCGATAAGGGACTGCGGCTGCTCCTTTAACATAACAGACAATTGGGTGTTACCATTTACTTTGAGCTCTTGCGGAGAAAACCCAATAAAACTAAATACCAAAACCGAATTGCTTCCGGCCACAGTAATGGTATAGTTTCCGTTTACATCGGTAGCAACCGCGTTTTGTGTGCCCTTTTCCCTAACGGTTACCCCCGGCAACGGATTGTTTTTATCATCGGTTACTTTGCCGCTAACAGGCTGTGAAACAACAGGCTGCGTTTTTTCCGGATCTTTGTCTTTTACTACTACTATCTCGTTATAAATAGTGTACGTAATAGGTTGGTTGGCAAATATTTGCGTTAAGGCATCATTTAATGGCGCATCAGTAAGCCTGATACTTACTTTATTTGCTTTTTTTATGAGCTCATCGGTAAATACAAATGTGTAGTTTGTCTGTTTTTTTATCTTCTTAAAAACAGATTGTAAAGAGACATTCGTTTCGTTGAGGCTCACTTTTTGCGCGAATACCTTTGCCGAAGCGTTGAGACAAATAGTTATAAAAAATATAACAACCAGCTTCATGATTAGTATTTTTTTTAGCAACCTCCCGTGGTTTATAAGCAGGAGATTACATTTCGGAATTATTTGCATAATTTTGAATTGTTTGGGTGTGAAAAATAAGAGTGTGCTTAATTCGATATTTGAATAGCCTGAACATTTAGCCGGGAGTGCGTCCAACACTTTCGGTTTTTTTTTGGCCATCCATTTGCGGGCCGAAGCGTGATCGGCCAAAGGGTTTATAGATGTTTCGCCATAACTTTTTAATAATTTAGTTTACAAATTGGTTATTTTTTAGTCTAAAGTCTTGAGTCGGAAGTCTTAAGTCAAATCTCCTCTGTTTTTGACTCAGAACTTAAGACCCCGATAGCTATCGGGGTGACTCAAGACTACAGTATTAGTTTATTACTATTGTCCTTCCGTCGATGCCGAACTTTACCTTCCCGGTCAGCTCCAGTGCCTTCAACACTTCCGACAGGTTTGATTTCGATGGTATTTCGGCAAAAAAATGGTCCTTCACGTTGGTATTATAAACTGCTTCAATATTGTACCAGCGCGATAGCTTCCGCATAACCGTTTTTATATCTTCGTTTTCAAAATGCAGCAGGCCATTTTTCCAGGCCACAACGTTATCCAGGTCAACGTCCTGCAAAAGCTTAACCTGGCCCGTAGTGCTTAATTCAGCCTGATCACCCGGCTTAAGCGTATACACTGATGATCCATTTGTAAATTGCACAGCGCCTTCCAACAGGGTTGTTGTAACGGTTGATTCGTCGCTATAAGCATTAATGTTAAAATGAGTACCTAAAACACGTACTTCCGAAGCGTTTACTTTTACAATAAAAGGCATCTGTTTGTTTTTAGCCACTTCAAAATAAGCCTCGCCGGTAATTTCAACCCTTCGTTCGCTACCTTTAAATGACGTAGGAAAACGCAGCGATGAGGCTGCATTTAACCAAACCTGGCTACCATCGGGCAATTCAACCTGGTAGCGCCCTCCCCTTGGTGTGTATATGGTATTAAAGGTTATTTCGGCCTCATTGGCCCCCGTTCCGTTATAAGCTATTTTCCCGTTAATTTTAATAACTTTTATATTGCCCTGGTTTGATATTGTTCCATTCCTGGCGGTATCAAGTACTATTTTTTGCCCGTTGGCCAATACAAGTACCGCCTTTTCGCTACCCGGTTTTACATCATTTTTAAAAATACGGGTAGTTAAATGGTTTTGTTTTTTATTATTTACGTACAGGTAATAGCCGGCACACATCATACCAATAACTGACGCCGCTACAGCAATACGTTTAATCCACATGAAAACTACACGCGGCCTTTCTTCGGTTTTTATATTTATTTTGCCATATATCTTTGCCAGCGTCCGTTCGTAAAACTTAAGGTCGGGGGTTTCCTTGTCTTCAAGGGCATTGGTAAACTCCTGCTGCAACAATGCCTCTAATTCCCCGTCATCCGAATTTTCCAAATACTGATAAAGCCACCGCTTGTCCGCGTCCGACAGTTTTTCTTTATTCAGTAGCGCAAGAAGCTGCTTTTTTGTGTTGCTCATTTTTATATCAATAAGAGGGCAGCAAATAAATAGTAAAATTTACCTGTGTGCTTTTATATTAGTTATTGCTATGTAAAAGGGATTGCCCCTGCTTTATAATGGTTATATTATATTGCTAAATACAACGATTTTTAAAAAAGGGGGGGGATGGGACGGAAAATATTTTTTTTGAGGGAGTTGGCAAACCCTCGGGTTTTAAACACAGAGAAACAAAGGAGGCACGGAGTGCGCGGAGTTTTATAGTATTGAAACGACGCCTATCATTTAATTATTTGGTAAACAATAGTTTTGTTTTCTCTCTGTGTTCTTTGCGCCTTCTCTGTTTCTCTGTGTTTAAATATTAAACCATGCAGAACGTTATAGTTAATTACAGCAACCTTTTCAAAACGAAGATAATATAAACGGATATCAGGTGGTTGTTGGGATGTTGCTCCACATAAGTCCGTATGTTTTTTATGGCAATGGACAAGTATTCCTTTACGGTATATTTAGATATATTCAATTCATGGGCTGTTTCTTCGTAAGTTTTCGCCTGGATTTTACAGAGATCGAAAACTTTCTTTTTTTGCGGCGAAAGATTTAAAAACGCTTCGCCAATCAGCTGCAAGCTAACTTCTTTTAAATAAGGGTCCACTTGCTCCACATTTTGAAAATCATTTTCAACCTGTTTAAATGCCAGCGCTTCTTTCAGTGTTTTTTTAAGATGGTTTTTTGATTTATTATAACTGACAACAAAAAGCCAGTTGGCAACCGGTTTTAACGGATCGAGCGTCATCCGTTTTTCCCACAGGGTTACAAAAACTTCCTGCATCATATTCTCCGCCTCTTCCGGGTCTTTCAGCAGCTTTAAAACATTTTTATAAATTGGCAAATGATAACGCAGGTAAATATCATTGAACGCTTTAACGTCGTCATTCTGCAAATCAACAATTAACGATGGATCGTCAAAATACGCCATTCCCATTTTTATAGTTTAGCCCAGGTTTTTTTAATTGGTTGGTTTTAATGTACAGGATACATTTATTATGTAAACGTATTAATAAATATGATAAATACAAAAAACTAATAAGTAATAGCAGGAGTTTTATCATCCCGTAGCAATCATGCCATAAATGATTGATTTTGATTTATTTAATTCATTTCCGGAAGTAGTTTGTGCATTATAGGTTTTCTTTTGGCGAAAGGTGTTGGTACTATTTTTAATATTTGAAGTAATTCACTGGGCTTTTAATCGGCTGTGTAAATTTTCTGGCGGTTACCGCGGGGCGCAAAACCAGAATTCCGTTCCAGGCCTGCACACGTCCCCGTTCTTGCGGAGTTTTACCGGTAATTTCGCGCTATGAACCAAGAAGCTTAAGCCTAATTCTTTAAACCCGTTAAAAAACCATAAAAAGCCTGCTTTTTATGATAATTGGCATCAAACGGCAAGGGATAATCTTTCCGGTTATAAAACCAGGGTATCCAGCTGTCACCGTCGGTAACGTTCCATGTGGTAATACCGTATTGCTGCGCGGTAGGCACCGTGTTATAAATGTGCGCCACGTATTGAAACTTTGCCGATTGCGCGGCGTTCAGCGGATCGGTAAAAACAAAATTCGGGTCGTTGCCCGGGTTAACGGCAATATCAAGTTCCGAAATGTGAATTTTCAGTCCTGTGGCAATTAACTTTTGCAGAGCCGCCAGCATATTGTTATTATCAGCATTAATGTCGATATGCATTTGCATGCCAATACCATCAATCGGTATGCCTCTGTTTTTAAGGCTGCTTACCAGTGCTATAATGGCATTTAACTTTTGACCGTTCCATTCCTGCCCGTAATCATTGTAAAACAGTAAGGCATTCGGATCGGCTTCATGGGCGTATTGAAAAGCGCGGGCAATATAATCAGCCCCCAGGTGCCTGCGCCATATACTACCATCGCCGGGGTTTACATCCTGGTTGCGCAAGGTGCCATCATCATCGCGAATAGCTTCGTTTACCACATCCCATGATGCAACCTCACCTTTATAATGCGCCGCCTCGGTTTCAATATGAGTTTTGAAAAGATTTTCCCAGGCCAGCGAGTCGCCGCTAAAATTAATTACCCAATTGGGCAGCGCCTGGTGCCATATTAAATTATGAGCATGCAATCGCTTATGCCTTTGTACCGCAAAGGTTACCATATAATCGCCATCGGTAAAGTTAAACTGATTTTCGGCCGGTTCTACTGCATCAAATTTTAAAACGTTCTCGGTTGTAATACTGCTGAACTGCGCGGAAACCAGTGAACTGTAACCCACGTTATTCCTTAAAAGATCAACACTAATGGCTGCTCCCACGGGAAAACTCGCGGCTGATTGTAAAGTCGCATCATCCGTGGGCGCCGGCATCGGCGCTGGTTTCTTGTGGCAAGCAGCCGAAAAAAGCAGGGCAGCTAACATCGCCGGAAGGAAATAACGATTAGAGAAAAGAGGCATTGAAAGAGTGGATTTTTTTTAAATATAGTCCGATTAAATTGTTTTAAAACAACTAATTTGTCCGAATTAATTAACCACGAAATAAACTTAATTTATTTTTAAATGAACAAGATCAAAACCTTAGCCTTGTTGCTGCTTTTTACCTGCTTTTTTACCACTTTGGCAATGGCCGATGAGGGGATGTGGATACCAATGCTGATTGGTAAAAACTACGACCAGATGAAAAAGCAGGGTTTTAAGCTAACGCCCGAAGATTTATACAACATTAACAAAGCCAGTATTAAAGATGCCATTGTTTCGCTGGGCGGAGGTTTTTGTACTGGCGAAGTTGTATCAAACCATGGTTTGGTTTTTACTAATCACCATTGCGGGTACGAGGCTATATCGGCCAATTCAACACCGCAAAATGATATTTTGGATAGCGGCTTTTACGCCAAAAGCTATGCCGATGAAAAACCGGTACCGGGTTTATATGTGCAATTTTTGGTGAGGATTGATGACGTAACCCAACGTGTAACCGATGCGCTAAATGGCGTTTCGGATGCCGACCGGGGGATGAAATTGCAGGCCATCAGTAAAGATATTGTTGCAGACGCTACTAAAGGCAATGGCTACGACGGGGTTGTAAATACATTTTTTTCCGGTAATCAATACTTCCTGTTTATTTATCAAAAATTTACCGACATCAGGCTGGTGGGCGCTCCCCCGCAATCAGTAGGTAAATTTGGAGGCGACACCGATAATTGGGAATGGCCCCGCCATACCGGCGATTTTTCCATTTTTCGCATATACGGCAATAAAGATGGTCAGCCAGCCGATTATTCGGCGGATAATGTGCCTTACACTCCAAAAAAATTCCTGCCCATTTCATTAAAAGGTGTGAAAAATGGCGACTTTGCCATGATTTACGGTTACCCCGGCCGCACCGACCGCTTTTTAACTTCGTACGGCGTAAAAATGGCGACTGAAGAAACCAGCCCGGTAATTGTGAAACTGCGGGATATCCGGCTGAAGGCCTGGAAAGAAGAAATGAACAAAAGTGTGGATATCCGCTTAAAATTGTCATCAAAATACGCCGAGATTGCTAACTACTGGAAATACTTTATTGGCCAAACCGAACAGTTAAAAGCGCTTAACATTTATGAGCAAAAGCAGCGCGAAGAAGCTGACTTTACCAAATGGGCGGCTGATAAACCTGCTTATGCCAATTTAATGGACGATTATAAAAAGCTATATGCCGGTTATGCGCCTTATGCGGCACACCGCACTTTTATTAACGAAGGTTTACTGGCGCCTGGCTTTGTAATAAACGTACTGAACACCTATTACGGTTTAAGAGCCCTTAGCAATCAAAAAGATAATGCTGCGGCCGTGGCCGATATTACCAAACAGATAAAGCAAATTAACGAAAGCTATATTGGCGCATACAATGAAATTGCTGACAAAAAGATATTTGCGCAATTGATGGCCACTTATTACACTGATATTCCACAGGACCAACATGCCGATTTTATAGAGACCATCGTAAAAAAATACGGCCCCGGAAACCCAGCCGAAGCATTTAAACAGTTTGCTGATTATTTATGGGCAAATAGTAAATTAATTGACCCCGAAAAGTTAAAAGCCTTTATGCAAAACCCGTCGTTTGATGATTTGGCTAATGATCCGGCGGTTATCTATTCGGTTAGCGTAAACCCAAGGATATACGCCAAAAATGTGTTTGGAAGTAAAATAAGCGATTTTGAAACGCAAAAAGCCCACCTCGATCGCTTATATGAACAAGCCCTGCTCGAGAAAAATGCGGGTACGCTGATGTACCCGGATGCTAACTCCACCATGCGTATAAGCTACGGCAACGTACAGGACTATACTTCAAAAGAAAACAAACATTTCCCGATAAAAACCGATCTGGATGGCGTAATGGCCAAATACAAAGCAGGCGACAGCGAGTTTGACTTACCACCATCGTTAATTAATGCGTACAAGCACAAAAATTTTGGTCAGTATGCCGAAAACGGTACAGTGCCGGTTGATTTTATTACCAACGATGACATTACCGGAGGCAACTCCGGATCGCCCGTAATTAATGGAGATGGGGAGTTAATAGGCCTGGCATTTGATGGCAACTGGGAAGCTATGAGCGGCGATATTGCTTTCGATAAAAAATACAAACGTACAATATGCGTGGATATAAGGTATGTACTATGGTGCATGGATATTTTAGGCCATGCCAATAATCTTATTGGCGAATTGGATGTGCATAAAAATTAAGGGTGGCCTATTGTTTTTTCTTATGTCAACCTTAGCGTGGCTAAGGTTGACATAATTGTTTTGCTATAGTGCCGAAACCCCGCTTACGCTTCCCGCTTTATCCCGGTGAAAATCAAAAACAATAATTTCATTTGCTCCTTTTTTAAGCCACGATGCCGGGCAAAATAAATGCTGCTGTGGCCCAACGTTCCAGTACCTTCCTAAATTATGACCATTTACATAAACTATGCCTTTGGCAAATTTGCTTAAATCAAAATAAGTATCGCCGGTTTGCTGTAATTCAAAACTCCCTTTAAAGAAGCTACCCTTGCCGTTTTCGGCAACGCCACCGGTTTGCTTTATTTGCTTAACAAAATTTTCGGTCATCGGCAGCGGGTATATTTGCCAGTTCATCAGGGTCATGCCGTTAAGTGTAACACGGTCGGTTATGCCTTTGCGGTCAATCATATATTGCGCAAAGTTGATGTGGCCCATTCCTTCTACCAATATATCCAGCACCGGATCTTTGCTGGTTGCAGCTGGTAGTTTAACTGTCCATTTGCCGCCATCGCGGTAAACACTATCTACAAATTTTCCATCCACAAATACCAGCGCATAATCGTGCGGTTCGGTAATAGTGAGTGTACCACTTTTATGACCGATAAGTTTGGTGCGATACAACATCATGCCCTGGTTTTGATTATAAAATTCCATCGGCCGGGGTTGCGGCGACAAATAAGGCTTACCCAATTGCTGCCAAATGTTAGTAAACGGCTTCAATTCTATTTGCGGAATGGTAATCACCGGAATGCTTTTAGGCACTTCCGGAATTTTATATTTTACATATTTAGCAATTAGATTACGCAGCATAAAATATTTGGCGGTTGGCTGTCCCTGCTCGGTTATTGGCGAATCATAATCGTAACTGGTAACATCAGGCTGGTATTGCGTTGCCGAAAATGCATTAGCCCCGGCGGTGAAGCCAAAATTAGTCCCCCCATGCACTACGTATAAATTGAAAGATTTATGGTGATCCAATAAATAAGTAATTTCTTTTTTTAGATCAGCGGTATCCGTCCGGGCCCATTTTTCGGTCCAGTGGGTTAGCCAGCCAGGGTACGTTTCGCTGCTAAACGATGGAACATCGGGATTGTGTTTGCTCGCCTGCTCAAAATCGGCATCACTGCCGCCGCTATCCAGACCAATGGCCGCACCGGCGATATTACCGGCATCTAACATATACGGTGTTGCGCCGTCAGCTGTGTAAAAGGGCACATTGATGCCGTTTTGCCGCCACAGTTTTCTTAACGCTTCCAGATATACTTTATCATTGCCATAGCTGCCGTATTCATTTTCAATTTGCGACATAATGATTGGGCCGCCATTGGTACATTGCAATGGTTTTACCTGCGCCGCCAATTTTGTTACATAACGGGTAACGGCCGCCATATAGGTAGGGTCCATGCAGCGTACTTTTAAGTCGGGCGTTTTTAGCAACCAGCCTGGTAGCCCGCCAAAATCCCATTCGGCACAAACGTACGGGCCCGGCCGCAGTAGTACCCACATGCCTTCCTCTTTACAAATGCTGATAAACCTGGCTATGTTGTGGTTGCCGGTAGCGAAATCAAATTTACCGGAGGTAGCCTCGTGGTAGTTCCAAAACACATACGCTGCAATGGTATTACAGCCCATGGCTTTGGCCATGCGGATACGGTTGCGCCAGTATTCGGCGGGTATACGCGCCGGGTGCATTTCGCCGCTGATAATTTGGAAAGGTTTGCCATCCAACAGGAAATCGTTTTTACTTAAACTAAAGATGTGTTTTTGCTGGGCGAAACTTGTGGCGCAAAAAAGTACGAACGCGAATAATAGCAGATATTTTTTCACAGAGGCGTTTTTTAATAGTTTGATGTACGAAACAAATCTATAAAAAATAGCTAAAGGTTAAATATTGTTAAATAACCTTGCCAACGGCCCCTCATCGTTGTGTTTAACTCCATTTATAGCGATAATTACTGCGTTTATCGGCACAAAGGCCGCTTTAATCTATTCTTGCTACTGAGGAAGTTTAAATTGGGTAAATTAGTTTTTATGCGCAAAAGACTAAAGTCCGCTGTAATCATTGAGGCGCTGGTCCATATTTTGTTTTGGACTTTTATCACGCTGATACCAGTGCTCTCGCACCCCGAGAATATGCCCGCTAATTTGCTGTTTTCGCCCTGGCATTTTGTTTTAATAAATGCACTGTTGGCCGTGCAGTTTTATCTCAACGCATTTTTCCTGATCCCGGTAGTACTAAACAAACATAAAAGGATAGGCTTATATTTTATTTTGTTCCTTATTTCGTTTGTTACCATTCATATCATCATCCGGCAGTCGCATCCGCAAGTGCACTTCGGCCGGCTGCCCGGAACGTACGGCATTCCACCGAGGCCGCCTTTTTTTGCCGGTTTTAGCTTGTTGCCACTTATTGCTATTTCGGCCGCCGGTTTTGCATACCGTTATTTGGCCGATCAGTTCAGAACCATCAATCAGGAAAAAGATATAACAAATGCGTCGTTGGTGTCTGAGCTGGCGTTTTTACGTTCGCAAATTAGTCCGCATTTTATTTTCAATGTTATCAATAGTGTGGTGGCGCTTTCGCGATTAAATCCAACCTTAGTTGAGCCAACGCTAATACAGTTATCAAAACTAATGCGCTATATGCTTTATATAAGCGACGAGGAAAAAGTGACGCTGAAGGATAAAACCGATTACCTGCTCAGCTACATAGAATTGCAAAAGCTCCGCTTTCAAAACATGGTGAAAGTGACTTTAAATTTTGATGTGGGTATACCCGAAAAAACCATTGAACCCATGTTGCTGATTCCCTTTGTTGAGAATGCGTTTAAACACGGTACGGCCGATGTTAATAGTGCAACGATTGATATCGTTATGCAATCGGATCATAAAATACTGGCTTTTATGGTGCAAAACAGCTATAACCCGCATCACCAAACACACAACGGCGACCACGGCATAGGGCTGGCCAATGTAAAACGCCGCCTGGAATTGTTGTATCCCGCCAAACATACCTTAACTATAAATCAAAGTAACAACACCTATAACGTTAACCTTCAAATACAATTAAAATGATAAAATGCCTGCTGATTGACGATGAACCCCTCGCGCTTGATTTGCTGGAAGATAATTTAAAACACGTAAATTATATGCAGGTGGCCGGCAAATGCCGCCATGCCGGTGACGCCCTTTTGCAGCTGCAATCCGAAGAAATCGACCTTCTGTTTTGTGATATCCAGATGCCGGGCCTCAATGGCCTGCAACTGATAAAAAGCCTGGTAAAAAAACCGATGGTAATATTTGTTACTGCTTACGAAAAGTTTGCCATTGACGGCTTTGAGTTGGAGGTGATAGATTATTTGGTAAAACCTGTTCCGCTGGAGCGCTTTTTACGTGCCTGCCAAAAGGCACACCACTTGTTTGAGTTGAACCGGCAATCCAAACAAAAGCTACAACCCGCTAAAAAACACCTTTTTGTTCATTCGGAATACAACCTGGTAAAACTCAACGTGAGCGACATTGAACATATTGAGGGGTTGAAAGATTATGTAAAGATATACCTGTTTAATCAGCCTAAACCTATTATATCGCGCACCAGTATTAAGGCATTAGAGTTACAGTTGCCTGCGGAGCTATTTTTTAGAATACATAAATCTTATTTAATTAATGTTGACCATGTATTGCAAATACGTCGCGGTAAAGTAAAAACGCTTAACTCTGAGCTGCCATTGAGCGACAGTTACCGAGATGTGATACACAGGATGGTGGGCCGGGAAACGGAATAATGATGATATAACTTTCTAAATTGCTATTGCGATGATGAACGCCGAAGAATTGCTGCGCTTTGTTATCCCGAAGCAACTCCGCGATATTTAATGCTCTGACAAGTTAGGAGTAGCCGCGGCATTATATTTCCATCACTTTTTTTCGACAAAGGCTTTGCCCGCTGGGGCATAGGAAGGATCGATTATGGTTCACTATTAACGCAATGTATTATCACGTTCATGCTCTTCTACTTTCCGGTCTTTTCCGTCCCGATAATTATCGGGATTCCGGACTTTACTGACTCCGGTATCGAAACACCTGCCTTCCCAAATTGCCATTATTATCAATACCCTCTACTACCACTTTATACGTTGTTTTACCATCAGCATTAAAAAACTCAAACGATGCTTTGCCGTCTTTGCCGGTAATGATGTTGGGTTTCCAATAAATTGTGCTGCGTAAATCGGGCAGGGCGGCATTTGTTTTTGGGTTATCGTACTGTGGCGAATAAAATACGCGCGACTTATAGTAGCCTCTTGGCATATAAGTGATAATACCCGGCGCATAGTGCTGATACGCATCGGATCCGCCGCCCCTTTTGGTAGTGATAACCAACACGCCATTACTACCCCGGCCGCCGTAGACAGAAAGATATTCAATACTGCGTAAAACTTCAATGGTTTCAATATCTGCAGCATTCAAATCGTTTAAAACGGTGGCATCAACATATACGCCGTTTACAATAATTTGCATTGGCCGGCTTAAGCTGCGGTTGGAGTATGGGGTATCATTACGAAAAGTAACGCCAAACAACATGCCCTGCAGGCAGTCTGTAAGTTTTGCACAGCCCATGCGGCCAATATCATCGGCTTTAAGCACCTGGTTAGCATTGCCCGGTCCATTCAGGTTTGATGAGTTTTCAACCAGGGGGGCTTTTTGCGCTTTTATTTTTACTTCTTTTAGCAGGATGGCATGATTACCTATACCATATTTTAACTGTGTGTCATACCACAATTTACTATTTTGCAAAAAAGGATCGAGGCCATCGGTTATGTTTACCTTCAAATCGGCTGCATTTTTGTTTGCACCAACCGTTTGCGGCGTTATATTGTCGAGCTCTATTTGCAGGTTTTTACGATCTCTGGAAGTTCGGGCCTGTATCACAAACCTAACGCTATCCCTAAATACCAGGTTTGTGAACGTAAATTTCCCGCTTTTATCTGAAATAGTATCCACCAAAAAAGCGCCGCCAGCTGTCGAAAATAAAGTCACCTTTCCATTTACTACCGGTTTGCCCAACAGCGTTTTGATGTGCCCCGATATTTCCAGCGATTTCTCGGCTTCAAATTTTGCGGGCGGGAAACTATCGTTAAGTACCTGTTTCCATTCAAAGCGGTGATAGCCCTGCGTCAGCATCAGCACATCCAAATCAGCGGCTGTTTGCTGATTAGGATTGTTAAAATAATAACCGGGTTTTTCAATATATCCTCTTAAATCAGAAGTAAGCAGTAGGTTTGATAAGATTGTATTTTCAGCGTTTTCATCAACTGGCACTTTGACATCATCAGTTACCGAAACCGAAAAGCTGCCGGTTACCGGGTTACCTGATGCATCCGCAGCATTCAAATTGATTTTTACTTTTTCGCGCGGGGCATAGGTTTGTTTTTCAGTTGATACCCCAAGTTTAAGCTGATCGGCGTGTTGTATAAATACTAAACGTTCGTTCAACGGCTCGCCGGTTTCCGTAAACAAGGTAAGCTGTACAATTCCGGTAGGGAATTTGCTTTTCGGTATAGCGGCAGTAAAAAACTTACTGCCAGGTTTGCTTTGTCCGGCATAATAAATTACACCGCCCATCTGGCCAATTAAACTCATCGTGCCGGTTTGCTGAGCTGCTGAAATTACGGCTCCCGGTATTATTTTTACGATGATTTTGTCGTCGGCCGAATTGTCGACGCTTAACGAATATCCCGAGGTGGTTGCAACGGGTAATGCAACCGTGTTTACCGACCCATCGGCATAAGTAACCTGCGCTTTATAAGTTTTACCACTTTCGGGTTTTAAATTAAATATCCCCATCCCCAAATTGGAGGTGCTAAAAGTAGCCACCTGGTTATTTTGATCATCCATTACAGCGCCTTTTATAGCTGCTCCAAGCCCATCTGCACCAACTGCTTTGAAAGCAATTTTGGAGAAGTTACCATTTACCAGGCTACCGCCTTCGGCGAAAAACTGCACATCAACCTTGCCCGACGCAGCTTTTATCAGCAACGATTTTGTAGCCGCTTTTTTGCCGGCCAGCTTAAGTGTGGTCACTATCCGCCCCATATCCGCCGGGTTAGTTGCCGCGCCGGCAAAACTGATATTTATATTTCCTTTATCATCCGTTTGCCCTTTGCCTTTAATAACGTTGTTTAAGCTGGTATGAATTTCGTAACTCACCGGGGTACCGGCATAGGGCGTTCCATCCGAATTGGAATAATTGACAGTGGCATTTGTTTTTGCCTGTCCGTTTTGGGTACTGAAGGTGTAGGTCGCTTTTGCAAAAACATCATTACCCGTTGCATTTACAATGGCGATGGTTTTATCAAAAAAATAAGCCTCACCCGCGTTGCGCATCCAATTGGTGTAGGCTCTGATCCGGTAGTTTCCTTCTTTAAGCGTATCGGGCAGTGCAAAATCGCCCCAGGTTAAACCTGCAGTAACAGGCAGTTTTATGCTTTGGCTTACCGAATCTTTATCATCAATCAATTCTACATTCAACACGCGGCTCAGGGCCGACAGTTGATGACTGCTGCCAACCGTAATGTAAGCCTTAAACCATATATCATCGCCTGTGGCATAACAAGGTTTATCCAGCTGCAGGTAAACTTTCTCCTGTGGGTGGCTGCTTAGCCATTTATCCAGTTGCGCTGCTATTTTTTCGATAGGGCCATCATCAGTCGATGTAAATCCACATATTGCGGCAACCATTACGGTTGTAAACAGCACGGCAACTATCCTTCTATAATTCATCATCTGTACCAAAACTCAAGTTTAGCTAAAATGTGAAGGTGTCTGGGTAACAAGTATGTTAAGGATGTGGTTTTGAGTAGTTTTTGTTAAAGGAGTGCAACTGTTCTCTTCTATATAATTAAATTAAAAATTTACCGCAGAGAAACGGAGGAGGCCAAGAGGGCGCTAAATTTGAACATTTATCTCCATTTATACTATTTCCACTCTCTGTGTTCTCCGTTTCTCCTCTGGTTTCTCCGTGGTTTAAAAATAATCTGTTTATTTCGATTAACTTATAATCACTTCCCCGTCTTCGCTGTGCGCCATTGCAAAGCATAGTAAGTAGTGGTACTACTGCCAGCATTTTTTATAGCGTGTAAATGCCCCGCCGCCTGGTATATTACCGAGCCTGGACCCAGCGGTTTCCATACGCCGTCGACCAGGGCTTTAACATTGCCCTCTTTCACAATTAACAATTCTTCTTCGGGATGGCGATGCGGTGCATGAGACGAGTCGCCGGGGTTTAGGGTGGTGATATGCAGTTCAAACTTATCCAGTGTTTCTGTAGGTGCATTAAAAACTTCCCGGCGTTGCCCGATGGGTGTGGGAATAACTTTCAGGTCGTTCCAGTTATACGCAGCCGATTGCAATGGCTGATCATTGTTTTTCCGGGCAATAATAGCCATCGGGATACACATCACCAGCGCGGTGATGCCTATGATTGTAAAATCTCTTTTTGTCATGATAAGTATTGTTCGGTATTATTAAGTTCATTAATAGTTTCCTCGCTATCACAATTTTGCCATAGTCGTTCTCTTAACTCCCTGGCAAATATGGTAGATGCCAAGCCGTTTTTCACCAGATGAATATCCTGAATAAGACTTGCAATTAAGGGCCCGTCGGCTGTATTTATAATTCCATTTTGCTCCCGTTGAGACACCCTCAAAAGGCCATCCATATCCCCACGAAATGAATTGTAAATTTTAACCTGATTTTGTGTGATCATTTGAGTTTTACCGGTAACCGATAGCAAATTTAGGTTAAAAAAAAGCGTTACAAAGCACTAAACTTTGTAACGCTCATTCAATAACAGGACGATATTGTTTATTTAAAATCGTCGGCAGTTACGCCGGTATTTAATTTAATATCGGTAACGGTCATGCTAAAATTTTGCGTTTGGCCGCCTGCAGATACGGTAACGTCAATTTTATAGGGTAACATAACACTACCCACTTTGCGGTAATCGCTTATTTCATACGTTTGAGTAACAGCGGCATTATTGCTGGTAGTGGTGGTTTCGTTTTTCACCAGCAATTTGCTTTTTACATCATAATACTCGGTTGATCTTTTGCCGCTGGGATCGGTAACGTCAACCTGGTAAGCATCCGAGCCGTTTACTTTTTGTATACCTTTTACAGTCAATTTAAAAGCTGGGTTTTTCAGATAATCCAATTGCTCGGTTAATGAGGTAAAAACAGCTTTTTGCGCAATTTCTTCGGCAGTAAGATCCTTTTTGTTGCCCATTTGCATCTCATAACCGGTTGTGCCGTCAAACATTGATTTCATCATCACGTTGCCGCCCATCGAAATAGTCATAACATCCTTGTTGGGCGCCAGTTTTTTCTCCGAAACATTCAGGCTCATTCCCTGCATGGCCATCGTCATAGTGGCATCGTATGCGGTTATTTTGCTCAGTTCGGTTGCCCCACCCGTCGCATCAATGTATCCCTTAATTATGTCGGTTGCATTTGTAGCCGGAACGGCGGCGGCAGCAGCGCCTTCAACAACCGGATTGGCGTATATATCATATAACTTTACCGGGTAACCACTTTTTTTAAGGGCATCCAAAAACTTGCTGGCATTGCCTACGATTACTATACGCGCATTATCAAAGCTCATGTACGCTTGTGCGGCACGCTGTATGTCGTCGGCTGTAACCGCATTTACGCGTTGCAAATAGGTTTTGTAAAAATTTGGCGGCAAATCATTAATCAATATGTTGCTGGCAAAAGTGGCCATACGTGCCGGGTCTTCCAACCCCAATGCAAACGAACCATTGTACAAAGCTTTCGCGATATTCAATTCTTCGGCAGTGGCCTTTTCGGTGCGGATGCGTTTTATCTCATCCAAAAATGCGGTAACAGCGCTATCTGTTTTAGGCGTCCGTACAGATGCATCAGCAGTAAACGTACTTTGCCACCTGCCCGAACCCAGGCTGGAGTAAGCACCATAGGTAAAACCATGCTTCTCGCGCAAATCCATAAATAAACGACTTTCGGCGCCACCGCCTAAAGTATAGTTAGCCAATAAGGCCGGGAAATAATCGGGGTTGTTTTTCTTCAGATCAACCAGATTTACAACCGTTATTTCTGATTGTACCGCATTTGGCACATCAATCACATCAATTTCGGTTTTTGCTGGGTTCGGTACCTTTGCCAATACAGGCAGGGTCAGCGGCCGACCGCTCCACTCGCCAAAAACTTTTAATACCAATAGCTTAGCATCAGCGGGTTTTATATCACCAATAATAGTGAGATAACTTCTTGATGGGGTGATGTATTTTTGGTAAGCTGTTTTAACATCCTGTAGGGTAAGCGCGTTAACCGTTTCCTGGGTTTCATACTCACCGTCCGGATGGTTTTTACCATAAACAAGCGCATTCACCACTCTTGCCGAGATCGCTTTGGCACTTCTTTCGTTTGATTTTAAATTGGTTATTTCCTGTGTTTTTAGCTTGTCGAACGATTCTTGTGTAAATGCCGGCGCTTTTAACGCATCACCCATCAGTGTAAATGCGCTTTTAAAGTAACGGGTTAATGCCGACGCACTGCCACCCGATGAACTCAGTTCAACGGTGGCGCCAATTTTATCAACGGCATCGTCAAATGTTGCTTTGGGCATCGTTTTAGTGCCTTCGCTTAACATGCCGCCCATAATAGTCATTACACCGGCCTTTTTACCTTCTGTGATGGGCCCTGCGTCGATAACGAAACTGGCCGATACTTTTGGCAAACGGTGATCTTCGACCACTAAAACGGTAATTCCATTTTGCAATTTGTAAATAACAGGATCTTTAATGGTGATCACGGGCGCCGGACCAGGTTTAGGAGCCGTTGTACGATCAATGGTTTGTGCCTGCGCATATTGCATTAATAATGCCCCGGCCGCTATCATTATATATTTCTTCATCATTTTTGTTGCTATAAATTATAATTATTGAGCTTTAGCTTTAGGCAGGTAATACAATACCAAACGTTGATTACTGCTTAGGTATTTGCGGGCAGCATCGCGTATTTCTTCGCGGGTTATTGATTGTACCTCTTTTAATTCCTCGTTAATTTCGTTGGTGTTTTTATGATGAAACGTATAGCCATTGGCCAAATTCTCGGCAATACCCAACATCCTCGTATTTTGGCTTACAAAGCCATCTTCAAACTGGTTTTGCAGTTTCTGGTAATCTTCAGGGCTAATCAGTTCAGTTTGCAGCTTTGCTATTTCTCCGTTCATGTCGTCCAGCAAGGCTGATGGTTGTGCGCCTCCGCTTGGCAATGCACCAATAATATACATCCCATAATCTTCGAGCGAATAGTTAAAGGCAAAGACCTGCAGGGCGTCTTTTTTCTCATCCACCATTTTTTTGTTCATCCGTGAGCTGCCGCCACCGGTAAGCAGGGTTGAAATTAAGCCCATTACTTTGGAATCGCGGGTGTCACGCCCGGGTACGCGGTAAACCGAAAATATGGCCGGTATTTGTATGTTGGCGTCGTAAGCGGTATCAACAATTTGTTTGGTAATTGGCGCTTCTTCTGTTTTTTTGTAAACCACATCGGCGCCACGTGGAATAGGGCCGAAATAAGATGCAATCAATCCTTTGGTTTTGGCTACATCAATATCGCCCGCAATGGTTAAAACCGCGTTATTGGGTGCATAAAACTGTTTAAAAAACGATTTAAACTCATCAAGCTTGGCCGAATCCAAATCCTTCATGGAACCAATTACACCGTTGTGATAGGGGTGTTTGGTAAACAGGTCCTCGCCTATTACATTAATAAAATTGCCATAAGGGCGATTATCAAAACTTTGGCGTTTCTCTTCTTTTACAACTTCGTTTTGGGTTTTTACGCCAATCTCGTTTATTACCGGGTGCATCATCCGTTCGCTTTCCAGCCAAAGGCCCGTCTCCAAATCGTTTGAGGGGAACACTTCATAATAAAAAGTACGGTCCTGGGTGGTATTGGCATTATTTTGACCGCCATTGGCCGATACAAGTTTAAAAAACTGTCCACGCTTTATATTGTCGCTGCCCTCGAACAATAAGTGCTCAAAAAAGTGTGCAAAGCCGGTGCGGCCAGCTACTTCATTTTTGGAGCCTACGTGGTACATAACCGATACCGCCACTACAGGTGCATGATGGTCGTCGTGCAGAATTACGTGCAGTCCGTTGGGGAGGTCGTATTCTGTAAATTCAACTTTTTGCGCTTTAGCATTTAAGCCGGTAAGGGCCAAAGCTGTAACAGCGCACAATACGTGTTTTCGTATGTTCATATTTATAGATTGTTTTATGGCTAATTTATTATTTTATTCGATATCAAATTTAACAAATGATTTAAAATGAGATAGTTTAGGATAATTAAACCGGTGTTTTTTTAATTTAGATGATCGTAACCGGATTTTGTTTCAGTATTTAAACGATAAAGTTGTACTTAAAACGAAATCAGGTGGTTATTATTCTATGAAACTGTTTAAATGGTAAAAGTATCCGTTGCGGATTATGAAAGAATACTATTTGTTCGAATTTCACGAATTTTAAAACAACAATTAATTCGTGAAATTCGGTCAATTTGTGATCATTCGTGTTTGTTCACTGATAAATTAAACGGCTTCTAATATCCGGCGCAGATAGTTTATTTGACCCAAATGGTAAGTTAAATGGCCGTAAAACTGCAGCATATAAAATGCTGTGCTTTTTTGCCCAAAGAAATCTAACGGATATTGCTCATCCAGCTTTTGCTGGCTGATATCTTTCAAGCTTTCTTTTACTACTTCAGCTAAAAGTTCAATATCGGCAATAAGCTTTGTCTGCGGAACGCCCGTTAACGAAAACTCTTCCACCCGGTTACGCACGTACCCGGTTTTACCCAACATGGCGCCGATGGTATAGTTCAAATTACCAACCAAATGCAGCGTTAAAGTACCTGCCGAATTGCTGATGCCGTCCATTTGGCGCCAGATGTTGTCTTCGTCTTTAAAGGCTGCGATTTCGTCGCGCAGTTTGAGGATATCGCGCAGGTATAGTTCGGAGAAGTAGTTTTCCATGGTTGGGATGTTTAAATGTTTGTTGGTGCAATATACTGCAAAACACGTATGGCGTAAAATTTACCACAAAGTTCACAAAGAGAAGAACACAATGGACACAGAGATTTATTGATTTATCTTTTATCTATCTTCTGTATAACTAACAAATTTTAACACAAAGAAGCAGAGAAATCACAGAGCGCACAGAGTTTGAATTGATATTTTACTTCTCTGTGTTCTCCGTGATTTCTCCGTATCTCTGTGTTAAAAAATAACTACCCTTACCGCCGGCTTCAATGTTGTCATACTCAAATTTACAAACATTAATTATTTCTGCGTTAAAAAATGTTAATGTTATCCGGGCCATTGCTTAAACACCTACCTTAGTAAAACAATCATAAACTTATGCTGCACAACTACTTTACCATCGCCTGGCGAAGCCTTTGGAAAAATAAGGTTTTTTCGCTCATCAATATTTTCGGACTATCTATCGGCATCGCCTTTACCTTGCTGATGGGCGCTTACGTTTGGGGCGAGCTGCGGGTAAATGATGATTTAAAAAATGCGGATAACCAGTACATCCTGCAAAGCAAATGGAAAGACCCCAACCTGGGTTTTGAGCTGGGCACCATAGCTCAATTGCCCAAAGCGCTAAAGGAAACTTATCCCCGGCTGGTAGCCAATTTTTACCATTGGGATGGGGTTACCTCCAATGTATCAAAAGGCGACAAACATTTTCGCGAAGGGATACAGATTGGTGACAGTACAATGTTAAGCATGTACGGTTTTGCCTTATCGCACGGAAGTGCACAAACCGCACTTAACGATCCCTTTGGCGCAGTGGTTACCGAAAAACTGGCCAATAAGTATTTTGGCAGTACCGACGTGGTTGGCAAAACTATCAACATTGAAAGTTTTACCGGTTTAAAACACGATTTTATGATCACCGGCGTGCTAAAGCCCATGCCTAAAAACTCGGTGACCACCGTTAATGATAATAACAACAGCGACATTTTTTTGCCGGTAAAAGCGGCGGTATTTTTAGGCCGCAGCATGGACGGGTGGAACAATACCAGCCTGGTGGGACTTATTGAACTGCAAAAAGGTGTTAGTCCGAAAGATTTGGAGCAACCCATGCGCCACCTGATCAAGCAAAATGCATCGCAGCAAATAAATGATAATTTAACGGCTTACCTGGTTCCGCTGAAAACGTATTACCTGGATGCCAACAACGGCATCGTTAAAAAAATGTGTTATACGCTTTCGTTTATCGCGCTTTTTATATTGCTTATGGCAGTTATTAATTTTGTTAATATCTGCATTGGCCGCTCGTCCAGCCGGATGAAAGAGATGGGTATCCGCAAAGTTTTGGGTGGGATGCGGAAGCAACTGATGTGGCAGTTTTTGATTGAATCGATTTTGCTGGTATTGCTGGCAACTATTATTGCACTGGGCATTTACGCCATGGCCCGGCCATACTTTAGCGATGTTTTAGGCAAAGATATTACGGGCCTGTTCTCCTTCCCGGTATATTTTTATTTGCTGCCTTTGTTATTTGCTGTTTTTGTGGGCTTGTTGGCGGGCATTTACCCGGCACTGGTGCTGTCGGCATTAAAATCGGTCGATTCATTAAAGGGCAAACTTAGCTCGGTGAAAGAAAGTGTGCTGTTTCGCAAAATATTGGTTGGCTTCCAGTTTGGTACGGCGGCCTTGGTTTTTATCGGCTCCATCATTATTTCGCAGCAGGTGGCCTTGTTTTTTAATGGCGATTTGGGTTTTAAAAAAGACTATGTGGTTTATGCGCAGGTGCCAAGAGACTGGAGCGCCAAAGGGGTAAAAAAGATGGAGGCCGTAAGGTACCAGCTTTCGCAGATGCCGCAGGTGAGCAGCGTTTCACTTTCGTGGGAAATTCCGGATGGGGCCAACGGCGGCAATGGTCAGTTGTACCGGGCGGGCACCGATCCTAAACAAGCAGTTACTGTACAGGGCCTGGTTTCTGATAATCAATACGCTGCTACTTACAATATTCCGCTTGCTGCCGGCACCTATTTTACGCCGCAATATACGCCTGCCGATTCCTCAAAAATTGTAATTAACCAAACAGCGGCAAAAGCTTTAGGGTGGAACAACCCCAATGATGCCATCGGCCAATTATTGTATGCCCCCGGCAGCACCACACCGTTTACTGTTTGCGGTGTAACTGCCGATTTCCATTTTGGAACCATGCAGGCGCATATTCTGCCCATTAGCATTGTAAATGTTAATTTTGCGCAGATTTATCGTTTCTTTTCGATTAAGCTTAAACCCGGCGATATGCAAAAAAACATTGCCGCCCTGCAAAAACAATGGAGCCTGGTATTGCCCGATGCTCCGTTCGAATATCATTTTATGGACGATGCACTTGCCCATATTTATCAAACTGAAATACAGCTGAAAAAAGCCTCGGTTATTGCAACGGTATTGGCAGTAGCCATTGTGCTGCTGGGGGTGCTGGGCCTGATCTCGTTAAGCATCCAAAAACGCACCCGCGAAATTGGCATCCGTAAAGTGTTAGGCGCATCCGTTGCCGGTGTGATAAGCTTGTTTATCAAGGAGTTTTTGGCCATCGTAGTTTTTGCCGGACTGGTTGCCTGTCCGCTGGCTTATTTACTAATGCACAACTGGTTAAAAGATTACGCTTACCGGGTTGATATTACGGGTTATCCGTTTGTAGTATCGCTGGCTTTACTTACAGGGGTAACGGCGCTGTTGATTGCATTGCAAACTATAAAAGCGGCTTTGAGCAACCCGGTTAAAAGTTTAAGGACGGAATAACGCTCCGCCGTCATTAGATCATTGGTTTGGGTGGATTTTTTTGTAGGTATACGGGTAATTGCTCGTTATCGGGCTTTGATTTGGTGGCGGCTGGTTCGGCATGGTATTGTTTATATACAAAATATAGCAATTTAACACCCTTCAAATCATTGCGCCAACCTCCTCGCCTCATCCAGCGCTGCCGTATTTCCGAAATAAACCATTTTCTGATGTTCTGCCAGGTAATCACCAATAAACAAGGCTTTACTAAGCAATTGATTTGAATTGTAGCCGGTTGACGAAGCGGCTTTTATGGCAGCCAAATCAACCAATAAATTAATCATGTTACTTAAATCGGCAGATGTCAGTTTTTGTGCTGATAGCCGGGCTAAAAACCCTTCATTGGTTAAAAGGGCAATTTCATCTAAACTCATGCCGATGCCGGATTTTAGCAGATCACCAACTTCGGCTACTTTAATATCGGTCGCCGCGCTTTCCTTCAGTAATAAAACTTTCGAAAATATTTTTCTAAAGAAGAGACCGAGCGATTCTATCTGACGTAATAGTAGGTCTTGATTTTCCATGGTTTTTATATCTGACCTAAAACTAAGGTTTTATTGTGAAACGCCGCGGATGCTTGTGAAAACAGCGAAACGGAAAAACTAAAACAGGAATTGTCCGCTAACACGAGGCTCCTTATCAGATTCGTCACTACACGTTCTTCTCTTCGTCAAAACACATTAAAACTCAACGTATCTGCCTGCATAGCTGTAAAAATTCCAAACCCATTCACCACGTTGGTTGGTAAATTAACCAGGTTTTGCGAGGTTGCCCCTCCGGTATTTCCCTTTATCATATTAATATATTCCTGGTTTACACTAAACAACATCACCTGATAGTGCCCGTAATAGGGGAAGTTATTTTGCACCAAATCAATATAAGCTGCCTGGTTGGTGTTTAACTCAAAGTTTGCTGAACGGTTACCCCCGAATGTACTTAGCGGAAAGGCCGGACCATCAGCATTATTGAATACCAACACATGGTTTAACGAATCGGGGTTGTCCCAGCTCATTCTGTCCAATGCAGCAGTATTTGGGGTGCCGGTGGTGGTAGTTATGGTTATAGCGGCGTATTGTGTTGTAAAGTTGGTTGGCTTTGCAGGCATTACCGTTTTAGCCGATACCACATTACCCTGATAGGTAAATTGCATGGTATAGCTTTTACCGGACACTAAAAAGCCTGCGGCGTTGTAGGCATAAACTCCCGAAGACGATTCGGTTAATTTAACGCTGGTGCTGCCGTCAGAAACAGAAACCGCTACTCCTGCTATTGGGCTGCCATACTTAGCGGTATCATCGAGCGTTTTTTGCTGATATAGTTTTACCGTTATTCCCTGGCCGGGGATAAGGTATCCCTGTACCACGGGCAGAGTAGTACTTGCCGGTAAATTATCTTTTTTGCAGGCTGCGAGCAATACAAGCGCGAGGCCTAAAAACAGCTTATATTTTAATATTTGTTTTCTCATTTCCATCGTAAGCTGAGTGTGATATTTGGGGTAAAGCCCAGGTAGTTAACATCGGTTGTTATGGCCTGGTAATTTTGTAGTTGGTACTCGCGGTACCAGGTATTGGTGTGATTATAAACGTTAAACAGCGACAGGCCAATGCTGCCAATTTTGTTGCCGTTTATTTTTAACAGATCGTATGTGGCCGAAAGATCGAGCCTGTGATAATCGGGCAAACGCTCCGCATTTTTGCCGCTGATATTAAAGGCTGTTTGTGTGTTGCCATCGGCCGTAGTAACTGTATAGCTGGACAACGGCGCGGTATAAGGATGCCCGGTGCTGAATATAAATACAGCCGAAAAATTCCAGCGGTAATAATGGTACATATTAATGGCTTTAAACTCGTGCCTTATGTCCTGGTCGGCAGGGTAATAGGTATTGCCAAAAACAGCAAACTTATTTTCGGCATCCGCCAGGGTATAGCTTAGCCAGCCGGTGTAGTTACCCAACTTTTTTTGCACCAAAATTTCAATGCCTTTGGCTTTGCCGGTTCCGGTATAAAAATCCTGTTCGATGGTGTTGGCGGTACTACCCGGCGAAAAGCCCGACTGCCTGATGGTATATTGGGTTAAGCCCGAAAGCGTTTTATAATAGCCTTCTATATCAATTAAAAAGTTGCTGTTTTCGTAACTGATACCGCCCATGTAATGCTGCGCAGAGCTTACAGGGATATTGCTATTGTTTGATTGTACCCAAAAGTTACGGTTGCCATTTACAATGTCTTCGCGGGTAACTTCGTTCATAAACTGGTAAAACTGACCGGTTGCAACTTTAAGGGTATAGTTACTGTCGATCACGTAGCTTGCCGAAAACCGGGGCTCGGTATACAGCCTACCCGTTGGCTGAAACCAGGTACTGCGAAAGCCGGGCTGTATGTGCAGTTTGGTGGTTGGGTCATATTCCAGTTCGCCGTAGGCGCCCGCTAAAATGGCAGTATTATGCTGATTAATTAACGTGCTGGTATCGTTTTGTACGTAGCTATAATTAATTTTCTGGTGATTGGCGAAGCCCCCAAACTTCAGCTTTAATTGGTTGCTGAATAGTTGTTCCCATTCTGATTTTACGCCCACATCCTGCAGGTTATTATTTTCAACCGTTCCGGTTTCAAACGCCACCGGGTCGCCGTTGCTATCATAGCGGGTGCCATTGGTGCTGCGGTTGCGATCGTTAAAGTAGGATGAATAGGTAACGTACGTGTTGGAGTGCACATTTTTGTTCCATTGGCGGAACCATTTTAAGCTACTGCCGGTGTTGCCATATTTGGTATAGTCGGTAATGTTGATGCTACCCGTTGTGGTGCTTAAAAAAGCTGGTATTTGCAGGGCACGGCTGTTATCGGTAATGTCTTCTCCATTGTAAAAGCTCCAGGTGATGGCATCGTTTTTATCAATGCGATAATTATAGCGTATATCCGCATCATAAAAATGGGATGCCGGCGTAGTTGATTCTCCAAAACCTCCGCCACCGCCAAAACCACGGCCACCACCCGGTCCGCCGCCGCCCTGTGCTGTTGAAGTATTAAACTGCTTGAATATTTTATCGTAAAGCGGTCCCTGGTACGAGCGGCGGAATGCTACCAGCAGCGATGATTTATCGCCCAACGGCGTTTCGACAAAAGCGTTGAGGCTTAATAAACTTAAATCAATGCCAAAATTAGCTTCGTTGCGGTTGCCGTCTTTTCCGTTAATTTCAGTAACGCTCGAAAGCCGGCCACCATACATCGGCGAAAAGCCGCCTTTGTATAATTGCACATCCTTAACCGCATTGCTGTTAAAGGCGCTGAAGAAGCCATAAAGGTGATCAACCTGGTAAACGGTAAAGCCATCAAACACCACCAAATTTTGATCGGGTGTGCCGCCACGCACATAAGCGCCGGACGACGACTCATTGGTAGCCCCTACGCCCGGCATTAACTGAAAGGCGCGTAAAATATCTTTTTCGCCCAGGTTGGGCAGTTTATCAAGGGCGGCCGGGCTTAACTGCAGCACGCCAACCTTTTTGGTATCCGTATTCATTACACCGCTTTTTTTACCGGTAATGGTTACTTCGTTTAGGGTATTAAGTGCTTTAAACATCCCAATAGTAAGGTTATTGTTGATGTTTTTGGCGATAAGCCTTAAATAATCGTCCTGGTATCCCGAATAGGTAATCTCAATCACGCTGGTATCTGACGGAATATTAAACAAGGTAAAATTGCCATCGGTATTGGTGCTGGTAGTAAGGCTGGTATTCCTGATGCGGATGGTTGCTGATGGCAGCGATTCGCCAGTGGTTTGGTCAATAACCTTTCCGCTTATACTGAACAAAAAGTGCATCGGCGGGGCTTTGGGCTTTTCCAGTTCCGATGTAAGTGCCGTCCCTAATGTGGTGTGGCGTAATTTGTTCATAGCTTTAAGCCTGTTCAGATCATCTGTGTTTTGAAGGATGTAGATAGTGCCGTCCTGCTCAATCCAATAATGCAGCTTATTGGCGCTGCATACTTTTTGAAATACATCTTTTAACGATTCATCAAAATAATGCTCAGCAATGTCGAACTTATTAAGCGAGTCCCGTTCGTAAACAATGTTCAAATGAAAGCTGGCTGCAATGGTATCCAGCATCAAATCGAGCGGGCAAGTAAAAAAATGACTTATATAAGTTTTTTTAAGGGTTTTTTGCGTTTGCTGTGCCGATGCACAATAGCCCCCCGCAGTGATTAAAAATAGCAGTAATAATTTCCTCATTCAGTTTTGTTTGTATCAAAAACCGAATTTGGAGCCAATTATTAAGGATAGGAAATAAATGAGATAAGGCAGGGTTATGTGCCGACGAACAACACTTATTTGCCGCGATTGGTTACCAGTTATTTGAGATGCTGTTTAATTCAATATTCATCGTATGCGCAATTTGATAAATATTATGCTGCTTTAATGCCGCTCAACCCCACCTTTTCTTCCTCTTTATCAAGCCTTTAAATCCAAAACCCATCCACCAAACCGTCCGCCTGTGTACGCCATCCGTACGCTAACGAACACTTTTAAAAACACCTTGATTTTTATTTTACTGATTACCAGGCAATTACAATATGGGTATCAATATTGGCATGCCCTTGTAAAATAATAACAAATAATTAAGCATTAAATATTACTAACATGAAAACAACAATTTTAACCATAGCTATCCTGCTTACAGCAGTACTTGGTATAAATCAATCAACTTTTGCTGCGTCATTCAACAGCAATGAAGTAAGCACAATTTTACCGGTTACAAGCCCCATCAGCAAAATTGAGGTACACGGCAATGTGGAACTTTATGTATCGAGCGGCAACACAAACCAAGTAAAGGTTTACAACACCTATTATGCCGAAAACGCATTGATACAAGATGACAAGGGTCTTTTACGTATTAGCTCGTACAACGAACAAAAACTGATAGTTTGGGTTACCGTAACCGATTTGCGCAACCTGGAAGTTTACGACACAGCATCAGTAAAATCGTTTGGCAAACTATCGGCTATCGACTTGGATGTTAAATTATATAACAACGCCTTCGCTAATTTGGATTTAGATGCCTATCATGCCGAAATTACTTTATCGGACCACGCTAAAGCCAACGTATCGGGTGATATTCAGGAAGGTAACATGAAATATGATCTGTCAGCCTCACTCAACACCAGCGACCTGGTATCGGCACAATTGATTAAAACGTTAAATGCAAAAGGTGCCATCACTGATGGCGATTCAGCTGAATTGGTGATCCTTTAAAAATCCCTTTCCCCAAAAAAGAAGAGCCACTTGTACAAGTGGCTCTTCTTTTTTTCAATCTGTAACGCTAAATAGCAGCGTAATAAACACCTCCTTGCGGCACAATTTTGGTGCTGCTGAATACTGAATAAGGCATATAATAAAATCCGTTAAGCCCCCACGATGATCCCCATGAGTTTTGAACTTTAAATGCTTTCTTATTGTCATCGTACCCAATAATGGGTGTTGCATGGCCGCCCAGTAAAGTGACTCCTTTTGCCAATGCGCCTGCGGTGGTTAGGGGGTTGTATATGTAGCTTGTGGTGTTCAACCCTTCAAAGTATTGATATTTGGAATTATCATAAACGTTAAGCCCCATCATAACGGGGATATTATGGCGGAGGCAGTTTTTAACTGCGGCAGTATCACCGGTATTGATCAAAACATAGCTGCTTATTTTGTAATTGAGCGCATTGGAAATAGCCGCAGTTGCAGGCGGTGTTTTATAGGCTGTTGTTTTATCGCTTGCGGGATAGGTGTACAAAGCTTCGGTGCAAATACCATATTTTTGTAAAGCCAAATCAATATCAACCATATAAGCGCCATCATCTGCGGTTATTTTTTCGTGGAGAATATTAACCCTTTCTTCGTAATACAAAAAGGCCGGGCTTAAAACCGGCGGAAACGCGCCATTTTTGTAATTGTACATAATTTCGTAAGCCTCGGCCCCGCAAAAAGAAGTACACGAACCCAAAGAGCCCTGGTCTCTTATAGCAGGCGTAGCAAGAGTAAGTACCGGTGGTGGTGGTGTAGTGGTCAAATCTTTAAATTTCGACCGGAATACCGCCTCAGAATATACCGGTACGTCGGCATACATATCCGGCGTCATGGTTAAAAGGCCATATACATGTTTGCCTTCTACTGTTTGGCTTATTTCCGGCTGTTGTGATGGTACAATATCATTTGATTTTGAACAGCCATACAATATCGTCATTAAAATTACCGACGATAAAATTGATGATAGTTTTAGGTTAGGTTTCATTTTTTAATGGTTTTATGTGATTAGCCCCTTAAATTACTGACATGCAATAATTTAATAAAGATAATTATTAAATTAATAAACCGTAAAAAAAGTGTTTTTATAACGGATTGTATGGGAATTAAACAGACAGTAATTTATAGTGGCCTTTTTTGTTTTACCGGAGAGATCAAGGAGAATGCACGGAGTACACGGAGTTTTTAACGGGACTAAATACACTAATTTATCAGATGATCAACCTAATTTTTATATTCTTTGTGTGCTTTGCCCTCCTTTGTGATGTCTGTGGTTAATTTCTCACATACAAAGCGTCATCATAGCAACCCCAAAATTACTCTCCCAAAAATTCCTTCTGTTTTATTTCCACCAGGCCGCCGTAAGTTGGGTTGCGGCTCAGGTAAATACTCACATGGTAGTAATCGTTATCAAACAAATAAATATTGTTGGACTTATCGGTACCCTGAAATTTCATCAGCAGGCCATATCTTTTGGCCTGGCTAATCATATTAAGGATGTATTGTTTATTGGTTGAAGTATAATTAACGGTGCGCAATAAAGTACCGTCGTAAAGTTTAGTATAGCGGCCCACGTTTATTTTCTCGGTGTCGGCTTTAGCATAAATGTCGCCCTTTTTAGGGGTAACGCTTTTAAAATACTCCACTTCCTGTCCGTTAACATCGGTAGTAAAGTCCTGTTTAAATTTCCGCCCATCCCGCAAGGCATTAAAAACATCGCCGTTGGCTAAATTTGAGTAGTAAACCAAATCGTTAAACTTTACGTTTTGCGCGTATAGGCTAATGCTGCATAAAAATAAAGCGGGCAAAAGGATCAGGCACTTCTTCATAACAGATAGTTTTATTAACATCAAATATACTTTTTTTTAGCGTTCTTTAACAGCAATTTATACGTGTATATTTAGTTTTACCGCAGAGAAACAGAAAATGCACAGTACACGGAGTTTCTTAATGTAACACGCCGCTTTAGTAAATATCCATTACTCATTTTTTCAATTCTCTGTGTGTTTTGTGCCTTCTTTGTGATATCTGCGGTTAATTCCTCCAACATAAAGCGTCATAAAGTCTTTTTTAAATCAAACTCAAGCGCCCGGATGATAGGTTTTTTCGGCATGTTTAAGCACATCCTGCTTATAAAACAATACATCTTTAAACTTACCTTCAATATACATGCCAGCCTGGTCAGTAAAGTGTTTTGAGGCTGGGTCGAAAGATTGTCCACCGGTTATCAATGATTTAGCCTTAATACGGGGACCAAATTCCACAGCGGCAATAAAGCTGTTGCCCGAATATCCATAGCGTTTTTTTGTGTTCATGGTACGGCTCACAAACGAAGGGAGCTGCCCGAACGCTGATGAAGTTAAGCCAACCGGCAAGCTTGGCGCATCATCATTAAATTTACCCTCCACGGGACGCTGGTAGCGGTTTATGTCGCCCCAATTTGTTTTCCAACTGCCGTAGCGCTGTTGCAGGTTGTTAATTGCCTTCGCAAACATATCCAGCAATTGTTTATCGCTGCTATTTTGCAGCATGGTATTTACCCTTTTAGTAATATAGGTGCTTTCTTCGTCTGTTTTTGGGCGGGGCATGGTGCCCATTATCAAAGTGCCCCATTCAATGGCGACAGTGCTGGCTATTGAATTAGCGGCGGTGTTGCGATCCCATTGCTGTAAAAGCTGCATCGGTTCGGCAAGTTTTTGTTTGGTAGAATCGGGCGCTTTGTTATAGGCGTTGAATAGGGGCGGCAGCAAATCGTCAAAAGCGGCCAGGTAACGGTTGTATCCTTTTTCCATTAATTGACTAAGTGTTAACTTTTTGCCATCATCCAGCAATTTCATGGCGGTAATGGCGCGATAATTTTGCCCGCCCGGCGCCATATAAGCAGGATATTCACTTTCAACAGGACTGCTCTTGCCCGATGAAGTAAACGGGGTTGAATTGCAGTTCTGTATCCAGCCCGTAGCCGGGTTATAAACATGCACAATTTGGTCGAGCGTGTGCAGTCCCTGCCATTCCGTGGTCGAAGTACTGCCATCAACAGGCTGAGTCCAATCAAGCTTTGGGTCGCGTTTCGGCATAAAATTGCCATACCAAAAAACAATATTGCCTTTGTCATCGGCATAAACCGTGTTGTTGGTGGCGTTTGATAACAGGTTCATTGCCTTTTTATACTCGCCAAGGTTATTGGCCTTTGTTATCAGCCATGATTCGAGCAAGGCCTTGTACGAACGATTGTCGGCTTTAAGCGCCAGCCATTTTCCATCGCGGCTGCCCAATATTGGTCCGTGGTGGGTGTAATAGCCGGTAATTATCTTTTGTTCGGTTGATGCGCCGTTTTTAACGTTCAATACCAATTTGCGGGAAATAACCGGTTTAAGCGCGCCATTGTATTCATAAAACCATTGCCCGTTTTTTTGAGTTACTTTTTCGGCATACAAATCGCCCACATCGGCATAGCTGCTGGTGTGCATCCAGCCTAAGTGCGCGTTAAACCCCTGATAAACAAAAAACTGCCCCCAGGTAACAGCGCCATAAACATTAAGGCCCTCGTCACTCACCAATTGTACTTCGCTGCGGAAATAAAACGGCACATGCGGGTTAATATATAACATGGCATGGCCCGATGCCGAGCGCGCCGGCGCCAGGGCAAATCCATTGGAGCCAATATCCCGGTCATTTACATCAGGCTTGTAAACAGAACCTAATTTTTGGCTGCCGCCGCCTCCATAAAACTCCTTTGTTTCGTTTAAGTTGATTCCGCCGGTAACGGTGGCTGCCACGCTGCCATCGGTAAACATGAGTGCATACCAAGGTTCAAAGCGCTGAAAAACAGCGGGTTTTACTTGCGGATGTTTGTATAGATAATAGTTCACCCCGTCGGCAAAAGCATCCATTAATTTCCTGAACCAGGGTGCACTTGCCTTATAATCCTTAATAGCATCGGCACTGTCGGCAATTAATTGAAGCTGAACGTCGGTATATATACTTTTTTCTCCGTCAATTTCGGTTTGCCGGCCCAACTGATATAAATAGTTGTTTTCTATCCCTTTAAAATTGTCCTCGCATTCGGTATACATCAGCCCAAAAACAACATCAGCATCGGTTTTGCCATAAATATGTGGCACCCCCCAATTATCACGGATGATGGTAACAGATTTTGCTTCCCGCTCAAATTTTTGAATTTCAGTGGTAGAATATTTTCGGGCAGAGGCAATAAATGGGAAAAGGAAAAGTATTAAGATTAGCTGTTTTGTCATAGTAACAACAGTTTTACTGGGTAATTGTGAACAAAAGGGGTGTTTTTATGCAACTTTTATAGATAAATGTTAATTTTACAGTTTATTGTAATATTAATATAACTACTTACGTTATTGTTAACTTTAGGGCTAAGATAGCCGAAATTGAATAATTAGGTATATATTTTGTTATAGTTGCCAAATTGGGTTTTAACTTGCTGATAAACAATCGGTAATTGTAAATAAAAGAGCTTGGATATACATTTAAATATGGGATCTGAGATTTAGTTGGTCAACATTATCTGACAATGATGTTGTGTGCGTTCCGGGGTGAGATACGGAACGCATTTTTTTTGCCATTTTTTTAAACATTTTTGGCATTTCACGTATTATACCTAAAACCTGGTTTTTTATGAAATACGCATTTGTTATCGGCTCCAACGCTTTTATAGTGCCCAGCCGGGTTATCAGTTATGATAACCATGGTGAAGATACCCAATTTTTAAGAATAAATTCAATATACCGTGATTTGCCACCTACGGCCGAAAATGCACTCTTAAACATCGATCTTATTATTAAAGATACTGATGGCGCAGATGTTATCCTCGTGAGTAATAAAACGGCAACATATACCAATCACCAGGTTAATATTGAAGCTAATAGTATACAAATTTTAAGGGCCGACGGATCGATGCTGATACATGTGCATCAATTATACGATGAAGATGCGATGGCGCTGGAGCATAATATAGTAGCCGAACTGGCTGTAAATGACCCTATTGTTGTTATCCGGATAACCGGCAACTTTATGTTGGGAGATCTGCATATCCGGGCCGAAAACGAAAAACTGTTGGTAAACGATACGGGCTATGCCACATCGGCCATGACCGGTAAAAACCAATTGAAATTTACAGCAGAAGGCGTGGCGCTGTAACGGCTGTATCGCTTCAGCAGATTAAACTTTATGGCGCTTCGGCATAGCGAATGTCGGCTTTTGGCGTAGGAAGATTGTTTTGTTTGATGTATCGTCTACGCTTTTCTATTTCAACAAGGTCTTCATTATACCCTCTGAGTGTTGCAATGGCGTAAGCTTCGGTCAAATCCTCCTCGGCCAGTTTATAGTCGCCAATGTTGGCTTTTACTGTTGCCAGGTCAATTAAGTTGGACACCGTAAGTTTATCATCATTTTGCCTGCGCGATATATTATTGCTTTGCAGCAGGTACCACTTAGCCTCCGAAAATCGTTTTTGACGGATATACATGCGACCCAAATCCTGGAAATCGTAGCTGGCGTTGGTAAAAGACTCCAAAGCCATATTGTGTTGCGCCGATTTGATTACCGACGATTCGACAGCCGTATAGCTGTATTTGGTGCGTTTTAAATGCCGGGCTTGTACATCGCGATTGTTATTGACAGTAAATACAGGTAATTGTACAATAGAATGCCGGGTCTCTGACGGGGCAGATATTGCCGGATAGCGAACGTGCTTTTTTAAAAAGTTGAAATTTATTTTTTTCAGGTTAATATGATACCATTGGGCCGAAGCGGAAAAGCTTAGCGTACCCAGTAAAATAACTAAGATAAATTTCATTTAATAATTTAGTATTGTTTATAATATAATTTATCAAAACGTAAATGTAGTAAATATATGTATAATGCAAATTGAAAAAAATAAGCCTCTGTGTCGTTTTTTTGTATGGGAGAGATAACCACAAAGGCCACGGCGGGGCCACAAAGTACACAGAGAGTGGAAAAATTGAATGTTGAGCATCTGATAAAGGTGAGTATATTACTGTAAAAAACTCCATGTACGCTGCGCATTCTCTATGGTCGCTGCGGTAAAACTAATCATACTATATTCGAACTGCTTTATGTTATTTTTACAATCATCCAATGCCCAAATATCGCGGGGATATAATAAATTTGCGCCAAATCTGTTAAATATGCAATTTGCTTTGAGCTTTTTGCTTTGAGCCTTCAGCTTTAATCGTCTGCTATGTTAAAAACCTCTTCTGGGTTGTTTTTTTTGATATTATTTGGCTTCGCTTTATCTGCCACTGCCCAAAAAACCGATACCCATGCTAAAGACAGCCTTAAAATAGATACCAACCTGCTCAATAAATACCGTATTGATCCGGGCCATAATTCGTTACCGATCCGTTATCGGCCCATACAGATATTTAAGGAACAGCTGCCGGTTTCGATGCTCGATTATAAGATAAGCTACTGGCACAAATCGATACTTTTTGGACTTAACTTTAGTCAGTCGGCATTTAGTAATAATTATAGTGCGGGCGGTGTAAGTGCTATTGCCCTGGGGTCGAACTTTGACTATAAGGCCGAGTACCATAAATCGCCTATTGATTTTACTACCGAACTAAACTTTATTTATGGGATATCAAAAAATAAAGACCAGGGATCGCGCAAAACTAACGACCGCCTTTTTTTTGATAATAAACTGGCGTCGCAGCTATCCAAAAAATGGTTCTTTTTCGGGTCATTAACTTTCGAATCGCAGTTTACCAAAGGGTATAACTATTCCAACCCTGATGGAAGTGTGGCGGCCAACCCTTACGAAATATCTAACCTGATGTCGCCCGGGTATTTAACTGAATCGGTGGGTTTTGAGTATAAACCAAATAAATGGTTCGATCTTCGGTTTGGTACCGGTACTGCCCGGCAAACTTTTGTGCTTGATACTACCATATATCATAACCAGGCGGGTAACTACGGCGTACCCATTGGCCATACCATTTATAACGCCCTGGCCGTGCAGGTTGTGGCGTCCATCGACAAGGATCTGTCGAAAAGCACCCATCTTAACTTACGCTATAACCTGTTTATTCCGTACATACAACCGCTGGCCTACACGAGTCATCGCATCGACGGCATCCTTACTACCAAGGTAAGCCGCCTGATTGCTTTTACAGTAAACGGCACTTTTCTGTACGATAAAAACACCTCCAAAAGCATCCAGGGCACCGAAGGCCTGGCACTCGGTGTAATTTATAAGTTCCCGTAGGGGATTGGTTCATGGTTGATGGTTCATAGCCGAAAGCTTTTGGCCCATAGCTGATGGTGAACTGAGCGGTTTGTTGAAAAAGCCACGCACAGTCCTCCTTTTTTCCATGAACCATCAACCATCAACTATGAATTTTTTTCGTCTCACGCAACCAGCATGATCGACTGACAATCAACGGCTTAACAGTTTGGCACGCCCTTAAAACCGACAAAAATTAGCTAAAGGTTAACATTTTGGGCAAAAAAGGGAAAAAAAATCCACAAAATGGGGAAAATATTTTAAAGGGTGTGTAACCTAACTAACTGATAATCCGTAAACAACCGTAATTAAAACGAATAATACGATGCATATCTTAATATTATCAGTTCAGGTTTTACTTTTTATGGCCGGCTTGCTATTTACCGGGGTATTGTTTTTTAGCTTCCTGAAATTTTTGAAGAAAAACTATTTCCCAAACTGGAAATTCCCTGATTATATCAGCGTTGGCTATGCCGAATATTTGGTTAATAAATATATAAAGAAGCCGATAGCACAAATTAAATCGGCTCGTCAATAATATTTTATAGGTGTGATGGACGCCGGTGGCAACATTGGCAGAGGGGTGAGCAGGCCGGGATGGCGGAAAGATGTGCGGGTAGGGCGTGAATATGAAAGTTTTTCTGCCGCCATTAGGCGAAGTTTAGTGCCGGAAGTATAGCGGACAAGAAAGGTGTGAATGGTGATTATACTTCCGGCTAAAAGCTATTATGATTTAACAACAGGCGGCATGTATTGTACTGTGGGATTGAGGAAAGCGCAAGTGCCGCCTGTTTGTTTATATTATTTTTAAGACCTATGAATTGTGAGGGTGATTAATAAATGCAACCCGGGGGTGGAAATGGATGTCGGGATTTTGGGGGTGTGGATTACCC
>Ga0206947_1063_pt1 | contig 35329 bp, 36 predicted proteins | sample Alteio_BWOrgHeat_3_FD_153239 | JGI IMG/M metagenome (GOLD analysis project Ga0206947, IMG submission 153239) | Enriched cells from forest soil in Barre Woods Harvard Forest LTER site, Petersham, Massachusetts, United States -... | ecosystem: Environmental > Terrestrial > Soil > Temperate forest > O...
TAAAATAAAGGGGTATAATGAGCAGTGCACCCGCGCCCGGTTCCTGTTTAAAGGTCATGACGATGGTCAGCACCGCCGTAGCCAGCATAGTCGAGTTCAGCGGGTTAAGCATATTGCCCAGTACCAGCGGCGCCAGGAACCTGGCCAGTCCTTTATCCTTTTCGTTTTTCATACTATCAAAATCACTTTACAAAGTTACTTTGATATTTTTAATTATCAAAGTAACTTTGATAATTCTTTCTTACCTTTATGGCTTATTGAATAAAACAATGGTTACCGAGCAAGATAAAGAAGTAGCGCACAGCATCCTAAACCTTTTATCGATGTCAAGGTACTAAGCCTGAATTTGCTGTTAAATACAACCTTCCTGCGGCAGATCGGCATCAACTTTATCATTTACCTGGTACTGTACGGCCTCCCGCAGTGGCTGGAGCAGTCCAAACATATCAACCCCTCAAGCGTCGGGCTGATCATGCTGCCTTTCTCACTGACCGCAATGGCGCTGAGTTTGATGATCGCCAAAAATAAAAACTACAAGCTCCAGCTGAGCACAGGCGTGTTTTGCATTATCATGGCCACCATCGGCATCTTCCTGTTAAATAGCACCTCGCCGGTGTATTTTATTGAGGGTATCACCATTGTTATCGGGGCAGCATTGGGGATACTTACCGTATCCAACCAGGCCACTTTATATGCAGAGGCCCCGGACGACCAGGTAGGGGTATGCTTCGGCTTGTTTCGTACGGTGGGTTATATCGGGGCGATCCTGGCCGGTTCCAGCCTGAAACACCAGTTTAAAGCCGGAGCCACCGATGCGGGATTGCATTCGCTGGCGCTGTTTGCGCTCGTCGCCTGTATCCTGATCGTGCTCTTCCTGCTGCCTTTGTTTTTTAAGCGGCGGAAAATTGAAATCGACTTAGAAGTAACTATATAATCAAAGATCATGACCACAAATTCAAAAAACAGTAAAACCGTCCTCCTGGTGATGGACATTCAAAAAACGATGATGGGCTACCTGCCCGATCCGGAACCGTTACTAACGAAAATTGAAAAAGCTATTGTTTCCGCCCGAAAAGCAGGCGTAACTGTAATTTATGTAACCCTGGCTTTTCGCGAGGGCCATCCCGAAATTCATCCGGCACATGTGCGCTTTGGAGCTATCAAAGAAGGCAAGGTGATGTTCACGCACTCAAATGAAGGCACATCCGTACACCAGGCTGTCGAACCACTGCCAACTGATATTATTGTCCACAAGAAACGGGTAAGCGCCTTTGCCGGTAGTGACCTGGAGATCATTCTCCGCGCCCATAAAGCCGAGTCATTGGTATTATCCGGATTTTCGACGACCGGGGTTGTACTCGGTACCTTAAGGGAGGCAGCTGACCGGGATTACCACATGACCGTTCTTTCCGACGCTTGTGCTGATCCGGAACCGGAGGTGCACGATTTTTTAATTAAAAAAGTGTTCCCTTTTTCTGGTGAAGTGCTAACCACCGATGAATGGATAACAGCTTTAAGTTAAGTTAACGGATCAGGCGGGCCAGGCCGCCTGATCATTTTTAAATCAATGCCAATCCCAATGATCTCCGCAATATTATCCAAATTGCTGGCTTCTTTTTTTAAAACAGTTAGCTATGGCCGGTTCCTTAAACTGGCTATCGGTTGCCTGGATGTGAGCTTTTGCTTGTTGTCTGGTCTGAACCTGACGGGGCTGATACCGTCTGTCATCGTGCTTTTTAGGGTGGGTCCTTCAGATCAATGGCTATTTTTAATCAGTCTGTTCATCAGGGAACTGGTTATCATCGCGTTGCTTTGCCTTGTTTTCGAAAAAAGGTTGTTCGCAAGCTATAAACCGAATGCCTATCGTTGCATCGCTTGCCCAGCCGCCCTGATTGTTTATGTTTTGATGAAGTACATGGGGCCATGCCATTCGCCCGTTTTAGCAGCAGTGTTGTTTTATGTTAGCCAGGTTGACCTGGGCTATATTGTCGCCTGGCTCATGACCAGGTTATACTTTTCGTTCCATTAAAAAACAGCTGCTCTTGCTGTCAAATCCAGGCCGGCAAGCAGTCATCATATCTTCTCAATTCACGCGCGACCACCCAATAAGGCGCAACAACGCTTTTTTGAAATTGTTACTGTCTTTACTTTAACGCCATCCCGATCATGTCCTTCAGCACATCGAGGTCGATATCGGCCAGCTTATTCAGGTAAAGACAACCACCGCCGGTTTTATACTTTCCCAGTTTTGGCAGCGCCGCTTCATACTTACGCAAATCGATCAGGTAAACCGTCAGGTTCGCTTTACGCGGCGCGAAACCGATAACGAACCAATCCACCTGCCTGCCGCTTGCCGGGCTTTCGTAGCGTTTCAAACCAAAACCGATAATGGAATTGCCCCAGAGTACCGGCGTTTCACCGCTGGCTTGCTGCATAATGTCCAGTAGCGCCAAACTGTCCTGGCATTTTTGTTCATCCGGCAATGCACCAATAAAATCCAGGACGCTGACCCCGGTCGGCTTGGTTTTGATCTCTGCAAGTTTTGGCTTTTTTTCGGGCATGAACGAAGCTATCAAATTTCAGGGACTATTTATAAAACTACTCGTTGTAAAGCGCGTTGGTTTTGTAATTATATTCTTGACTGTGAGTAGGTTATTTACGGAAAAAAGGAAGCATTTCACACTATTTTCAGTTATCTTAGCATATGGATCCCGCCACGTTGTCATTTTTTAAAAAATTGCCCGTCAAACAAAAGCCCCTGGCGATGTTTGTCCGAATCAAGTGGAACCAGCTGACCTTTCACTACCGGAACACGAACCTGGCATTTATCTACAGCGCCTCTGCAGATCACCTGAACCTGGGCTTTTTTAACGCCACGAGCCTGCATGATCCCGGCGCCTTGTTCGAAGGTACCGGCAAGCATATGCGCCATATCAAATTGTTCGCCGGGTCACCCATCCCTGAAGCGCAGATCAGATCCTGGTTCGCGGAGGCGGTGATGCTGACTGAAGTGGGCAAGGCCAGGGGCTGATTAATTAAATCGAACAGTTTGGCGGAAAAGCCTTGCATAAAGCATACCTTGGCTTTATATTCATTAGCATTAGTCCGCGTTTTTATTTGCCTAACCTTATTCTTATGATCCCTATTACCATCGACAGCAAAACCTATTTTTTCTCGATCATCCATATCACCAAACAATCGGCTACCAGTTTGATCTATGGCATTTTATTAAACAATCAGATTTATTATTTAAGTAAATCCCTGGGTCTGATCGATTGTACGCAATTAGACAGTAACCCTTCATTGAATTTGGATCTGCTGGCCGAAATTTGTGCTATCATGACAAAGTTTGAGATGGAGTATGAAAAATACCCATCGCTGGAGTTTATCAATGAGGAGATCATTAAAGTCCTTGGGGCCATTAGAATGCTGGTGTTGCAGATCAGCCGTTCGGGTACCCCTGAAGGCAAGGAAGCGTTAACCCGGGAATTAAAAGCAATACTCAAAACGCTTCCTGCCGGGTCGCTGTAGGCAAATATAAAGGCGGGGAAAGTTTTTATTAAACTTTCCCCGCCGGTTTATTATTGCGGATACTGAGTCTCGTCAAAGGCAGTGTTTATTGCCCGCTGTTTCCATACCGCTAACTCGTCATTAGCCAGTTTTAGCCTGTCTCTGGTCCAGGAAACGGCATCCGCCCTAAGTCTTTATTTCTTTTGGTAGGTGACAACTTTAAAATATCCTGTAGTTTTTAAGCCTACTTTGCCAAAGCGGGTAAGCGTTACGAGGTACTTGTATTTGCCATCCGGCGAGAAAACCGTAACCTCCTTATTTAAATCCAGGTCGACATCATCTTTGAATTTGGCGAAAATACCTTTACTAACCGTATAAAAAGAAACGTTGACGGTTTCCTGATTCTTACTGATGCTGTTTACAGAAATGTCGAAATTCCCAAAAAAAGTCTGCCCATAATTTCTGGATATATACTTTGTAGAGTCTTCGACCTGAACATAATTATCAGCTGCTGGTTGATTATTTTGTCGCGATGGGCGTTGGATGGGAGCCGACACAGACAATCCATTTGGCTTAGTCGTATCTTTAACCGGCCTCGTAGTCCCGGTATCAGGAAAGAATCGTCCCGTGTCATATGCTCCCTGATTTATGCTATTCCTACTTTTAGCCGGCTGTTTTTTAGGCCTTAGGACATTAGTAGTCGTGACGGGTTTTGGTATAAGCCGTCCAAGTACGGTGGTGTCAATTGTTTTTTGTTGCTTTTCTTGTGGCTGCGGTGTTTGGTTATCAACGGACGTTCTGCGAACAGCAGGAGCGGATACAGAAGCAACTTTTACTGTAAGGCTGTCATTAGGACCCCCTTCATACAAGATAAAGAATAGCGCATCAAGGCGTATCAGGGAATTCAGTTGTTGGCTTATTTGGGCCCGGTTGATATTGACAGTTCCCCCGGATTTGGGTAGCAGTATTTTGAATGGGTTAAATAACCTGTGTGCAGTAATAAAGCAACCTTTAAAAGTATCACGAGTAATCAAAATTCTGACGGTGTCTAATTGAGGGTTCAAACTCCCGAATTTTCCATAATAACGGTCAAAAGCCTGATCTGCTGAGTCCGCCAAAACATGGAGCAAATATTGCGTCATTTCCTTTTCCTGCGGAACATAATATTTACCGAACAATATGCGAAGGGGATGAATGATCGAATCAATAACCCTGGGATCTTCCTCTTTGAAAAATTTTGAGATCCGGACACTTGTCAATGCTGCACGGAATTGTTCGACCGCTAAATTATATTTGAGGGCCTTCAGGTTGTAAACAGCTTCAAAGAGTTGGCGGCTGGCGAGTGATTTTCTTAGTTCACCAAGTGCCCCATTATAAGTGGCTGAATCAGCCAGTGGCAGGTCGGCATTTGCCATAACTGCAGCGCGGTTATTATGATAAACCGCCTGATCGTAAACTTTCGTAGTCAAAAGCGGAAAACAACACAGAAATGTAAGGCAAATAATACCGGCAACGAGTAAAATCCGCTTAAGCCGGCCTATCCGGATTTTTTTAATAAGCAATTCTTTGACCAGCGGATCTTTGATCATCCCGGCGCGGTAATAAGGAAGCAGTTGTTTTTTCCCGGCCTCAGCATCCTTTTTAACACGTAAGAGTGAATTTAATTCCAGTATCCTCACTTTCTTTTCCAACCCTGCCGCGCTTTCCTCATCCATACCATTAAATTCCTTACTGTTTAGGGTGTCGATAATCGCCTTGGTCACCTCTGTTTGAAAAACCGGCTCAAGGCCTGATAACAAGGACTTTCTAAGAGAAACAGGGATATAGTTGACCTTCAACCAGGGCAGCGAAGTAATCAACAGTAAGTTCGGCAGTGTAAGCAGCGTCTCATATCCGGACGCCTTCCGGATGGCGTTACCGATGAGCAAAGTCATGTCCCAAGTGGGCGCCGCATAAAGCGCGGTGGCATACGCCCATTGCAACAAAAGTTTTTCGCAGTCGGCGTCAACGTGGGCATCGGCAAAAAAAGCCTTAATATCGGCCACGGTCACTGATTCAGCAGTGAGCATGGATATTCGTCCGTTTCGTTCTGCCTTTACCGTCATGTTTAGGGATTGCAAAGCGGGTATCAGGACCTCCATCCCCGGAACATTGAGATATTCACTCATTTGGGTAAGTCCGTCGACAGTCGCTGGCCATACCTTAAATAAATCTGAAAGTGCAAATTCGATATACCCCCAGTGTTCTTGCAAATTTGGACTTACAAGCACCTTCTTTTCCCAAAGTGAAAAGCCATCGCGGACCCATGGGAAAACCCGGCCATTCTTAAAATTTACCAGGCTCTGTCCCTCGGTGAATAATGCCAGTTCATGGCCGGGAAACGTGATCTTCAGATCTGCTAATGTAATGCCGGAAGGAAAATTAGCGTTCCAACAGGTCCTTGGATCAGACCGGAAATACACCATTTCCAAGTCGACAGCCTCTGCCGAAAAAAAATTAGCAAGAAAGCGGAATACATAAGCTTGCTGGTCGTAATAGTCGAAATCTATAAAGAACAGGTATTTAGTACGCTGTTGTATCGGTTTAACAACGATGGTGGAATATCCTCCGTTTCTGATGCTAACTGCAATAGACCTCTTGATGTCCAGCATATTTCGAAGGCCTTCTTTACGCTGGTTGAGATTTTTTGCCCAGGAATACATTATGCCGGTGGTTCGTATCAGTTGATCTTTTTCCGGAACAAAAAGGAAGAAAGGTGGTTTCTTGCTTTTTGTTACGATCACCGGTCGTTTCCTGAAAGCCATGAGCAATAAAAGTCCAAAACTTGCACTGCACAGGAAGAGGAAACTGGCAAAAATATAATTGATCGTCACTAGAGGCCTATCTATTGCCTGGATAAGCGGTTCTGGTTTAGGCGAAAAGAATTTGTTATTGGGCTTTGGAGTCGGCTCGGGCGATGTATGGTAAGCAGGGTTTTCTTTCGGAATGACTTTGGGTTGCCGGCAATATATATAGCCGGCGACGGCAACGATCAATACCACGAGGGCCATCCCAATACTGAGATACCTTCTTTGCTTTAACAGGTCTTTGTTTTCCTTATCTCCATCGTCCGTTGTGCTAACCTGCGATTGGCTGGACGGGTATTTATCGAAAAGCTTTTCCGCGAAGAATTCCCTGGCTATGTGAAAGAATCTTTCCTGTTCCTGCTGGTTTTTGACTATCAATGGGCAAATAATCTGCAGGAATAATTCAACGGAAGCTGAGTCTGCTTTTATTTCCGTTCCGAAGTAATTAACTTCAATACCCTGAGGAAAAAAATGTCCCAAAATAGAAAAAATAGGCTCATACTGCCCGGTAGTGACCGGAAGCCCATTGTTTATCAGGTGCCGGAAAAATTCGGCAACAGGGATGGGTGCATATTTTTGCTGTTCCAGCAGGATGGCCATTTATTCAGTTTTAAATAAGTTGGTCAAGTTTTTCAAGTCCTCACTGGTTTTCGCCAGTATGCCGTAACTGGCTCTTTGCGCCGATAAATCGATATCACTAAATTTTCGGCCGAGAAGAATATGGGGGCGCAGGTAGAATAACCAATTGATTAATTCTGCTGTGGAAGGCTCCTTTTTACTTGTACATTCCCGGATTTGTTTAAAAACCTCGAGGTAATCGTCAATAAGCGCATTGGTTACCAGGGAATTTTCAGTCCCCATAGCAGGAGTCAGTTTCTGAACAATAATCTCCCTGAAGAATTCATCGCCCGGCGGATCAATATGGTAAAATACACATCGTCGCAAAAATGCATCCGGCAGCCCTTTTTCGGAATTGCTGGTGATGATAACGAAAATATTTCCTTTTCCTTTCTCGTAAGTGGTGTTTTCATCTTCCCGGACGGTAAATTCAAACCGATCGAGTTCATTCAGCAAGTCGTTGGTGAAGTCGCGCGGTGCTTTGTCGACCTCATCGATAAGAACCACTGTTCCTAAAGGTTGTTTGTTTTTTTCGACCTCCGGGTTCTTTTTAAGGAAATCGTCCAGCAGACGCATATTTTTATATGCTCCCCGAAAAGCACCAGTTGACAACATAATCGCCTGCCCCATAGCGTTCAACTGGATGAAACGGTATACATCCGCGCTGCCCATTTTCTTGGCTTGTTCCGGGTCGGTAATGTTAGCACGGTGAAAGTGTCCCAATGCATCGTATTGGTAAAGCAGGTCGGTGTAAGCTGAAATAGTCTTCGTATTGAAAACCAACGGAAAGGGCAGGAATGTTCCGAATTCTTGCGCCAGGTCACCAGCCAGTTTTTCTGCCAGCCTCGTTTTACCGGTTCCGGGCTTCCCGGTAATCAGCAAGGGCTGTTGTAAATACATCGCCACTTTGACCGCATTGCTTAGCGCGGGCTGCAGGATATAGTCCTGCAGTTTAAAATCAGGAAGTTCATGATCTAATTCAAGATCCGAAAAGTCAAATTTGTTGGTATTGCTCATGGAGGATAGGATTAGGATGAAGGTTGATTGTATTTGTCGATGATTTTTATAAATTCAATTTCTATTTTGGTAGTATTGTTCTCACGGAGGATTTTTTTCGTCCATGCTTCGTCTACGATAGGCTTGCCGGCATTGATTTCGGTGATCCAATTCCTGATATATTCATCGGGTGGTTTTCGCAGGATCGCAGCCTGGTTGACCGGCCAGATAAAATAATCAGGAGGAGCCAGTTTTTTTAGTGCAGCCCGGACAACGATCTGGTTTAGCAGCGGAATGAGGCTGATTAAATACCAACTGGTCGATTGAAACAACCTTTTGCCGATCACGACGCTTTGCAAAATCGAAGATGCACCATCGCTGAAAGAGAAACGTCCAGGCACAAAGCACCAGAAGAAAAATACCTTCGACCGGATCATTTGGGTCTTTTCTTCCAATAGTTCGGTGAATTCCTTAAGGAATTTAAAAATTTCATGCTGCAGGTGCCGGTTACCCGGAAACTCTACCGAAACAATATGCAGGTTATATGAATTAGCATTAAAATTCCGGACCAAATCGCTATAGAGTTGTTTTTCGCTTAGTTCCATGAGTACTCTTTTTTCTTCAGGATCAATGATATACAATAGCCGAAGCTCTCTTAGGAAATCTTCAATCGTTGTTGTGTAGTCCACTTTGAGTTTGACCGAGCGTCCGCCAGGTTTTTCAGGATTGCTTGGATAAAAGTATCCGGTAGTTTTACTGACAATATTTTCATAGATCAGTTTACGCGCTAAACCAGCTGGTGAGTGCATCGCTTTACCGGCGATCAAGTGATGATTGACCTGCAGATGCTTACTAACACTGTACTGGTCAAAAGCCTTGTAATTTCTGGAAAATATGGTACGGTCGCATGTGTATGCTTTGCTATAAGGCTCACCTACGTATGCTTCATTTGTTTCCGGCTCATCCTCCAGGTGCAGTCTCGCAGCGTTCTCCCATTTGGTTGCCATCTGGCTATTATCCACCGGCCAATATTCTTCCAACAGTTCAAGCCGCGAGAGGTAAAGGTCAGCTGAAATCACCCATCCTCCGAGACTGGAGAATTTGTCGAAGGTTTTGGAAACAACTCCGATGCAGCGACCAGTCCTGGTGTTGATGACCGGCGAACCGCTAAAGCCTGGCTTGATCTGGCCATCTTTAAGCTTATGAGATGGGAATTTGTATTTTCCAGCTTCACCAGGGATGATTGGTCCAACATAATTTCCGTCAAAGCTTTCCAGTTGCAGGTATTCCAACGCAGGAAACCCAAAACCCAATAAAGCACAGCCTTGTTTTAAAACATCTGTCTTCCGGTTTAAAATGACAAAGGAATTGGCGGTAAAAGTCGCTGTTTGAAGGATACAATAGTCTTCGAAGGTATCTCGTTTTAGCGCCAGTATTTGCACTTCTACGGGAGCGGACATGCCATAAGGCGTTATTTCTATCCAATCTTTCTCTTTTTTATCATCAGGCACCACATGCGCACAGGTGATTGCCAAGCACGGTGATACAAAAAAAGCAGTCCCTTCCTTGCCATTCTTCACTTTGGCACAGCAATTCTCCAGCAACTGATAATAAGCCTCGACCATTTAGTTTATTCTTTTTTACTCCATTCAAGTGTGATCTTTAAATTCGCTTTCCCCTCCCCGTTGCACAACAACGCCAGTAGCTTTCCTGCTTTAAGCGTAACTTCCACCCCAAACTCTACAGAGAATTTATCTGGGCTGATCGCTTTAAGGGCGGTGGCAAACGTATCGCTCAGTGCCGTAATGGATTCAACCAAATCTTTTGATTTAAGGTCGCCAAAGCCGGCCACGTCCTCTTGCCCCCCGGAGCTACTAGCTTCAATCATAAATTCGTGGCCGCTTTCGGTCTTTAATACTAATATTTCTGTTTCTCTTTCACGCATTGGTAATTAAGTTTAGTATTTATAAGGCAATAAATTAATTATAAATCAAGGCAGAACACACCCACACTAAATTATGGAATTAAAAACAGTTTGGAGATAAGGTTTTCACCTATCAAGAGTAAGTGTGAATTGCAAGCAATTTACTGAATTCTTTTTCAAAATAGAAGCTGTCCTTTTACAACTATCGTAAAAACACTGTTTTTTTAAATAACATACTTCTTATATTTAGGAAAAGTTATTAGTCACTTCTTGATTTTCTATAATATGCTGGCTAGTAATATTTTATTAAAATGAACAGAATTGTTGGTGCTTAAATTTACTTAACATTCGATTTGATTTCATTAGTTTTACAGGAATATATTCTCACTGAGCCAGTAGGAGAAGCTTTTCTACCCCATTTTTAGCTGACTTGAAGTTATTAGCGGCTTGTTAATGAATATAAATAACTGGCTATTAAATTTATATATTAAAGTGATAACTTTTATATCAAGGATTTTAGTTAAGATAATATTTGGCACAGCGTTGTATCGGACTTCTTTTCTAGCAAAAAAAGCAAAAGAAACGTGATTTCATTGAATTTTGTAGCCTTGAGTAGCAGAATCTCTAACTTTTTTCTCAGAGATTTGAAACGGTTAGTGAATTTTAAAAGTTTGAAACCTCAAATTTTTCCGGCCTAATATTCAATAGGTTATAAGCCAGTTTCTAATACTCTCTTTTTCTGGGCATAAATTTCTGCGTTTTTCACTTAACATAATGTTAAGCTTTAATAATTCCCGACGCATTATGCCCGAATTTTTCCTTGTAGGCAGTTGAAAAATGAGAAAAATTCTCGAAACCTACCCTGTAATAAATATCAACAGGCCTTTGTCCAATCTCAATCAAAAGCTTAGCTTCCGCCAAACGTCGATCCTTTAGCCATCTTTCTGGAGTATTATCGAAAATATTCCGGAAATCTCTTTTAAAAGTAGAAAGGCTTCTGCCTGTGAGCCGTGCAAATTCAGACATGGGGATGTTGTAAACAAAATGCTGGTTTATAAACTTTTCCAAATCAATTTTAAAAGGTTCGCTTAAATCAAATATCATCTCTTCAAGCCGCTGGTCATATCCTAGCAACAGGGCAATAGCTTCGGTAGTTTTTAACGAGGCAAGAGTTGGGTTTAATTTTTCCGGTTGATTAAAGTAGGGTAGCAAGGATTGGAAATAGGCCCTTATAAATTTTGATTTGCTTACATCAACTAAAGATCCGCCTGCATACCTGTGTTTCAATTCAATCTTATTTTGAGTAGCGTACTTTTTTAAAACCTCCAGTGTCAGAAAAATGTTCACGCTTTTACAGGGTTGACCGTTTTCATCCGGAAGTTTTAAAGCCTTTACCAGCTCGTTTTTACGTATCAGTATAATCGATCCTGCGTTTGCAACGTATTTGCTATGGGCAAACTGCAATTCAAGCGTTCCGCTTTCCAGGTAAAGCAAGGTCAGCTCAGGAACTATTTGCTCGTCAGCATAAGCTCTTAACCTTTCGCAACTGAATAATATATTTTCTGATGACTCCCGGCTCATAAAAATTTTAGACCTTAAGTTACATTTTGATTTGCAAAAATCCCGCACTAACAATTTTTTTTTTGTGCGGGATTTCTGCTGATGCCTGATTTTGCTTTATTGTGCATTGTAGCCCCCATCAACGAAAAGCGTTGTTCCTGTCATAAAAGGACAATCGTCTGAAGCCAGAAACACGATACCATTAGCGATATCTCCTGGTGTCCCCATGCGTTTCATAGGGTGAATAGCAGCAATGCTTTCTTCACTATAAGCGCCGGTATCAATAGAAGCCTGGATGATATTGGTTTTGATTGCTCCCGGCGCAATTGCATTGATACGGATACCCATTGTGGCATAATCGATAGCAGCACCTTTGGTTAGGCCCACCACTGCATGTTTGGAGGCGCAATATTGCGCAGTATAAAGTAAGCCGTTGTGCCCCGCTATGGAAGCCAGGTTAACGATGGCGCCACCACCGGTTTTTAGCATTTCTTTGATGGCGTATTTCATACCGTAGAAAACACCCATTACGTTGGTATCAAGCATTTGCCTCAGGTCTTCGGTAGTCGCGTCTGCCATCAGGACGCTGCCAAGGGCCACACCGGCATTATTGACCAGTGCATCCAGCTTTCCATATTTGGCAACTGCTTTTTCCACTACTGTTTTTACTGCTTCCTCGTCCGTTACATCCAGCTCAAGAAAGGTGTTTTCTACGCCCTTAGCGCTCAATTCTTTTGAAAATTCTTCACCCCTTGCCTGGTTGCGGCTGGTGAACACAACGTTGTAGCCTTTATGGCCGAAGGCAAAGGCGGTTGCTTTGCCGATACCGGTTGTTGCACCGGTAATTAGAACTGTTTTTTTCATGGTTTTTCTTTTTAATTTTTGATAAAGCAAATTTCATCAGCAAAAACAGATCGTATTTTGGCCAGCGGTTCAAAAATATTTGGTCAGCAGTTCAATATTACCATCAAGTTTTTTATAAAGGTGGAATTGCCGACATGTATTTTCCTATCATCTTCTGGTTTATCAGCACTGGAAGCCAACCATTGAATTTCTCTTTGAGCTGTATAACAAAACTAATTGAGCTTTTCAGCAAAGCTGGCGGTCTGTAATGCCAGTAAATTTGTTGAACAATTAATAAACAGAAAAATGAAAAAAAGTATGGTTTATCACAGGAAGTTCCAGGGGACTGGGACGGAAAATAACAGAAGTCGCATTGGCTAACGGAGACCTTGTTGCCGCAACAGCCTTAGGAAAGAACGAATTAAATGATATCGCAGAGAAGTATAAGGACCAGGTACTCCTCATCGAACTGAATGTAACGAACAAGAACCAAATCGAAAATGCCATCGAAGAAACAGTTAAACATTTCGGGCGAATTGATGTGCTGGTCAATAACGCGGGGTTCGGAATCACCGGCGCTGCTGAGGCCTACACCGACGGGGAAGTCAAAAGTCAATTGGACGTTAATTTGTATGGTGCCATTGAAATTACCCGCCTCGTTATACCCATCATGAGGAAACAGGGGGACGGCCGGATCCTGCAGATCAGTTCTGTCGGCGGTCGTTTCGGAAACCCTGGATTGTCTATTTATCATGCTGCAAAATTCGGTCTGACCGGTTTCAGCGAATCCGTTGGAAAAGAAGTAGCACCGATGGGTATAAAAGTGACTTCTGTTGAACCAGGCAGTATGCGCACCGACTGGGGAGGAGCGTCCATGGGATTTGCCAAACACGTAGAAGGCTACAGCGATACCGTAGATAAAATGATCAGCCTCAGAAAAGAAGGGAACTATATTCCTTCCGGAGATCCTGCAAAAGCGGCCCAGGCCATTTATGACCTGGCGCGGCATCCTGCACCACCGGTTCACCTGATCCTGGGTAGCGACGCCGCCGGAATTATCGAAACTGTGAGTAAAAGCCGCGAGGAAGAATTTAAAAAATGGCTGCCTGTGAGCCTGTCCATCGACCATGACGATACCATTGGCAAAGAAAGCACCTCCGGTCATCCGGTTAAGGAATTCAAAGCCTGAAGCTTTAAGCAAGAACAAACAAATACAGATTTATTCGAACAATTCAATTATACATTTATGAAAACTTTTAATACAGCGTTTATCAACGGTGAACTGGTTACCCCGCACGGGACTACGGTTGTCGACTTGATAAACCCTACCAACAACGAAGTAATTGGCAACGTTACCATGTGTGACGAGGCTGATACGCGCAACGCGATCGCCGCCGCCAATAAAGCGATCAAAACCTGGTCGCAAACTACCAAAGAGGAACGCCTTGGTTATTTACAACGCCTTTATGATGCACTGGCCACCCGAATGGACAGACTAATTGCGGCCACCACAGAAGAATACGGCGCCCCGGAAGCGCGGTCAAAAGGATCCAACGAATTGGCCTTAAATATTTTCCAGCACGTGATTTCGGTCGTAAAGGATTATGAACTTGAAAAAACGCTTGGCTACTCCAGGGTTGTATTCGAGCCGGTCGGCGTAGTTGGAATTTTTACTCCCTGGAATTCCAGTGCAGGTTCGATCCATATCAAAATGGCTCCGGCACTTGCTGCGGGTTGTACGGTGGTGATCAAACCGAGTGAGATGAGCGCCATGCAAACTGAGGTGCTCGTAGAAAGCTATCTCGAAGCAGGCCTTCCTCCAGGGGTAATTAACGTGGTCTGCGGCCTCGGCGAGGTGGTCGGTAAGGAAATGTCTATCAGCCCTGATATTCAGCGGTTGTCTTTTACGGGTTCGACAACAATTGGAAAAATGGTAGCGAAGGATGCCATGGATACCGTAAAGCGTGTGGCATTGGAACTCAGCGGCAAAAATCCAAATATTATTTTAGATGATGCCGATTTTGAAAAAGCGATCCCGATGGCGGTTGCAGCCTGCTACATGAATAATGGACAGGCTTGTATTTCAGCTTCCAAGTTGCTGGTCCCCAAAAACCGTATTGAAGAAGTAAAGAAACTGGCCAAAGCTGCTGTAGAACAAATAAAGGTAGGTGATCCGCGAGACAAGGAAGTTGCTCTTGGGCCGCTGGCGAGCGTCAAACAATATAACCGGGTACAAGAATATATAAAATCAGGTATAGCCGAAGGGGCAGAACTTGTAATTGGCGGCGAAGGCCACCCGGAGGGCCTGGAAAAAGGCAACTTCATTAAACCCACTGTTTTTGCCGGCGTTACTCCGGAAATGAGAATATTTAAGGAAGAGATTTTCGGGCCCGTTCTTTCCATTGTTACCTATGAAACTGAAGAAGAGGCAATCCAGATGGCCAATGATACGGAATACGGGTTGAATTCTTATGTCAGTTCCGCGAATATGGAACGGGCACAACGTGTCGGTGCTCAAATCAATGCCGGCAGGGTACTAATCAATTGTATAGCCCATGACCCGCTTGCGCCATTCGGCGGCTTCAAACAATCAGGTTTTGGGCGGGAAGGCGGTATCCTGGGGTTTGAAGAGTACCTCGAACCCAAAGCTTACATCACGCATTAAATTTCTGATTCTTTAAATCCAACAAGGATATGAATGCCCACACAATCACACTTATCGCCAATATCGCAATTGCCATATCGGTTATTATCGGATTAATATTTGGTATCGTCCAGGTAAAGACAGCGGCACGCGACCGCCGGGAAAGGCTAACGCTGGAGGCGTTGCGCAGTTTCAATACCAGGGAATTTTCCGAGCTTATGAATTATGTGACCTCGCACGATATACCGCCCACCCATGAAGAATGGCAAAAACTTCCTGCTCACGAAGGGATTATGGTTACCCAGTTTGCACAGGAAATGGAATCGCTCGGTATTCTTGTGGCCGAACGGCTCATAAATATCGACCTCGTGGACAAAACCGTCGGCTCATTGGTTTCAATTACCTGGGATAAGTATAAAACAATGATTCGGGATTCGCGGGAGAAACGCCCCGACCCGTTTCTTTGTGAGTATTTTCAATGGCTTGCTGAACGGATATGTGCACGAATGCATCATGCGCCCCGCAAACCATTCTATTTAAAATAAAAATGAAGATTAGTAACTTCGGATTCCGAATATATTAAACAAATGACGAAAAGACCGCCCATACAATATTCGTGTTACTTCTCAAGGAGCAGCAAAGGTGAGCAGTTCGTTCCGGAGCACACTTTAGTTTATATTATCTCCGGCTCACTGGTGATGACGGACAACAGCCATACCATAAGCTTCAACGCAGGCGACGTATACTTTTGCAGGCGCAACAATCTTGTTAAATATGCAAAATGCCCCCCAGACCGGGGTGAGTATCAATCCATATCCATATACTTTGACCAGCAAACACTTCGAAACATCAGTCTTGAATACGGATATAAAGCAACGCAACATGACGTCACGCCTGCTTTTCAACAAGTCTCTTCATCGGAGATTGGTAACTATATGAGATCACTTTTGGCCTATGAAACAATTTTGAAGCGTACAGGAACTGATGAATTGCTTTTTGTAAAACAGAAGGAAGCCATTTTGCTTTTGTTGGCACTTGTTCCGTCATTTAAAAGTGTTCTTTTTGACTTTTCCGAGCCAGGGAAAATAGACCTGGAAGGGTTTATGGAGAAGAATTATCATTATAATGTGCAAATGCAACGATTTGCTTATCTCACGGGAAGAAGCCTGGCGACATTCAAGAGGGATTTCGAAAAAGTTTTTAATAAGCCTCCAAGCCGCTGGCTGCAACAAAGGAGACTACAGGAAGCATATTATTTGATAAAGGAACAGGGGAAAACTCCATCTGATGTGTATTTAGGTTTAGGCTTCGAAGACTTGTCTCATTTTTCATTCGTTTTTAAAAAAAATTATGGTGTTGCACCTTCAAGGTTGTAGATAGTATACAATCACGCCGGATTTGAATTGCCTGGTTTCCACCAGATCAAGATTCGCTGGTACCCTGCCCGTAAATAGGAGCCGTATCAATAGATGTTACACAGAGGGAATAAGAAACCCTGATTGCATTAATGGCATCCTTGCGTTCGGTACCGCCCCATATCCAGCCCCCGGCAGCCCACGCGCCAAAAGTGACTTCAGAAAGCAAGAGGTCTGTATTTGCTAATTTCCGGTATTTCATGTTTGTCTAATTTTAGTTACATTCTTTGTTTACCGCACCTCAATGCTCAACTTTGTTAAGTCATTGAACAGCCGCAAAGGAACAAACAATGGTTGAGGCAGCCAACGGCTTAAACGTTAATTAGTTACTCATTAACAAGTTAGTATGTCAGAAAGAAAACTAAGTTCCACGAACTTTTATAATCAAACATTCCTGGAAGAAAAGTGCGCCCTTAATGAGCTTTTGAATTTATTGAGCAGGCGATGGATGACCGAGGTCCTTTTCAGCATTGAAGGAGGTAATTCACGTTTTAACAGCCTTCGGGAAGACCTGGAACATATAAGTGACCATATTCTTGCCGACCGTTTGAAACAACTTGAGCAACATGAACTGGTGCATAAAAGCTATATTCCTGACAACCCGCCCCGGACCGAATACACCTTAACTGTGAAAGGCAGCGAGTTGAGCGAAATTTTAGGGGGACTATGCGATTTTGCTGAAAGCAAAATGCAGTTTTAACCCCGCTAATTGATTTATTAGTGCCCTTAATTTATTTTTAGAGCGGTGTTTAGCCTAAGTTTGTAGTGACCATTAAACAAAAGTGCCATGAAATTACACCGTTCATCCGTATTAATTTGCCTTTCCCTTATTTTAACATCCGCCTTAAACGCCTGGGCCGCGCCGGCAAGGTATTATTACCAATTTAAGATATACCATTTTAAAGATGCTACGCAAGAAGGCCGTTTAGATACCTACCTGCAAAATGCATACCTGCCCGCATTGCATAAAGCAGGCGTAAAAAATGTTGGTGTTTTTAAGCCGATCAAACAGGATAGCCTGGACAGGAAAATATATGTTTTTATTCCATACCCTACCTGGGATGCGTTAGAAAGTACGGATCAGAAAATACTAAAAGATCAGGCGTACCTTAATGCGGGTAAAGATTATATAGAGGCTGCTTATAATAACCCTCCTTATACGCGCATAGAAACAATTATCACCCGTGCGTTTATTAACGCCCCCGAACCAAACCTGCCCAACCTGACCGGAAAAAAAGCAGACAGGGTATACGAGTTACGCAGCTACGAAGGCGCCACCGAAAAACTACATGCCAGTAAAGTCAAAATGTTTAATGTAGGCGATGAAATGGCCATATTTAAGAAGTATGACATGAATGGTGTATTCTATTCGGAAGTGATCGCCGGCGTCCATATGCCTAATTTGATGTACATGACCACCTATAACACCAAACAGGACAATGTTGACAAATGGAAGCAGTTTGGCAGCGATCCGCAATTTGTTGCCTTAGGCAAAATGCCCGAGTATCAGCATAATGTATCGAAAGGCGAAAGCTTTTTCCTTTATCCTGCTGATTATTCTGATTTTTAAATGCCTTCAGTACGATCTTAGGAATTACCATCCTGCTTATTGTACTTTTGCTTATATTCAACCGGCGTCATTCCAGTTATCCGTTTGAAGATATCCCTGAATGTCGGAACATCACTATATCCGACATCCAGCATGATCTCCATGATCGGTTTTCTCCCGATTTCCAGTTGTTTCTTGGCAGCTTCTATTTTCACGCGTTGTATATATTCCGCCACCGTATTCCGCGTACCTTTTTTAAATTTTCGCTCAAAGGTCCTGCGGGTGAGATCGAACCGGGAAGCCAGCTCATCGACAGCGAATTTCTCCCGGTAGTTTTGTTCGATAAACTCCTGTGATTTGATAATCACTTCATCTCCGTGATCTTTTCGGCCATTGAATATGATAAACGGGGATTGGGTGTTTCTATCCAGGTCGACTACAAAATATTTTGCGGTGTAGATAGCAATTTCCCTTCCAGCGTATTTTTCTACCAAGTGCAGCAAAAGGCTCCACCAGGAATTACTCCCGCCGCTGGAATAGAGGCGGTGCTGATCGGTGATCGCCTTCTCGTCTACCAGGGTTACCGAGGCATAATGGTGCCTGAATTCATCAGCATACAGCCAGTGGGTAGTGCATTGCCTGTCTTTCAGCAATCCGGAAAAAGCCAGTAAAAAAGCGCCCGTACAAAGGCTTGCTACCTCCGCCCCATTTTTGTATTGCTCGTTGATCCAACTGACGTATTTTAAATTGACATTCGTGGCTGTGAATATGTCGCCTGACAACGCAGGGATTATGACCAGGTTTGTGTATTTGATGTCGCCTATCATCGCATCCGGATGTATGGAAAATAATTCGCCATTTAGCCTAACCTCCCCATTGAGGCCAACTACCCGGACATTGAACAAAGGGGCCTTGCCTGACTTTTTGAGAAACTCATTCACCATCATAAATACGTACCTGGAGTCTGCTACAGATGCCAGCACGGCGTTCTTCAGCGCCAATATGGAAATATCGATCATACCGCAAATGTAAGTGAAATACTTGTCGCAAACACCCACTATAGATTGCCGTTTTCACACACTCATAATTCCATAGGCAAACCATAATTTTGCTGCCGAACTAAATAAAACACAATATGTTGAGCACAAATTTTTACTTACACTTCATGGGAAACACGGAGGAGGCCATGAATTTTTACAGATCTGTATTTGGAGGAACGTTCGAATCGTTCATGCGGTATTCGGATGTCCCCGGCGGCGAAAAAATGCCGGCCGACAACCAAAGGAAGATCATGCACGCCGCGCTGCCTATTGCGGGGAACCAAATGATCATGGCCACGGATACCCTGGAATCGATGGAACGCAGTGTTGTATTTGGCAATAACTATCACATTTCGCTTGAAGCGGAAAGCGAAGCAGAAGTCGACAGGATCTTTGCCGCCCTTTCAGCCGGGGGCACGGTAGAGGTTCCCCTGAATAAAACGTTCTGGGGGGCATACTTCGGGATGTTCGCTGATAAATTCGGCGTTCAATGGATGATCAATTACACGTATCCTAAAACCCAGTAATTAACACTAAAATATTTTCATCATGAAAACACTTATGCTAACCTGCCTGATGATCATCATATTTGGCTCCTTCCGGGCGAATGCCCAGCAAGCCATCAATTACGGATCGAACAACGGAAAGCTCCCGCTCACCAACAGACCAGTTGCTTTACCCGGAGATGGCGGCATGCGTCCATTCCGTCATAGGCTTACCGTAAAAATCCCGGTGCTACATTAGGATTCTGGCCGAATCCGGCAACGCATACCGGAAACCATAGAAATAAATTTAAAGAGCAGCGTACGGAAAATTCCATTGCCTTTTTCAACTTCTTGCAAGCGCATATGAGCTATTTTTAGTCTAACGTTGGCAGATCAGCCTTTAGGGTGAGGCCTCCATTTCAAATATCGCATTATTTTAAGCCGCGGTGATATTCAGCGCCGACAAAATTTTCATTTTATCCGATAAAATACCTATTAATCTTTTCATCGGCTCAGGGTCAGTTTTGACTAATGTGGGAATGGCCAGGATACCATGTAACTCTGCAAGTTCCGGATGCAATAACAGATCGATTACTTCTAACAAATATTTGCCCTGGAGATATTGCTCACACAACTCATTCAAGTTCTGAATGGCCAGCGAAGACTTGGGATTACTTCCTGCGATAAATAATTTGAAACTAAAGGTCATGTTGATGATTATAAGGAAAAACGGCCGGAGTTGTATTTTGTTTGCCAGGGATGAATCGGCCTGTCATCACTATACATTTAAAAAGAAACAGCTGTATTTGGTCGCCGGCTTTTTCTTAATTTAGCACATGCAAAAAGTTGATACCCGCCTGGTTTTATTTGTAGTCTTTGGTTTGGCGCTTTGGTTCTTCGGGAACCTCTATGAAGCCGTGGTTATCGCGCCGAACCTCGTGGTGGACACTGCCACCAAAATAACGTACTGGCGCGGGTTCTTTTCCCTGACCAACCCGGTTTATTTTTATATACCGGTTGCTCCCCAAGCTGCACTGACCACTTTTTTTTGCTTACATCAGGGAGCGGAGTTCCATCCTTTAATTTACTTAGCCCATTTTTAACCGGTTGTTTTAATTGTAAAAGAAACATCGGGCTTAATTGTTTAGGAAAATTTTGCGCCGCGCCGCAGAACGAACTTATTTAATTGTAATCGACTGTCCCTATTTTTTGCGTTATATCACAGATAACCGCGTCCAGCTCATGCGACGATCCCTTTAAGAAGCCCAGTAACTTTGCCAGCTCGACAGGGTCTTGTTCCCGGTCCTCAATAAGCGGGATAAGGCCCATGATCCTAGCTAGGGGCGCGCGGATGATATGAGATTGCATCCAGGATATTTCTTTTAGTTTTTTATTCTGCTCCTCAATAGCTTTGACATATTTTAATCTTTCGGTGATATCGTTTGCAACCACGATTTTGGCGTTCCGGCCTGCATAACGGATATTGTTGCTTTGAACCTCAACCTTGATGACTTCCCGGTTTTTCTTATGATGAGTAAAAACACCTTTAAAAACGTTCTTTTGCTTTTTCGCCGCTTTAAAAGCAGCCTCCATATGGATAAACTCTTCTTCAGGACGGAGATCTTTGACCTCCATAGAAAGGAATTCATCTCGCGTGTAGCCATACAGGGTCAACGCGGCCTCGTTTACATCGAGAAACCTTCTCGTTTCCAGATCGAAGACCCATTTTGCCAGGGGGCTCAGCTGAAAAAGATCGCTGTACCGCTTTTCAGAATCTTTTAAAAGGTTTTCAACCCTGCGACGTTCGGTAATATCGCGGAAATAGACCGATAGCCCGCCGACAGCCGGATAGGCGCTGATCTCATACCATTTGTCCAGCGGCGGATAATAGTCATCAAAGTGGGCCGGGTGGCTGGTTTTAAGGGCGAGGTGGTATTTTTTATAGAATTTAGTGCCAACTGCATGGGGAAACGCTTTCCATAAATGCTGGCCCAGCATTTCAGCTTTTGTCTTGCCCAGCACTTTTTCGGCCATGTTGTTCCAGTAGTTCACCGTCCAGTTTTTATCCACCGCAAAAAATGCATCTCCGATGCTCTCCAAAATCAAATTTCTTTCATGCAGCAGGTCTTTAGCTTCCTGCTCAGCGCTCACCCGGGCATCAACATCCTGAAAGCTGCCGTATACCCTTACACATTTACCGGCGATAAATTCCGGCTCGCCAACAACCCGGACCCATTTCAAATTATTTTTTGCAGTGCGGATCTGTAGCTGAAAGGCGAAAGACGCCCCTTTTTCGATGGCATCAATGATCTTCCGGGTGACCAGCGCCCTGTCTTTTTTCTCTGCGTAAAAATTGATTCCGGTTTCCATGTCGGGCTGAAAATCCACAGGTACTTCGTGGATCACTTTGGTCATCTTTGACCAGTAAAGGCGATTGTTTACCTTGTCGAGTTCCCAGCCGCCAATACGGGCAAGATCCGTGACTTTATCCAGCAGGTCTACTAGCTCTTTTTTTTCCGTGATGTCTTTGCCCACGCTAAACAATAAATTCTCTTCTGTGCCGCGGGTAGTCGTCCATGCGATCCATTTAATTTTGCCTGATCTGGTAAGGAAACGGTTTTCAAGATAGAAAGTGAGATCAGCTTCCCGGGCCCCGAACGCAGCAGCGCTTTTCGAAAGGTCGTCGGGGTGAATGAATGAGGTTATCGGTTGGGCGAGCAGTTCTTCCTCCGTATACTCCAGTAAGGTGCTCATGGCCGGATTGATCTTTTTAAGGTACCTGTCAACGCCTGTAATGCAGATGATATCAGGTGCAGCATCAAAAACCTGTTTCAATTCCTCTTCCAATTGTTTGCGCCTGATCTCGGCACCAAACTGGCTGCCGAAAGTGTTAAAAAGGCTGACAAGGTTTACATCGGTTCCAGCTCCCGCGCCGGCACCCAGCAGTAAAGCGCCGATTACTGTGTTTTCAGAAATCAGCGGTATGCTCCAGGCTGTTTGTAAACCGGCGGTTTTTGCGGCTTCCCGGCGCAGGAATTCCGGATGGTCGCCCAGCCTGTCCCAGCATTGGACTGCTCCTGTGGCCCAGGCTTTACCTGGCAAACCGGTACCTTTTCCAAAACTTTTTGTTTGCCCGGTTTCCAGATAAAACTGCCTCATTTTATCGGCTTGCTGGTGCCAGGCTGTCAGACTGATTTTGTTTTTATCGGCACCTATCAGCCAAATCTCCGCCAACGTAAAATGCCCGAAATCAACCAGCCGGGCAAGCAATTTATCGAGCAACACCGCCAGTTTCAACGGTTCGTTAAAGATCTGGCTGATGTCTGATAACAGCCGCCGCCGTAGCTCCTGGTTTTTGTACGCCGTTACATCTCGTTCAACCGATATCCAATGGGTATACCACCCCTTTTCATCAGCTACGGGGTTTAGGGCGAAATTGACCCAGAATTCCTCGCCATTTTTTTTATAGTTAATGACGGTTGCCTCGCAGGCCTGCCATTTTCGGAGCGATTCACCTAACTGCTTCAATGTATTCAAATCGGTACTGACGCCTTGTAAAATACGGGGCGTTTTTCCGATTACTTCTGCTGCCGTGTACCCGGTCATTTGGGTAAAAGCCTCGTTGACATATATAATTCGCGGGCCGGGTTCATCAAACGGTTCGGCTTCGGTTATCATAATGGCATCCATGGTATTGGTGATGACCGACTCGAGCAGTTTTAAATGGTGCTCTTCTTTCTTTTGTTTGGTAATATCCCGGATAAACATGGAGACACCGCTGCCGGATGGATATACCCGGTTTTCTTGCCATAGTTGAAGTGGCGGGTAAAAATCTTCGTTACATATGTATCGTCTTTCCCTGAATGCCGTTTCGATCGCTTGGTAGGTAGGCGAGCCCACCGCGTCTGGAAACAGCGTCCAGATATGTTTGCCGATCAACTCGCCGGCCGTGGTGCCCAGCATTTTAGCGACCTGCTTATTCGCGTACGTATAACGGCGGCGTTCATCGAGGGCAATAAAGCCATCGGCCATAGATTCCAGCAGTTCGCTCATCTGCAAGCCCTGCTTTTTGAGTTCAAGCTCGGCCATTTTCTGGCCGGAGATATCCCTGAAATTGCACACAATGGCCATCACGTCGGGATCGCTGAGCATATTGGAATAAGTGGCTTCTACCCACATATAATATCCGTCATAATGCCTGGAGCGGTAGCTGCAGGTCTTTGACTGCCCCGGTTCCTTCAATAGCTGCTTCAGGGTGTCTTCGAGGCTTAGCTGGTCATCAGGGTATATTAGGTTTTCAAAAGTCGTTTTTGCACGTTCTGCCGTACTCCAGCCGCTGATTTTTTCCGCAGACGGGCTGCGGTAAATAACCCGCAAACAGCCGTCAAGCAGCGTAACACCGGAAAAACTGTTCTCGATCAGTTTCCGGAAACGGGCATTCTCACCTGTTAGGTTTTGTCTCATCCTGTACTTTGATGCGGGCTCAGTAAATCCAAAAATAAATAACGAAATGAAGTTTGGATAAAGTTTGGCTTAAGTTCAAAATTAGTAATTTATTGATCAGAAAATAAATCTTTAAACGCTAATAATTTATTTATTACGAAAATAGGATTTCCGGGTTAAACTACCCGGAAATTAAATAAAATAATGCAGGAAGAAATGTACAGGTTTCACTGAAGAGCCGTGTTTTTTTAACTGCTGTTTTTTTGCTGAAAAGGCGATTGGGAGGCAATTGATTACCTCGCAAAAAGAGAAGCCCTAGCGCGTTTCACGTTTTCCTCTTTCTGAACGAAACGACCCGGCGGCATTTGATGGGCCTATCCTATATTGCGCCTGAATCTGTCTCATTTGATGAAAAGGACATTGTCCGCCTTCAAAATTTACTTAACTTAAGGTTACCCACTCTAGATTCAAAAATAACTCACTCACTAATCAGCAATATTCTATACTTTAGATTTTCAATTGGCTTTTGTTCAGAACCTGACGTTGCCCCAACTACACAAACCCCTGGACGTTAGTAGCTTTTGCGCATAAACTCTTCAAGTAAAATAGTTTCATCTAAAAATTGATCATATGCATCTCCTTTTGATTTATGGCCATAAAATACTTTCAAAGCTTTCCCTGACGGCTTTGGTTGTTTTCTTTTGTTTATCCGGATGGGCCCAGTCTTCATTGCCGGTCAATCCACGAATATTAAACAAGCAATGGGATGCTTATTGGATAACACATGCTGAGGCACAGGCAGATATAGCAGGGGTGTTTGAATTTCGAAAATCTATTGAAATTAATAAGTTACCGGTGTCTATGATCATTCATGTTTCCGCAGATCAACGGTATAAGTTATACGTCAACGGACAGTATGTATGCAATGGCCCGGCCCGGGGAAGCTTGTCAAATTGGAATTTTGAAACTGTTGATATTGCTCCTTATTTAAATGTAGGTAAAAATGCAATTGCAGCACTGGTTTGGAACTGCCTGGATATGTCGCCTACGGCGCAGGATACCTATTGGCAGACCGGATTTATCCTGCAGGCGGATGCCAGAAAGGACAGCGTGTTTAATTCGAATAAAACCTGGAAAGTGTTACACGATACCGCTTATGCTATGTATCTCGTCGAAGGGCTATTTGCTTATGCTGCCGGACCAGGTGAAAAATTCGATGGCGAAAAACATCCCTGGGAATGGAAACAAGCAAGTTTTAACGATAGTAGCTGGAAAAATGCTGTAGAGACAAACCAGGGCATGCCCACCAATGGCATTACAAAACAATGGAAACCGGAAAGGATTTTATGTGCCAGGCAAATTCCTGCCATGGAACGGAAACAACAATTTTTTAAAGCTATACGCCGGGCTGAGGGAATTAATGCAACGGCACTGCTTCAGCATAAGGAGTTGACCATACCTGCCAATGTCACCGTAAAAATTTTACTGGATCAGGGGGAATTGACAACCGCTTACCCCTCATTACGATACAGTGGAGGCAGCGGTGCCCGAATAAAACTTACCTATTGTGAAAGCCTTTTTATCCCGGGTGATACAAGCAAAAAAAGGATTAATACAAAAGGCATGCAGAAAGGCGATCGCGACAGCATCGATGGAAAACTTTTAATAGGCAACTATGATATTTTTATTGCTGACGGTGCAAGCAACAGGGAAGTAGAGCCGCTTTGGTGGCGATGCTTCCGGTATGTCCAGATGGAGATAACAACAAAAGAAGAACCACTGGTATTACAGGAATTCGGAAGTTTTTTTACAGCCTATCCTTTACAACAAAAAGCAACTTTTGCCAGTAACCGGCCTGTGCTTGGCGATATTTATGAAACTGCCTGGCATACACAACGCTTATGTGCCGGGGAAACTTTTTTTGACTGCCCCTATTATGAGCAAATGCAGTATGTCGGTGATACCCGTGTCCAGGGGCTGGTAACCTTTTACGGTTCCGGCGATACAGTGCTGTGGCGTAAGGCCATTACAGATTTTTACGAATCCCGCCAGCCTTTTGGCTTGGTCATGTGCGCCTTTCCGGGTAACCGGGTCCAGATAATTCCATCTTTCTCGTTGTTATGGATAGCCATGCTGAATGACTACCGCATGCATTGTTCGGATGATGCACTCATAAAAAAAATGCTGCCTGCTGTAATGGATAATTTGCAATGGTTTCAAGATCATCTCCAGCCAAACGGGATGCCGGGTAAACTGGAATGGTGGAATTTCATTGATTGGGTTAAGGATAATAGTTGGGAACGGGGCGTGCCATCTGTTGATAAAAACGGACAATCGTCCATTAACAGCCTTTTGTATGTATACGCACTGCAGCAGGCCGTTTCATTGTTTAACAGCTATGGATACACGCAGCAGGCAGCACGCTATGCCGCAACTGCCGGCAGCATAAAAGCGGCGGTATACAAAACGTGCTGGGATGAAAAAAAACAGCTGCTGGCAGATAATGCAGATAAACAGCACTACAGTCAGCATGCGCAGATCCTGGCAACCTTGGTTGATCTTTTACCCTTAAAAAAACAGCAGCAACTGATGCTGAACACTTACCAAAACGATTCGATTGCCGCTTGCAGTTATTATTTCCGTTTCTACCTGGCAGAAGCCATGAGAAAAACCGGGCTTGGGGGTAAGTATACAGATATGTTGCAGCCGTGGAAAAGTATGCTGGCAAACGGCTTAACTACGTTTTCGGAAGAACCGGAACCGTCTCGTTCAGATTGTCACGCATGGAGTGCTTCGCCTGCGTACCACCTTTTATCGCTTGTATGTGGCATAGAGCCGGCAGGGCCGGGATTTAACAAAGTAAAAATCGCACCTAACCCCGGTAGCCTTGAATGGCTGGAAGGGGACATGCCACATAAATCCGGTGCAATTCATGTAAAACTTAAACAATCAAAAACCGGCCTCCTTAGCGGCTTAATAACCCTCCCCAAAAAACTATATGGCTATTATGAATGGAAAGGAAAAAAGACAAAATTGAAGCCGGGTATAAATTATATTCATAGCTGAACTTTGATGGGAAATGCCCACAGGTTCGTTAGGCGTACCCGCGTTTGAGCAGGTATTCGGCCCCGGCTTCAAATGCTTCATCCGATGGCACAGCGAAGCCGAAGGCGTCTGCCAGCCGGTTGGTTAAATTAAAGGCGAAGCAAACGGCGAGGGCGTCTTCGATCTGCTGCGGGCTGACTCCCGCTGCTATGACCGTCCGCATATCATCTGCGTTTACCGTATGCTCCCTTGTTAGTTTGCCGATCATTTGCAAGGTCGAGCGTAGCACAGGTGTTATCGGCGCATTTTTAATATCCGTTAATACCCGGTCAACTTTTTCAGCGTCATGGTAAGCACCGGCTGCCGTCGCCGTATGTGCCTTAATGCAAAATGCACATTCGTTCAGGTAAGAAACATAGGCGGCCATCAGTTCGCGCTCACCTGCAGTCCACGCTGAAGGGCCACGCATAGCGCGTTGGGTAAACTGCTTGGCCGGGTTACCATAAAAATCGGGGCGGTAAAAGACCAGCCTGGCAGCATCAGGCAAAGGATATCCTGAGAAAAGTTTGATGATACCGAACAATACTTTTGTGCCAAACTTGTAGCCGCTATTTAATATCTCAAGACGCATGACGGCCTCCTTCCTGTATCGCTTCGGCCAAAGCAGTCAGACCGCTTTGGTACTGCCTGGACGCCTGGCCAACGGCACCGCAAATAACGAGTTCAAATAACTGGTCTTCAGTTATGCCCGTTGCTTTTACTGCTGCAATATCGTTGTCGGTTACTTTATAGGGTTGGTGCGCCACTTTATCGATGAGCGCATTTAGGGACGCAGGCAGACCGGTGTTGTCAAATGCTGCTTGTCGCAGCTGGGGTGTGCTCTCGCCTTTGCCTTTGAGAACATGGCGCGTCAAATCCTGATAAAGCTTTTGGTATTCCATAACGGTTACTTTTTTTCAAAGCTACAAAACGTACAGCTTTGTGGTCTACATAATATGTTCGTTTACAAGCTTTTATGACTTATAAAAAATATATTGGTAACGTAATTTACATGTATTGATGTTATTGCCTCTTTTAATGGCACACAAAAGTGCTTCATCAGCCGCTCATAAATTGCGTTAAGGGAATTTCTGGCTAAGTTCCTCGCTCAAAGCCGTAATTTCACGGATGATTCCATCGAGCCGTTCCGCCTCCAGGCTGAACAGCGGGATCAGCTCTTTGGCGGAACCGTCCAGCCGGGACAGTTCGGCCAGTCCCAGGATATTGGCGACCGGCACGCGCAGCTTATGGGATTGTATCCAGGCGATTTCGCGGAGCTTGTCATTTTGCTTTTCGATTTGCTCCACATGTTCCCGCTGCGCGGTAATGTCTCTTAAAAAGCAGTTCACACCTGTCACTTCCTGCTGCTCGTCCACAATAGGGTTAAAGCTTAATTCTTCAAAATGCTTATGGCCATCGAGTTCCCGCTCGCGGATGACCAGAAAGGCCTCGCCCCTGAATGCGCGGCGGTAACTATCCAGGACCGGCCGCATGATGTCCTGTTCAAAGTCGGCGTTGCTGATCGTTTCCGGCCTCTTCCCGGTTAGCCGTTCCACCCGGTCCCAGAAAGCGCCGTTACCTGTAATGATATTAAAGTCACGGTCCACGGACCAGATCAGGTCGCGGGTATTGTTGATGATCGCCCGCAGGTTCTGCCCGTCGCGGGCGATCTTTTCGCGCATCAGTTTTTCGTCCGTAATGTCCCGGAAATAGATCGCCAGTCCGCTTTTGATCGGGTAGGCGCTGGCCGAAACCCACATCCCATTGAGGGTATTGAACTCCTCGAAATGCACGCTGACCTGCTCGCGGAGTGCCCGCTCATATTCCCTGAAATAACAGCGTTCCTTGCCGTAAGGGAACAGTTCCCAGACGTTTTTTCCTAAAAGATCGCCGCGCTTCCGTTGTTGTATTCTTTCGTATTCCTTATTGATATACGTAAAATTCCAATCGCGGTCGACGGTATAGAACGCGTCGGTCATACTCTCCAGCACATTTTCAAGTTCGGCAGTCTTTTCGGCCAGCGCCTTTTCGGTGCGCACTTTCTGATCGATATTGACCACCAGGGTTTGTTTGGCCGGCACGCCTTCAAACACCGTATGATGGGAAAAGACGCGCACATGAAAAGTGTCCCCGTTCTTTTTACGGTGCAGCCAGCGCCCGGCATCCGCATAGCGGCCCGGAACCTTCCTCACGGCTGCTAAAAAAGCGGGAACCTCTTCCGCGGGCCGGATATCGGTGATCTTCAGCTGTAAAAATTCCGCCTGGCTATAACCGTACTGGTCAGTGGCGGCAGTATTGACCGCCAGGAAACGGAAATTCCGGCTATCGAAAATAAACATAGGTACCGGAACCTCTTCGAACAACCGGCGGTAATCGTCCCGAGTCTTGCGGAGCTCACGCGCCTGATGGCTGATCCTGCGGTACAGGATCAAACTGACCAGCAGGATTACGATGAAATCGTTCAGGCTGCGGAACAGGTCCCGGTGCGCAGGCGCCAGTTGCAGCGCCACATGGCTGATCAGCGGATCGGCAACGAAGGCCCAGCCCACTGCTGCTGCGATAATGATAAACGGGATATTCAACTTTGCAAAACGGCCCATGTTCCTCTCCTTTTTCCGTAAAATTACGCCTTTAAATTATTAATTTTTATTTAATAGTTGTTTCCTATTAATATAATGAAGGAGTCCGCCAATTAAAATTTCCGTTTTTATTCAACTTTTTTGGATTATTTGTTGAAATACAAAACAATAAGGGTGGTTTTTGATTAATACAATCGGTAAATTTCCTGTTACAATTTATTCATCATCATTTTCGTTTTAGCCTATACATTATGAGATTTCCCAAAGGACACCGGTTATTGCATTTGGTATTGAATAAGGATAGTTTGACCGGTTACAGGGAACGTGTTAAACTCCTGAACCAATACATCCTGCCGCTGATCCTGCTGGCGCTGTTGTTTACCTTTTTCCTGTTTCGGAACAGCGATGAAATAGATGCTTCCGCATACTTTGCCTTTTTTCTCTTCGCCGCATTAAGTTTATGCGGCGTATTATTATTTAGGCTGGCGCAGGAAAGAACTGCGCGCAAGTCGGCTGAAAGCAATGCCCGCGTGCATGCCGCGCGGCTTTCCAATATTTACAATTCGGGCATCATCGGTTTGCTTTATACGCGCTTTGACGGGGTTATCACAGAGGCAAATGATGTATTTTTGGATATGATAGGGTATTCGCGATCTGATTTGGAACAGGGGTTAATCAGCTGGGCCGACATGACACCACCGGAATATAAGGAAATAAGTGAGCTTGCGCTTGTTCAATTAAGGGAAAAGGGCGCCTGTGAGCCCTTCACCAAAGAATACCGGAGAAAAGACGGCGGGCGGGTATACGTATTACTGGCATCGTCGCTGCTGACTAAAGGCGATCATGCCGAAATACTGACTTACGCCATTGATATTACCAATCTAAAAGAATCCGAAAAGCGGGAACAGGCGCTAGGATTGAAAATACGGCACCAGCAGGAGGAAATGTTCCGGGTGCTCAACGAGGCGCCGGTTGCCATTGTGATCCGCAAGGGGCCGGAACTGGCCATCGAATACGCAAACCAGACCGCGTTGAATTATACGCCTTTTGACCGGGCACAGGCGGCCGGTACATCCGTCGACGCATTTCACCAAAGGTTAAAGACCGGCGTGGATATAACGCCGCTGAAAAATGTTTACCTGACCGGCAAGGCCGTTAAAGGGAAAGCGCTCCCGGTGAAATACGACCGTGACGGCAGGGGCAACCTGACCGAGGGCTGGTTCGACTATGTCTGGGAACCCACCTTCGCCGAAGAGGGGAACGTGACCGGGGTAGCGACCTTTACTTTTGAAGTCACCGACCTGATGCATGCGAACGCCAGGCTGAAAGCGAATGAGCAGCATTTCCGGTTTATTGCGGATGCCATACCGCATAAAATGTGGACCTCCGGGGCGGATGGGGTGGCGACCTACTATAACCAGGGGTGGATGGAATACCTGCAGGAAACCGATATCGGGCAATTAAGGGCCAAGGCCTGGGAGGCGGTCCACCCTGATGAATTGGACTATGTGACCGCGCAGTGGAGCAGCACTGTCGGAAAGGGTGAAGATATGGAAATGGAGCACCGGCTGTGCCGCCACGACGGGGTCTACCAGTGGCACCTGACCCGGGTTTGCGCCTGTAAAGATGAAAACGGGCAGGTGACGATGTACGTCGGTTCCAGCACCAATATCCATGAACAAAAGACGGCCGCTATTGCGCTCCGGCTGTCCAATGAAAAAAAGGATGAGTTCCTGGGTGTCGCAACGCACGAACTCCGCACGCCCATTACCAGCATGAAGGCCTCGTTACAAAGCCTTGAACGCGCGGCATTGGCGGGCACCGGACCGGACAAGGCTTTATCGCTGGTCAGCCTGGCCAACCGGCAGGTGAACAAACTCACCGGGATCGTCAATGACCTGACTGACGTCAGTAAGATACAATCCGGGAAGCTGCAACTCAATAAAAGCGTGTTCACCCTGAGTGACTCGGTCAAAGAGCTCATCGCCGACTTTGAACTGCAAAAGACCGACTGCAGCTTTGTTATCCAGGCCGGCGATGAATTGCCCGTTAACGCGGACAAGATCCGGATCGACCAGGTGATTTCCAATTTAATATCCAACGCTGTCAAATACTCCCCATCCAACGCGACTATTAGTATTTTGGTAGAGACCACGCAAAACCGCACGGTATGCTCCGTGACCGATGAAGGCATTGGTATCCCGGAGGAACTGCAGCCTTTTATCTTCGACCGCTTTTTCCGCGTTCACCCTTCCTCGCAAATGTTTTCGGGGTTGGGCCTGGGCTTGTTTATTTCTTCCGAAATAGTTAAGCAACATGGGGGCAGCATGGAAGTACAAAGCCAGGAAGGCAAAGGCTCCTGCTTTTCGTTTGCTCTGCCAATTTCAGATCTCTAACGGGTCGCTGACTATTTGATTTTCTGGCTGCGTTGATTAATTTTATGAAAACAATCATTACCTCAGGTCATCATATCTGACAGTTATGTCAACGATAAAGGATGCTGTGTGCCAAAAAATAATTTATGGAAATCGACAACAATGAAGATTTGAAGAGCGGCGATGCCTGTATCGCGATCAAAGGGACGCACAAAGGCAAGACCGGAATGGCGGCCGATTTTAACAAAAGTAAGACGGGGCATGTGACCATCACGGTGGTGCAATCTGACGGCGAACGGTTCAAGACGCTCGCCCGAAATGTAAAAAAGCAATAAAAATGAGTGAATTGATCAGGGTGGACAATATAGGGAATCGTCGTAGCATCCCTGGATGAGGCCATCGCGTTTTTTCAGAGATCGGCTTGAAGCTGGAAGTCCGTATGATGGTAGAAGGCGAATGGGCGGGACGCATCACCGGTTTAGGCAACGAGCGTGTAGAAATAGCCATGATGGTAACCCCGGACGGACATAGCCGGCTGGAGCTGTCACGTTTTGCTGAACCCGCTGTGTATCTTTCTGCCCAAATCGGTACCGTGAATCAGGTCGGGATGTATGAACAGCGCCCAACCTTCATCAACAATAACCGCGTTAGGAGAGCCAATACCACCTGTTTTGATGGGTTCGCGGAAGGGGGTTTATCAAAACATAAACATTAAGGTACAGGGTAGTAATATTAAACAAACCAATACTTCTGTAGCATCCGTGACATTGCCTGGAGGCTTTAGAGCCGATTTTGCAAAACGATACTGAAATTTGGAAAGTGTAAAAGGAGCTTAAGTATATTGGAAAATGAAATATCGTTTGACTAAAACGGCGGTTAAATGTTTCCGCTGTCCTATAGTACCTCATTACCCGATTTTAAATCCGTTGGAACGGGTTGGTGACTAATCATCTTTGTAACAATTTAATAGAAATGGCATTTATTTTAAACAACACATCTGATGTTTAATTTAAACATCGTATGTTTGTATTGTCAAATGGTAATTATGGAAGTTTCAGAAAAGCTGAGTGATAAGGTCGCCAATCAAATCAGGCAGGATATTGCCGGGCATAAATACCGGGCGGGTGAAAAAATACCCGCTGAACCTGAGCTAATGAAGCTATATGGCGTAGGCCGGTCGACCATCCGGGAAGCCATCAAAATATTGTCTATGACAGGTACATTGAGGGTACAACAGGGTTCCGGCACTTTTGTAAATACAACCGTACAGTTGGAAACAATTGATCAGCGGTTACGACAGGCCGATTTTGACGAGATCAATGCCGTCAGGAGATTGCTCGAAAATGAAATCATAAAGCTGGCTGCAAAAAACCATACGGAGGACGATTTAGAAGAGATGAAGCAAAGCCTGGAAAACAGAAAGCAGGCAATACGTAACGAGCAAAGACAACTATGCGTTGACGCTGATATTGCTTTTCATATAGCCATTGCAAGGGCTTCTTCAAACAAAGCGCTCGCCGATCTTTACCAAAGTTTTACGATAATCATACGCGATTTCTTCTCCAAAAGAGAAGTTCGGGGAATCACTGATTTTGCAATGAGTCATCACTTACACGAGCAATTATTGGAAGCTATTAAAAACAAAAAAGAAAAACTGGCACAACAGGTGCTTGATAAAATTATAGAGAATAACTACTAAAATAAAGGATAATGAAAAAGGCACTGCATGCCCTCTTAAAATTTTTACTGGTCATCGCAATCTTTTTAGGATTGCAGGGACGGGTATTGGTACGTTATGCAGAGATCTTTCATAAAAATCATACTTCTGAACTGGTTAATTCCGGCATCGATAAGGTAAAAGCGGGTATTGTTCATTGTAAGTTGCAATGTTATACCCAGCATTTCCAAAAGGTACATGCCCCGGTCGCTGCTTTTTTATTTACTTTTTTAATAATAGCGCCGATAATTACGCTGCTGCCATATATCCCCTTTAAAGAAAAATATTCTAACACAAATACGGTCCGCCTGCGACCCCTTAGAGCACCTCCGGCTTTTTAATCCGTAGTACCACCATCAGGTGCACTTCCTTCCATAGCCGGTCGCCGGCTGGATTTCCATCAAATTTTCAGGAGTGGCTTTTTGATGGCCACCAGGTTAAATATTTAATTTTTTCATCATGAAAACGACGCAAAAGCTGATCGTGATCGGCATCCTATCAGCCGTTTCTTTGGCAATGGCCTGTCTTTCAGCACAGGCCCAGGGAACCGATAGTGTTTTAACGCTACAGAAAGCACTCAACACGGCACTATCTCAACAACAACTATTAAAAGCTAAGGATAATTATGCACAAGCATCAGCCCAGGCGATTATCACCGCCAAAAGGGACGGCCTGCCCGATTTTACTTTATCCGCTCAGCAGGCTTATGGAACTTTAAATGGTTTAAATGGGTTGCCTTCTGGCCTGCCCGGATTAGTTGCTACTACTGCAGGGCCCGTTGCTGCTACCCAAAACTGGAACGCTGCATTTGCTTCTCTCTATACTTCAAACATCAACTGGAATATCTTTTCCTTTGGCCTTCAAAAGGCGTATGTAGCCGAAGCCAAAGGCATTTATAACCGCGATGCGGCCGACCTGGAACAGGAAAAATTTCAACAACAGGTCAAAGTTGCCGGGGCATACCTTAACCTGTTAGCGGCCCAACGGCTGCGTTATTCCATGGATGTCAACCTGTCGCGTGTTTCCCAGCTCCGCGATGTGATCCTGGTTAGAACGATGAACGGTTTGAATGCAGGTGTCGACAGTACGATTGCCAACGCCGAACTTTCCAAAGCGCGCATAGCAGTTACAGACGCCATTAATTACGAGCAGAGCCAGGCAGCTAACCTGGCTGTACAATTAGGGATAACTAACCAGTCATTTTCCCTGGATAGTATTTACATCAGCCAATTACCCTCCAGGGTGCCGTGGCAACCCATAGATGATATTTCTAATCATCCCGAATTGAAGTTTTTAGCCGCCATATACAGCAGTGATTGCCAAACGGCAGTACTGGCAAGGTCCTTATCCGTTTCTGCCCTGTTCAAATTGTAGAGCGTTTGGGTAACATCAACTATGGTTGTTAGGCCATTGCCATATAAAGTCTTCTTTTGTTCGTAGGCATCGCCGGCGGCCTTTAACTGAATAGGTGCTTCGCGATATTTTTGCAGGGCATTAGCCAGTTGCTTGTTGCCCTCCTGCAACTGATTGCTTAGGTTATTTTCGAGGTAGTGGTATTCATTGGTCAACCCATCAGATTGATAATGCTGGCTTTTTACCCTTGATGACACCCTTCCGAGATCTGTTAAATTCCAGGTAACGCCTACACCTATCAGGTAGTTCCCCCTTACCGGGTTAATGCCATCTAAGTAACTTTGGTTA
>Ga0206947_1064_pt1 | contig 35249 bp, 17 predicted proteins | sample Alteio_BWOrgHeat_3_FD_153239 | JGI IMG/M metagenome (GOLD analysis project Ga0206947, IMG submission 153239) | Enriched cells from forest soil in Barre Woods Harvard Forest LTER site, Petersham, Massachusetts, United States -... | ecosystem: Environmental > Terrestrial > Soil > Temperate forest > O...
CCCGCCTTAAAAATGATATGGGGTTAAAAAGAGAAGTTGTTTTGTTAACCTATGTTAATTTTACGTTCGATATTTTAGCCCGGATGCGGCTAAGGCTTTGTGGTTGGATGCCTAAGTAGGATGCAATTAAATGCTGAGGCAGCCGCTCAAATATGTGGGGTTGGCTGGTGAGTAATTCAAGATACCGTTCCTCGGCCGATTGGATCATTAAATTACGTTTACTTTTGGCGGTATCAATGAAAAGTTTTTCGGCAATCAACCGACCGAACCGCTCAAAACGCTGGCTGTGCTCATACAGCCCATGCATATCGGCATAGTTTAATGTAAATAGCTCGCAATCTTCAATGGCTTCTATAAAATCAGGCGAGGGGGACTGCAATAAAAAACTTTCGTAATCGCCAAGCCATTCTCCCTCAAAGGCAAACCCAATAGTATAATCTCCCTTTTCGCTTCGCGAAAAATACCTGAGGCCACCTTTATTTACCAGCACCATTGCCTTACAAACCTGGCCCTCTTTTAAATAAAAAGCGTACTTTTTTAAGGTTACCGGCTTAAGGCGCTGCATAAATAAAAACAGTTCCTCGTCGGTAAAATCAACCAGCTTGCGTAACGATTGGGTGATGACTTCGTACATATTTAATGGCGTTTGTTGCTGATTATATGGTGACACAACTGTATCAAATATACAGGAATAATTACAGGCATCATAGCGGGAAGGCACGGATTGCCAACGGAAGGAACCTAAAACGGCGGGCCAAAACTTTTTTCGGCTTTTTAATTTCGATAGATAAGTTTTTCAAGTGAAACATTTTGTATTACAGCAGGTTATGTCAAGTGAAAAATCACATGAATGCTATTTAACAGCTCAATATTTTTACTCCTGCTGGTAGTAACGTTTTCCGTATACTATATTCCTCTCCTCGCAAAATATCAGGTTCAGATCCTGATAGTTTCGAGTTTGGCATTTTATGCATACGGACAGCCTATTTTGCTGATACTGCTACTCGTATCAGCCTTAATTAATACACTTACCAGTTATGCGGTGGTTAATAGTAAGCCGTCCATGCTTAAATTTTATGCAGTATTGGGCGTGGCGGCAAACTTAACCATATTGTGTTTTTTTAAGTATAGCCCGCTATTTGCTAAATCTTTTTTCGATACAACAGCGGGTTTCGGGCATTTTTTGTTGATGATACCTTTGCCCATCGGCATATCGTTTTACACTTTCGAGGGGGTGAGTCTTTTGATTGATGTTTATTCGAATAAACACCACGATGTTTTAACCATCGACAAATCGTTTAAGGCCCACGTGTACAAAACACTATTCTTTATTTCTTTTTTTCCGCACTTAATTGCCGGTCCAATATTAAAAGCTTACGAATTTTACCCGCAAATTGGCAATAAAAAATTCGCAGATATCGACTGGAGTTATGTTTTTAAAAAGTTAACCATTGGCTATTTTTTAAAGATGGTAATTGCAGATAATTTGGCAAATTTTACATTTTGGATGGCTTATCCTTACTTTAAATCCCTGTCATCTGTCGACCTCGTGACAATGGTTTTTGGATATTCATTTCAAATATTTGCCGATTTTGCCGGCTATTCATTAATTGCCCTGGGCCTTGCCAAATTATTTGGATATAATTTAAATGAAAATTTTAATTTCCCTTATATATCTTCCTCTTTTTCGGAGTTTTGGACACGCTGGCATATATCACTCTCTACGTTTTTAAAACAATATTTATACATCCCGTTAGGTGGCAACCGAAAAGGGAAAATACGAACTTATCTAAACCTGTTAGTTACAATGATACTTGGTGGGCTTTGGCATGGCGCAGCCTGGAGTTACGCAATATGGGGGCTGTTTCATGGCCTGGCCTTAGCAATTGAACGCTTTTTTAGCAACGATGCCCGCACCGCCAAACACAGCCTGCCGCGCAGGCTAATAATGGGCGTTACTGTTTTTGTATTTGTATCGGCGGCCTGGGTTTTGTTTAAATTGCCGTTTGAATATGTTGTAGATTATTTTAAATCCATCGTCGTTAATGGTAAAATGCCGGCTAACTCAAACAATATAATGTTAATAGCCATCTATTCAATCCCGGTTATTTTGTACCATTTAGTGTATTTGTGCCGCTCGGCTCGTTATGCCGTTTCCTTTAAAAAGTACGAATTTGCAGGTTACGGTTTGTTGCTGTTTTTAATAGCGGTAAATAGCGGCCCGTCAAATTCGTTTATCTATTTTCAATTTTAGATATGATAAAAAAAAGCTTACTTACGTTCGCATTCCTGTTCGTCATATACAACATATTTCTGTTTTTTAACAAAGTTGCATGGCATTCTACTCAAAGCCAATTTCAGGGCAGTGTTATCAAGTCAGACAGGTATATTGATGATCCTAATACCCCGCAGGCGGTAGTGGTAGGTACGTCGTTATCGTCAATGATAGTTGATGACAGCATTCCTGGGCTTTATAATTTGTCGATGCCGGGGATGGCGTTATTTGATGGCTGCCATATACTTTTTAAACGGAAAACAATACCTCCCGCTGTGTTTATCGAAGTAAACTATTTTTATAAGGACGAAAACAAAAGCTTCACGTCATCATTTGATTCAAAAATAGAAAGTTTTTCAAAAGCTCACTTACTGGCCCTGCGCGACGAAAATCAGCCGGTGGGTATCATAAGGCATTTTTTTTGGCTGCGCGGTCATCCAGGCGGTAATGTTGTTCACAATACTATTTTGCCCCAACAGGTGCTTCAGGAACTTGTTAAAAATCACAAAAAGGACTATATCCATCCCGATGATAAATTGATCAGCAATGGATTACTTCAGTTAAAAGCAACTGTAAGCCAAATTCAAGCCCGGGGCAGTAAGGTTTACTTTTTTGAGATGCCTACCGATACATCGCTCGAGCAATTGCCATTAGCAGTTAAAGTACGACAATTGATAACCACTACTTTTGCAGATATTCCGTTTTTGCCAATTCCCAAACAGGTATTTAGCACTATTGATGGTATCCATTTAAATGGTAACGATGCAGTTGAGTATACCCGATACTTCAAAAGTTATGTGCAAAAAGCTGCATTAAATTAATTTGGATAACTACAATTGTGCTGGCAGATAGTAATTATCTGTAAAACAAAAGCCACCTTGTTTCATAAGGTGGCTTTTGTCTTAGCTAATTGTGGTCTATTTTACGCGCTCAACGTAGTCCCCGGTGCGGGTATCAACTTTTATTTTATCACCCTGGTTTACAAAAAGAGGCACTTTTATTTCAATGCCGTTTTCTGTAGTTGCAGATTTTAGCGCGCCCGATGAAGTATCACCCTTCACAGCGGGTTCGGCATAAGTAATTTCTAACTCTACAAAGTTTGGCGCCTGCGCCATAATTGGTTCTTCACTTTCAAAGGAAACTATTACACTCATGCCTTCTTTCAGAAATTTTGCCGAAGGGCCGAATAGTGATTTGGGGATATTATGCTGATCGTAAGTGGTATTATCCATAATCACCATAAAATCGCCGTCTTCGTAAAGATATTGGAAGTCGTTGGTTTCAACCCTGCAAATTTCAACCTGTTCGTCGGTAGCTAAACGGGCCTCTACAATTTTACCGGTTTTTATATTGCGGAATTTATCCAGGTAGAATGCCCCGCCTTTGCCTGGTGTACGATGCAGCACTTCGGTAACAGTTACCAGTTCGCCGTTAAAACGTAATATGTTCCCTACTTTAATTTCAGATGCCTTTGCCATGAAAATGGATTTATAAAATTTTGACGCCAAAGATAGACTAAGTTATGATAAACATGAGGCTTAGCATCAATATTTAATAATTGCTTCTACAAAAGATGGCGTGGACACTAAATTAACCTCGTTTATTTTGTTTTACCACAGAGGCCACAAAGAAGGCACAAAGTGCACAGAGTTTTTAATTATACCCCCGATCTTCACCACTCATTTTTTCTATTCTCTGTGTGCTTTGTGCCTTCTCGGTGATCTCCGTGGTTATTTAAACAATTTACAGCAGCTATAATAGCCGGGGGAATTAACAGTTAAATATTATTGGGGCAAAACAAATGTTTTATATTTAGCCCGCACATCAAAAACTGGTGCTCATGAAAAAAGAAATACAATTGCCTTTTTTTTCGATTTTATTGATGATCTGCCTCGGGGCATGTCATTCGCTCACCAAAGATACTGGTCGCCCGGGGCAGGAACAGGTAAACATGCACAGCACTTACGACGATAGTACACTAACCAATAGCATATTGCCCGTTATGATGCCCTATAACCGGCTGCTAAATCCGGCAGGCAAAGTGATCAGTTTTGGCGATCCGCGCACCGAAAACCACAGCCTGGATATAAAACTGATACCGCAAAGCACCATCCTGGCGGTGGAAGACAGGTTTGGCATTACGCTGATAGATACCAACAGCAGCAAAGTAATTGCCAATTGGCGATATACCGATGAACCCGGATACGGCGGCTTGATGAGTACTTACTCGGGCCTTAAAATATGGAATACCGGCACCGAAACACAATTGTTTTGGAGTGCGGCCAGCACACAACGATCCTGCGTAATACAGGCAAAATGGGACGGACAAAAAATAAGCATTCAACATGCTTTTAATTTTGAGCCACAAAGCCCCTCGCCAATGGCTTTGCCCAACGAAGTACTTATACATACCGAAAATTATAACGACTACTTATACGTAGTGTTAAACGGCAACAACCAGTTGGTTAAAATAGACCTGAAAACGCAGCAAACCGTATGGGCGAAACCAACCGGGGTGGCGCCTTACGGGATAGCATTTGTAGGCAAACAATTGTTTATAACCAACTGGGGAGGCCGGCAGCCAACCGATACGGTGGGCCGCGAAACGGCAGGGGTTCCGTATGGCGATGCATATATCGATCCCAAAACAGGCGCAACCGCCGAAGGCAGCGTACAGGTATTTGACGAGAATGGCGCAATACTGAAAGAGATACCAGTGGGGCTGCATCCAAATGTGGTGATTGCAAGTAAAGACAGCCGTTTTTTATATGTCGCCAATGCCAACAGTGATAATGTATCCGTTATTTCTGTATCCGGTTTAAAAGTGGTTGAAAACATCCCGGTGCGGTTAATGCCCGGTAAAAATGGCTTCATCGGCGATTCGCCCAATGCGTTGGCTATTAATAATGATGGTACCCAGTTGTATGTAGCCAATGGCATGGATAATGCGGTTGCTGTGGTTAAGCTTGGCGCGATTTCATCGCTGAAGGGATCGGGGAAAACCCTGATCAAAGGTTTTATACCAACCGAAGCCTATCCCGGCGGTTTGTTTTTGGATAATAACACCCTTTTTGTAACCAATTTGGAGGGCGAAGGATCACGCGCCAGCACTGGTGAATATAAAACCACGGCAGTTCCGGCACGAACCGTTGCTTATAACTCGCACCACGAAAAAGCCACCATATCCATTATTCCTGTTCCCGGCGACCAGGTTTTAAAACAATACACTACTCAGGTGAAAAACCTGAACATGGCGTTCAGGGCCGAGATAGCCCGTTTAACCCCACGACCCAACATCGCGCCAGCGCCCATACCCGAACGCATCGGCGAGCCATCGGTTTTTAAGCATGTGTTATACATCATCAAAGAAAACCGCACGTACGACCAGGTGCTTGGCGATATGCCCGAGGGTAAGGGCATGGCATCGTTGTGTACCTATGGCGATAGCATTACCCCTAACCAGCATCAAATTGCCCGCGATTTTTTATTGCTGGATAATTATTATGCATCAGGAAAATGCTCGGCCGAGGGGCACCAATGGACAGATGCTGCCATGGTAACGGATTACGTGGAAAAAAATGTGCGCTCCTGGTTCCGCAGTTACCCGCACGTGCAGGAGGATGCATTAGTTTACGATGCCAACGGCTTTATCTGGAACAATGCCGCCGATCACGGAAAAACGGTTAGAATTTATGGCGAGGCATGCCAGCCCCATTATGATCAAACACAAACCTGGTCAACCATTTACAATAACGATAAGCAGGGGATACCTTTGGAATTTTATAACACCAGTACTATTTCGCGGGTGAGGCCCATCCTGTCGCAAAATTATCCTGGTTCTGACGAACTGAAAATTACCGACCAGGTACGTGCATCGGCATTTATAAAGGAACTGAAGGGATATGAGGACCAACCCGGCGACAAACTGCCCGAGCTGATGGTAATGGCCCTCTCTGTAGACCATACCGAAGGTACCCGGCCCGGTCTTCCAAAACCCGAAGCCATGGTTGCCGACAACGACCTTGCCCTCGGCCGCATCATTGATGCCTTAACTAAAAGCCGTTTTTGGAAAAATACCGTGGTATTTGTTACCGAAGATGATTCGCAGGCCGGCTGGGATCATGTTTCTGCTTACCGTACAACAGGTTTTGTAATTAGTCCGTATAGCAGGCTGCAAAAAACGGTTTCTAAAAATTATAACCAAACATCCGTAGTGAGGTCCATTGAGCAAATATTGGGGATACCGCCCATGAATGCATTGGATGCAACCGCATTGCCTATGTTTGACTGTTTTAGCTATAAGCCTTCCAATTTAAGTTATAACTTCCTGAAGAACCGTATAGCGCTCGATCAGATCAATCCCAAACTATCCGCGTTAAAAGGGAAGGACCTTTATTTTGCAAAAGCGTCGTCCCTCCCCGAATTTGACCATGTGGACGGTGGTCGCGATGATTTGATGAACCGTATTTTATGGCATGCTGCCAAAGGGAAAAAACCATACCCTGCAAAATTGGCGGGTAAGGACGATGACGATAAATAAACGAAGCCTCCAGGGCTTCGTTTATTACCTAACTTTAACTATTCCGTTTTGTAAAGTTTTGGCGCCGTATTCAGCATTGGGAACTGGCGCTGGTGCCAATACGGATAGGCCGGTAAAATTTCACTGACTTTATCAAGCCGTTTAACCTGGTCAACTGTTAAATTCCAACCTACGGCGTCCAGGTTTTGTTTCAATTGTTCCTCGTTCCTTGCACCGATAATAATGTTAGCCACCGTTGGCCGCTGCAATAACCAGTTTAAGGATATTTGTGCGGCGGTTTTGCCGGTTTCTGCTACCAATTCGTCCAGTACATCTACAATATTGTACAGCCTTTCCTCGTCGGCATCGGTGTTCATCACGGGGCTACCGCCTTGTGCCACACGCGCATCCTGTGGAACAGGTTGATTCCTGCGGTACTTGCCGCTCAGTTTTCCACTGGCTAACGGGCTCCATACAATGGTGCCAACGTTTTCTGCAATGCCCAGCGGCATTAGTTCCCATTCAAAATCGCGGTTTAGCAGCGAATAGTAGGCTTGGTGCGCAATATATTTCGACCAGCCATACCGCTCGGAAACCGATAGGGATTTCATGAGGTGCCAGCCCGAAAAGTTGGAGCAGGCAATGTACCGCACCTTGCCGCTTTCCACCAGGGTTTCCAAAGCTTTCAGCGTTTCCTGTATCGGTGTGTTGGCATCAAAGCCGTGCATGTGATAAATATCGATGTGATCGGTACCCAAGCGTTTTAAACTATCATCACAAGCTTTTAACAGGTTAAGGCGCGAGGAGCCATAGTCATTAGCGCCAATCCCGAAAGGGAAAGTGGCTTTGGTAGAGATGAGCACTTTATCCCTTAATCCTGTTAAGGCCTTACCTAATATTTCCTCTGACGCTCCGGCTGAATATACGTTAGAGGTATCGAACAGATTAACGCCTGCATCCAGGCATAAGTTGATGAGGCGTGTGGCTTCATCAACTTGCGTACTGCCCCAGGCTTTAAAAAAATCGTTGCTGCCGCCAAAGGTGGCTGTGCCAAAACTTAGTACTGGCACCCGTAATCCCGAGTCGCCCAATTGTCTGTATTCCATGATATGATGAGTATTTGTATTTGATTTATTTGTTTAAAATGAACTATAAAAAGTTAATTTGTTTCGGACTGCAAGCCATAATCGCTTACCGGAATTCGTTCATTATAGCTGATCGATATGCGCAGCCATCTTTTGCCGGATAGCCTGATCCGGTAATTCACCCTCTCCGGCTTTAAAATTATCAGCCGCGTGGTTAATATCCGCAGTAGCGGGAATAACACACGTTACCGCCGGATGTGAAATAATATATTTAAGAAAATAACCAGCCCAGCTATCAATCTTCAATTCCCCGGCCCAAGCCGGTAACGCTTTTCCTTTTACTTTTTGAAACAGGCGACCCTCTCCAAACGGTCGGTTAATAAGCGTGGCTATACCCAAGTCAGCAGCAGCAGCAAATAAACGCCTTTCAGCATTGCGCGAACTAATGGAATAATTAAACTGCACGAAATCGACTTTTTCATTTCGCATGATCGTTTCCAGTTCGTCGTGACTGGAGTCGGTGTAATGGGTAATGCCGGTATACCGGATTTTACCACTTTCTTTCCAGCGTTGCAATATGGGCAAATGCGTTTGCCAGTCGGTAAGGTTATGAATTTGGATCAGATCAAGTTTTGTCCTGCGCATCTTCTGCATCGAGCTTTCCATTTGCCGGATGCCTTCCTGCTGGCCCCTGGTCCATACTTTTGTTGCGTAAAAATAGTTATCGGCGGTTTCCATTTGCGAGGTGATATCGCCAATCACCTCTTCCGACCGGCCGTACATGGGCGAACTGTCTATCAATGTGCCGCCGGTCGCATGCATTTGGTTTAATACTTTTTCAAGCACGGGATAAGGCTTTTGGCTGGGCACATCAAAGGTTTGCCAGGTTCCTAAACCAATAACGGGTAGTTCTTCGCCGGATGAAGGTATAATGCGTTTTATCATATAGGTAATGCATTAAAAAAGGCGGCCCGTTGCCGGGCCACCATTTTAATAAATAATTCAGCCCCGTAATCAGGCCAGGTCGAAGCGGTCAAGGTTCATCACCTTAGTCCATGAGGCAACAAAGTCGTGTACAAACTTTTCTTTGGCATCTTCGCAGGCATATACTTCGGCAATGGCCCGAAGCTCTGAGTTTGAGCCGAATATAAGATCAACACGAGTGCCACTCCATTTGAGTTCGCCGGTTATGCGGTCACGTCCCTCGAAAGTGTCTTGAGCATCTGAAGTTGCGCTCCAGGTAGTACCAAAATCAATCAGGTTCACAAAAAAATCGTTGGTAAGTACCCCCGGATTTTTGGTGAATACACCATGCCTTGAATGATCGAAGTTGGTATTCAGCACACGCATACCGCCAACTAAAACCGTCAGCTCGGGCGCGGTCAATGTCAGCAACTGGGCCTTATCAATCAACAATCCCTCGGCCGAAGCAATGTGGTGTTTCTTTAAGTAATTGCGGAACCCGTCAGCCCCAGGCTCCATTACACCAAACGATTCCACATCGGTTTGTTCCTGCGATGCATCGGCGCGTCCCGGCGAAAAAGGAACCTGTATATCATAACCGGCATTTTTTGCGGCCTGCTCAACGCCGGCACATCCGCCCAAAACAATTAAATCGGCCAGCGAAACCTGTTTGCCGTCATGCAGAGTATTGAAATCAAATTGGATAATCTCCAAACTTCTTAAAACCTTGGCCAGCTGAACCGGGTTATTCACTTCCCAATCCTTTTGCGGGGCAAGGCGAATGCGCGCGCCGTTTGCGCCGCCACGTTTATCGGAACCACGGAACGTTGATGCCGAGGCCCATGCGGTTAATACCAGTTGTGATATAGTTAACCCCGACGTCAGCAGCTTGCCTTTTAGCTCAGCGATGTCAGCATCGTTAATCAATTCATGTGTAACGGCTGGGATAGGGTCTTGCCATATCAACTCTTCGGCAGGTACTTCAGGGCCAAGATAGCGGACCTTCGGCCCCATATCACGGTGCGTTAGCTTAAACCACGCCCTGGCAAATGCATCAGCAAACTGGTCGGGATGCTCAAAAAAACGACGTGAAATTGCCTCGTAGGCAGGGTCGGTACGCAAGGCAATATCAGAAGTAAGCATAAATGGTGCATGGCGTTTCGCAGGATCATGTGCATCGGGTATGGCACCCTCGCCAGCGCCGCCTTTTGGCCGCCACTGGTTTGCACCACCCGGCCCCTTGGCTACTTCCCACTCATAACCGAATAAATTCTCAAAATAATTATTGCTCCATTTGGTTGGTGTTGTCGTCCAGGCACCTTCAATGCCGCTGGTAATGGTATCACCCGCATTGCCGCTGCCGTAGCTGTTTTTCCAGCCCAGGTTTTGTTCCTCAATGGCTGCACCTGCTGGCTCCAGACCAACATATTTACCAGGATCGGCAGCGCCGTGTGTTTTACCGAAGCTGTGTCCGCCTGCTATAAGCGCTACGGTTTCTTCATCGTTCATCGCCATACGGCCAAAGGTTTCCCTGATGTCGCGGGCAGAGCCAAGCGGGTCGGGGTTGCCGTTAGGGCCTTCCGGGTTCACATAAATCAGTCCCATTTGTACGGCTCCAAGCGGATTTTCCAGTTCGCGGTTACCGGTATAGCGGGTGTCGCCCAGCCATTCTTTTTCCGAACCCCAGTATACATCCTCCGCAGGTTCCCAAACATCCGCACGTCCCCCGCCGAAACCGAATGTTTGGAAGCCCATCGATTCCAAAGCGCAGTTCCCGGTAAGGATCATGAGGTCGGCCCAGGATAGTTTTCTTCCATATTTTTGTTTGATGGGCCATAATAGCAGGCGTGCTTTATCCAAATTGGCATTATCGGGCCAGCTGTTGAGCGGAGCGAAACGCTGCGTGCCGAAACCAGCGCCACCACGACCATCAGAAACGCGGTAAGTACCCGCACTGTGCCAGGCCATCCGGATAAAAAATGGTCCGTAGTGCCCGTAGTCGGCCGGCCACCAGGCTTGCGAGGTGGTCATCAATTCGTAGATGTCGTTTTTTACCGCAGTTAGGTCCAAACTTTTAAATTCTTCTGCGTAATTGAATTCCGCATCCATCGGGTTGGATAGGGAAGAGTTTTGGCGCAGGATATTTAATTTTAACTGGTTGGGCCACCAGTCGCGATTCCTGGTGCCGCTGCCTGCGCTTTGTTTTAAAGATCCGTTTAAAAAGGGGCATTTGGCTTCGCCTTTGTTTACCTCTGCCAGGATCTGAGAGCCGTTGTTTTCCATGATAGTTTTGTATTGGTTTAATGGAACTAATTTAAGGGATTATTTATTAACCTGCAGGTATTTACACCGATGTAAAAATAATTTACATCGGTATGGCTAAATTAATCCGGGTATTTAATAAACGAGGCGTTAGGGCAAAAGTTGCACGAAGTAAAATAGCAACGATATTGTCGTTTAGTAAACTACCACCTCATCAGTAAATATAAAACCTCTTTTTTCGTTTATCCCGGTAACTCTTATATAGCGGGCAGTATTTCCGCTGAGGTTGAACAAAAATGTTTTGAACCTGAGTGAAGAATCAGTATAAGGCACATCGTTGTCGATTTTTTGAACCGTTTTAAATACTTTTCCATCGTTGGAAACCGCTATGGTTACTTGTGAAGGGATGTAAACACCCGGACCAGTTAACTGCATGAAGCGAATTTTTACCTGTGACAAAGGCTCAGTAGTATCCATATCAATAGTCACATCAAAATCGTCGTTAAATCCCTGCCATTGTCCGTCTCCGTAAGTGAGGTCGCCTGTTTGCCCGTTTACCAGCGTAAGTTCTTTTTGTGCAGGATAGCTGCTGCTCCAGGGGGTATTATAAATCACTTTCTTACCAATGGCTTTATGTACGTCTGTCACCAAATCGGCTGTTTTTCCACTTTGTACATCGTTTTTAAATATGGCCGCTTTAACAGTGGCTGTAGCCGGTAACGGAATTGCCGTGTGATATAAAGGTGAACTTGTAGTAGGCGCGCTGCCATCAACAGTATAATGAATGGTAGGTTCAAACTGTTCGGACGTGATGGTAACGTTTGCTAATTTTTTATCGATATCAAATTTCGATAATATACTTAGCGCCGTTGAAGGCGGGTAATAGTTAACGTTAAAACGCTGCAAAAGCAGGTAATGCTTCTGTAAGCGAAGTTGAAAATCGTTCCAGTTTTTATTCTTTTCTGCGGTCCATGCCACCTCGGCAAGCGCAAGTACCCTTGGGAAAGCCATATAATCCACCTGATTCGGGGTCGGCATATATTCGGTCCATAAATTAGCTTGTACGCCGAGTATATGTTTTTGCATGTCGGCATTTATTCCGGCTGCAATTGGGTGATAAGCGTATACCTTTTGTAAGGGAAGGTAGCCGCCGATAGCCTCAGGTTGTCCAATCGGGTTTGTTTGATAGGCGTCAAAATAAAGGTATGCCCCGGGTGTCATAATCACATCATGTCCGGAGTTTGCAGCCTCAATCCCGCCTGCTTCTCCTCTCCAGCTCATAACAGTGGCCCCGGGCGATAGTCCGCCTTCCAAAATTTCATCCCATCCAATAAGCTTTCTTCCTTTGCTGGTTAAATAAGCTTCCAATCTTTTTACAGCGTAACTTTGCAATCCATTTTCATCTTTCAAATTCAAGTCCCTGATCACTTTCTGACATTTTGGACAAGTCTTCCAGGCGCTTTTATCCGCTTCATCACCACCAATATGGATATATTTAGAAGGGAAGATGGCCATCACCTCGTCAAGTACATTTTGCAAAAAGGTAAAGGTTTCGTCATTGCCGATGCAGAATTCGGCATTTTTATAAGGTACGCCATAGCACGATAAATTGGGATAAGCGGCAAGCACCTCTTCTGAGTGCGCCGGCATTTCTATTTCAGGAATCACCGTAATGCCTCTCTTCAGGGCATAATTTACGAAATCTTTGGCCTCATCGGCAGTGTAAAACCCTCCCGATGCTTCGGGGCTACCCATTTCTGCATATTTACGCCCGTTATTCCACCAGTATTTCCAGTTGGCGTTTGTTCTCCACGCCGCTTTTTGTGTAAGCTCAGGATACTTTTTGATCTCCAATCGCCAGCCGGCGCCATCGGTTAAATGCCAGTGAAAAGTATTCAGTTTATATAAAAACATAATGTCGATATATTTTTTTAAAAAAGATATCGGGAGAAAATTACGTGAAACATCCAGCATTAACCCTCTATATCCGAGGGCCGGGCTATCTTCTATCCATACTGCAGGTATTCGCCCTCCGTTTTTTCGGGTATTTGCAATTTGCAGTAATGTGGCAATTCCGTTTAGCATTGCTGTCGGCTGATGTGCGGTGATTATTATTCTTCCCGGTTCTACCAGCAGTCGATACGCATTTTGGGCAAGCGTGTCTTTTGGGTTGGCCATCATCAGGATGATGCCCTGCTTGGGCATTTGTTTGATGCCGCCAAGCGGCTTGGTTTTTTCGAAATGGATGTAAGGATGCTCATGAAGTAAATCTGCCGCACCTATAAATGCATTGCTGGCAAATACCTGTGTTTCTTTGGGAAAGGTAAAATACCCTAACCTGGCATGTTGGATTAAAGGTTTTGGGATGATGAATAACGAGTCCTGGGCAAAAGTTACACCCGGAAACAAATAAAACAATATCGCAGCAGAAAGGCCCGCCACCCATTTGGCTCTTTTCATTAAATTTTGGATTGTGCGGACCAAAACTACATTTTTAAAAGAGATTCCTTTCCCGGCGAAACATTCATTCTACTAAATTTAAGCATCTATTTCATTATTCAGCCATTTTTGAATACTTTCGCGCCCTTCAATTTTTTACGTTTACCCCCTGGCATGAACAAGTTTTTATACGGCATTGATTTTGGAACAACCAATTCGGCCCTGGCAATTTACAACGAGGATACCAAAGAAATACATAGCACCATTATTATTCCTTCGCTCATTTATTTCTACCATCAATTCAATAAGGCAAGCGACAAAAATTATGTGGTTGGCGAAGAGGCCATCACGGCTTATCTTAACGATAATATGCAGGGGCGCTTTATCAAATCGGTTAAGCAAATTTTATCAAAAAGCAGTTTTATAGAAACCCGTATCCACAACAAAAGGTATAATGCTTCGGATTTGGTGGCTATTATCTTAAAGGAATTAAAAGACCGTGCCGATGAGTTAACCGGGCAGGATTGCCGGAAAGCAGTAATAGGCCGGCCGGTATTTTTTGATGACGATGATGTACAAAAAGATACCCTGGCACAAACCCGCCTAAGTAAGGCGGCAGCGTTAGCCGGTTTTGAAGACGTGCGTTTTCAGTTTGAGCCTATTGGCGCGGCCTTCGCTTACGAAAAAAGCCTCGTTAAAAAGGAAAATGTATTGGTGGCCGATTTGGGCGGAGGTACTACAGACTTTACCTATTTGGTACTCGATCCCGAAAAAGTGGGCAGCAAAGACCGGAAGAACGATATGATGGCCAGCGGTGGCATTTATGTAGGCGGGGATAGCTTCGATTCCGCATTTATGTGGGAGAAAGGCACCCCTTATTTTGGTAAGAATACCCAATATGAGGCTACCCCGGGCAAAGTATTAACTGTGCCTAAATCGCTTTTTGCCAATATTTGCTCGTGGGAGCAAATGAATTTTTTTAATGGCTTGCGCATAAAAAAAGACATAGAAGATTACTACTATTTTTCGGGTAACGATCCGCAGTTTAAAAACCTGATAACACTCATAGACAATAACCTGGGCTATTCGGTATTTCAATCCATCGAAAAAACAAAAATTACGCTTTCAAATGCGGACACTTCCGCATTCAGCTACAACAACATGGATATCGAAATTGATGAGGAAATATCTCTGCCGGTTTATGAACAAATTATTGCTAAAGACGTGGACAGAATTGCCCGCTGCCTGGATGAGTTTATGCTGCAAAACAATATCGATCCTCAACATATCGACAGTCTTTTTTTAACCGGGGGTACATCTATGGTGGGCGGTATTCAAAAACTCTTCAAAAACAGGTTTCCGCATGTTAACCTGAATTCGGGAGATAATTTTAAGAGCGTGGCTACAGGCCTGGCTTATAGCGGTTATTTGTTTGGAGAGTAATACAGGGCATTTTATTTCAAATCCGTACAATCAACGTCCGGTTTCGTTACAAAAACTGATGTAAATAAAACGTTATTTGCTATTATATCAGCATGTTACTAACTTGGAACAGCGATTGAGGCAATAATGCGAATTGAATGCATACACTTTCCATATCACCCCCTATGACCTCGCCTTCCTTGGGGTGATATTTACCGGGCTGACTTTTACCGTGCAGTTATGGTTCGCCAAAAGAATCAATATTAACGCAAACCGGCTGCTGGCCCTGGCTATGGCAACCATCGTTTTACAGATGGTTTGGATAGTGGGTATTGACATTCACCTGGCAACGTACTTTCCCCACTGGAGCTGGCTGCCACTGCATTTTTCGCTGGCATTGGGTCCGCTCATCTATTTTTATGTGCTCAGGATAATCCGGCCAGCGTATAAATTCCGGTTTAAAGATATGCTGCACTTAAGCCCCCTGTTGCTGCAACAGGGCGTTTTTGTTTTGGAAATTAAGGAGTGTATGAAAACGGGGGCGGCTATTGATGATACACTGATCTTTCGGCAACTTAACCCTGTAGTGAATTTGTTAGCGTTTATCTCCGTCATCGCCTACTTGTATTGGTCTTTCAGGCTTATAAAACGCTTTTATCAGCTCCTGCAATTTAATAATGTAAGCGACCGCTCCCGGTACGAATTGCGGTGGCTGCAGCGCCTGCTAACGGGTTTGGGGGTATTATGGCTATTGTGGATTCCGTATGCCGCCGTGGATTATTTTTATTACCATGGGCAGATGGATATCCGGACTTGTTATCCTTTGTATCTTATTTTGGCAATAATCTTTATTCGGATTGCAATCGTGTCCTTTTTTAGGCCGGACGTTGTAGTGCCGGTTCATGTGCCCTTTGTTTCCAGGCCGTTGCCACCTGCCGAGCTGAAGCAAAAAGGTGCCTGGCTAAAGAAAGTGGTTAAAGAAAATTGTTATTACCAGGACCCGGAACTAAGCCTGGGCTCACTTGCCGAAAAACTCGGCTTAAGTTCCCATGAGTTATCCCGAATCATCAATACAGTGCTTAAAAAAAGCTTTAATGATTTCATTAATGAATACCGTATTGCCGAAGTGATCCAAAAAATGCAGAACCCGGTTTATGACCGGCTAACCCTGCTGGGTATTGCATTTGAGTCGGGATTTAATTCCAGAACTACCTTTCACCGCATTTTTAAACAAATAACCGGGAAAAGCCCGGCGGAATATAAAACCGAATGGAAAAAAGAAATCCCATCTTATAACTTGGAACACTATTCCCGATTTGGGCCGGTAATTTCGTACCAGCAAACCGCTCCGCAATGGACGGGTACGAAATTAAATCTCGGTTATATGTTTAGCAATTATTTAAAAAACGCCTGGCGCCGCATCATGCGCCATAAAACCTATTCTGCCATCAATGTTATGGGGCTTGCGCTGGGTATCTGCGGATGCCTGGTCATTTACCTGGTAGCAAGTTTTGAATTCAGTTTTGACACTTTTCATCCCGATAAAGAACGCATTTATTGTATCGATGCAAGCATAGCAGGCAATCCGGACCCTGATCATGCTCATTGGAATGCAGTCCCCGCACCAATGCCTGATGCCATGCGGAATGAAATGTCGGGGCTCGAGAAAGTAGCAGCTTTTCAGCTTTATAATCCAAAAGTGAAGATAAAGAAAGGCGACAAAGTCACCAAGGCATTTGATGAGACAAAAGGGATAATTGCGGAAGCGGATTTCTTTGACATATTACCCCACACCTGGTTAAGCGGCAATAAAAAAACATCGTTAAATAACCCCATGACCGTAGTGCTTACCCAAAGCCGTGCGAAAACGTATTTTGGGGACCTGCGGCCTGATGAGATAATAGGCAAAACGATCACTTACGATGATTCGCTTACGGTAACGGTGTCAGGTATACTGAAAGATTGGAATAAAAACTCTGATTTCAACTATTCCGATTTTATTTCGTTCAGTACTATTAACAGCAGTTTTTTAAAACACCAGATACTGTTGGATAATTGGTTTATGCTGAATCATAGCAGCCAGGAACTGGTGAAATTGCCTGTGGGCGTCAATCCGTCACAAATAGATGCACAATTCCCATCATTCATTAAAAAACACCTCGACCCCAATCCGCATACCCAATTACATATACAGCTTCGGCCATTTACGGGCGCTCACTTTCATCGGGAATATGGTGGCGAAGGCATGAAGGCCGACCGAAGAATACTATACATCCTTTCAGCAGTCGCCGTTTTCATATTATTTATCGCGGCTATTAATTTTATCAATTTATCTACTGCGCAATCCATACAACGAACCAAAGAAATAGGCATACGCAAGGTGCTGGGTAGCGGAAAAATGGCTATCCTTTTACAGTTTTTGACTGAAACGTTTACATTGGCGCTACTGGCCGTGGCCATAGCCGTTATTGCTGTGCAGCCTTTACTGAATTTATTTGCTGCGTATATTCCGCCCGGCGTAAAATTCGATGTTATGCAATATACCACCTGGATTTTTCTTATCGGCATCGCGATTTTCACCACATTACTGGCGGGGCTCTATCCGGCAAGACAACTATCGGTATTTAAGCCGGTATCGAGCCTTAAAGGCGAAATAAATGAAAAAACGGAAAATAGAGGCTACCTGCGTAAAAGCCTGATTGTTTTTCAATTTACCATATCCCTTATTTTTATTATCGGGACCATTGTGATGAGTAAGCAGATTAATTACATGCAAACGCAGGACTTGGGCTTTAAAATAAATAACATTATTACGCTAAGAAGCCTATGGAGCGATCATACGGGAAAAATGAAAGTGCTTGCCGAAAGTATCAAACAACTACCCGGAGTGGACCAGGTGATAACGGAAGCTTTCCCACCGATGGGTTTTGCACACATGGGCAATGGTATGCAACTGCAGGGAAGCAATGAAAAAGCTATCCAGACTTCTGTCCATTCGGGTAATGAAAACTTTGTGCCGTTTTATGATATGAAAATAGTTGCCGGCCGGAATTTGCTCCACAGCGACAGTGCAAGGGAGTACCTTATAAATGAAACTGCAGCAAAGGCGCTGGGTTTCAATGATCCCCAAAAGGCTATCGGCAAGTTTTTATCAGGCCCACAAAGTAAAGCATATCCTATAGCCGGCGTGGTAGCCAACTTTTTCGAAAGCTCGTTTCACCAGCAAATTATGCCGGTGGTTATTGAAAATGATCCTAACGTTCAAATTGGCATAGCGATAAAATTAACCCCAGCCGAATTTCAAAAAGGTGACATTGTGCAATTGGTAAATGGCATAGCAAAAAAATGGAAGAAAATTTACCCGGAAGAGCCTTTTGATTATGCTTTCCTCGGCGATTCCATTTCCCGTTTGTACGAGAGCGATTTGCAAACGCAATGGCTTATGAGAACCGCTACTTTGATCACCATCTTTATTTCATGCATGGGTTTGTTTGGGTTGGCGATGTTTACTACCGAAAGAAGAACCAAAGAGATCAGCATCCGGAAAGTGCTTGGCGCAAGCGTTGGCGATATATTAACCCTGCTGAATAATGAGGTAGTGATACTGATTAGCACTTCCTTGCTGATATCTTCGCCTATAGCCTGGTTCTTTATGCACAAGTGGCTACAGAATTTTGTCTACCATACCAGCCTGAATTTATGGGTATTTATAGCGGCAGGCGCAGGAGCCATGTTAATAGCATTGGCAACTGTTAGTTTCCGTACAATCAGGTCGGCCACGGCAAATCCTGTAAAGGGGTTAAGAAATGAATAAAGCATTGTAGGAGGGGGTGGAATTTAAAACAGTTGGGCCTATGAATTATAGATGGCCCGACCAAAACTCAAACCGAAATTGGTCTTATATGCAATTCAAAACCGAACAGCCTAATGTTCGGTTTTGTTACAATACTCGTGGCAATTGTTCTGTAATTTACTACGAATCAATAGGTTGTACTTTTGGAATAGCGATTGATGCAGTTTATTTACTTGAATGCATATACTCTCCATATTACCCCTTATGACCTGGTTTTACAGGGAGCAATATTTGTGGGGCTTACTTTTTCACTGCAGTTATGGTTCGCTAAAAGGACAAACCGTGATGCAAACCGCTTTTTGGCGGTTGCCTTGCTCATCGTCGTGCTGTGGCAAATTTGGGTGTTAGGTATTGATATCCGCCTGGATGCCTATTTTGCGCGTTGGAGCTGGGTGCCACTTCAATTTTTGTTGGGGCTTGGGCCGTTTATCTTTTTTTATGTCCGTAAAATTACCCAACCCAAGCGTAGCTTCGTTTGGCGCGATTTGCTGCATTTTAGCCCTTTTTTACTGGAGCAGGGTTTCCTGCTATTGCAGATGAGGGAAAGCATCAGCACCGGTGCAGCAACTTATAATACATCCGTATTTCAAAAATTTAACCCGGTATTGCAGTTGCTGACTTTAATTTCGGTCGTAGCCTATTTATACTGGTCCTTTAAACTGATAGAACGCTATTATCAGGGGCTAAAATTTAACAATGCGGGCGATAGATACCGGTACGAATTACGGTGGCTGCATCGCTTACTTGCGGGTTTTCGCCTGTTATTGCTATTATGGATACCTTATGCTGCTGTCGGCTATTTTTATTCCCCCCGTCAATCGGGCGTACATACTTATTATCCTTTGTATTTCCTTTTGGCAATAATGGTTATCAGGATGGCGGCCGCAGCTTTTTTGAAACCCGAAATTGCGCCCCCCGTTCAGGCGCCTTCTGCTGCAAAACTACTGCCGCCGGCGGAACTGAAGCAAAAAGGTACCTGGCTGAAGAAAGCCATGGCAGCCGGCCTGTTTTACCAGGATCCGGAATTAAGCTTAAGCTCATTGGCCGAAAAGCTTGAGCTAACTCCCCATGAGTTATCCCGCATCATCAATACAGCGCTTAAAAAAAGCTTTAACGATTTTATTAATGAATATCGGGTTGCGGACGTGGTCAAGAAAATACAGGACCCCGCTTACGACCATATTACCCTACTGGGGGTAGCATTGGATTCGGGTTTTAACTCTCAAAGTGCGTTTACACGCATTTTCAAGAACATGACCGGAAAAAGCCCGATGGAATATAAAAATGACCTCAAAAAAGATTGCCCATCTTATAAATCAGGCAGCGAAGTCCGGTTTGCGACAGTAATTTCGTATCATAAATCCACCCCGAAGTGGGCTGATGAGAAATTAAACCGCAATTATATGTTTAGAAATTATTTAAAAATAGCCCTTCGCACGCTGGCCAAACAAAAGGCACTATCTTTCATCAACATATTTGGATTATCTGTTGGAATTGCCTGTTTCAGTTTGTTGATGTTATATGCCATCAATGAATTTAGTTTTGATGGTTTTCATAAAAATGCTAATAATACCTACCTTGTTTTGGAGGGAAATGGAAAACCAAATCCAAAAGCAATTGGAGGATTCATTTACACGCCGATGCCTTTGGGGCCGGCCATGAAGCAGGAGTTACCGGGAGTGGAAAATTATGTTCGTTATATTCAGCCGTACGAAACATTTATAAAAATTAATAATGAGCGGGGCAGGGAAAATATCGCCTATGCCGACCCCTCATTTTTCAATGTTTTCTCGTTCAAATTTAAATACGGGAATGCGAAAGCGGCTATCAATGATTTGCATAGCATAGTGTTAACCGAAGAAACCGCTCAACGGTTGTTTGGTAGAACAAATGCCATCGGCGAATCATTCCAGGTAAAGATCGAAAATGCGTTTGAAACCTTTATCGTTACGGCAATAGCGGAAAATCCGCCATCCAATTCTTCATTCCAATTCAGCATGCTTGCCAGTTTTGATTGTTTTGCAAACACCATGGAAGGTAAGATGGATGCAGGCACCTGGGGTATGAATTCATTTATGACCCTGGTTCAGCTAAAGCCCGGAAGCAAACTGGCGAATGACAATAAATCGCTGGCCAATTTCTGGCACAGGCATCTTTCAAAGGGAGGTTCAGGCGGGTACGACCTGGTGCCAATCCGGGACATGCACACGAGTCCTGCACTGGTGGGTGTTAAGGTTTCACCCGTCGATCCAAAATCGATTTGGATATTACTTAGTATCGCTGCAGGGGTTTTATTAATTGCCTGTATCAACTTCACCACGCTTTCCATAGGCCGTTCGGCAAGCCGCGCAAAAGAGGTAGGCATCAGGAAGGTTATTGGCGGGACCAGAAAGGCCTTGGTAGTTCAGTTTTTAACAGAATCATTAATGCTTGCTTTTTTTTCGACACTGATAGGGCTTGTACTTTTATACCTGCTTTTACCCTCATTTGACCAATTGGCCGGAAGGGAGCTGAACTTCTCTTTTCAGCAATTCCCACAGTTAACCGGTCTCATTGCGGGCTTAGTGCTGATTGTAGGCCTGCTTTCCGGATATTACCCGGCTTTGGTATTGTCGGGCTTTAATACGGTAGACGTGTTGAAGGCTAAAATCAAGTTAGGAGGTGCTAATTTTTTTACAAAAACATTGGTCACTTTTCAGTTTGTTCTTTCGGCGGCGCTTATTATTTCTGCGATTGTCATCATGCAGCAATTACATTACATGGAGTCAAAAAATCCTGGTTTTGATAAAGAGAATGTGCTCGACGTGGAGACATTAGGCGTATCGGATACTAAACACCTGTATCAGCTTTTCAAACAGGAGCTTTCCAGGCATCCCGGGATCTTAGGTTTGGCGAGTGCAGACAACGGCATCGGTGAGCATGAAGGGATGAGCTTCACGGGCTTTAGTTACCAGGGAAAGTCTGTATTTACAAAACAATTTTGCATTGATCCAGACTACATACCCACGTTAGGCATGCGTTTGCTGGCCGGCCGAAATTTCGACCGGGCAATTGCTTCGGATACAGTGAACGCGGTTATTATTAATGAAGCGATGATGAACGAGTTGGGATGGAAGCCCGAAAACTGTACTGGCCGGCAATTGGAAGGCTATGGTAACTTCGGCGTTAAAAACCCGATGGTCATCGGTGTTGTTCGCGATTTTAACTATGCTGCCCTTACGGATCGAGTACAGCCTGCGTTGTTTCATCAGTTTGCTATTGCCAGGCTTAGTCCTTATCATTTTTTTGTGCGCCTGCAGCCAGGCAGTCCTTTGAAGGCTTTGGCTGCGATACAGTCCGAATGGAAAAAAATTGCTCCCGATTACCCCTTAAAATATAATTTTCTCGACGACGACCTTAACCGTTTCTATAAAGCGGAAACAAGGCTGAGCAATATCATCGGCTGGGCCGGCGGCATTGCCATTTTTTTGGGATGCCTTGGCCTGCTGGGGCTTTCGGCACTTGCGGTTGTTAACCGCACCAAAGAGATTGGCATCCGTAAAGTGCTGGGCGCATCGGTTTCAACCGTCATCAGCCTGATTTCAAAAGATTTTTTAAAGCTCGTTATACTGGCTTTCATCATAGCAACACCAATAACCTGGTGGTTAATGTATAAATGGTTACAGGGATACGCATACAGGATAGATATTGAATGGTGGGTTTTTGGCATATCCTGCGCAGCAGTCGTATTCGTAGCATTGCTTACTGTATGTTTCCAGTCGGTTAAGGCAGCAATGACCAACCCGGTAAAGAGTTTGAAAAGCGAGTAAAAATCAAGTATTACAGCAATAACAAAACTTAGATGCGTTATCAAACCATCGGTATTATGCCGGTTGCAATTCAAAACCGTACAGCCCGATGTGTGTTTTCGTTACAAAAATCCATGTAAATAAAACGATATGCATTATATATCAATACATTAGCAATCTGGAACGTGGATTGAAGTAATAAATAGAATTGAATGCACATATCCTACATATCAGCCTCTATGACCTCGCTTTCCTCGGAACGATATTTATCGGGCTCACTTTAGCCCTGCAATTATGGGGCACTAAAAGGACCAATATTGCAGCAAACCGGTTTTTAGCCCTGGCTATGGCAACCATCGTTTTACAGATGGTTTGGATAGTGGGTATTGACATCCGCCTGGCGACTTACTTTCCCCGCTGGAGCTGGCTGCCACTGCTTTTTTCGCTGGCATTGGGTCCGCTCATCTATTTTTATGTGCTCAGGATAATCCGGCCAGCGTATAAATTCCGGTTTAAAGATTTGCTGCACTTAAGCCCTCTGTTGCTGCAACAGGGCGTTTTTGTTTTGGAAATTAAGGAGAGTATAAAAACGGGGGCGGCTATTGATGATACACTGATCTTTCGGCAACTGAACCCTGTAGTGAATTTGTTAGCGTTTATCTCAGTCATCGCCTACTTGTATTGGTCTTTCAGGCTTATAGAACGCTTTTATCAGCTCCTGCAATTTAATAAGGTAAGCGACCGCTACCGGTACGAATTGCGGTGGCTGCATCGCCTACTAACGGGTTTCGGGGCGTTATGGCTATTGTGGATTCCGTATGCCGCCGTGGATTATTTTTATTACCATGGGCAGATGGATATCCGGACTTGTTATCCTTTGTATCTCCTTTTGGCAATAATCTTTATTCGGATTGCAATCGTGTCCTTTTTTAGGCCGGATGTTGTGGTGCCGGTGCGTCCGCCCTTTGTTTCCAGGCCGTTGCCACCTGCCGAGCTGAAGCAAAAAGGTACCTGGCTAAAGAAAGTGGTTAAAGAAAATTGCTATTACCAGGACCCTGAACTAAGTTTAGTGTTGCTGGCCGAAAAGCTTGAGCTTACTACCCATGAGTTATCCCGCATCATCAACACGGTGCTCAAAAAAAGCTTTAATGATTTTATTAATGAATACCGTATTGCCGAAGTGATCCAAAAAATGCAGAATCCGGTTTATGACCGGCTAACCCTGCTGGGCATTGCTTTTGATTCAGGATTCAATTCAAAAACAACTTTTAGCCGGGCCTTTCGGCGGGTTACCGGGAAAACCCCGGGAGAATACAGTAACGATCTGAAAAAAGAGGGTCCATCTTATAACTCGAACCCTCATTCCCGCTCTGTAGCGATAATTTCGTGTCATGAAACCACTCCGGGGTGGTCTAATGACAAATTAAATCGAAATTTTATGTTTAGAAATTATTTAAAGATCGCTGTACGGCAACTCCGCAAACAAAAGATGTATGCAGCCATCAAGATCGGGGGCTTTGCTTTCAGCATCGCAGCCTGCTTGTTAATTGCGTTATATATCCGTAACGAGCTGAGTTACGATAAGTCGTGGCCCGACGCCAATCGTATCTACCGCGTGTTAGGCAAGTACGATGGGATCATTAACAACTCCTTTTGGCCGGCGCCGCTGACGAAAACGCTTAAAGCTGATTTCCCGCAGATAGAACTTACAGCGCGCCTTATGCCCAACTCCCTGATGGGCGCCGGTAACGCGGAGGTTCGCCGGGCTGACAAGGTGGAAAATAGTTACGAAGAAGGTATTACGTACGCTGACCAAAGCATGCTGGATATATTAAAATTACCCATGGTTTATGGCGTTCGTGCAAATGCGCTGGCTAATCCGAATTCGATGGTGATCTCCCAAAGAAAAGCTGAACAATATTTCCCGGGGCAAAACCCGGTGGGTAAGGTGATGTACCTCAACAACGACAAAACCACGCCTTATACCATCGGCGGCGTTATGGCGAATTTTCCGGCTGCGTCACATCTGAAATACGATTTTTTACTGACGATGACCGGCAAGGAGTTCGGAAAAGGTGAACAAAACAATTGGAATAATTATAATTACCCCGCTTATGTATTACTAAAACCCGGAACCGACGCAGAGGATTTTGAACAGAAAATTACCACGGACATTGTGCAGAACTATTTTCTGCCGGGCATGATAAAAGACGGGGTAAAAAACGCCGAACAACAAGCCGCCAGGTTTAAGTTTGTGCTGCAACCCATCACCGATATCAATTTATATTCTTATGATCTCGACGATGGATTATCCCGCGGCGATATCCGGTTTATCTGGCTTTTCGGCGGCGTAGCGGCTTTTATCCTCATTATTGCCTGCATCAATTTTGTCAACCTGGCCACTGCTAAATCGGCCAACCGGGCTAAGGAAGTTGGTTTGCGTAAAGTGGTCGGCTCCCATCGCGGCGGGCTGATCCGGCAGTTTTTAACCGAATCTCTATTATACAGCGGCCTGTCCTTCGTCATCGGTTTAGTGGTGGCCTGGCTGTTGCTGCCTTATTTCAATACGATAGCTTCCAAATCGTTAACCATGCCCTGGGGCGAGTGGTGGCTGCTGCCGGTGATCTTGTTTTCGGCTTTTGTTATCGGTATCATCGCAGGTTTGTACCCGGCTTTTTACCTGTCGGCATTTAAACCGGCGCAGGTATTAAAAGGTACGCTGGCTACCGGCAGCAAAGGCTCGGTGCTGCGTAACAGCCTGGTGGTGTTCCAGTTCACGGCGTCTATCATCCTCATCATCGGCACCATGGTTATTTACAGCCAGATGCATTATATCCTTAATCAAAAGGTTGGTTTTGATAAGGACCAGGTAGTAATAGTACAAGGCGCGAATACGCTGGGCGACAACAATGTAAAAGCCTTTAAAAATGAGCTGCAAAAACTGGGATCGATAAAAAGTGCCTCTATAAGCGATTACCTGCCCATTGATGCCGGCACCAAGCGCTGCGGCAATACGTTTTTTATTGACGGCCGGAAAAAGCTGGACGCGGGCGTTTACGGCCAATTTTGGGTTGTTGATGACACCTACATGAAAACCCTGGGCATGAAACTGGTTGAAGGCCGTAACTTTTCGTATGATATGTCGGCCGATACCGCCGGCAAAACCCTTATCATCAACCAAACACTGGCCAAAATGCTCCGCTTGAAACATCCCATCGGCGCCCGTATCACCAACGGCAATACATTTACCGTGATCGGTGTAGTGCAGGATTTTAATTTCGATTCCATGCACAACCAGATCGGCCCGCTGGCGCTGCACTTCGGTATGAGTACATCGCTGGTTAGCGTAAAAGTTAGCGGCACGGATATAAAAAGCACCCTGCAATCCATCACCGCTACGTGGAAACAGTTTGCGCCGGATCAGCCTGTCCGCTACACCTTTCTCGACGAAAGTTTTGCCAATATGTACGCCGATGTGCAGCGGATGGGGCATATTTTTACCACATTTGCCATCCTCGCTATCATCATCGCCTGCCTGGGCCTGTTTGCCCTGTCGGCTTTTATGGCCGAGCAGCGTAGCAAAGAGATCGGCATCCGCAAAGTATTGGGCGCTAGCGTAAGCGGCATTACCACATTATTGTCGCTCGATTTTGTAAAGCTGGTGGCGCTGGCTATCCTCCTCGCTTCGCCTATTGCCTGGTGGGGCACAAATAAATGGCTACAAGGGTTTGCCTACAGCGCACCCGTAAATTGGTGGATTTTTGCCGCGGCGGGCTTCATGGCTATATTAATTGCGCTGATCACTGTAAGTTTCCAGGCCATAAAAGCGGCCCTGGCTAACCCGGTGAAAAGCCTAAGGTCAGAATGAGCCGCATCCACCTTGCGCTCAGGTCTGATTGATTTATAACCAAAAAAAACAAGAAAATGAATATTGCATTATTTGCAGCGATTCTCATCATATTGGTATTCAGCATCCGCCTGTGGCTAAAAAAGGCTGCCGGCGATACCAATCGCCTGTTAAGTATTATGCTGATTATAATGGCCTTGTGGTTAACCAAAACCCTTTGCATCGATATCCGGTTGGAAAACTACTTTTCGCGATGGGAGTGGGTACCGTTGCAGTTTCTGCTGGCAATCGGGCCGCTGTTATTCTTTTACGTACGCAGCTTCGCCCGGCCCGAGCAAAGGTTTACCCGTAAGGATTTGCTTCATTTCAGTCCGCTTTTATTACAACTGGGGGTGCATGTGATGGCTATCACCCAAAGCACAAATACCGGTGCTGCTATTTACCAAATGCCGGCCTATAAACAATGGGAGCCGGTGCTGCAATTGCTGGCCTTTATTTCCGTCGCAATTTATTTATACAGGTGCGCGCAATTGTTTAAATACCCGGCCGGCGAAAGTTTAAATAAAATACCCGGAAAGAACCTTTTGCCAGTGAGCCCAACATCAAAGGACAGGCTGATACAAAAAGGCTACTGGCTACAGCGCCAAATGAAGGTGAACCGGTTCTATTTGGATGCGGAGCTTAGCCTTAATTCGCTGGCTAAGGAGTTGGGGATCTCTGTCCACGAATTGTCGAGAATAATTAATACCGGCCTGCGAAAAAACTTTAACGACTTTGTTAACGAGTTCCGGATACAGGCCGTTGCCCGGAAAATGAAAGACCCCAACTATGATCGGATCACGCTTTTGGGTATCGCCTATGATTGCGGGTTCAACTCAAAAACTACTTTTAACCGTGCCTTCAAACAAATTGTAGGGAGAAGCCCTGCAGAATATAAAGAGGATCTAAAAAAAGAGCGACCAAATCATGATTTGAACCTTCTTTTAGCGCCTTCAGCGATAATTTCGGGTCACAATACCATTCCTGTATGGTCTTATGAGAAACTAACTCGAAATTTTATGTTTAGAAATTATTTAAAAATCGCCTGGCGCAATACGCTGCACAACAAAATTTACAGCATGCTGAACATCGTTGGCCTGGCAGCCGGCATGGCCGTGGCACTACTGATCGGTTTGTGGGTGGTTAACCAATATTCTTATGACCGCTTTCTGCCAGGCTATAAACAATTATACCAGGTTGAAATGAACCTGACCAGCCAGCACAACGGCACAAGTACACAAACATCCATCGCGCTGCCGCTGACTGATGTTTTAAAGAAAGAGATCCCCGGCATACAATACGTTGCTGAAGCCGACAATGTAGGCCGGATGAACCACGGCTTGTTGGTTGGCGATAAAAAGCTATACCTGGGTGGGGGAGCAGTGGGTGTGGATTTCTTTAAGATATTTCAATACCCGTTTGTTAAAGGCAATCCCAATTTAGCCTTAAAGGATACTTATTCGATAGTCATAACAGAATCGACAGCCAAAGCATTGTTCGGCGATGCCGATCCGATGGGAAAATCCATTCGCTTTGATAATTCGCAGAACATGATAGTGACAGGCGTTATCAAAGATATTCCGACAAATGCTACCATGCAATTCAATTACCTTGTACCTTTTGCTTACAGCGAAGCCACCCAGGGCTGGATAAAAGATGGACGTACCAAATGGACCTACAACTCATTCTCTGCCTATGTGGCGCTGGAGCCGGGCGTAACCTACGCCCAGATAGCGCCGAAAATAAAGGGCCTCGTTTATAAACGGAGCATGGAGATGCGTTCGCTGAAGCCGGAGGTGATTCTGCATCCTTTAAAAGACTGGCATTTGATCACTGATTTTAAAAACGGCAAACCGGTGGGTGGCTTCGTTGAATATGTCCGTTTGTTCAGCATTATCGGTATCCTGGTGCTAGTTATAGCCTGCATCAATTTCATGAACCTTTCTACAGCGAGGTCCGAGAAGCGGGCAAGGGAAGTTGGGGTGCGTAAGGCCATCGGGTCGGCCCGGATAGATTTGGTATACCAGTTTTTACTGGAGTCTGTGTTGATCACCTTTATATCGTTCCTGCTGGGTTTGCTGCTGGTTCAGCTGGCTTTGCCGGCATTCAATACGCTGACGGGTGGCGATGTCCATATTCCTTATGGCAATATCGGGTTCTGGGGCATCATGATTGTGTTTGTGTTTTTCACGGGTTTGGTTGCCGGGAGCCGGCCTGCGTTTTACTTGTCGTCGTTCAATCCGGTTAAGGTATTGAAGGGCGCTATCCAAATGGGCCGCTGGGCATCTCTGCCAAGGAAGGTGCTGGTGGTGGTGCAGTTTACCTGCTCCATTGCATTGATCATCAGTACGGTGATAGTTTACCAGCAAATACAATATGTGAAAAACCGGCCGACGGGTTATAGTGCCGACAGGCTAATGATGACCGACTTGAACAGCGATCTTTCGCAGCATTTTGAGGCGCTTAAAAACGACCTGCTATCATCGGGAATGGTGGAAGGCGTAGCAACATCAACTTCGCCGGCTACACAGGTTTATAGTCATTTCAGCCTTGAGAAATGGCCAGGAAAAATTGCAGGAGAGGAAACGGTAAACATTGGTGCCATTTGGATATCTGACGATTATTTTAAGACTTTGGGGATGACCTTTGCCGAGGGGCACAACTTTACCGGCGACTGGAAAAGCGATACGCTGAATGTGATAGTTAATGAAGCGATGGTTAGGCGTATTGGTTTGAAAAATCCTGTTAATCAACTGATCACTATCAATTTCAACGCAAAACCGGTAAGGATCATCGGCGTGGTGAAAGATGCACTGATGGACTCGCCTTATAGCCCGGTGGAGCCTGCCGTTTTCGGCCACAACCCCTACGGATTTGTGGTGACGTACCGGCTGGCGAAAAACGCCGGTACACATACGGCGATAGACAAGATCAGTAAGATATTTAACAAATATAATCCGGCTTACCCCTACCAATACAAGTTTGTGAACGACGAGTATGAGCACAAATTTAACCTGGAGGTGCTGGTGGGCCAACTGGCAGGTGTGTTTGCCGGGCTGGCTATATTTATATCCTGCCTGGGACTGTTCGGGCTGGCCGCGTATGTTGCCGAACAGCGCACCAAAGAGATTGGTATCCGCAAAGTGCTGGGTGCATCCATAGCGCAGGTTTGGCTGCTGTTATCCCGCGATTTTATCGTGTTGGTTGTTATCAGTTGCGTCATTGCATCGCCGCTGGCGTTTTACTACCTGCACAATTGGCTCCAAAAATACACCTACCGCATCGATATCGGTGTGGGGGTGTTCGTCGCATCGGGTATAGCGGCTATCGTCATTACTTTGGTCACCATTAGTTTCCAGGCGATAAAAGCGGCGCTGGCCAATCCCGTGAAAAGTTTGCGTTCCGAGTAGGCAGTTTGCAGTAGCAGTTGAGATATCAATTGTAAGAACTTGGGTCGATCAACGTGCGATCTGAGATTTAGTTGAAACATTTATGTAGTGCGTTCCGGGGTGAGATACGGGACGCATTTTTATATCCGCACTTTGGGGATGCTTTAACAGTTAGCAAGGGTACTCCATTCAAAAATCGAACGGTCGCTATTCGTTTTTATTAGATTTGTTTGGAGCGAATAAGTCACAGTACGCTATACTTTCAGTACATTAGTTATTTGGAATAGCGATCGACTTATTTAACTTGATTGAACACATATAACTTCCATATTAACTTATTCGATATCGCCATCCTGGGAGCGATATTTATCGGGCTGATGTTTGCCCTGCTCCTGTGGTTCACCAAAAGAATAAACCAGGCGGCAAACCGCTTCCTCGCCCTGGCCCTGGCAACCATCGTTTTATGGATGGCCTGGGTATTGGGTATCGACATCCGGTTGGGGACGTATTTTCCGCATTGGAGCTGGCTGCCGCTGCAATTTTCGCTGGCACTTGGCCCTTTCATCTATTTTTATGTGCTTAAGTTGACCTGTCAGGAATATAAATTCCGATGGAAAGATCTGTTGCATTTCATGCCCTTGCTGCTGCAGCAGGGCGTGCTGGTAGTGGCGATTAGGGAAAGCATAACGACGGGCGTGGCTACTTATAATACGATAATCTTTCAGCAAATGAGCCCGATATTATACCTGCTGGCGTTTATTTCGGTCATTGCCTACCTGTACTGGTCTTTCAGGCTAATAGAGCACTTTTACCAACGGCTGAAATTTAATAATGTGAGTGACCGGTACCGGTACGAACTGCAGTGGCTGCGCCGCTTATTGATAGGTTTCGGCCTGGTGTGGCTTTTGTGGATACCGTTTACAGCTGTGGATTATTATTATGATTACCGCCAGCTTAGCATACATGCTTATTATACTTTGTACTTGTTCCTGGTGATAATAATGATCCGCATTGCAGCCAAAGCCTTATTCCGGCCGGAGCTTGCAGTGCCCGCCACCGCCGTTCCCATCTTAAAGTTACCCAGCCCGGCGGCGCTAAAACAAAAAGGCGCCTGGCTTAAAAAGGCAATGGAAACCAATAGGTTTTACCAGGATGCTGAACTCACTTTAAGCTCGCTGGCCGAAAAACTGGAGATGCAGCCCAAGGAGTTATCCCGTATAGTTAATACCGGCCTTAAAAAAAACTTCAATGATTTTATTAATGAATATCGCGTAAGAGATGCCATCCTGAAGATGCAGGACCCGGCTTTTGACCATATCACTTTGCTGGGAATCGCTTTCGACGCCGGGTTCAATTCCAAATCTACCTTTAATCGAATCTTTAAACAAATGACAGGGAAAAGCCCTGTGGAATATAAAGCCGAACTAAAAAAAGAGCGCCCAAATCACGATTTGAGACGCAGCCCCCAACTTGCGCCGGTAATTTTATCACATCAAACTACCCTAAAGTGGTATGATGAGAAATTTAACCGCATTTATATGTTCAAAAATTATTTAAAAAGTGCCTGGCGCCACATTACGCGCCATAAAACCTATTCGGCTATTAACGTGATGGGGCTTGCGCTGGGTATATGCGGGTGCCTTGTTATTTACCTGATAGCCAGTTTCGAGTTTAGCTTTGATACCTTTCATCCGGATGAAGACCGCATTTATTGCGTGGATATAAGCTCGCCCAACCCCCGGACCGGCGGGCGTGACCATATGAACGCGGTGCCGCCCCCCATGCCACAGGCAATGCGGAATGACCTGTTGGGCCTGGAGAAACAGGCAGCGTTTCAGCCATTTAAACCAAAAGTGAAAATAAAAGAGGGCGACAAAGTGACCGGACGCTTCGATCAAACAGATGCGATAATTGCCCAGCCCGACTATTTTGACATCTTGCCCTATACCTGGCTAAGCGGCAGCAAAAAAACCGCGTTAACCGAACCCATGACCGTAGTGCTGACGCTGAGCCGCGCCAAAACCTATTTCGGAGATTTGCCACCTGACCGAATGATTGGCAAAACCATCATTTACAACGATTCGCTTATGGTGCGGGTAACCGGCATCCTGCAAGGCTGGAATAAAAATACGGATTTCAATTTTTCGGATTTTATTTCCTACAGCACCATTAAGAGCAGCTTTTTAAAATACGAGTTTGCCCAGGATAAATGGGATATAATAACCGGTGAGCAGGAGTTGGTAAAGCTGCCCGTGGGCGTCAAACCGAGGCAAATAGATACACAATTCCCGGCATTTGTTAAAAAATATTTCGCCGGCACAAATCCCGGGTCGCAAGTCCAGCTACAACCATTTACCGGCATCCATTTTCATCAGGAATATGGCGGCCAGGGCAATAAAGCCGATTTGAGGGTGCTGTATATCCTTTCGGCAGTGGCTGTATTCATATTATTAATCGCGGCTATTAATTTTATCAATTTATCAACCGCGCAATCCATACAACGCACCAAAGATATAGGCATCCTCAAGGTGCTGGGCAGCGGGCGGGGGGGTATCCTTTTTCAATTTTTAACCGAAACGTTTATCCTGGCTTTGCTGGCTGTGGCTATAGCCGTTATTGCCGTGCAGCCTTTGCTGGGTTTGTTTGCCGCCTATATTCCGCATGGCGTAAAATTCCATTTTACAGATTTAACCACATGGCTGTTTTTAGCGGGCATTGTCATTTTCACCACCTTGCTTGCAGGGTTTTACCCGGCAAGGTTATTATCGGCGTTTAAGCCGGTGGCCAGTTTGAAAGGCGAATCAAGCAACCACGCGGGCAACAAAGGCTACCTGCGCAAAAGCCTCATCGTTTTTCAGTTTACCATATCGCTTCTTTTTATCATCGGCACTATTGCTATCAGCAACCAGATCAGCTATATGCAAAATAAAGACCTGGGTATAAAAACAAGCAATATTATTACGTTGCGATGGGTATTCGGAAGCCAGCCGGGTAAAATGAAGATGCTTGCCGAACAGCTAAATCGATTGCCGGGTGTTGAACAGGCAATAACTGAGGGTCCGCCGCCGGTTAGCGGCGGCCACATGGGAGCCCCTATACGAACACATGGACCCCTTGAATGGTCCATGGACAGTTTCACTTACCCGGGCGATGAACATTTTGTGCCATTTTACCACATGAAAATAGTTGCCGGCCGCAATTTGCTGCATAGTGATAGCGCAAGGGAATACCTGGTAAATGAAACCGCGGCAAAGGCGCTCGGTTTCCGCGATGCACAGGACGCTGTCGGCAAGCTTTTGCTCTGGGGGCCCCGTAACAAAGGATATCCCATAGTCGGCGTTGTCGCCGATTTTTACCAGAGTTCGTTCTTCAATAAAATTCATCCCTGCGTGATCCTAAATTATCCGGAAAGACAAATGAGCATAGCTTTAAAGCTGACACCCGCTGAATTCCAAAAGGGCGATATGCCGCTGCTGGTTAATCGTATCGCAAAGGAATGGAAGAAAGTTTACCCCGAGGAGCCCTTTGACTATTCCTACCTGGGCGATTCAATTGAGAAAATGTACGAGAGTGAACAGCAAACACAATGGCTGATGCGGACAGCCACATTTATTACAATCTTTATTTCGTGCATGGGCTTGTTCGGCCTGGCGATGTTCACAACCGAAAGACGGACCAAAGAAATCAGTATCCGGAAAGTGATGGGCGCCAGTGTGGCCGATATATTAAACATGCTGAATAAGGAGGTGGTGATACTGATAGCGATTTCGTTGCTGATAGCATCGCCCATTGCCTGGTATTTTATTTACAAATGGCTGCAAAATTTTGCCTATCATACCAATTTGAGCTTTTGGGTATTTATAATGGCAGGTGCGGGGGCATTGTTGATTGCACTGGCTACTATTAGTTTCAGGACGGTTAGGTCGGCGATGGCGAATCCGGTGAAGGGGTTGAGGAATGAATAAATCATATAGGAAGGGTTCGAATTATTCCCGTCCGTTCATCGCTGGTTTAAGCACTTGAACCGATGGCTGGGGAGATAAAAGGACCAACCGCCAGGATTGGTCCCTTCGGTGAAAAACATTTTAATTGTTTTTCAAACCGTAATAACCCGCCGGTTCAAGTGTCCCACTTGAATCCAAGCCTCGGTGAGCGTCCCGCTGATGTTACCGAAATGATCGTTGATGGAGTTGCGACATTGAAGGTTTTTTTAAGAGTTATTGTAACCGGGACGCTTACATTTGCCTGGTTCAATCGGAGGTAAACTCGAACCACGATTATACCCAAGTGTAAACACCTGCCAGTATGAGATCGCAAAAAGTGTGCAAAAAATTCCCCTATTTTGCTTTAATTAATTGATAATCAATATTTTATAACGGGGTGTTTAAAAGTAAAATATAGACCACTTGATTATCAGCGTGTTATCGGTTATTACTCATTGGTTAAAAATTAAATCATTGATAGTTAGTTAGTTCCATAGTGTCCCATGCGTTCCAAAAATGTAAAAGTGGAACGCTTTGCGACATGATAGCCCGTTGGCAACGGCTGTGCTTGCCAAATTTAGTGATTCGCGGTCTTTTGCAAAACGGTAAAGATCCCCATTCAAAACCGAACGCGCCAATGTCCGCTTTCGTTACAAAAATCTAAATAAATAAAACGTTATTTCCTATATATCAATATGTTAGTAAGTTGGAACATGAATTGAAGTGATAATGCGAATTGAACGCATATACTTCCCATATCACCCTCTATGACCTGGCCTTGTTGGGAACGATATTTATCGGCCTCACTTTTGCCCTGCAGTTGTGGTTCACCCCAAAAATCAACCTTACTGCAAACCGTATGTTGGCTCTGGCCCTGGTTACGATTGTTTTGTGGATAATCCGGATACTGGGCATCGAAATCTGCCCGTCAGCTTACTTTGTTAATTGGAGCCGGCTGCCACTTCAGTTTTCGCTGGCGTTTGGCCCGCTCATCTATTGTTACGTACTAAAAATTACCCTGCCTCAACATAAATTCCGGTGGAGGAATATGTTGCATTTCGGCCCTTTGCTGCTGGAACAGTGTGTTTTTGTATTGGAAATTAAAGAAAGTATAAAGACAGGTGCTGCTACTTACGATACCCGGACATTTCAGCAACTGAGTCCGGTAGTGAATGTATTAACGTTTGTTTCGGTCATTATTTACCTGTACCTATCATACAGGCTGATACAAAAATTCTATCAGCAAATAAAATTTAATGGGAATGACCGTTACCGTAACCAATTGCGGTGGCTGCACCGGTTGCTTACTGCTTTCGGCTTCGTGTGGTTATTGTGGATACCCTACACTGCCATCGATTATTTTTTCAACCATTTCCACCTGAGCA